>Ga0315282_10010543_pt1 | contig 14464 bp, 17 predicted proteins | sample YL17G07_20_MG_FD_203693 | JGI IMG/M metagenome (GOLD analysis project Ga0315282, IMG submission 203693) | Sediment microbial communities from Yellowstone Lake, YNP, Wyoming, USA - YL17G07_20 | ecosystem: Environmental > Aquatic > Freshwater > Lake > Sediment | place: USA: Wyoming | collected...
TTGGGATAATCCTTTCGATACTGGCAAGGATGATAGCAAAATAATCAGACTGACTGGTCAGCGTACACCGTTGGGTCTTTGACGCCTGCTTCCTTGAACGCACGCTTTCTGTTTCGGCACGATTCGCAGCGCCCACAGTGTACCTCGAGGTTTAAGTAGCAGCTCCATGTCAGCTCGAGAGGTACTCCGAGCTTAACTGCCAGCTTTATCGCCTCTGCTTTTGTTTTGTCCCCCAACGGGTTCCTGACTCCGAGCTTGGATTCTGTGCCTGACGATATCGCCCGTGAAATTGCGGACACAAACTCCTGCCTGCAGTCCGGGTAAAATCTCGCATCCTCACCATGGGCGCCGTAAAAAATTACATCAGCCCCGATAGCCGCAGCGTAACCGGCAGCAATTGAGATGAGGATCCCGTTTCTGAAGGGCACTATCACACTTTGCTCGAATCCCTCTGGCATCGGCATATTCTTGTCGAGGAGCGCGGTAACACCTGAGCCGTAGAGGTCTCTCAGGAAGGAGATGTCCACAACTCGGTGCTCTTTTGCTGCCAGCGCCTTGGCGATCTTTTCGGCGCTCCCCAGCTCCTTGGTCGCTATCTGCCCGTAATCGAAGGAGAGGCAGTATAGCTCATAACCTTCACGCTTTGCTATCGCTGCCGCCACAGCGCTGTCGGGCCCACCTGAGACTAAACAAACCGCTTTCATCCCAGACCCATCTCTATTCGCATATGTGGGGTTAAAATAATTAGCACAAGACTCAATCTGAAGTTAATTTGTTTACAATTTTTCTTATTACTGGAATTATCAGTAAGGATATTATCCCCCTGAAGACCAGAGTGGGTTGGTTCCATGATAACAGCAAAAGCCGCGATTTTCGACCTCGACTGCACGCTCGTTGATACCCTAAGGCGATTTTTTGATCTGTTCAATGAACTGCTAGCTGCGCGCGGGAAGAAACCTCTCTTATGGAACAAATTTTTTGAGATTTACGCCGCGGATACCCTCGATGACTTAATCGCCAAACCCCAGGATAGGGAACGAGAAAGAAAATTGCACGAGTTCTGGATGGAGTTCCTTCACAGGTATCGCGATGGCGACCCGAATGGCAGACTCATTCCTGGTGTTGTAGAGATTTTTCAAGACCTTTCGGAGAAGGGAATTCCGATCGCTGTCATCACGAGTTGTATCGTTCCTGAGGCTAAGTTGAGGAAGGAACTGACGAGGTTTGGGATCGGCAAATTTGTGAGGACAATCGTTACTGCTCACGATGTCTTGAAGAACCTAGAGGTGGGGAATCACTTCTCTAAACTCGAGATATTTGGGCTGGCGGCTGAAAGGCTTGGGGTCGACCCTGAGGATTGCGTGGTCGTGGGCGACTACTGGAACGATATAAGAGACGGCAAGGCGGTAGGCGCGAAGACGGTAGCGGTGCTGACGGGTCAGATGCGACGAGAGCTTTTGAAAAAGTACGGTCCGGATGCCATAATCGAAAGTGTTCGTGGCCTGCCAAAAGTTGTCAAGTTCAAAAGTTGAATGCTCAAAACGGTTGATACGGTGCTAACGGGAAACTTTAAGTTGGCTAAGTAGAGGGAGGTTGGGAGAGATTATGTACAAGAAGATGCTTTTGTGCATAACCGAGGCAACCCCGGAAGAAGTTGTTCAGACTGCAGCCAAGCTCTGTTCCAATGATACCGAAGTTTACGTGCTGCATGTCGTCCATCTCCTGAGCGACTTTATCAGGAAGGAAGTTTCAGATAAATTCTCTTGGGTGACCGATCTCTTTAAAAAAGCAGGCCTGAAGAGCCAACTTGAAATAGTCGAGTCCACAGATATCAAAAACGCGATCATCACCTTCGCCAAGAAAAACTCCTGCGACGTCATAGTGACTGGCACGATTCCCCGGAAGGGCTTGCTCGGCTTTTTCTCGGAAAGCATTTCCGACTACTTGGTGAAAAAAGCCCCGTGCACGGTTATCCTTGTGAGAAAAGCTGGGCAGCCGGTGTGACGTTGGAGCATCGAGGACACATCGGGTGTTGCTTTTGGACGTTTTATCCTTAGTACCTGTTGCTGTTTTCGTCCTGACGATTTATCTTGTTTACAAGCACCCGAGTGTAAAAATCCCCTTCACATCCAAGTATGTTCACATCGACTACGGCTACGCCCCGATCGTCGGAGTTATCTTGCTTTTCCTGACCTTCTCCATCGGCGTTGATTCAATCTGGCGTGGGGTCATGGGGATTGGGAACATCAGGCCCTACAGCATACTGGTGATCATAGTATCATTTTCTTACATCTGCGTTTCTCTCGATTACACAGGCTTTTTCGAGTACCTCTCCATGCGCGTGGTCAGACTCTCAAGGGGTTCTGGGAAAAGGCTCTTCGTCTATACCTTCTTGTTCGCCAGCTTCCTCACCCTCTTCACGGACAACGACATCGTCATCCTCACAATGACTCCGATTATAATCTACACATGCAGAGACGCGAAGATAAATCCAATTCCATTCTTGTTCAGCATGTTTTTTGCTGCTAACATAATGAGCGTGACCCTGTATATTGGGAATCCAGTAAACATAATAGCGGCGGATGCTGCTGGCCTCACTTTCGTCCCGTACATGAAGTGGATGCTGATCCCATCCATCCTCGCCGAAGTAGTATGCCTGCTCCTGCTTTGGCTTGTTTTTAAGAGAAAGGTACCGGAGAAACTTGTGGTGCCAGAGATAGATCCCAGCCGCACCCTCAAGGACAGAAGCGGGGCACTGTTCGGCTCGACCATCTTGGTCCTCAGCATTGCCGTCTTCAGCATCTCACCAGACTTGACGGGAGTCGCCCCGTGGGTCACGCCGCCTTTTTTCGCCGTAGCGATGTTTTTGCACGACCTCTTTCGCCGTCGTCCGTATGAAGGGGTGGAGGATATCTCGCAGCACTCGAGTTTGAAAGAGATCATACGGAGAGTTCCATGGAAAGTTATCCCTTTCATCATAGGTCTCTTCATTATCGTGGATGGTCTTGCCTCAGCTGGCTGGACGGACATGTTAGCCTCTCAGTTGTCTAGGATCGGTAACCCCGTTCTGCTGACCGTAGCCATCACTTACCTGTCGCTGGCGCTTTGTAATTTCATGAACAATCATCCGGCAAGCATATTTCTCGTGAGGACGTTTCAGAGCCCGCTTTTCACTGTTTTAGCCGCATCCAGCGTGGGATCCTCTCTCGCGCTGGTACTCGGGGCCAATTTCGGGGCTAACCTGACGCTAATGGGCTCCTTGGCTGGGCTGATGTGGGCGAAAATCCTATCCGACAAGGGGCAGCCGGTCTCGTTCTCAGAGTTCTCAAAGTATGGTCTATTGATAATGCCTATTGTGGCCGCCGTAGCGTGTTTGGGGCTGGCTGCTGAACTGGCGCTTTGGGCCTAGCCAATATCATCAAAAAGCTGTTATATTTTGGATGCATAGACGCTTGTGATCTGATGCGCGCGTTCGTGGCGGTAGACATAGATGAAGCGGTCAGGCGAAGGCTTGTGGCCGCGCAGGAGCAGCTCGCGGCGACGGGTGCTGATCTCAAGCTCGTCGAACCGCCCAACATCCATGTGACGATGAAGTTCTTGGGTGAAGTCCCGGAGGACAAAATCGGAGGGATCGAAGAAGCCCTGAAGAGAAGCGTTGCGGGGACAAGCCAGTTTGACATCGGGGTAAATGGAATAGGCGTCTTCCCGAGCTTACACTATGTCAGGGTCGTGTGGGCTGGTATCGATGAAGGGGGGAACGAGCTCGTGGACATACAGAGGAAAATTGATGGAGAACTTCAGCCGCTCGGATTTCGCCCGGAGCGAGATTTCGTGCCGCACCTGACGATTGCCCGAGTCAGGACGGCAAAGAACAGGGACCGACTTGCGGCATTCGTAAAAGAGGAGGCGGAAGCAGAATTCGGCATGACGCGCGCGCAGGCCGTTGAGTTGAAGCAGAGCACGCTGACGCAGAAGGGGCCTATTTACAGCACTCTGGCACGGGTTGAGTTAGGCCCATAACACATATATTTCATGAGCACGAATGAAAAGTGAACAGGAAGGTAATAGCACGGAAAAAGTTTACTCCTATCAAGAGAGAAGGCCACTCACATGGATACTCGGGGGAGTTGGGATTTTATTTTTGTTTTTGATTTTCCTTGTGATGCGAGCGTCGATGGGTTCCGCCCCCTTCCTCACTGAAATAGCAATAAACATTTTCGTGATAATTCTCCCTGTGCTTGCCGTGGTCGCCTTCATATACCCCTTCGTGATATACCCATACTTTGCGATAAGGGAAATTGTCTTCAGCAAAAATGGAATGTTGTTAAAGCGCGGTTTCCGGCCGATTACAATTCAGAAGATAACAGACTTGAAGACCCGCACATTTAGGGGAAAGGAAGTCAACATAACTATAACAGGTTTAGCCCCTGATGGGAGGAAGGTCCGTAAGAGACTCGTGAGGAAAGGCACGGGAGTGGACAAGAGATGGGAGGAGTTCAAGGCGGACCTGCAGAAAATCAAATCGCAGTAATCAGACGCATAGATTTTGCCAAGCATTTTGCATGCAACTCAACGATACCACGGCAAACAACGCGTAAGATACTCTGAGATGAACTCCCTGAACTTTTGGTCATGGAGAAGTTTTACTATATCTGCGTCTTCCACGATCTTGTACTCCCTCTTAATCGCCTCTGCAACGTGTTTCCCAAACGCCACGCGTTCCCTCAGCGCTCGCCTGAGAACATCTCCAGCATCAGTCTCCTCCCTCTCCAGCTCAAACACAACCCGCCCCGCAGCGTTCACGAAAGGCCCTGTTATCTTTTCCTTAGACTTCAAATGCTCCTGGATGAAGTCCTTGACCTCGATGGTGACCGGAGGCCCGACGCGCGTTTGAACCCTTGCCAGCTTTGACGCGCCGAGTTCAAGTAGGATGACGGATTTCGAGTCGCCCCAGACATCGCTGCGTTGCACCTCGAACCCCGCCTGCATGAACCGAGCAACGAGCGCGTGCTCAGTCTTCCGAAGTTGTGGATACAGGACATCAGGCACTAGTTCCGGAGTTCCGAAAACCACGCAGAACATCTTGGTCCCCCGTTGCTTGAGGATGCGCCGCACTTCTCGGGCATCTAGCAGTTTCACATTTTTTGGGAAGAAAAATTCTCGGCGGGGCCCGGAGAGGAACTCTTGGCATGCTCGGACGAAGACGGCAAAATTCTGCGCGGAGACAGCGGCGGCCACGTTCCTGTTCGGATCCACTGGGTCAATTACTACAAGCGGTTGCCCTTTGAAAAGTATCCCGAGCTCTGATTTGTCTGCATAATTTCGCTCGTGGTCGATGATGACTTCCGGCTTCCACTCGCTTGCGGCTTCTATCAATTTTTGAAACGAGCCGTGGTGGAGCGCGAGCAGCTCGCAGAGATAGCCCGAAAAGCCCTGTGTCTTGAGCTCCGCGCCGTACACGCCGATCCCCTCCATAAACTTTTTCACAAGAAGCACCTCGTCGACGAGTTCTGGAGTAAGCTGCTCCTTCATGTATCGCTGGTGGTGGGGGGTACGGTCGACAGCGCTCTTTATCTCGCTCGGCTTGGCGATGTCGTAACAGGGGACCAAGTCGACATCGAACCCTTTGAACTCCATCATCACGTAAGGGTGCTCGGCGAATCGTTCCCTGCCCTTGCGTCCGGCCACCTCGCGTGCGACGGCAAGTCCCTGGCGCTCGAGATCTTCGCGGGAAAGTTCTTCGGGGAACAGGATGAAAATATCGATGTCGCGTTCATCCCTGAGCCAAGTACCTCTGGCAACCGAGCCGACCAGCATAGGCTTGGCGTCGATTTTCAGCTTTGCGCAGGCGGCACTCACACGTTGGATGAGTTCGCTTGTCGCCTGCTTCATGAGCTTCTCGTCTACTTCGGTAGGCTTGACCTGCTTCAAGACCTCCTTTAATATCTTGAGCATTTCCTCACGAGCATCGATTTCGTGTCCATTGTTAAAATGCTTGGGGTATAGCACGACGACTCGCATTCCAAAACATTTCACTTCTCAAGTTTTCCAGCTGCGCTTCCTCAAGTCCTTTGACAACTATTCAGATTTTTGCGCAATTGTTTTTTTAAGAGCAATGCAATTTGAAGCCCCAAACGTGAAGTTAATAACCATCCCTCCAAATGATATATGATCCAATGCCGGAAAAGAAAGAATACGAAGAAGTGGAACCGAGTTCCCTGATCTCGGTGCCGACTGTGTTGTGTCCTGGATGCCAAAAGCCCATGCAGATAGCAGGGAGGGAAGACATAGAAAAGACCTCGGGATTCCTCCGCAAGAGCACAAAGAAAGTTCCCCACCTGATTTATCGCTGCGAGGGATGTAAGAACCAGTTCCACCTAGACCTCATACAAAGGGGCAAGGGGGGATGTTTTATTGCCACCGCCGCGTTTGAGACCTCCATGGCGCACGAGGTCAACGTGCTCAGGTCATTCAGGGACAACGTGCTGATGAGGGAAAAGCCCGGGCAGAAATTCATCTCGTTTTACTACACGGTTTCTCCGCCTGTGGCCAAGCTCATTGAAAAATCCCGCTTGCTGAAGCTGGCAACAAGGGCCACGCTGGCGCCGGTCATCAGGATGGCGAAAAGTCTGATCGGCTTTTAGGGTTTTCTGTCCTGTAAAGTTTCCAAGTTAACGTTCTCGTTTGTGCGCTGGGTCTAACCCAAGGGAACCAAAAACAAAGATGAAACACGGCAAAAACAGTTACAAAGAATTATGTAGTATTACTACATACCTTTATATAGTGGTGCTACATAGCTAGGTGGAGATACAAATGGTACTTAAATTCAATGGGCAACGGGCTCAATTGCATAGGGAGATGAGGCGGGGTTTCCTGAGTATGTGGATACTCTGGACGCTCAAGAAGAAGGGGGACAAGATGTATGGCTACGAGATAATGCAGTCGCTCCAGTTGAAGACAAAGGGTAGGTGGGCACCAAAAGCCGGGACGATATACCCAATATTGCGGCGGCTTGAGAAAAGAGGATTTGTGAAGAGCGAGTGGGCTGTCACCAAGACAAGTGGGCCGAGTCGTCGATACTATAAAATAACCTCAGAGGGGAAAAAAGCTGCCAAAACGGTGTTTTTTGAATGGAGGAAGCAAATGGCTGGATTCAAAGAATTTCTCCATGAGCTTTTTGGGGGTTGATCAGATGAAAGCGAAGTACGCGATAGAAACACGTGGCCTGACGAAAAAGTTTGGCAATCTGGTGGCGGTCGACCGCGTGAACCTCAAAATAAACGATGGCGAACTCTTCGGTTTGCTCGGCCCGAACGGAGCCGGAAAGACCACGCTTACCCACATGCTTTCCACGATTTTGCAACCAACAGGGGGGACGGCAAGGGTAGCTGGTTTTGATATCCACGATGACCCAGACAATGTTCGAGCAGCTATCGGGATAGTGTTTCAGGAGTTCTCGCTGGACAACCGTTTGACGGGAAGAGAAAACCTAGATTTTCACGGGCGCATGTACGGCATGCCAAAAGCGCAAAGGGAGGAGCGCATAAAAGAGGTATTAAAAATTGTTGGACTAACTAATCGCGCAGACGCTCTGGTCCAGACCTACTCGGGAGGCATGAAGCGGAGGTTGGAGATTGCGCGCGGCCTGATGCATTACCCGAAAATTCTCTTCTTAGACGAACCCACGCTGGGGCTCGATGCCCAAACGAGGCGAGTAGTCTGGGAACAGGTCAAATCGCTGAACGAGGTTGAAAAAATCACCATCATCCTGACCACCCACTACATCGAGGAAGCGGACTACCTCTGCCACCGCGTCGGCATAATCGACAACGGAAAAATAGTGGCGCTCGACAAGCCGGAAGCGCTCAAGGACAAACTCAAGGGAGACATTGTTTCCATAAAGGTTGCAGAGCCAAAAAAATTAGTAGCAATTCTCCGTAAGAGTAGAATCGTGAAGGAAGCAAAAATCGTCAGAGACGGCTTGCATCTACAGGTGGACAATGGTGGAAAGGCGCTTCCAAAACTAATCGATATTATCAGGTCCCATGGTGGTCAGGTCCTAGAGGCCAGCCTGAGCAGGCCAACGCTGGAGGATGTATTCATCAAATACACTGGCAAGGCCATCAGAGAAGAGGGGCCTGAAAGTGGCGCGCGTCGTCCATTCGGAATGGGCGGACCTTGGGGGAGATAAATGTCAGCAACTCAGGTAATCTATACTCTCTGGCTCAGGGAGATGAAATGGTTCGTCAGGGGAAAGTCAAGGCTGATTTCATCGTTAATCCAGCCATTCTTGTGGTTGGCGATTATGGGAATCGGGATGAGTGCGGCCTTTAATATACCTGGCTTCCTCCAGTTCATGGTTCCTGGGGTAATCGGGATGACGCTGATATTCTCCTCAATGATGTCGGGCGTTTCCGTGCTCTGGGACAAACAGTTCGGTTTTATGAAGGAAATACTGGTCGCCCCGGTTTCAAGGACTCATGTAATGCTGGGGAAAGCGTTGGGTGGCATGACGGTTTCGATGCTTCAAGGGATGTTGCTACTCCTCGCCGCAGGACTACTGGTGGGTGTGTGGCCGCCTAGCATAATCGCGTTCATCCAAGTTTTAGCTTTCATGGCCCTCATCTCCCTAGGGTTTGTGAGCGCAGGTCTGGCATTCGCCTCTAAAATCGAGGATCCAATAGCTTTTCCAGTGGTAATGAACTTTATAATCATGCCCCTCTTCTTCCTCTCTGGGGCTTTCTTCCCGATCGGCACGGCCCCTGATTGGATGAGGGCGATCGCTCATGCCAACCCTCTCATGTACGGGGTCGATGGCATCAGGGGGGCAATCTCGGGCACATCAAATCTTCCAATAATGACAGCAAATTTTCCAATATTGATAGACTTCGGAATCTTGTCTGTTTTCTGCGCAGCGATGATTTTATTGGGCGGTTATTTGTTTAGAAAAATATCTGCATAGATTGGAAGCATGAGGATCAATATTCAATCCCAGCTGAATGAGCGCTTTCCGGGTCTCAATGTCCTAATCTGTAGCGTTGAGAGGATCAGAGTTGAAAAAGAAAATACCAAGCTGGAGTTGTTCAAAGGAGAAGTTATGAATGAGATAAAACGCGATTACGACCTCACGACTGTAAAAGACGCTCCAATTTTCAGGGCATACCGAAATTTTTTCTGGCGCATCGGCATCGACCCCACGAAAAACAGGCCGGCCGCGGAGGCGCTCATCCGAAGGGTGCTTGCCGGGAAGCCGCTGCCGACGATAAACACACTCGTAGACGCTTACAATCTGGCCTCGATTAAGACGTGCATCTCTATAGGCGCTTTCGACTCGGAGCGCATCCGTGGAAACCTGTTGCTCAGGCTGGCGCGCAAGGGCGAGGAGTTTACAGGCATAGGTATGGACGAACCTATGGTGCTTGATGGCAACGAGGCGGTAGTTTCGGATTCGGAGAAGTTGATCGCGATCTACCCATATCGAGATGCGGACGATACAAAGGTAACCTTATCGACGGGGGGCGTTCTCCTGCTCATCTGCGGGACTCCGGGGATAGACGAAGATATCCTGAAAAACGCCGCACGGACTACAACCGCGTACATAACAAGATTTTGTGGTGGTGAAGGGAGGGCTGAAATTTGATGCGCGGGATAAAGGCTGTGCTATTCGATCTGGACGAAACCCTCATCGATGCGCACATTGGCTTGGACGCAGCACATCACGCGGTAACGAGGAAACTACGAGACTATCTCCGCGAGAGTGGGATTGACGCGGATGAAGCTACCATTCGCTCGAAGCTTGACGATTTTGACGACCGAATGAACATGAGGACCAAATACGATCGCGACGAGTGGTGGCCAGTTCTACTCTCCGAGCTTGGACTGAGGAGAAAAGTGTCCCGCCGAATAAAAGAGGAGCTGACTGGACTTTACTGGGACACATATTCAAGAGCGAGTAAGCCCTACCCGGACGCCAAGCCAACGTTGAACTATCTCAAGCAAAAAGGTTACAAATTAGGTCTCGTCACGGACACGGATGGCAAGCCCGGGATAAAGGACAAGAGACTGAAACACCTCGATTTTATCAGGATGTTTGATGTTGTGGTCATTAGCGGAGAAGATACTATTCATACCAAACCGAGTCCCGAGCCGTTTTTATTCGCCGCTTCCAAACTTGGATTAAACGCGGAAGAGTGCGCGGTGGTCGGAGACAAACCATTCACCGACATCAGAGGGGCCAAAGTAGCTGGCATGCGGGCGATATGGCTCAGGCGCAGGGACTGGGGGATTAAGGAACCAGCCGATTTGGTGGTCGACTCACTAGCAAAGCTTCGAAAAATATTTTGACATCGACTGCAGCTTTTTAAACGTAGCCGTCAAGTTAACTTCGGGGAGTTGAATAGTTAAAAAGAGTAATGTTGGAAGCGCGAGCATCGGCGTCGGGGCTTTCCTCATATTGCTTGGATTTCTCTACATTGTGCTCACGTATTTGAACGTAACACCAAACCGGCCATGGATCTTCTCGTGGGCCACCAACTACGTCATCAGCGGCATTGGCGTGTTCATAGGGATAATATTGGTTGGCTACGGGGTTCACACTCGCAGGGTGCTCCACGAATACGTCCGAAAGGTGGAAACCCTAACAGAGGAAAAAGCAAGGCAGGCGGAAGTTCTCAGACAAAAAGAGACTGCGCTCAGGAGAACCAAGGAAGAGGTAGGTAGAAAAGAGGCGGCGCTACGGCTGACTAAGGGCAAGCTGAGAGCCAGCGTTGAGAAGGCCAAACGAAAGACCAGACAGATGCACAGAATACGCGGGAAGCTTGGTGACAGGAGTAGACGGCTTAAGGAAATCGAGAGAATTGCCAAAGTCAAGAAGAAAAAAAAGTAGGATAGTGCGCATCAACGTTAGGAGAGCCGAGACGGCGAGCATGCTGGCGATAGCTCAGGTGCGGAGAGTTGATAGTGGAGAAGAGTGCGAACTTTCAACTCGTTGGCAGAACTCACGGATTTTGTAAAAGTCGACTTGATACCCTCGAGTACCTCTAACATATGCGCGCCTTTTAGAGGGTTTGTTGAAGCAACGAAAACTATTTTTTACCGCCCCATCTTCCGATCAGCACTATCGCAATCACGCACATTAACGTTACCGTAACAGCTGTGACTACGAACACTGCCCACTGCCCCCAACTTGTTCCGGCAGCTGTTAGGGGTACCCCCGCCGTGGCAAAGCCAGACATTACGACTTGGGTCCAGATCATACCGATGACGATGCCAAAAGCCGTGCCGAGCGATGTTGCAATAGTTTTTCTTATCTCACTCATTCCGATTGGAGCGGACTTTTTCGAAGGCATTTTTCACCTCAGATGGGATTTCGTGTATGTCTATAAAACGATGGTGCGGAGGGATAGGTTTATACTCTTGTTTATATCTTTCGCATCCTTTTGTGCAATTTTTAGGCAAGAATTTGGCAAGATTCAGGCGGAATTTTTGCGCCTTTTTTTGCCCGAAACATGCTCAAAAATTGCCCTTTTTGGTGTTTGAGGATGGCGCCCAAGATAGATTCAGGCCGCCGTTTAAAACAGTCGAAACTCCTATGTATCAGTAAATCGGGCACCAAGCACCTGTGCAGTACCAAGACGAACCCGTTTCCTTAGGGTGTATAAATGTAGATCGTCCCGTAGACGTTGCCTTCGAGGGTGCTGGACAGCGCGTTGATGAAGATGTCATAGACCCCGTTGCCCAAGCAGGTGTTGCTGGTCAGGTTATTATAGGGCGACTCCCTCGTTAGGTAGATGCCGTAGCAGTAGTTGTTATCGCAGATGTTGTTGGTCAGGTTGTTGTTGGGTGAGGCGGCTAGGCAGATGCCGTTGTCGTTGTTGGAGCAGGTGTTGCCGGTCAGGGTGTTGCTGGAAGAGTAATACAGGAAAATGCCGTAGTAGCCGTTGTTCTCGCAGGTGTTGTTGGTCAGGTTGTCGTTGGATGAGTAGGACAAGAAGATGCCTTCGTAGGAGTTGTTCCCGCAGGTGTTGTTGGTCAGGGTGTTGTTGGATGAGGCGGCTAGAAGGATGCCGAACCAAGAATTGTTCTCGCAGGTGTTGTTGGTCAGGTTATTGGAGGACGAGGAGTACAGGTAGACGCCGTAGGAGTTGTTCCCGCAGGTGTTGTTCTCAATTTTTCCATTAATCACGTTATACAAGAAGATTCCACAATTATAAAAACTTCTACCGTTCTCGACCAAGCAGTTCCGGATAACGAAATACTTGGTCGTGTTCCTGATCCAGATACCATGCGCGCTGGAGGCGTCGATCGCCCAGTTCTCGATGATGCAGGGGTCGCTCACGGTTCCAGAACCGCTGACCACTCCATTGGCTGCGGTAAACTGGTCGTCATTCTGAATGTGAATTGGGCCGCCGCTGTAGGTCACAGGGGTTGTCGTCGTGGTGGGGGTAGTCGTAGTTGTGGTTGTTGTGGTTCCGGTGGGTGTTCCGGTTGAGGTTGCTCCCCCTCCCCCTGGCTTTAGCAAAATTACAGCTGAAGCAGATGCAACAACAATAGCAACGACCGTGACAACTATCGCCACTATCACAATTGCGGCAATTCCTCCCCGCCCAATCTTCATTTAATACTCCAAAACTTTCAATTGCCTGTCGATATAAAAATTGCGCGGCGGGATAGATGACCTCTGGCGTAGAGAGCTAATCCAAAATCAAGATTGTAACAAAAAAATAAGCGGGGATATATGCCTTGCCCCAGAATATGTCAATACTTGTACATAGAAAAAGTGCGGAGGGAGGGATTTGAACCCTCAACAGCCAGATATCCGCTCCTGGGAACTTCAGTCTTGCCCATTCGAGTATGCTCGAACGACTGGCACTCTCCCAGGTTGAGTTACCTCCGCCCGCTTGATTCTTCTGAGTCAAGGTTTATTAGTTTTTTACTGTCAGTAGGGAACATCGATTTAAGCCCGCGTGTATTATCGTAAGCTGATAGCTATGTCCGGGTACAGGGGCAGGGCACAGAAACTTTTGAATGCGACTTCTGTGAAAGTAGGAGATAAGGTAAAAGTCGAAAGCGCTGGCAGAACTTACGAAGGTGTTCTGATGCCCCGCACCGAGCTTGGTGATCCGAACCACCTCGTGCTCAAACTACGGAGCGGCTACAACGTGGGAATCAAGATAGGGAGTGGAATACGGATCAAGCTGCTCGAGCGGGGGGAACCACCGAAGCTCGGCATCCCCAGACTTGAACTCGCCCCAGACCCTTCCAAACCGAACGTGATGATAATCGGCACGGGCGGGACGATAGCTAGCAGGGTCGATTACCGGACGGGTGCCGTCTTTCCCGCTTTTACACCAGAGGAGATTTACAGCACAGTCCCTGAACTCGCGGAAATTGCGAACATCAAGGTAGTAGAGGCCTGCAACGTCTTCAGCGAGCACATGACACCCGAACTCTGGGTCAAGATAGGCAGGGCAATCGCAAGGGAAATAAACGGCGGGGCCTCAGGCGTGGTGGTCGCCCACGGCACCGACACAATGGGTTACACTGCGGCCGCGCTCAGTTTCATGCTCAAAGGGCTCTTCAGGCCAGTCGTGCTCGTTGGATCCCAGCGCTCCTCTGACCGGCCCAGCAGCGATGCAGCCGTGAACCTCATCTCAGCCGTCACGGTGGCGGGCAGGTCCAACATCGCGGAGGTTTGCGTGGTGATGCACGGCTCAACAGAGGACGATTTCTGCTTAATCCATCGTGGAACAAAGGTCAGGAAATGCCACACGAGCCGCCGCGACACGTTCCAGACCTTAAACGACATCCCGATTGGCATGATCAAAGCACGTGAGCTGAAGCTTTTCCGCGACGACTACAACCGCGCGAACCCCAAGGGCATGGTAATGGTTGATGGGAAATTCGAACCCAAGGTTGCGCTCCTGAAGGTCACGCCGGGTATGCCTTCGAGTGTCATCGATGGCATGCTCAAGGCAGGGGACAAGGGCATCGTGCTCGAGGGAACTGGGTTGGGACACGTGCCAGAGTCCTTGTTTGGCGGGATAAAACGCGCCGTAGCAAAGAGAGTACCAGTGGTGATGACCTCGCAGTGCCTATGGGGTCGGGTCGACATGAAGGTCTACTCGACTGGGCGCGACCTGCTCCAGCTGGGCGTGATACCGGGGGAGGACATGCTTCCAGAAACGGCTTACGTGAAACTGATGTTTGCGCTTGGCCACACCAAGGATCCAGAAAAGATTTCCAAACTTATGCAAAGCAATCTGGCTGGCGAGATTACCCCACGAACAAGACCCGACGTGTTCCTGAAACCAGCTTTTTCATTTACCTAAACTCAAATCAAGGCAAAAAACCTGAGCGCGAAAATTATCCCTAGACTTACGAGCGTGGGGAGGAAGATGCTCTGGGAGGTGGCCCTGACATCTAGGCTAAACTTTGACGCTATTACTAAGTTGGTTATGGCCGG
>Ga0315282_10010544_pt1 | contig 14464 bp, 8 predicted proteins | sample YL17G07_20_MG_FD_203693 | JGI IMG/M metagenome (GOLD analysis project Ga0315282, IMG submission 203693) | Sediment microbial communities from Yellowstone Lake, YNP, Wyoming, USA - YL17G07_20 | ecosystem: Environmental > Aquatic > Freshwater > Lake > Sediment | place: USA: Wyoming | collected...
TGAGCATCTTGAAGCGACATGGCTGGAGTTTGTTCCCGAGACGGTGTCCCTGGAGGTTCGCCATGTCCAGCCAGACGACCGGCATGTGCTGGCGGAGATTGCGCGGGAATTAGTGGAGTTCCTCAGCCTGGTCTCGGATGACGAACGTGCCCAGGTTCCCGGCGGGGCGCTCTACTACCAGGACGAAGTCAAAGGACAGTATGTCAGGCTCAAGGTCTGGAAAGGTGGCTTCTTGTCGGTTGCCTGGGCTCGGCCTGATTATTCCCATGCCAGTTGGGAACCCTACCGCTGCCAGCCCGTCTCGGTTGTTCCAGAGCCTTATCAGCGGCTGAACGGCAAATTCAGTTTCTCAGGGATTCCCACCGCCGCGGATGACATTCGCGAACTTCTGGAGCGCACGGCGGGACTGTATTCCGAGGGTGATTTTGAAATTGTCGCCCGCGTGGATCGAATCGAGACCGCTCTGCGCGACGTCAATGCGAGCGTCTTGCCGCTGGTTTATGCCTTGCAGGTTCTCGCCAAACCAGGTTCCCTCGAAGGAGAGATAGACGTCAGTTCATTTCGTGCCGGGGACCTTGATGACTGCTGCCGCTTTGCTTTTCGCGGCGGCGAGACGTGGCTGGTTAGGCCGTCCCTGTGGGACGGTGGCCTCGAAACCCAGACTCCGCCGCCCCAGCCGCTGGAACGCGTGGCGTGAAGAGCAGACAATGGAAACTGGAAATTGGAAACTGGAAAGTGAAAACTGGCCGCGTTGTTTTCCAGTTTCTATTTTCCAGTTTCCATTTTCTAGTTTCCGCCTTGAGGGGAGTTGTTCTCACTATGGATTACGGATTCACTGAATATCAACGGGCCATTCGAGATCTTGCCCGCGAGATTGCTGATAAGGAAATCCGGCCGGTGGCGGCGGAATATGACCGCGAGGCCAAATTTCCCTGGCCGATTGTGAAAGTCCTCGCGCAGACCGACCTATTTCGTGTCTTCATTGATGAGAAATACGGCGGCATTTCCGAGGGGTCTCCGATCATGAACATGGTGATCGTGACCGAAGAGTTGTCCAAAGCCTGCGGCGGCATCGCGCTGAGTTTTGCCGGCACGGCGCTCGGCGCACTCCCCATCATCCTCTCCGGCAGCGAGGAACAGAAGCAGCGATGGCTGCCGGACGTTGCCGCCGGCAAGCGCTTGGCGGGCTTCGCGCTCACCGAACCTCAGGCCGGTTCGGACGCCGGGGCCGTGCGCACCGCTGCCCTGCGCGACGGCGATCACTACGTGCTGAACGGCACCAAGCAGTGGATCACCAACGGCGGCGAAGCGGAAATCTACTCCGTGATCGCTCTCACCAATCCCGCCAAGGGCCCGCGCGGGGCCTCCTGCATCGTGGTCGAGAAGGGCGCCCCGGGCTTCGGTTTCGGCAAGAAGGAAGACAAGCTGGGGATTCGCGCTTCCGCCACGCGCGAACTGGTCTTCCAGGACTGCCGCGTGCCGGTGGAAAATTGCCTGGGGCGGGAAGGCACGGGCTTCATCACCGCCATGCGCACCTTCGACGCTTCCCGTCCCGGGGTGGGCGCCCAGGCGGTGGGGATTGCGCAAGGCGCGTTCGACTTGGCGCTCGAGTACGCGTGCATCCGCAAGCAGTTTGACGCGCCCATCGGCTCCTTCCAGGGACTGCGCTTCATGCTGGCCGATATGGCCATGAAGATCGAAGCCGCGCGCGCGCTCGTCTATGCCACGGCGCGCCACATCGATTTGCAACCCAAGGAGCGGCCCACGCTGTACTCCGCCATGTCCAAGTGCTTCGCCTCCGACGTGGCCATGGAAGTCACGGTGGACGCGGTGCAGGTCTTTGGGGGCTACGGCTACATGCACGATTACCCGGTCGAGAAGTATATGCGCGACGCCAAGATCACCCAGATCTACGAAGGCACCAACCAGATCCAGCGCGACGAGATCTCCAAGGCGCTGGTCAGCGGCTTCCACTCCAGACGGCCCGCCAGCCTCGCCCGCGCCGCGTAGGCAGTAAGCAGTCGGCAGTAGGCAGAATGCGAGATTCCTCGTCGTCTCCGTCAGCCGACGGACTGACGGACTCCTCGGCATGACAGGGCAAACGGGTTTTTCGCAAGCTGCAAGAAAACAACTTGGCTGTTTCCCATTTTCGAGTTTCCAGTTTCGATTTTCGAATTTCTAATTTCTGCTTTGGTTCCCGTGGCTGCAAAATTGCAAAACACCCTGCCCGTGCCGGCGGCAGCGGTCGCTTTCCGGCCGGAGTATCTCGATTTCCGCCGCGGCATCCACGTGGGGAATCTCGAGGACAACGAGCGGATCACGCGCATTCTGAAGTTGGGGCTCGAATCCCGCTACGCCCAGCCCTTCGTGACCGAGCGCTGGGGACGCGGCGTCTACTGGCAATGGATCGGCTACCTGCCGCGAGCCAATCGCGCAGCCATGCCGCTTTCCTCGCAGGTCAGTTTCGGCTGCTCGAAGTTTTTCCTCAGCGTGGACACGGATGAGAAGCGCTTCAAGTGCGGCATGCAGGTGGAACGGGGTTACGTGAAAGCGCCGCGCGGGTTCCGCGAGTGCCAGTTGCAATCCGACTGGGACTGGCATCGCCTGCTTCGTTCGCTTCAGCCGCGCAGCCCCATGGAGCGCGAGCTCAAACGCCTGGTGCTGCGCGAAGGTTTCATGCTTCACGGCGGCAGTTGGGAAAGCGAGGCCGCGTACTTCTCCCGCGACAATTTCCCCTCCATGCAGAAGCTGCGGCGCGCGCTGGCGGCTGCCCCTGCCGCCCGCTGGGCGGGATTCCAAATCTACTATCCCATGAGCGAAGACGAGGTGCGGGCCTCGACCGGACTCGACCTGGTCGAGGCGATGCTCGCCGTTTTCCGCGAAGTCACCCCCGTCATGAACCTCTGCATGAAGATCCAACTCGCGGAGCGCGCCGAAGGCAGTGGGCCGTAGGCAGTCGGCAGTCGGCAGTGGGTAGTAGACGGAAAGCAGGGGCCGAGTCTGCTTGTTGTTCTCCCGATGGCCCGATCACCCGATCCTGTCACTTCCCCCCGAAGTGATACACAATGCCGATGGAGTATTCGATGTCATGCGCAGAGCCGCTGACGGGGAAAAAAGCGGCCGAGGCTGAGGTGGGGCCAGAGGGTAAGCCGAAGGTTGGGGAACCGAAGACGTGATCGCGCACGTCGAGCCGCAGGCCAAGCTTTGAAGTCATTTTCAAATCGATACCCCCGCCGAAGTTAACACCCCCGGTGCTTTGGGACGACAGCCTGGCGACGGGCGCAGAGCCGAAGCCTGTGGTAGTAGCCAAGGTCGAGGCAGATCTACTGGGAGAGAGACGGTCGTATTCGACGCCGAAAACCACGTAAGGGCGGACGCCCCGATAGCTGCTTGGGGAGTGCGCCACAAGGTCCCCGCTCCACCTGCTGTCCCTCAAGCCATACGATTTTACGGTCGGGGGATTGAAGTTGTAGTTGGATAATTTAAGGTTATTTTGACCGTAGGCGAACGAACCTTCAAAGCCGAAGACCTTACTCTTCCTCAGTGGCACTTCGATTCCCGCGATCCCCCTGTATCCGCTTGCGTAGGCGGTGGTGAATTTGACATAAGCTTCATAGAAGGTCCTCGCGTCACGGAGCGACGAGCCACCTCCCATCAAGAAAACTGTAGTATCTTGAGCGCGCCCCACAGTGGCACTGAGGCAAAGAGCCACTGTGACGATCAAGCCTTGCGCAAATTTCTTCGTGGTCATATCAGATTAACCTCCCAGGTGTCTGGAGCTCAAAGTGCTTCGATGCGCGGCGTTTGCCGGAAGTTGGTTCGGTTGCGCAGTCGCCCGTGAAAAAAATGTAAAGAAAGAGTTAATCTTAAGGCTATCACCAGTTGTGGCTGGGTGCAAGGACCCCGCAGGACCGCAGAATGCAGTCGAGAGTGCAAGAAGCATGGGGCAGTTGTCCGCCGTGACGCTTCAATTGCTCAGTCGCAAAACGCCGCTCCATCAGCGGCGCGCCTTGCTACAATGGGCAGAGAAGCGAAGACCGTTTGTCCCCTCAGCCACCCCCGCGTAGCCTTGCATTCTGGCTGGCACGCGGGCGTGCAATGCGGGACGGGCCGGCGCATTACCAACTTGGGGGCTCGCATGGCTGATATTACTTCATCGCACCTTTCCGCAAAGGTCCCGCTGACGGCGCTCAGCGAAGAAGAACATATGTTCCGGGCGGCGGCGCGCGAATTCGCCGAAAAGGAAATTCGCCCACACGTCGAGACCATGGACCGAGAAGGCGTTTTCAATCAGGAGTTGATTGATAAGTTCTTCGCGCAAGGTTTCATGGGGCTGACCGTCCCGGAGAGTTACGGGGGCGGCGGCGGGACGTTTTTCATGGCGGTTTTGGCCATCGAAGAGTTCTCGCGGGTTGATGCTTCGGCGGGCGTGGTGATCGACGTCCAGAACACCCTGGTGAACAATGCCCTCGAGCGCTGGGGCGACGAAGCGCAGAAGCGGAAATTCCTCCCCCGCCTGGTGAGAAACACCGTGGGCGCTTATGGCCTTTCCGAAGCGAGTGCGGGCAGCGACGCCTTTTCTCTCGCCACGCGCGCCCGCCAGGACGGCGACCACTTTGTCCTGAACGGCCGTAAGCTTTGGACCACGAACGCCAGGGAAGCAGGTTTGTTTATCGTCTTCGCGACCGTCGATCCCGGACTCGGCTACAAGGGGGTCACCGCGTTCCTGATCGAGCGCGACACCCCGGGGTTCAGCCTGGGCAAGAAGGAGGACAAGTTGGGGATTCGCGCCTCCTCCACGTGTGAACTGATTCTGGAAGATTGCCGCGTTCCCAAGGAAAACTTGCTGGGGGAAGTGGGCAAGGGTTATAAGGTAGCGATTGAAACGCTGAACGAGGGGCGCATCGGCATCGGCGCGCAGATGGTCGGCCTGGCGCGCGGGGCCCTCGAGCACGCGATTGCTTATGCCAAAGAACGCAAGCAGTTCGGGAAGCCGCTGGCGGAGTTTCAGGCTATCCAGTTTCAGCTTGCCCGGCTGGCCACCGACCTCGAGGCCGCGCGGCTGATGACCTACAACGCCGCCCGCCTGAAGGACGCCCGACACCCATTCCTGAAAGAAGCCGCCATGGCTAAGTATTTTTGCTCCCAGGTCGCCGAGCGCGTAGCCTCTGAATGCCTCGAGGTTTATGGCGGCTACGGATTCACCAAGGACTATCCCGCCGAGAAATATCTCCGCGACTCGAAAATCGGAAAAATCTACGAAGGCACATCCTTCATGCAGCTCCAAACCATCGCCAAGTTGATTCTGGCGTGACACATGCCATTGATCATTGCCGATTTGTGATTGGCGATTTGCGATTGGCCCAGAAACGAAAATCCAAACACGCGAGTGGGCGGCCGAATTTCGATTTTCCGGTTTCGAATTTCGGTCTTTTAGGGGGTTGACAATCTACAGCCCTGGGGTGTAGAATGCCTACACCATGAAACCTAAGAGAGAACGCTATCAAAATCGGATCGAGTTATTACAAGGCACCCTGGATATGCTTATCCTCCAGACCTTGCAGTGGGGACCGCAGCACGGCTACGGCATCAGCCAGTCGATTCGCGGGCGCTCGGGCGAGGTTTTGCAGGTCGAAACCGGCTCTCTCTACCCCGCGCTTCACCGCCTCGAGAAGCAGGGCTGGTTAATCGCGCAGTGGAAGCAGACCGAGAGCAAGCAGCGCGCCAAGTTTTATCGCCTAACTGCCGCCGGCAAAAAGCAGTTGCTATCGGAGCAGGCCCGCTGGACGCAAATCGTCACCGCCATCGCCGGCATCATGAATCCCGCGCCCAGTGAAGGTCCGTAGGGCCGAGCGGCGCTCGGCCCGTTTGGAGGACAGCGTCCAGGCCAAGTTGAGTTACTTCTGCCCTCTCCCAGGGGAGAGGGTGGCCCGCGATCCCGATGCACTTCATCGGGACGCGGGTCGGGTGAGGGGTCTCTTGCACGAATTTCAACTATCAGGTGGTGAGCCATGAGTCTATGGGGATGGTTGTTTCGCCGCAGGCAACGCGAAGAGGAACTCGATCAGGAAGTTCAGAGTCACCTGCGGATGGCTGCGCAGGAGCACATCGAGCAAGGCGAATCTGCCGAGCAAGCGCGTGTCTCAGCCGTCCGCGAATTCGGCAACGTGGTGCTTGTGAAAGAAGTCACGCGCGACATGTGGGGCTGGCGCTGGCTTGAAACGTCGCTGCAAGATATTCGCTACGGTGCGCGGCAGTTGCGGAAGAATCCCGGCTTCGCTGTCGTGGCGGTTGTCACTCTCGCTCTTGGCATTGGCGCAAACACCGCCATGTTCAGCATCGTGAACTCCGTCCTGCTGCGGCCGTTGCCGTTCAAGAATTCCGGTCGCCTCGTGGTGGTCGGATGGCCTTACGCAAATCGTTTCGTCCCCACGCCAAAACCGCACTTTGAGTGGGATGGGTGGGCGGAGAGAACTAGGACCCTGGCCGATTTCTCCCTTTACGAGAATGGGATGATCAATCTGGCTGGAGAGGGAGAGCCTGACCGCGTCGCCGCGGCCGAGGTCTCGGAACACTTCTTCAGCCTGCTGGGTATCAATGCAATTCGGGGTCGAACCTTCCTACCTGCCGAAGAGTCGGCAGAGCATCCATCCGTGGCCATCATCAGTTACAAACTCTGGCAGTCCCGTTATGGCTCGGACCCCGCTGTGATTGGCAGGAGCGTTCATCTAAATGGTAAGCCTTTCACGGTTGTTGGCATCCTGCCTTCGGGATTCGACTTCCTTGGCGGTCCCCAGATTTGGGTGACCCTCCCCCGCAATCTTGAGGACGAGATGTTCGGGGGAGTCTCCATTGGAGGAATGCAGTTTGCCCGGCTGCGTCCCGGAGCTACCCTTGATCAGGCGCGGGCCGAGCTTGGAGTCATCGCTCAACGCGAAATCCCGGCGGGTGCTAGGGCTGGAAATCCCGCTTCGGTGACTTCGTTGCACGAATTTGTGGTGGGGAATATCCGCCCAGCCCTGCTACTGTTGTTGGGGGCTGTCGCCTTTGTATTGCTGATCGCTTGCGCGAACGTGGCAAATCTCTCGTTGGCTCGCAGCGCAGGCCGATTCCGGGAGGTGGCACTTCGCGCTGCCCTCGGCGCCGGTCGTGGCCGCCTGTTTCGGCAACTACTGACCGAGAGTTTGTTATTGGCGCTTACGGGAGGCGCGCTGGGCCTGCTGACGGGTGTGTGGGCCGTCCAGGTGGCCAAGAAGCTCATTCCGGTTCAGGACATCCTGACAAGGGGCATCAAAGTCGATGGGTGGGTGCTCTCGTTCACATTTGTCGTGGCGGTGCTCACAGGCATCATCTCCGGACTCGCCCCGGCGCTTCAGTCATCGAAATTTGACTTAACGGAGGCCCTCAAAGAGCGCGCGGGCTCCCCAACCGCGCCAAGCGTGGGTGCTCATTATCGTCTGCGCGGCCTCCTTGGCGTCTTTGAAACCTCGGCAGCACTCGTCTTGCTGATTGGCGCCGGCTTACTGATCCGCAGCTTCGGGAAGCTTCTCGATGTTAATCCGGGGTTTCGGACCAAGGATCTGTTGACCGGCAGAGTTAGCCTTCTCGGGCCAAAGTACAGCGCAACCGAGGGCCGCCTGACCTTCTTTCAGGAGGTCTTGTCCGGTGTCAAGGCACTGCCCGGTGTCCGGGCTGGGGCCTTCGTTGATGCACTGCCTTTCGGACGGGCGGCAACTATCCGAGTCGCCCTGGATATTGAAGGTGGTCCGACGTTCCAACCAGAAACCGGCGTGATCGCTGACTACAGTGTAGTGAGCGCGGACTACTTCCAGGTGATGGGCATTCCTATTGTCGGGGGCCGGAATTTCACGGAACGAGACACAGAAGGCTCGACGCACGTTGCCATCATCAGCCAAAGCATGGCACGAGGGGCGTGGCCGGGCCAGAATCCGCTTGGCAAACACTTCAACTTCGCGGGATACCCACGGCAACGGTTCGAAGTGGTGGGTGTCGTCGGTGACGTGCGGGGCATGGATTTGACCGAGCAACCCTGGCCAACGGCGTATTTGCCGATCCTTCAGTACCCTCAAAATGCCGCGTTTCTGGTGATTCATACCGGGGAGAATTCCAGCATTATCAGAGCAGCCTTGCCAGGGGTGATTCGCTCCGTGGACAAGGACGAACCCGTTTCATCCGTTAGCACCATGGAGCAACTTGTCTTGCAATCTGTTGCTGAGCCACGCTTCCGAACCTTGTTGCTGGGGATTTTTGCAGGTTTGGCGTTCCTCCTGGCGGTGGTCGGAATCTACGGCATCATCTCTTATTCCGTCAGCCAGCGTACGCATGAGCTCGGGGTGCGCATGGCGCTCGGCGCGGAACGGCGCGACGTCCTGAGGCTCGTGGTAGGGCAGGGCATGAGGCAAACACTTATCGGCGTGGCTGTCGGGCTCTTGGCCGCCCTCGGCCTCACTCGGCTGCTCGCGAGTTACCTGTACTCCGTTCGTCCCATCGACCCCGTGACGTTCCTGGTTGTCTCTGCGGTGATGCTCGCCGTGGCGCTGCTGGCCTCCTACATCCCCGCGCGACGTGCGACAAAGGTCGATCCTCTGGTGGCGCTGCGGTACGAGTGATTCATTGGTGATTTGTGATTGGTGATTTCTGATTGAAAGGCGCTCTCTTTACCACCGGGATCCACAATCGAGAATCGTCAATCGCCAATCACCAATGGGACAATCTTTCCTCTTGACAATCTAGGGGAAAAGCGTATCCTCATCTTGACAATCAAGAGGAGGCACCGTGAAACCCACCGACCTCGTGCAAGGCACCCTGGACATGCTGATCCTGAAAACCCTGGCGCTTGAACCCCTGCATGGCTACGGCATCGCCCTTCGGATCGAACAGATTAGCAAGGGCGTATTCCGCGTTAATCCGGGGTCGTTGTTTCCCGCCTTCCGTCGCCTGGAGCGGGCGGGATGGATCAAGCCGGAGTGGCGGCCGACGGAGAACAATCGCCGCGCGAAGTTTTACGCTCTTACCAGTCTCGGCCGAAAGCAACTAAAGGCCGAAACCGAGGAGTGGGGAAAACAGCTCGCTGCGATCACGCGAATCATGGAAGCATGAAAGCAGGTTCCAGGTGGCAGGTGTCAGGTGGTGCGAGCAGGTGCCAGGTGGTAAGAGCAGGTGTCAGATGTCAGGTGCTCACTCGTCTTCGGAAACAGAGCACTCTCTTCGGATCATAGCCCTCTCCCTTGGGGAGAGGGTGGACCGTGACCGGCGCTTTCACCAGCCGGCACGGGCCGGGTGAGGGGTCACTTGCACGGTGTGGAGGGATCAGATGCGCCAACATACCCAAGTAACCCCTCACTCGGCTCGCTACGCTCGCCACCCTCTCCCCAAGGGAGAGGGCGGCTATTCGATTGGGAATTCCGGATTAAGGCGACATAGGTCCGGTGAAGGAGGCTGCGATGTTCTGCCTGCATAGCCTGGTCGCTGGCATACGAGCGCTGTTCCGAAAGCAGCAAGAGGAACGGGAGATGGACGAAGAACTGCGCGGCTACCTGGACGCCGCTGTGAAAGAGAAGATGCGCTCGGGGATGAGCCAGGAGCAGGCGTTGCGAGCCGCGCGAGTCGAGATGGGCAGCATGGACGCGGTGAAGGAAGAAATCCGCAGCGCCGGCTGGGAATGGAACGTCGAAGCGCTGTGGCAGGACCTTCGCTATGGCTTGCGTCAACTGCGTCGCACCCCCGGCCTAACCGCCGTTATCGTCCTTTCTCTCGCTTTGGGCATCGGCGCAAATACCGCTGTATTTACCTTAATTGACGCGGTCATGATCAAGATGCTGCCCGTGAAGGATCCCCAACATCTCGTGCTTTTCGGCTGGATCAGTCAAGGGGGATCTCTTGATATTACGACGAGCGGGTACGGACTTGCCAATACCCAAGGACATGAAGGTCACATGTCGTTTGCCTACCCTCTCGTCGAGCAGTTGCGCGCTCAGAGCAATGTCTTTTCGAACGTTTTCGGATTCGTGCCCACAGGGTGGAGCAAGGAAAGCGCGACCGTCAGCATCGACGGCCAGGCCAGCGTGACGGACGCAGTGATGGTGACGGGAGGATACTTTTCAGGCTTGGGCATTGTCCCCGTGATGGGCCGTCTAATAGCGGATGCCGATGTGAAAGAGAGTGCCCCACGAGTTGGCGTGATTAGTTACAGCTATTGGACGCGCCGGTTCGGGCGCGCCCCGGTGGCGGTTGGGAAGGCCGTCTTCATCAACGGCGTTCCATTCACCATTGTGGGGGTCGCGCCCCCGCGATTCTTTGGAGTCCAGCCCGGGCAGGCGCCGGACATTTGGGTTCCGTTGGTGCAGGAAGAAAGGCTCGTCCCCTGCGGCATGTCATCCCCGGAGGGCCGCCAGCTCTGGACAAAACCGGACTGGTGGTGGGTGATGGTCATGGCGCGGCTCAAGCCGGGAGTCAGCGAACGGCAGGCGCTGGCAGCCGCCAAGGGGCCTTTTATGCAGAGCGCCTTGGCGGTCGCGAAGAAAGGCCTCAAGCCAACCGAGGCGCCGCAGCTCGTATGCGTGCGCGCCGGTCGTGGCCTCGACATGATTCGGCGGTGGATCTCCCGGCCACTTTGGCTCTTGACGGTCGTGGTCGGCCTGGTGCTGTTGATTGCCTGCGCGAACATCGCCACGCTGTTGCTGGCTCGCGCCGCAGCCCGCCAGAGGGAAATTGGAGTTCGCCTGGCCCTGGGCGCGTCTCGATGGCGCTTGATACGGCAGCTCCTCACGGAGAGCGTTCTGCTTTCAGCGACCGGGGGCATTCTCGGACTCCTTTTCGCGCAATGGGGCAGCCGCGCGCTTCTGTTCCTGATGACAGGGAGCCTAACGACTCTCGACCTGGGGCGGCGCCCTGATCTGACTGTCTTGGGTTTCTGCGCGGGCGTGTCCATACTCACGGGAATTCTCTTCGGCCTCGCGCCGGCAATCTGCGCCACGCGAGCTGACGTGGCCCCAACTTTGAAGGAGTCGGCGTGCGCATCCGCCACGATGGGAAGCCGCCTCCATCTGGGGAAAGCATTGGTCATCGTTCAGGTGGCGCTCAGCCTGCTACTCCTGGTCGGCGCCGGCCTGTTCGTGCGCACCCTTTCGAATCTCGAGAACCAGAACCTCGGGTTCAACCGCCGAAACCTTCTCGTGTTCGCCGTCGACCCTACCAAAAACGGCTATGAGGGCCAACGCATTCTTAATCTCTGCGACACTCTGCGCGAGCGCCTGCGAGCAGTGCCCGGTGTTCAGGCCGTGACATTTTCCGAGCTTGCACTCCTCACGGGCTGGATGAATAACGGCCCGATCGCCATCGAGGGTTACGAGGCAAAGTCTGGCCAGGATATGGGGATCGAGTGGGACGCCGTGGGCGCCGGCTTCTTCGAGACCATGGGCATTCGAATCTTGTTGGGACGCCCTATCGACCGCCGCGACACGTCAAACTCGCCCAAGGTCGCCGTGGTCAATGAGGCGATGGCCCGGCACTTCTTTGGCGAGGGTAACCCGATTGGCCGGCGATTCAGTTTTGGCCAGAAATTTGATCCTGCTAATGCATTTGAAATCGTGGGAGTGGGGGAAAACGCAAAATACGAGAGCCTCCGGACCGACCCGCAGACGGTCTACGTTCCCACTGCCCAGAGAGAGAGCAGCCTTGGCAGGATGTATTTCGAAGTTCGGACGGCTGGAGACCCGGCTGCCTTCATCTCGGCGATACGCAGTGCCATCCGCGAGATCGACCCCAGCCTCGGACTCGAGGGTGTGAAATCGCAAACTAAGCAAATCGAGGAAGCCCTTTCGCAAGAGCGCATGTTTGCGGAACTCTGTAGCTTCTTTGGCCTCCTAGCTTTGGGACTGGCGGCGGTGGGCCTTTATGGATTGATGGCCTATTCCGTAGCGCGGCGAACCAACGAAATCGGCATTCGCATGGCCTTGGGCGCGCAACGGAAGCAAGTGCTCTACATGACTCTCCAGCAGTCGGTCGGACTAGTTGCGCTCGGGGTCGTGGCCGGCCTCCTCGCGGCCATCGCGACGACGAGGTTGATCGCAAGTGAGCTTTACGGATTGAAGCCAACGGATCCCTTTACCTTTGGCTTGGCGGCTTTCTTCATGCTGGCTGTTGCCGCCTTGGCGGCGTATCTTCCCGCCCGCCGGGCGACCAAGGTCGATCCCATGGTGGCCCTGAGGTACGAGTAATCGCCGATTCCCGATTGCCGATTGGCGATTGAAGAGTGTGTGAGGTTGGCTGCCGCTTTTGCTTGGGGTTATCCCGGCCACCGAAAAGGCGGTAGCTGCGCTACCGCACGCCAAGGCGCAGAGCTTCGCTCTGCGCCAGCCCGAACTCGAGACGCGGTTGCACCCCAAGCTTGTCATCCTGAGGAGTCCCGATCTGATCGGGACGACGAAGGATCTCTGTAGTTCGTAGCCAACGTACAATGTTTGCCGGTTCGGAGAAACTGCGGAGATTCTTCGTCCGTCGGCTGACGGACTCAGAATGACACGTGAGGGGGGCTTTTCTTCTGACTCCTGACTCCTGCTCCTCACTTCCCTTAAGTCGAATGTGGCGATGTAAAATCGCCGCTACTTCATTTCGCTGGCTTTAATTTCATCCAGAAGCTCCCGCAGGCGGGCCATGGGGACTTGTGCTTGGCCGAAGCGGAGCAGGTTGTAGAGGCGAGTGAATTCCGAGACGCCTGATCCGAGGCGCGTCCCTAACAGCGACTGAGCGAACTCCTTGGGTGTTACCGCGGCAGGCTTGGGATAGCCTTTCTTACGGAGAGTTTTCAGCAGCCTTTGATAAGACAGGGTGGCCTGTTGGGGACTTAACGCGAGCTCGCGGCGTCCAAACTTCCAAAGCCAGAAGAACCGGAGTTCGGCCAGCGAACCGCCCTTTTCGCCGGCCAGCAGCGCTGCCAGTATGGTTACCATGAGCAAGAACATGAAAAGCTTGTGCGACATGAGCCACGCTTCGACGAGGTAGGCCACCCGCACTGCTCGGTGCTTAAGCTCGTCGGTACGGTTCAAGAATTCCTGCTGGAAATCTCTGGAGGCTTGCTCCACCTGCCGCGCCAGCCGAACTTGATGGCTGAAATCGTAGTTGACTATCCACTCGCTCCAGAAAAGGTTCAGGGCATCGACGTAATCGTCCCAGGCGCCGGCGCGGATGGGGTTGGGGTCTGCGGGGGTGGGATCAAAGCTGATCCAGCCGTATTTCGGAAAATATACTTCCACCCAGCTATGGGCATCACGAGCGCGAACCACAAAATCCTTGCCGATGCGGTTATAAGTACCCGTCTGAAAGCCATTCACCAGGCGGGAGGGAATGTTGAGGGTGCGAAGCATCACGGCCATCGAGGCGGCAAAGTATTCGCAGTATCCTGATTTGGATTTGAACAGAAAACTGACGAGGGGGTTTTTGGGCTCGATGGACGATGGGTCGAGGGTGAATCGGAAATTGTCGCGAAGGTAATTCTGAATCGCCAGGGCGCGGTCGTAATTGTTGGTGGCAGCCGATGACACTTGCCGGGCAAGGTCGGCAATCTTCGGGTCCAGGTCGGGGAGCCGGAGATACACCAGGCGAACTTCGTCAGGGTAGTCTGTGGAGGCCCGTTGCAACTCCCGGACTGAAGGAAGCCCAGTTTCCGAAACCACATCGTAAGCAAGCGGCGCGAAGGCGTATTGAGGGCTATGCAGGGAGCCCGTTTCATCCACATCTACCATGTGAAACCGGCCCATAACTTCCTGGGGAGTGGGGGCAGCGAAAATCACGTCGGTGGAGAGCGCCGAGCGCAACACATGGTAGCGGAGCGGCCGACGTGAACGGCTCTGCCAGCCCTCCAGCCGGGGCAGAACAAAGCGCCGTTCGGATGCCGGCGTAATGGGTATTTGCTCCGTGTTGTCGTTAAACCAGTGCTTGCCGTCAAAGCTGGTTAAACCCACGCCTCGCCATTTCAGGCCCTGGAGTTGCCTGGGATCTCCTTCCACCGTCACGCGCATGACCACCATAGGGGAACGCAGGATTTTGCGGATGTCTCCCAGATTAACGGTCTCCGAAAATCCGGTAATGTTCTGCGCCTGTGAAGAGAGCGAGGTCAGGTAGCCGGTGCGGTAGCGCGGGATGACGAAAAAGAGAACCGTGGCCAGGAGAAAAATGCCGGTGCCTAGTCCCACGGCGGCCCTCATCAGCGCCCCTTCGACGGCTGCCCGGTTCTCGCGAGGTTTGCGGAAAGGGCCTTCCGGGGCGCGGGACGCCGACTCCATTCCGCGCTTGATTTCGTAGCTGATGAAGGTCGAGATGGCCAGGACGACGTACAAGATGAAAAACACCAGGTAGGTGGTGCTGACCGTCAGGATGGCGCTGGCCAGCATCATCATGAAAGAAAGCGTGGCAAGGTAACCGTAGTCGCGATAAGTCCTGGCGG
>Ga0315282_10010545_pt1 | contig 14464 bp, 12 predicted proteins | sample YL17G07_20_MG_FD_203693 | JGI IMG/M metagenome (GOLD analysis project Ga0315282, IMG submission 203693) | Sediment microbial communities from Yellowstone Lake, YNP, Wyoming, USA - YL17G07_20 | ecosystem: Environmental > Aquatic > Freshwater > Lake > Sediment | place: USA: Wyoming | collected...
CGTTCAACCACATGATCGGGATTTCCTACACATTCATCTTCCCCATGGAGCCCGATATCAACGACTAGCCGTTCCTGCCTTCAGAAATCGGATTCCGAATCCTGAGAATCGCCGCTTTCCTTGGAATCGGAGGAGCGGTCGGATTCGCTCTTGTCGGAGTCCTTTTTCTCGGACTCGTCCCCGGCCGCTTCAGCAGCTCCCTCGGCCTTGATCGGCTCCAGGCCGCTCCCATAGACCCGCTCGAGCTGCCTTTTCGACGGCTGACCCAGCTTCCCGAACCGCTCCCTGATGTCGTTCCGGAGCTTGAGGAGATCGCGTCCTTGGTTGTCGCTGATCTCGAAGTCCTCCTGCGAGGCCAATTCCTCGAGCTCGCAGCGGGCCTCGGCGAGGCGCGCTCTCTGCTTATCCACGTCGGCGTTGTCCTTGTGCTCCCAGGAGAGCAGCATGATCTGGGTTTGGCTGTCGATGGCCATCTCCAGGGCCGTGATCGAGAACCGGGCCCGCTCCATCTTGAAGACGTCCCCCTGTTTGGCCTCCATAAAGTCCTTGGCCTTTTTCCGCTGGATCACGAAGCGGTTGATCCGGGTCACATCGGCGTTGTACGTGTCCGTCCCGTTCTTCGCGGACATGGCTTCCGGGCATCCTCCTCCGCATCCGGCGAGAAAGAGCGCGAGGGGAAGGGTGGATGCAAGGACTGCTGCGATAGGGTTGGGTCTCATTGTCTTCCTCCAGCATCTCCGGCCGCTACCGGCCCGTTTCCAGGAAATTGAGGAGATCGTCGACATTGTCGGCCGTGAAGCGATCCCATGAGGCTTCCAGCACCTTCATCCTGGACAGATCGATGACGATGATCCATGGAGCGGGATTATAGAACTTTTCGAGAAATTTCTCCTCATCATTGATGCGATACCAGTCTTTCGGCCACCCTTCCTCGATGAGGAGGCGATCCGCTTCGTCCAGGGTCAGGTGAACCGACGGATCCTGGATGTCCGAGGCGGCTCCGGCGACCATCACGGCGCCCGCGGCGTCGAATTCATCCTTGCGCGCATTGATGGCCTCGGCCAGGGTCTTGCACTGCGGGCAGTTCCTGGCGCTCACGAAGATGAGGAGAGTCTTCGCCGCGTTCTTCTCCCTTGTCGCCTTGAGATACAGCTCGCCCAGGCTCAGGTAGGTCTGGTCGTCCCCGCGGAGGGCCTTTTGCCACACGAGGCATGCCGCCACGTAGTCTTTCTCGATCCGGTACGCCTTGCCCTTTCCGGTCGCATCCGGACGGGGATACCAGCTGCCGCACTCGGCGCCGCAGGTCCCGCCGTCTCCGGAGGGCCAATCGATCTGGTCCTGTCCGCAGGACGAGAGGCCGAGCGCGATCATGGCCAGCGCCGCAAGGCTCCGACGCAAGATGTCGCGCTTCCGTCTCATCAATATCGGTAGACCGTCTCGAGTCCGATGCCGACCGTCTCCGGGTAGTACCGGCAGATGCCTGCCGCGCATTTGATGCCTCCTCTCTGCGCCCCGCCGGAAAGCCGGAGCACCAGCCCATTCAGCGGTTCGGGCGCTTGGAAACTCAGAAGGGCCCAGAGGAAATGATGCTCCGGAAGGGGCAGGTCCCATCCCCAGAGCTTCTTCCCCGTGCCTTCGGTCTCGTCGCTGTATTCGTGGACCAGGGATACCCCCCACAGACCCACCATGTCATAGGACAGGGTCGCGGTGGATACCCAGTACGTATTCCCCTCGGTGACGTCCAGGTGGTGTCTCCGGAGCTCCTCCTTGGCCTCCAGCGTGTGGCCTTCGGCGAGCGGCAGCGTGAAATCCACCGAGCCGTGCCACAGGTATCCTTCGCGGTCGGCGTTCTCCTCCCACTCGTGCCGATAGCCGCCGTCCATCACCAGGGCCGTACCGTTCGAGGCGAGCTCCTGCCGGAGCTTGGCGATGGGATGCAGGACCACGGTGGGCGGATGGTCGTTCCATTCTCCGCCGGGCATGAGCCCTCCCTCGTACTTGAGGGTGGTGAGGTAGAAGGAGATCTGCGTGTCCGTCGGTTCGATGAGGATGTCCGCGGTGCCCCGGCCGCCGAGCTCGTTGCCGAGCGACTTGATGACCATCCAGGGCGGTTCCAGCGTCACCATGTGGTTGTACGGCAAGGGCTGGCTCAGGGAAGCCGCAGGCCCCCGGAGGCCCCCTTCCATGAGCCACCGGTGGTAGTAGAGCCCCTCGAGCTTGCCGGTCACCGGGCCGATCAGGACCGATAGATCGCCGTAGAGGGCGTGTCCGGTCTCGTCCGTGATGTTCTCCATTCCCGGAGGCGGAATGTAGTTGTCGTGCTGTTGGGCGTCCCCTTCCACGTAGAGACGCACCGGCTTCGGGTTGATCTCGATGTTCGCGCCGCCCGAGTAGGCCCGGATGCCGGGGCTCTGGTCGATGTTCAGATGATCCGGATCAATCTCCGCCTCGTTGCTCGCGTCGTATTGCGGCTCGAGCACCACCCCCTGGAACCCCAGGAGGAAAGGGGAGGTCCCGCTGATCTCCAGCCTCGCGCCGGCGATGAGGTCGTTCGGGTCGTCCCTCAGAATCCGGTGGGTGGCCGGATCCATGTTCGTGGCGTTGACCGTGCCGGCCACGGCCGTGGCCTTGAGGATGCGCGGCAGCTCGTACTCGACCCTTCCTCCCCGGAGGGAGTTGTCGATGCCCAGGTCGTCGATCTTGATGAGGGAGAGGATGATCCCCTTGCCGAAGCTGACATAGAAGTCCCCGCCGGTCAGGGTGAAGTCGTCGAGCCTCGCCGTGGCGTAGAACTTCTCGATCCGGTAGTCGTTGTCGTAATCGAGCAGGGTGTAGCCGCTGCCGCCCGGCTCGAAGCTTTCGGCCCGTACACGGGCGGGCGGGTCCTGGAACAGGGCCGCGTCGAACCGGAGACCCGCGTCGAACGAGGGACCGAAGACCTGGAGGTAGGTCGTGTTGCGGGCGAGGTAGAGGTTGTCGTCGTCGCCGTAGATCGATTCGTTGGCCTTGCCGTTGTCGCCGAAGTACTGGAGCGTGAGGGTCTCGGTGACCCGCGGCGTGAGCTTGGCCTTGGGTTTTTCCGCCGGGGCCGAAGCGGGCTCCTCCGACCGCCCCGAAGGTGCAATCAGGCCGACGGCGAGCGCAAGCAGCCCCGCCACCCCTGTTCGAGATATGCCCTGTTTGAGCCGCATGGGACGTGTCGCTCCCGTTCCCTCTGTTTACCTGCCCGCGGCGGATCTCTCAAGTCATTTCCCATGGCGGACACCGACAGTGACGAGGACGGTAATCGTGTTGGAGTGCTCGTGCTCAGACTGCACCATCTCCATGGCCCGCAGGGCTTTTCGCAGAGGCACTATGGGCAGCAGCCGCGTCAGGTTTCTTTCTTTGACAGATACTCCTGCCTGGGTGAAACTTGTTTTTGTTGGCCACATTGCAAGAGGCTCGGGATTCTTTACGAGGACTCGATTCCGAAGCTGGGGAGGACAAGCAAGATGAGAATCAGGAAATATCTGCTTTCAGCAGTATTCGTGTCAGTTCTGGGATTCGCCCTGTGGTCTTGCTCAACGAGCGATCAATCGGTGAATGAACAGGATGGAGGCGACGCCAACGCAGGGGCCGATGCGGATGCAGACACGGATGGTGATGCTGACGGAGACACAGATACGGATTCGGACACGGATGGAGACGCGGATACAGACTCCGACTCAGATACAGACTCCGACTCAGATGCAGACGGAGACACGGACGGAGATGCAGATTCAGACAACGATGCTACCTGCTGCGATGCCAGCCCACCCAGTCTTGCAGACCTTGCTGCAATCAAGCTGAATTCGGCAGGAGAATACCAGTGGCACACCTTCATGGGGTCCATTTATCTCCGCTACAATGGCAGTATCACTGTAGACTCGAACGGCAATCTCTACATGGCAGGGACCAGCTGCGCGAGCTGGAACGGGCCAGGGGGTGAGGCTCCGCTGCGCGGCAGCGGCAACCTCTTCGTGCTCAAGCTGAGTCCGGCTGGCGAATATCAATGGCACACATTCTTCGGGTCCATGAATGCCGATTATCATATCGATCTCACCGTGGGATCTGATGAAAACGTGTATATTACCGGGAGTAGCGGGAATTGGAATGGTCCAGAAGGTGAGACTCCCTTACATGCCCATACCGGATATTTGAACATCCTCGTGCTCAAGCTTAATTCGGCCGGCGCTTACCAATGGCACACCTTCTTTGGAGGCGATCAGGGAGTCAATCTTGATCGTGGAAACGGTATCGCGGTGGACTCGAGCGGCAACTTGGTTATTACGGGGCGTAGCGCGACCTGGAACGGGCCTGGTGGCGAGGCTCCCCTGCATGCGTGGAGCGGTCCTGGTCAGGACATTTTTGTGCTCAAGCTGAGCCCGGCCGGTGCCTATCAGTGGCACACCTTCTTTGGTTTGAAAAACTCCAATGAAGGATATGCGGTCGAGGTGGACCAGGCCGGTAATATCTATGTCACAGGGACTAGCTCTGCGAGTTGGAGCGGATCTGGGGGTGAACTCCCGCTGCATATCTTTTCCGGTGACTATGATCCCTACGTGCTCAAGCTGAGCTCGGCTGGAGCCTATGAGTGGCACACGTTTTTTGGGTCCAGTGGGCAGGATGGAGCAAGCGACATCGAGTTGGACTCGGCCGGCAATGTGTATATTACGGGGTATAGCGGTGGCTGGAACGGACCACAAGGCGAGGCCCCGCTGCATGCCCATAGCGGTGTGAGTGACCTCTTTGTGCTCAAGCTGAACTCTGTCGGCACCTACCAGTGGCATACGTTCTTAGGGTCCAGTGATTCTGGAAGTGGTATCACGATGGACTTGACTAGCAACGTGTATATTACTGGAAATAGCGATACAACCTGGAACGGGCCAAAGGGCGAGGCTCCTTTGCATTCCTATAGCGGCAAGAGCGACTTCCTCGTGCTCAAGCTGAGCCCGGCCGGCGTTTATCAGTGGCACACCTTCTTTGGGTCCATGGTTCATGATCGGAACAGTAGTATTTCGATGGACTCGAGCGGCAATCTGTATATTTCGGGAGCCAGTTCTGCGACTTGGAACGGGCCAGAAGGCGAAGCCCCGCTGCATGCCCACAGCGGTAGTGGGGGATAATCGATCAGGGAAGAAAAAGACCTACATTTGAGGCACTGAAGGAGCGAAGGGGGTAAGTAAAAACCCTCTCCTACGCGCCGAAGCAGCGCGATGTGTACGTGATCACGTTCCCCCGACGATGAAAATGATCATAAGAGGTAGGTGATCGAGTACCCCCAGCGATGAAAATCATCGGAAAGGGTAGGTGATCGCGTATGCACGACGATTGATATCTTCCCGAGAAGAAAGAGAGATTTCACCTCTCCGGCCGCTGCCTTGTGATTTTTTTCAAAAAAATGCGTTTCCGCCTGCAACGATCCGACCCCCGGTCCCGATAATTCTTACAGAAGGCGACGGATGGTCCGCCGCCGGGAAAGAAGAAGGAAGAAACCCAGAGACAAGCGAAAGGAGAACCACCATGAGCACCACGAAAGACACGAACAGCAGGGCCGCCGGGGTAGCAAACGACCAGGCCGACGGCCGACAAGGAGACCGGGCCGAGGAGAACGACTTCGGCGTTGCGGACGCGAGGCTCGCGTACGAGAGGATCCGGCCGAGGCTCGGGGCCATTCCGGCCTCGGCGGTAAGGAGGTTCAGGGCCAACGTGCCCCAGTCCGTTGCGAACGCGTTCCGGGCCATCCGCTCCTTCAACCAGGATCGGCCCCTGTTCGATGCGCAGTTCTCGCCGGGCCGGGTGAACCTCAAGGACCTCGAAGACCTGCCCGACCGAGCCATGGCCCTGTGGTACGCGGACGTCATGCTCCGCCAGGCCATGGACCCGGACGCCGGCGTGATGCAGGCGCTCCTGAAGGAGGGCAAGGCGCTCCAGAAGAAGCTCCGCATCGCCGCAGCCTATATCTGGCGCGGGAACGGGGGCCTGTCCGGAGTCCTCTCGGACATCCGTCAGGGGAGGAGCCGGCTGGACGTGGCCGACGACCTTGCGTCCTTCGCCAATCTGTTCGAGAACCGCTGGACCGAGGCCGAGGGGAAATGCGACGTGGCCAAGGCGGACATCGACGCGGCCAAGAGTCTGTCGGTCCGGATGATGGACGCCGTGAACCGCAGGACCGGATCGATCGAGGCCGCGACGTGGCGTCTGGATCGCGATCGGGCCGGCATGTACCTCTTCGAAGGGGTGAGAACCCTGCGGCTCGCCGCAACCGTCGTGCATCAGGGAGACCGGGATGCCCTCAAGAACTATCCCGCCCTGTTCTCGATCCAAAGGCCTCGGCGCAAGGAGAAGGAGAGCGACGCTCCTTCTTCCCCACCGGCCACCCTTGTCGCTGCGAATTGACGCCGCTATCGTCCCCGGAAACCGGCTCGAAACCGGCTTGTGCTTTCCTGCGAAGTTGCTGTAGGATTCCTTGCTTACACAAAAATTCCGGACCGAGGATTGCTTGATCCGGAGGGGATGATATTGAAACAAAAGATGAGTCATTCGAAGCACAAGGGGAAAGAGAAAGAGGAGCCGGTGAAGGCCGAGAGCGAGGCTCCGGCCCCTGATGCCGATACGCACCAGGAAAGCGCAAAGCTCGAGCCACACCCACAAGAGGCCGAGACCCAGCCTTCGGAATCATCTCCGGAGGCAGGCGAGACGATCGTGATGGGCGACATCGTGGAGGAGTCCGAAGAAATCGCCGGTCTCAAGGCGGACCTGGCCAAAGTCCGCTCCGAGCTGGAGACCGCGAGGGACCGGATGCTGCGTTTCGCAGCCGAGCTCGACAACACGCGGAAGCGGATGCGGCGGGACATCGACGATGCGCGCAAGCGAGGCCGGGAGGATGTGCTCAAGGAGTGCCTTCCCGCCCTCGATTCCCTGGACCTGTCCTTGAAACATATCGATGAGACCGATGCAACACGCACCATTCTCGACGGGGTCCGGCTCATGCAGCGCCAGTTCATGAACAGCATGTCCGCGTTCGGGCTCACCCGATTCGATTCCAAGGGTCTGCCTTTCGACCCTCAGAGGCATGAGGCCGTGAGCCAGGCTCCGGCGGACGATGGACATCCGCCCGGAACCGTGATCGAGGAGCTTTCCAAGGGCTATCTCCTCGGCGATGTCCTCCTCCGGCCGGCGCAGGTCGTGGTGGCGGGCGCCCCATCCAAGGTCCCGGTAATGCCCGAGAATAGGGATCTCCTGGATGGGAAGGCCGAAGCCGAGAAGCCCTCCGAGGAAGCCGTGGAGGGCGAGGAGCCCGCTTCGGCGGAGTGACGGACGATGAGGGCATCGACGGACCGCGACGCGTTCAACGAGAAAGGGCTTTCCCTAGGGAAGCAGGAGTGAGGCGTCATGGCGAACGAAGGCAGGATCATCGGAATCGATCTCGGCACGACCAACTCTTGCGTGGCGGTCATGGAAGGAAGCGAGCCGGTCGTGGTTCCGAACGCCGAAGGGAGCAGGACCACCGCATCGATCGTGGGATTCACCGAGCAGAACGAGAGGCTGGTCGGCCAGGTGGCCAAACGGCAGGCGCTCACCAACCCCGAGCGGACGGTGTACGCGGTGAAGAGGCTGATGGGGAGGAGGTTCGAGTCCGATGAGGCGCAGCAGCAGCGGAAGCAGAGCCCGTACCCGATCATGGAGGCCGCCAACGGCGACGCCTGGATCCAGATCGGGACGAACCAGTTCAGCCCGCCGGAGATATCCGCGTTCATCCTGACCCACATGAGGGAGGTGGCCGAGGCCTATCTGGGGGAGAAGGTGGTCCGGGCCGTCATCACGGTTCCGGCCTACTTCGACGACGCGCAGCGGCAGGCGACCAAGGATTCCGGTGCCATCGCAGGCCTGAACGTCGAGCGAATCATCAACGAGCCCACCGCTGCCGCGCTGGCCTATGGACTGGACAAGAAGAGCGACAGCCATGAGCTCATCGCGGTGTACGACCTGGGGGGCGGCACCTTCGATATCTCGATTCTCGAAATCGAGCACGGGGTCTTCACGGTCAAATCCACGAGCGGCGACACGTTCCTCGGAGGAGAGGATTTCGACCAGCGTATCGTGGGCTTCCTTATCGACACTTTCAGGAAAGAATCCAACATCGATCTCCGCCAGGACCGGATGGCGCTCCAACGGCTGAAAGAGGCGGCCGAGAAGGCGAAGCACGAGCTCAGCTCGTCCCTCGAGACCGAAATCTATCTCCCCTTCATCGCGGCCGATGCGTCGGGCCCGAGGCACATCGCCTTGACCCTGTCGAGAACCCAGCTCGAATCGATGGTCGAGGATCTCGTCGACAAGACGTTTGTTTCGTGCAAGCAGGCTCTGGATGACGCCAGATTCAACGTGAAGGACGTCAACAAAGTGCTCCTGGTCGGCGGCATGACCCGGATGCCCATGGTGCAGCGGAAGGTGGGGGAGTTCTTCGAACGCGAGCCGCACAAGGGGATCAACCCCGACGAGGTGGTCGCCGTAGGGGCGGCCATTCAGGGCGGGGTTCTCACCGGCCAGATGGAGGAGGTGTTGCTCCTCGACGTGACCCCGTTGAGCCTCGGCGTCGAGACGGCCGGCGGGGTCTTCACCAAGATCATCGAGCGGAACACCACCATCCCGACCCGCAAGTCTCAGATCTTCACGACCAGTGTGGACAACCAGGACTTCGTTCCGATCCATGTCCTTCAGGGCGAGCGCGAGATGTCCTCGGGCAACAAGACCCTCGCCCATTTCGAGCTCACCGGCATTCCACCCGCCCCGCGCGGCGTGCCCCAGATCAAGGTGACGTTCGACATCGACGCGAACGGCATCGTGCACGTGTCGGCCCGCGACCTGGGCACCGGCAAGGAGCAGTCCATCCGCGTCACCGCATCGAGCGGGCTCTCGAAGCAGGACATCGATCGGATACTGGTCGAAGGAGAGCAGTACCGGCAGGACGACCTGCAGCGCAAGGAGCTGGCCGAGTCGAGGAACAACGCACAGGCGCTGCTTTACACATCCGAGAAGGCCCTGGCCGAATACGGACACCTGCTCGAACAGCTGGATCGACAGGTTATAGCCGGCGACATCGAGGCGTTGAAGCTCGCGATCGAGTCCGGCACGGTCGATCTCATCCGGGAGCTCTGCAAGAAGCTGGAGTCCTCGGTGTACCGGATCGCCGACAAGATTTACGGAGCCATACCGGCGGAAGAAGGAACGGCCATCGCCGCGGATCCGGGGGTGAAACCGCCCGAAACGGACGAGTCCTGATAGGACCGTGGAGATTTTCGGTTGGCATCGGACCGCGACTACTATGCGATTCTGGGGGTGGAACGCTCTGCGACCGTTGAGGAATTGAAGAAGGCCTACCGTCGGCTCGCCATGGAGTGCCATCCGGACCGCTGCCCGGGAGATCCTGACGCCGCCGAGAGGTTCAAGGAGCTCACCCAGGCGTACCAGGTTCTTTCTGACGGCGGGCGGCGGGCGCATTACGATCACTTCGGCATGGATGCGCGATCGTCGGGTCGCGGCGGGCCGGAGGTTTCCTTCTCCGGCGTGGATCTGCAGGCGTTCCTTTCCTTCTTCGAAGGCCTTTTCGGCGATCTCTTCTCCACCGGAAGCGGATTCCATCGAGGCCGCGACGTGCGGGTCGACGCCGATGTGGCGTTCGAGGTCGCGGCCCGGGGCGGCGCCGTCCAGGTCAGGGCCCCGCGACCGGTCTTGTGCCAGGAATGCGGCGGCACCGGAGCCCGGAAGGGCACGGAGCCGGTTCCATGCCGGGACTGCGACGGGAAGGGGACGATCCTCCACCAGCGCGGATTTTTCGGCGTTCCGGGTCCTTGCTCCTCGTGCGGAGGCCGGGGGAGGGTGATTCATGACCCTTGCCCGGCGTGCCGCGGACGGCGGATCGTGGTGAGAGAGGAGACGCTGACCGTGGACATTCCGGCCGGCGTGGAGGACGGCGCCACCAAGATACTTTCGGGCCGGGGTGAGCCGGGCCTTGACGGCGCGCCTCCCGGGGACCTCCACCTCGTGGTCCATCTTCGCGCCCATCCCATCTTCCGTCGGGAGGGAAGGGACGTGCATGCGGATCTCCGGTTGACCTTTCCCCAGGCCGCCCTGGGGGATGTCCTGGAAGTCCCGACGCTGGACGGTCCCGTGAAGATCAAGGTGGAGCCCGGCACCCAGCCGGACCGGGCCTATCGGCTGAAGGGGAAGGGGATCGGTCCCAAGGGAAGCCGGAGGGGAGATCACCTCGTGCATATCGTTCTCGAAGTCCCGAAGAAACTCTCCGAGAATCAGCGGTCGCTGGTGGAGCGTCTGGGCCGGGAGCTCGGACAGGAGATCCATCCTGCGAAGCGCAATCTTCGCGAGAAGATCAAAGACCTGATGGAACCATGATCAATAACCGGATACCTGATATCCTGGAGCGGCTCGATCGGTTTGTTCCGGCCGAGATCCGGGGGACGATCGTCGGCGTGAAGGGGCCTTTGCTCAGGGCACTGCTTCCGGTGGCGCGGACCGGGGATGAGGTGCGGATCCAAAGGAAAGGAATGGAGTCCCTTCCGGCCGAGGTGATCGGGTTCGGCAAGAGGGAGACGATGCTGGCCCCGCTCGGGGACCCGATCGGCGTGGGCATCGGGGACGAGGTGATGAACACCTGTCGTCCGGGATGCGCACCGACCGGAGACAGCCTCCTCGGCAGGGTGCTCGGCCCGTTGGGAGAGATTCTGGACGATGGCCCCCCGTTGGCCCGGTCCGGCCGGAGGAACGTGCTTTCCGCACCGCCGGCCGCGATGAGGCGGAAAGAAGTGAGCAGCCCGCTTCCCCTGGGCATCCGACCGATCGACGGCCTTTTGACCATCGGGAAGGGCCAACGGGTCGGCGTGTTCGCAGGACCAGGCGCCGGAAAGACCATTCTGCTCCGCCAGGCGGCGTGCCTGGCCGGCGTGGACCGTGTGGTCGTCTGTCTGGTAGGCGAGCGATCGAGGGAGGTGAAGGAGCTCATCGCCGATCTCAAACAGCACGGCCGATTCGATCGAACCGTGGTGTTCGCCTCGACCGGCGACGAGAGCCCCCGCCTGCGGCTTCGGGTATGCCAGTCCGCGCTCACAGCAGCCGAGGAGATGAGGGACCGGGGGCTCGACGTGTTGCTGGTGCTGGACTCCCTGACGCGCGTGGCGAGAGCCCAGCGCGACGTGGGGGTGGCCTCGGGCGAGCCCACGACGCGACGGGGATATCCGCCGTCGGTGTTCACGGAGCTGCAGAGGCTGCTCGAAAGGGCCGGCACCGGAGTCCAGGGGACGATCACCTTGCTGACGGCCGTGCTCGTCGAGGGGGAGAGCTTCGCATCGGATCCGGTGGCCGAGGAAGCCTCCGCGCTCCTGGACGGGCATATCGTGCTGTCGGGCCTGCTGGCGAGCGAGGGGCTGTTCCCGGCCGTGGATCCGGCCGCGAGCCTGTCCCGCGTCATGGCCCGCATCGTGAATGCCGACCACCTGCAGGCGGCGACGCGGTTCAAGCGTCTATGGGCCGCTTACGAGAGGAACCGGGAGCTCATCACGCTGGGCGCATATCAGAAAGGGTCGGACCAGGATACGGACGACGCCCTCGCGAATCTGGTCGCGATGAAGCGCTTCATCCGACAGTCGCCCGATGAGCGTGCGGAGATAGGGAAAACAGCGTCGAGGCTTGTCCGGGAATTCGGGTCCGGATGAAGCAAGGCCCGAGGCAGGACGCCGTCAAGGCGTTGGCCGTTCTGTTCATGCGCGAGCCGGTGGCCGGCCGGGCCAAGACCCGCATGGCCGGATTCCTGGGGGCGGATCGGGCTGTCGCGTGGTATCGGGACCAGCTGGTTTCGCTGTCTCTCGGGCTGCAACATGCGGACGGAATCGAGCTGGTGGCGAGCATCACACCCGAGAGCTCGGTCATCCGGATGAGTAGGCTCCTCAAGGGGATGCGGTTCTGGGTTCAGAAAGGCAAGGATCTCGGCGAGCGAATCCGGGAGGCGTTATCGAGAGGCCTTGCCTCGGGATACGAGAAGGTGATGGTGGTCGCCACCGACGTGCCCGATCTTTCACCGCAGGATCTGGAGGCGGCGTCGAGCGCGTTGGATCGCTCCCCTGTGGTTCTGGGACCTTGCCCTGACGGCGGCTATTACCTTATCGGCATACGGAGCGAGGTTCCGGACCTCTGGAGCGGCGTGAGGTGGAGCACGGACACGGTGCTCGATACCACCCTGTCCCTTGCCGATGCGCTGGGAATCGCGCCCATTCTTCTAAGGAGCCTCAGGGACATCGACTCGGCCAAGGACTGGTTGGAATTTTACTCATGTTAAAAGACATTATCGATCAAGGAAAAATGACGACCTGAATCCGAGTTGATTTCGCGTGTTGTTATAGCGAGTTACCATTCCCGGAAACAGACGATGACCTTGGGTTGACTTTCGGTTCTTGTGTTGGTACACAATGATTTTAAATACGGTTTTTCTCAACAAACGAGGGAAGCGAGATGCTGAGAATTATGGTGGAGCGGTACGCGGGCTGGTTTCTGCTTTGCTCCGCTTTGGGTGCACTTCTGGCGTGTGCGCCGATTGAGTATACGGTCGATATCGCCGAAGCGTCAGGGCTTCTGGCCCAGGCCGAGGAGGCCGGGGCTGCCTGTACCGACGAGGAGCTCGTGAAGCTCACTCAGGCGAAGACCGGGATCAAGCCCGAAGAGACCGCGGCCCAACCCGACGAGGTGGACAGCGAAACCCCCATTCGACCCAAGGCCGAGTCCGAGCCTGTCAAGGCTTCGCAGGGGACCGGTCCAGAAGCCCATATCAAGGGAGGCTGCAACGCTCCTTTCGAGTATTACTTTTCCAAGGAGTACCTGAACAAGGCCCGCGAGGAAGTCGGGTATTCCGACTATCAAGCGGCCCTGGAGTATCTGCAGGTGGCCAAGGATTATGCCAAGCAGGCATATGAGATCGCCACCCGACGCCAGAAAGAGCGGGGACGATAGATGTTCGAGGGAGGCGGAGCGGTGAGGAAGAACCATGGGATCATCATCCTTTGTTGCCTGTTGTTCTCCCTGTGCTTTTCCTCGGCGTGCACCAAGGGGGCTCAGCTCAAGGGCAGGCTCACGACGGTCAAGGACCTGGCCATGCAGGCCGAGCGGAACGGCGCCTACAACTGCGCTCCCCGCGACCTCGCCGTCGCCAAGGCCAATGTGGAGTTTGCCGAGCTCGAGATCGATGAGGGGTACCTGAGCCGGGCCGAGCACCACTTCAACATCGCGGGCCCTGCGGCACAGGCCGCGTACGACAAATCCCCTCCCGATAAATGCGCTCCGCCGAACGTGCTCATCGAAGAATGCATCGATGAGGACGGCGATACGGTGTGCGACGACGTCGACAAGTGTCCGAACGAGCCAGGTCCTCCGGAAAACGAAGGCTGCCCGCTGGATACGGACAAGGACGGCATTGACGACATCCACGATCAGTGCGTGAACATCCCCGAGGACCGCGACGGATACCAGGACGACGACGGCTGCCCGGACTACGACAACGACGCGGACGGCGTTCCGGACACCAACGACAAGTGCCCCAACGATCCCGAGGATCCGGACGGATTCAAGGACGAGGACGGCTGTCCGGACCCGGACAACGATTTCGACCAGACCCCCGATGTGGAGGACGAGTGCCCGAATGAAGCGGGGCCGCCGGCGGAGAAAGGTTGCCCGCGCGAGTACACGGACGTGGTGATCACGGACACGCACATCCAGATCAACCAGACCATCCATTTCGAGTTCAACAAGGCGAAGATCCGGCCCGAGTCCTTCCCGATCCTGAATACCGTAGCGCGGGTGCTCAAGGACTTCCCGAAGATTTCCGTCGAGATCCAGGGCCATACGGACAGCGTCGGCAACGACGCCTACAACAAGACCCTGAGCGACGCCAGGGCCAAGTCGGTCCGGGAGTATCTGATCGGACAGGGAATCGAATCTTTCCGGATGACCTCCATAGGCTATGGAGAGGAGCGGCCCATCGCCAGCAACCGGACCACCGAAGGACGCGCCCAGAACCGACGCGTGGAGTTTGTGAGGACCGATGTCCCTCATCCGGATCTATAACAGGACAGGAAGTGGCCCCTGCGCTGTGGGCTGTCGAAAGCAACCGCCAAAGATGTGGAGCACCATGCAAAGGACAAAACCATTTCCCGTTTCTTTCATCATGATCGCGGTTATCTTCCTGCTCTGGTCCCAGACTGCCGGAGCGCAATCCCCGCAGCAGATGACGGTGATGCAGCTCAACCAGCAGGCGATCGCCGCCTACAGCAACCTCCAGGTGGATCAGGCGAAAGGGTTTCTCCAGCAGGCGCTCACCTTGAGCCAGCAGGGTGGAGTGACCCCGCAGGCCATGGCCCGGACCTATCTGAACATGGGGGTGGTG
>Ga0315282_10010546_pt1 | contig 14463 bp, 14 predicted proteins | sample YL17G07_20_MG_FD_203693 | JGI IMG/M metagenome (GOLD analysis project Ga0315282, IMG submission 203693) | Sediment microbial communities from Yellowstone Lake, YNP, Wyoming, USA - YL17G07_20 | ecosystem: Environmental > Aquatic > Freshwater > Lake > Sediment | place: USA: Wyoming | collected...
GGCGTTCGTATACGGCTGCATCACGTCGGACCGGTGTCGCTGGGTTAGTGGAGGGTGCCATTCCTCCACGATATCCTAATCAGGTGGTTGATATCAACCTATTTATGCAGTTCTCCCTAGCTGGTTGTGATGCAGGTTATTATTGGGGGAATTGCTTCCCGGGGGGAAATGATATAGCAATGAGAGAGGCATTATTGTTCCAAATGAATAATGGGGTTATCACGGGGCCATCCCAGTTGGGTATTTCAACCGCCGATCCATTATTGACCGGTATACATTCAATAATACGAATGAATGGTATTACAGATGGATGGATTACCGGAGTAGATTGGCTTAGCGACGGAACTACATGGGCTAATTTCATGAGATATGATGGTGTTTCCTGGAATGTATTTACCAATCCGACGCCAATACCGATATTGAGTCATGTAAGTGTGATAAAGGGGCAGTCGGATGGGGTCTGGGCCATCGGCGGAGCTGGAGACATTTATCATTTCGATGGGACTGAATGGAAACTCATCATTGAGGAGAATGCGAGATCAATATCAGCTGTAGCAAACAACGATGTTTGGATAGCTCACCGTACGAGTCTTGTTCATTATGACGGTACAACATGGATTGAAGTGCAGATTCCTGAGCTTGAGATATCGGATGTGCTATTTGGAATATCTATGTATGACCACAATCATGGATTTGCGGTTGGGGAAGACGTTAATTGGAATACTGGAGAGGTGAAACCGCTGTTGGTTTACTATCACGATGGTGAATGGTCGAAAATAGATGAATCATATTTCGAGGGAATAGGGGGTTTGCTTGACGTTTTCGCAGTGGGTTCCACAGCAGCGTGGGCGCGTGGATATAATTACATTATGAAAATAGAAATACCAGAGACTATCGTACCGGCGATTACAATGCTACCTTTGACGAAAGAATTCTAATAAATAGTAATCTGGCCGGCTGTATTCTCTTGCCGACTTTTGCAGTCGTTAATTCATAATTCAACCTCTGTTTATATAAGCGAAAGTGGTCTTTAAGTGGGGTCTTGGTAGTTCCGCCGCTGCGAATATCGGACAATTGAATAGATGCACTGGCTGAAATAGGAAATATGGATATAATCAGGCATTCATGGGAAAAGAAGTTCGTTTTGGGGCGCGACACTTGTTGTATGGACTCTGGGGCGGTTGGACGGGGGTTCTGTTGGTTGCGCGATTGGAAATCATCCATTTCGCTGTTAAAGCGCCACCATACGGGATATTGAATTATTGCTACCTGAACGGCTATCCCAAGCAACGGGATTATTTTTGGTTTGGGGCCATGATAGTCGGAGGTTTCCTCGGAGTATTAATTACGCGTTTGGTATTGAGCTTCCTGATAAAACGAACAAGAGTCCAACGCAGTCGAATATTTGCATTAGCCGGGATAGTTTCTGCCCTTATGGCATCCCTCTTTGGACTTTCATCAATATATGGCCGGTCTTCGATAACCCTCATGCTATATATGGGAGGTGTTCTATTCCCATGGTTGGATGGGAGATGGTACCGGGAGCCCAAGAGTATAGAAAATGACTTTCCTGACAAGCGTGGATTTCGTGGGATATTATGCTGGGTAGTTGTTTGCGTACTAATATCAGCCCTTTGGGCATTTGACGCTGCTTTTCGTTGTAGGAAGTTAGACGGCATTCATGAGGGAAGTCAATTGCTTTATGTGCAGGGGATTCTTGATGGGATATTGCCTGGTGTAGGATGCAAAGCCGAGTATGGTCCCTTAAGTATACTTGGTTTGTATGGCTGGATGAAACTGTTTGGCATATCAGTATGTTTCGGGAGGCTTTACTTTCTAGTTATGCAGGCATTGGGAACGGCTATTCACCTTGCTTTATTCCGCGTTATTGGCTTGAATTGGATAGCAACAACAATTTGCACATTACTTATTCTTACGCATTCATCAATTACAGGTGTTCAATATGGAATAGTTACTGCCATGAGGACAGCGATGCCCCTTCTGGCTATCGTCATATATTGGAGGGGTCGAGGGGGAAATCGGAAACTAATTATATTATCCGGATTGCTTCAGTCAATATCATTAATGTTTAGTCCTGAATACGGGATGGCGTCCATGGCGGCAATCTCAGCAATATTTCTTCGAGGCTTATATGGGAAGAGGGATCATGTAAATAGAATGTCTTTTATTATGTGGGTAGCCGTTTCAGTAATCGGTATTGCATTGATATCTCTGGCCATATATGGAAAATCAGCATTCGGCAGCCTTGTTTCCATAATATTGGGCAGTTACGGCCTTCCCCGTTTGCTAGGGCATTTGGTTTTGCCTTTCCCTGAATTTAAGTGGTGGACGAAGTGGGAATTAGCACGGTTGTTCACTAGCGGAGTGACCAGATGATTACGCGTGATATATGGCTGATCGGTCTTACATCCACGGGAATGATTATGTGGAGTCTGTTCGGTTCCAGTTCCCCGGAAAGGCGTTCGTTAGTAATTGGTGTGGGGATATATTCCGTCCTTATTTTGGTTCCGGGTTTGGCTCGCCCCCTGATACAAGTAACCGGTGCGGTCCCAGCGAGCGCGCTGCTGTTATCAATATGGCTGGATAACATTCAAGTTCGCGGTGGTAAATATAGATTATATTCAATCTTCCTGGGCGCCATTCTTCTATTTCCGGCATTGTTCGATTTCGCGACGATTATAAAACCAACCATCGATAAATATTCTCCTTGTGGCTGGAACTGGAAGTCGCGCTGGGATCCCGCTTGGCCACAACGACTCGGCGGTGTTTTACCAATATCAATCGCGCAAGCAGACGTCGTATTGGCGGTCAGGACTGTCGAATCTATTTCGAAAAAGGGCGACTATATTTATGTGGGTGCACCATGGCATATGCATGTCTGTTTCCTTGCGGACCGTCACGGATTACCGCCTTATCCGACAAACAGCATTGTGGCAACAAGCAGTCAACGGGCAGAAGTGCTGGCATCACTGGCGAAATATCGCCCCTCCGTTGCATTGATGAGCGAGGAAGGAATAGATATTCCCTATAATGTCGAGCACAAGGAAGAAGCTGAGTATATAAGGGCCAATTACAGTCTGTATCTAAAAACGGGGAGTTTAATGATTTATAAACGCAAGGAAATATTTACCTCAAAGGTGAAGGGGACACGTGGTTGAGAAATATATATCGATGATATTATGATCCTGTGAATAACAGCTTGACGGTGGAGAGAGTATTTGATATTGAGCTACGGGCGCCTTAGGTCGTATAAGCCAGATTAATTCTTCCTTTTCTCCGCTTCCTTCGCCGCACGTGTCATGGCCTAATCCGCATTTGTGCCTGAAAATGTGCCTGACGTCCGGTTCGAATGTGTCCTTTTGTACCCTCTGGTGACCCACCGCCGATTTTGCTAGGTTTCCAATCTGAAGTGATTCCGGAAAATAAAAACAGACCCACTCGCATATTTCGTTTGCGAATGGGCCTGTTGGCGCCTCCCCGTGCGGGTTAACGACTTGTAGCGTTTTCGTTCAATTTTCGACTTATCTCTTTCGGAGGCTGGCGCTCTTCCAATTGAACTACGGGCGCTTTAAGTCGTATAAGCCTGATTAATTCTACCTTTTCTCCGCTTCCTTCGCCGCAGGCGTGAGGGCTGAAAACCCAAGTGTGCCTGGATTTGTGCCTGGCCCCGGGTTCAGGCTGGTTGGTTCCGGGCTGTCCTGACCTGTCAATTCCGGTTTTTCCCTGGAACGCCTATTCCTCCCAGCACTCCGTATAACGCCTTAGAATGTCGTCACGCGCAAGTTCTTTCACCAGTTCCTCAACCGTCCTGTCGAGGGCTTTTTTGTCCATTTTCTTTCCATGGCGCGTGATAAGAAACCGCATATCCTCGATGTCCCGGGGGCGGTCCGATATCACCTTATGAATAACCAGGTCTTCGGGACGGCAGACCCTGACGGTAACACCGCCCAGTTTCATCTTTGCCGCCCGCATAATTGCATCTTTCTCGAAAGGGAGAGCCCCGAAAATCAGGTCAATCGGAACTCCGCTGGTGGCTCGAACGGTCAGGACGCGCGTTTTCGCGACTGATTCAATCGAAGCCCCGGCGCCCCCCGGAAGGGACTTCATTAGCCGATCCAGCGTACCGGCAAAACTGCTTTCATCAACCCACACGGTGACGTCAATATCTTTTGTCACCCGGGTGCTTCCATGAAAAAGAAGCGCGGCACCACCAATTACCATGTAGGGAATGCCGTCCCGGTCCATAATCCGGGCCACCTCTTCCAGCGCCTTCTCGAGACCGGTCATGGTTTTTCCGGTATGTGCGCCAGCCGCTCCCGCATGATTCGTATTCCCTCATAATCCCGGCCCCCAGCCGTCAGGCCGCCGTCCCGTGCGATTACCAGGTCAAGAACCTCGCCCGCCCATAAGATAGCCTCATCCGGTGAAACCGGATTGGCGATTGCCTCGGCTTCCTTCCTGCGGTCGAATTCGGCCCACTGGTCCAGCCGCTCCTTCAATGAAATACCCATCTATATATTTTACCGCTTTTGAATGACAGGAGTTTGGCGTCGACGGGGTGCAGGGCTGTCAGGTTGGATATTCGCCGCAGAGGAAATATATCGCGGGTTCGTCCTCCTCGATCTTGGAGAAGCGCGCGATGGGTTCCAGGAAGCGGTTGTCCTTTTCGTCGTCGTTTACCCGGGATACCTCTCCCAAAGGAACATTTCGTCCGACGTCCGGGGATTTGTGCCTGGGCCGAGGTGTAGACGAGGTTTGAGGGGAGCAGGAGCTCCGGCCATCAGTGCGCGGGGGCGTGCCGGCGAGCAGGCACTGCCCGCAGGGACAATCCGAGGGCGCGGAATATCCGTTCCAGGCTGGACAATTCGGGGTTACCCTTGGGCGAGAGGGTGCGATAGAGGGTTTCCCGGGACAGCCTGGTTTTCATGGAAAGACTGCGCATTCCTCCGGTCGCCTCGGCCACATGACGAAGAGCCATTAGCAGGACCTTGGGGTCGCCGTCTTCCAGGGCCGCGTTAATGTATTCCGCCCGCTCACCCGGATTGCGGAGGGTCATCATCAGGTCTTCGTGGTAGCTGACCAGGTCCTTTCTCATGTCATTTGCCTCCTTCCTTGTAAATCCTACAATATTGCCCCGCAACCCTGATATCGGCCGCCTGGGTTTTCTTGTCTCCTCCACAAAGCAGGACTATGATTACCGGCCCATCAATGCCAAAATACACCCGGTAGCCCGGACCGAATTTCATCCTCATTTCCATGACTCCGCCACCAACCCGAAGGTATTCACCCAGATTTCCCTGTTCCAGCGGCCCCAAACGAAGGCGGATTCTGGCCCTGGCCTTTCCGTCGGCCAATGATTCCAGCAATTCCTTAACGACAACTTTCCCTGCGGTAGTTTTGAAATAGAAAACCCGCCGAGCGCGCGCTTCAATTGAAGGTATTGTAGCTTATAAGATACATTCCGTCAACAAGAGGAGGCAATTTCACCATTCGATATATGGGACTTCGGGGGCTGGCGCTCTTCCAATTGAACTACGGGCGCTTTAAGTCGTATAAGCCTGATTAATTCTACCTTTTCTCCGCTTCCTTCGCCTCAGGCGTGGGGGCTGAAAACCCAAGTGTGCTTGGATTTGTGCCTGAATCATGGCCGGAAGGGGCAACCCCGGCGCTGGAAGCCGGGTTGCGTCCAGTCCTCTCCCGGGGGGAGTATAATCGGGACGGCTGGATAATGATGGGCCGCCGGGAGGAAGAAATGGGAGCGAGAAAGGGAAGGAAGAAGCCGGTAAGGAAACCTGCGGGAAGGGGCAAAAAGGGGTTCGACACCTTCGAGATGGCGATGATGTTAAGAGCCATCGTCCTAATGCAAAAGTCGGGGGTGCCCCTCATTGATGGCACGGCTGCCGCGATTGCGGGTGGATTTGAAGGATCAGTGACAACCGCGCTTGGCCGGGCACTGGAGGGAATGAGGGGAGGAAAGGGATTTGCGGAGTCGCTCAAGGATGCGGGATTCCCCCGACTCATCGTGCAGGTATGTGCGGCGAGCGAGGAAACAGGGAAGTTGGACAAGGCGCTTGAGGGACTGGCGGGCGAACTGGAGAGGCGGTTGCGGCACGGCGATGGGAAGGACCTGGGTGGCCAGGCACGGAAGATGGCGCATGTCCTGGCGCTGACCCAGGGATTCGGCCTTCCCCTCGTTTCTGGAATCGAGATTGCGGCGAATGATTCGGAGCATCCCGGATTGAAGCGCGCCCTCCTCAAGGTCAAGGACGAGGTGGCCGGCGGGGGCAACTTCGCTGATGCCCTGGCGAAGCATCCGGATGAATTCGGGCCATTCCTGGTCGCGTATATGCGGGTGGGGCAAAGCACCGGGACGCTGGACGTGACTTTGAAGAGGATGGCCCGATTAGTGGATACCCTACTGGAATTGCAGGTGCACCGCGGAAAATCACAGGTATCCTGAGGCGAAAAAGCCGGCGGGAGTAAGCCCTGGACCGCAGGGAAAACGGGGTACCGGAGATGGTCTTACGTTGCATCAGGAATACCTTTTGAGGGTTTCCTCGTAGACATCTTTCCTGTGGCGGGCGGCCCATACCGTTACTTCCCGTTCGTTCAGTTCGAAAACCACCCGATAATCTCCAATGCGTAGCTTCCAAAGTCCGGACAGGGAACGGCGGAGCCTGAGTCCATGCTTGTCGGGCGATTTGCCCAGTTTTGTTTCAACCGCCTTGATGATCCGCTTCCTGATGTCAGGAGAAAGGTCGTCCAGGTCGCTGACGGCGCAATCGCGGAATCTTACGGAATAGGCCCGGTCTTTCAGCGGACGCCGTACCTCTTCTTGACTTCGGCAAGCGTGAACGAGCGGTGTGACCGGGGCCGGCGGCGTTCCACTATCGCGTCCAATACCACGTCTTCGCTGAGTTCCAATGCTTCCCGGAGGAGGCTTCGCGCCTTGTCGGAAATGCTTACCTCGTCCTGACGGGCCAGGCGCCGTATGGCTTCATAGAGCGGTTTTTCAACCACCGTGCTTATCCTTGGTTGTGTCGTTGGCATGCTGTTTATCCTCGCCACAAGTGTAGCAGAAGTGCGGCACTTCGTCCATGCCTCAGATGTTCAATCAGGCCATCCTTCAGCGCGGGTATTCCCCGCAGAGATAATATTTCGCCGGTTCGTCCTCCTCGATTTTGGAGAATCGCGAGATGGGTTCGAAGAAGCGGTTGTCCTTCTCGTCATCGTTGACGCGGGACACCTCGCCCAGAAGGACCATTACATCCGGCGTCCGGAACTCGTGGTAAACCCGCGGCTCGAGGTTAATGCTTTGGCCAGGATTAATGGTGATTTCATCCCCGGGGCCGAGGTCATGCCTGAATTCATCAATCAGGACGGAGAACCTGTCCTTCGAAAGGCCCTCCTGCGCATCCGATTTCCATAGCTTCACCGTCAGCCTTCCCCCGGACCGGACAATGATGTCCTCCATCTTGTGGAAGTGGAAATGGAGCGGGGTGAGATGGTCGCGCCTGACTATCATTATCTTTTCGGCGTAATCCTTCCCGTATTTGGCGCTATTGAGGATGCCATTCCGGATGGTGAATAGGACAAGGCCCTTATGGGGGAAGTCGCCCGAGCCGAAGTCGGTGATATCCCAGCCCAGTTTCAGCTCCCGCACACGGCCAATCCTGTCCCGGTTCTTCAGCCATTCCTCGCGGGTCCAATACCCCCATTCGGGCAGTTTGAATCCGCTGGAATCCAGGAAGCGGATGGCTTCGCCTATCAGGCTGTTTACGGCGCTTCGTTTCATGGCGTTACTATTCTTGCAGATTGGGAGGCACCTGACCCATAGGGGGGGCTCGGGGCGGACTTCTCCGACACGTTCGCCGCGCCCCACCGTGGTGCGGCGAACTCCGCTGCCAATCTTGCGCTCGTCCGGGAACCCTTGCAGAGCAAGGATTCCCGGACACCATGGTCGCGCATTCTCCGTCGCGGCACACAGGAGTGCGCCGCGACTCCGAAGCGATTGGCAGAGGGTCTTCGAAGTCCACCCGCGAGCCCCCTACCAAATTATGCCGACCGCATGTATTTCCATTGCGCTAATAGGGGGTATGGATGGAAAATAGGCCAATAGTGAAAGGAACCGGGCTAATCTCGACAATAATCTGCCTGGCCGTCCAGTTCCCGGTGCATGGCGCGTCCGTGCGTGATTACCGCAATCCCGCCCAGTTAGTCGCGGATAACCTTCTATTGGCGGTGCTGGCTGACGAATCGGGAAGGGTTGAATCGGGGTGGCTCAGCAAGCCCGCGACCATAGGGGGGGTGCACTTTGGGGAGGGACGGGTCTATTTCTGGGGCAACGGCCGGGTCAGGCAGGGGAATTTGGCGGGGGATACGAAAATAGGCGGTCTGGCGCTTTCCCCATCGTGGCCGGCGGAGTTTCACGATAACGGGAATGTCCGGTCCGGGGCGCTGGCCGCACCCGCCTCGATAAATGGGCGGGATTACCGGGCCGGGACCTGGATTTGCCTGAGGGAAGACGGGACGGTGGAGTGTTTTCTCGACCCGGCGAACGAAGACAAGGAAATCGGCGGGATGTCGCTTGCCCGGGGAAGCATCATCCGCCTGCACGGGAACGGCCGCGTGGCGGGGGGCGTCCTGGCCAATGGTATTTTCGTCAAGGGGGTCAGGATGGCGCCGGGAAACCGGGTATCATTCTACGACAACGGTGAAATCGAATACACCTGGATGAGGATTATCAACGGTCTCTCCGATTCAGAGACCATCGGGACCAAGTGCGGATCGATTAACTCCAGCTCGGAAATACGCTTCTATCGGGGCGGAATTGTGAAGGCGCTCTACGCCTCGAGTGAGACTGCCATGTTTCGCGTTGGAAGCGAGAGGGCTTCCATTATGATACCCGCAGGTGGCTTGGCATGGTTTTACCTGGACGGCACGTTGAAGTGCACGGAGACCGCTGACGGGATGCGATTATTTGGCCGGGCCGCGGGGGGGTTAGGCGAGGATATTCCCGGCGACGCCTCCAATTGGATGCCCTGCCGTCCGCGGGAAGACCTTGGCCGCCTCTCGGTGGAACCGGATGGCGGAGTCCTCAGGGTGAGCGGAGCCGGGGCCGATTTGGCGGTTGAATCGTTGTTCCGGGCGGGGGAGAAGTTCCGGCGCGCCCGGCTTCTGGCATTTGAAGTCATGTTCCGGAGTCCGGTTGAACCGCGCCCTTCAGTCAAGGTCACTATTGAGGAGGCCGGGCGCATCGGCAAGCCGCCGCCGAAGGGCAAGGAGCCGTATTGCTGGTGGCTGGGCGGAGACAGGAGGGGGATGCCCGATACCCGGGAAAGAAGGGAAGTATGGCCGGGAATCAGGATTGCCAACGGCGATGCGATTAGGAGGAACGCCTGGATGCGGATGGAGGTGGAGCTGGGGAAGATGAGGGACGGGAATTTCGCACGGATAAACCTTCCACCGGAGGAATTGCACAAGGTGTCAATCGTGTTTCCTGGATACAGCGAGGACCTGGATGTCCTCATAAAGGGAGTCCATTTTGAATAATATGTTCGAGTATTTTAGTTTTTCGATTAATGGTAAGCCAATCACGGGGCTCGGGGTGGCCTTCTCCGACACGTCGAACGGGGGCGGCCGGGCCTTCCGCGGACCGTTCGGTGCCGCGGCCTCAAGTGCACCTCACTGCGAGCCGGCCTTGCCATCAACAGGCATCCTCCGTCGCACGCCCGGACCGGGGAATGCCAGCTCCGCCGCTGCGGCGGCCTGGCCGCCTGCGCGCCTCCGCCGGCCGGTCCGCGCGGCGACTACGGACCGGCCGGCTCAGCTCCGCTTCAGGCCCGGCCCGCCCCCTCTGGGCCCGGCGGTCGGCAGAGGGTCGTCGAAGGCCGACCGCTCGCCCCCAGCCCTACATTATGTAACGTGTTTTGCACTCGTTATTTCAGTTTTAATTGGCACAGCGGGGATGGCGGGGGCGCAGGATGCAGGGGAGATGATGGTGGCGGCGGCGGGAACGGCGACGGCGGTGGAGATTGCGCCGGAGCTTTTGCGCGACGCCGTGGACGTGGTTGACCGGGAGGAGGCCCGGGCGGGGCGGATGGCCTCTCTCGTAGTCCTCGAGGGCCTGCTGTCCGCCGGAAGTGCAATCCTGCTTTTCAAGGGGGCTGTTGGGGAGGACCTGGGGCCCTGGCGGTATGCGCTGGCCGGGGTGGCGGCGGCGTGGACGGGGGCGTGCCTTTATGACTGGTTCGGGCGGGATGAAAAAAAGGAGAAGCTTACGCGGCTGGCCATGTCTTTGCGGGACATATGGAACGCGAAAAACGCGGGGACGGGACCCGGTGCCGCGGCCGTGGCGCAGGCGGGGACGGGATTGCGCGAGGCGCGCGCCGCCATGCCGCCCGCATCCTTCAATATCTGGGACAAGGACAACATCACCTGGTATGCGCTCTTCGGCACAAGCGCGGGGTTTGCCGCCTACGGGCTCATGGAGGGCGGCATGGTCGCGAACCTTGTCGGGGTGTGCGCGGTCGGCGCGGCGATTGGAACTGCCTGGATGGGCATCCAAAACGACATTGATATACGGGAGGACCGGCAGGCGCTCGACTCGGTCATCCGGCGGTGGGACGTGGTTGGAGGATATAATGCCCCGGGGTACTGAATAGAAATGACCGGCGGAAACGCTTCTCAGCAGGAAGTGAGCGTCCGGGATTTCGGCGCGCGGGGCGACGGACAGGCCGACGATGCCGAGGCCATCCAGAAGGCGCTTGACTCGGGCCGCGGCCCAGTGGGCTTTCCCGACGGAAATTACCGCGTGGGGAAGACGCTCCTGGTCCCCTCCGGAACGGTCATCCGGGCCAAGCCGGGCGCGCGGATATTCCTCACCGACGGCGCCGGCAGGGACGGGAAGAGCTTCCTCCTGGCCAACCGCAATCCGGACGCCGGCGACGCGGATATCACCATCGAGGGTGGAGTGTGGGACGGGAACAATCCGGGGAATCCGCGCGGGCCGGACGAGCCCGGAAGCTACGGTGGAATCCTCATGGATTTCACAGCAGTCCGCAAGCTGGTCATCCGCAAGCTGGTGGTGCAGGACGCGGAGTCCTATTTCATCAGGCTGGGCGAAGTCCGCGGGTTCACGGTCGAGGACATCACCTTCAAGGCTCCGCATCCGCGGCCGAACATGGATGGGGTGCATTTGGGGGGGTTCTGCGAGGACGGGGTCATCAGGAACCTGGCCGGTGTGGGGAAGGCGGCGACCAACGACGACATGGTGGCGCTCAACGCCGACGACATACTTTGGAGGGTGCAGAACATCGGCATGAAATGCGGGCCGATTAAGAGGATACGCGTCGAAAACCTGCGGGCGGAGGACTGCCATACCTTCGTGAGAATCCTCAGCGTGGAATCGGCGATTGAGGACGTCACCGTGACGGGGGTGCGCGGCGGGTGCGCGGTGGGAGTCCTGAACATGGACGCGGCGCGCAAGTGCAAGACCCCGATGTTCGACGACCGCGAGCCGCGCTACGCCGCGGGGGTGGGGAACGTGAGGCGCGTGACCATCCGCGACGTGGAGGCCTTCAAGACGACCCCGGGCGTCGACAACCCCATGGTGGACATACAGACCAACGTCGAATACCTGACCATCGCCAATTTCGGCCGCGACGCCGCCAGGGACAGGTATCCCGGAGCGGCCACCGTGGGGGTGGACCTGGTTTCGTCCACGCATGTGGAGTTCGAGGGGCTGACGGAAGGACAGGCCGCGGAACTGCGCAAGGCCTCGCGCGGACTCAAGGAGGACTCCTCCCACCCGGGCGCGGCGTTCCTGCTGGAGCACTCCTCTTCCCTCTACCTTCCCCACGGCGGATTTTCCTCCCTGCACGTATCGTCCCACTGAATCCGGGTTGCAAATCCTCCCGGGAAAACGGTAAATAGAATATGCGGTTCCAATCGTGGCAGGGGCTCGGGGCGGTCTTCTCAGACACACCGTCCGCACCCCACCGGTCGTCTTCGGGGCGACTCCTGGAGCCCGGTGCGGACGGCTCCGCTGCCGACCTTGGCTTCGCCCCGCACCAATGCGAAGCGCATGGTACGGGGCACCATGGCCGGCCATTCTCCGTCGCGGGCACCGTGGGACGGTGCCGCGACTCCGAAACGGTCGGCAGAGGGTCTTCGAAGACCGCCCCATCGCCCCTGCTGGAACTTTTTCCAGAGCATTTTAGAGCCCAATATCATGCGGGGGTGGCTTGAGATGGACAAGACAACGGTGGAAAGGCTGCGCGAACACCACGATTCCCTGGTCCAGCGCGGGAAGATTGGCCGTCTGGTGGACGCGGCCCACGGCAACATCCCGGTCCTTTATTCCCGGGGCTCCAACCTGCCCGAGGCATGGGAGAATTCGCTGGTCAACCTCTGGGTGAACGGATGCGACATCAGGACGCAATACGACGAGAAGGACAAGGCGGGGCAATTCGTAAATCCGCCCAGCAAGGACTGCACCATGGTGATGGTGGTCGAAACCCCCCTGGCGGAGCCGTACATCCACCGCTGTTTTCCCGGCGGGCTGGAGGACCTGGAGGAATACCGGCAGGAGGTCATGGACGGCATCAAGGACCACTGGGTCAGGGACCCGAAGGATCCGGAGGACAAGCGCTGGGAATACACCTACCACGAACGGATGACGAAATACCGCGTGCCGGGACTCCCGGGCTCCATCGACCAGCTGGAGTTGATGGCTTCTGCCATCGCGAAGGAGCCCATTACGAGGCGCGCGCAGATGATTTCCTGGAAGCCCTGGGAGGACAACACCGTCGAGGACCCCGCGTGCTGGCAGTCCTACTGGGGCCGCCTTTCGCGCGACGAAAAAGGGATAGCTTGCCTCAACATCGACATGAGGTTCCGGAGCCGGGACGCCTACAAGGCGGCGTTCATGAACGACTTCGCATTCATCCTGCTGGGGAAAAGGCTGGCGGAGCGGATATCGAAGATAAGGGGTGAGGAGGTGAGGCTGGCCCGTTTCATCGACCATTCGGATTCCTACCACATCTACGGATCCTATTTCGCCGAGTTCGAGTCCACATTCGTCAGGCAGTTGCTGGGGCGCTCCTTCGAGGAGAGGACCTGGCGTTCGGACGACGAGATGGTCCGGGAAACATTCGAGGAGGCGAAGGGAATCATAGCGGAGAAGGTGAGGCAGGAGGACGCTAAGCAGGCGGGCAGGAAGGCGGGGAAGCCGTGAAAAACGGCCGCGCCCGGGCCGTTCTACTGGCGGTGGCGTTCCTGGCGGCGGGGTGCGGGCCGCAGGTCCGCCGCAGTCCGGGGCCGGCGGCCGTGGCGGCGGCTTTCATCGCCGGCGGCGGAATGGACCAGGCGGAGGCGGACCGGCTGGAGAAGGTGCTGGAAAAGAGCTTCACGGACGAGGAGGCCCGCCTCAAGCTCATCGGCTACTACGAACAGCGCCGGTACACCTCCGAACTTGGCCGGCCCCATTACATCGAACACGTGCTCTATTTCGTGAAGAACAGGCAGGAATCTGAAATCCACCGGATGGCCGTCGTAACCCTCCTCGGCGACGGCATTGCGTCGTATGATTTGGCGAAGAAGCTCTGGCTCGAGCAGGCGGATGGAGCCGGCGCGGAAAACGCGGCGATTGTCGCCAACGCGTCGCATTTTTTCGCTTCCAGCGACGATGTCGAGAACGCCGAGCGTCTGCTCTTCAGGGCCCTGGGGCTGGCCGGGAAGACACCTGAGCCGCACCGCGACCTGGGCGTCCTATACTTCTTTCCCGCGGTCGCCCGGAAGGCGGGAAACCGTGATTTGGCGGTCCGCCGGGCGCTGGAGGAGCTGGATAAGGCCTATGCACTGGCCGTGAACCGTGAGCAGAAATTCCAGGTCCTCATCGAACTGGCGCGGGGCTCCTTCTCGGCCGGGTCCGTGGCGAAATCGGAGGAATATGTGAAGAAGTTGCTGGATGAAGCGGGGGGTTTTACCTCTCATTGGCGCTACGGGGAGGCGATGCACACCGCCGACACGATTCGCGGCCATCTCGCATTCATGCGCGGGAAGACTGACGAGGCGAAGGAGATGCTCCTGGCCTCGGCGCGGGTCCCGCCGTCTCCGCGGCTGGTGGCCTGGGGCCCCGAATTTTCGCTGGCCAGCGACCTGATGGCCAAGGGGGAGAAGGCGGCGGTTGCGGAATACCTGGAGCTGGTGGGGAAGTTCTGGAGGCGGGAAGCCGTGCTGGAGAGGTGGAAGAAGGACATGGCGGAGGGGAGGAACCCGGACTTCGGTTCCCGGTTCTAGAAAATAAGACTTATTTCGGGGCTCGGGGCGGGCTTCTCCGACACGCCGAATGGGGGCGGCCGGGCCTTCCGCGGACCGTTCGGTGCCGCGGCCTCAAGTGCACCTCACTGCGAGCCGGCCTCGCCATCATTCGAGGCGTCC
>Ga0315282_10010547_pt1 | contig 14463 bp, 15 predicted proteins | sample YL17G07_20_MG_FD_203693 | JGI IMG/M metagenome (GOLD analysis project Ga0315282, IMG submission 203693) | Sediment microbial communities from Yellowstone Lake, YNP, Wyoming, USA - YL17G07_20 | ecosystem: Environmental > Aquatic > Freshwater > Lake > Sediment | place: USA: Wyoming | collected...
AACCAATGCTATTAGACGCTGATGGCTTGAAGGCTCTAGGTGTGATAAGGAAGAAGCTCTTTGACGGATCCACAGTTGTCACCCCACATGCGGGCGAATTTCAAGCGATCTCTGGGAAGGCTCCTCCAAGGGATCTGGAGAACCGCTCAAACGAGGTTAGAGAATTCGCCTCCAAGAGCGGCGCAGTTGTGTTACTGAAGGGTCAGACTGACATAATCTCCAACGGTGTACACACCAAGTTGAACAATACTGGCAATCCGGGTATGACGGTAGGTGGGACAGGGGACGTTCTTTCTGGCGTAGTTGCAGGTCTGATGGCCCAGGGTGTCGACGGATTCAGGGCCGCTGTTGCAGGCGCTTTCATAAATGGTGCCGTAGGGGATTTGGCTGAGGAAAAATACGGGTACCATTTGACGCCAACGGACCTTCTGGAGCATATTCCTCGAATCATGAACGATCCCATGTGCCACAGGACGATCCTTGAGAAGAGGCTTCACTAGCCCCCGGTTCTTGGTCGAACCTTGCCCGAGGATTTACGTGAAGCGACACCAAGAATCTATGTTCTCTTGCTGAGGCAAGATGATCCGCGCAAGTGTACTGCGGCCAAGTTGGCAAAGTTTGGACTTGCAACTCCGCTCTTTAGAGTGAAACAGATTCCGCGGAAATCCCTTGTTCTCAACCCTTTCGCTCCACGAGTTCTCCTGGCTGGGGATAGACTCTTGGCTGGAGCGCGCGGATTGGTCGCCGTTGATTGTTCTTGGGAACGGGTTCAGAGAACTTTTGGTTCCCGACTGCCAGGTGACGGTAGGAGACTGCCGACTTTGCTTGCTGCGAATCCAGTTAATTACGCAAAACAGCATAAGCTGTCCTCTGTGGAGGCCCTTGCGGCGGCTCTCATGGTGATGGGTTTCAGAGAAAGTGCAGCTCGATTACTCAACTTGTTCAAATGGGGTGAGACTTTTCTGACTCTGAACTCGGAACCGCTTGAAGCATATTCATTGGCTAGCGATGCGAAAGCGATGTCCGACGCTGAAGCACAGTTTTTCTGATAGACCGATTGTTCTCGCAGCGTCCGGCTAGTGCATCTGTGACACTAATCTCAGGTTTCAAGCGATATTGAGAGAGCGTTCTCCTTTCCCAGGAACTGCTTCGCTTGCACGCCCAGCTTTTCGAGTTTGGTCGTTCGCACCCTTATGACAAGTTCAGTTCTGTCACGGACCGGGTCTTCATCTACCTTGGTTAGTGTTCCTTGTATCTTGACTCTCAAGTCACACACTGCAAATTAGAGAGATCGAAAGGATTGATAAGGGTTAGATACAGGATCAGGGTGGAGTTTCGTCCAAAAAGCAATTAGAAGGTAATTCACCTCTAGGATGTGAGGAAATATCCAAGTGGTCGCCAGCAAGTCACTGATTCTGTTCGAGCCGAAAGTTCTCTTGCTGGCCAACTATCTTCTTACTGAGGGCACAACTGAGCTCTTTCCTATATTGGAGAATGAGGTGAGTCTTCGATATCCCGAGGCAGAGAGAATCACTGGTGACGACACGGCGACGGTCAGCAAATGGCTGGAAGGTCTAGTCGCTAAGAAAGTGCTTGAGAAAAGGTTCGTTAGCAAACTCATAATGTGCCCGAAATGTGGTTCAGCGAATACGCCTGTGCATTATTGCTGCCCGCACTGCAGATCGGTTGAAATTGACAAGAAGGCTCTATTCGAGCATTTGGCTTGCGGTGTGATAGACAAAGAAGACAATTTCAGGAAGAATGGGCGGCTCATCTGTCCGCGCTGCTCCCGTCAGCTCGGGGAGCTCGGGATTACACACAGGTCGGTTGGAACATGGTTCCTGTGTAGAACTTGTCAGAAAGCCTTCGATCGACCTCAATCCTTCCACGTTTGCGGTAGGTGCAAGGAATTCTTCGTTGTTGAGGACGCTGTTCTGTCCGATGTATTTGCCTACGGGTTGAGCAAGGGTGCCGAGGACGAGCTCAAGAGTGGCGGCTTGTTCCTCAAGCCACTTAAGGATGTGATGGAAGGCTTGGGGTACAAAGTTGCCGTTGCGGGTGTTCTTCGAGGGGCTTCAGGCACCGAGCATCGATTTGATCTTGTTGGCAGCATAGAAAAAGGAAGTGCAAAGGAAATAATCGCCCTGGACATTGTTGCCTCAACCGGATACGTGGGGGACGCTACGGTCATTGCAACCTTCGCCAAGCGTTATGACGCGAACCCCACCAAGTCAATCCTTGTGGCTGTCCCGGGGATTGAAGAGAACGGGAAGAAGTTAGCTGCCCTTTACAGCATAGACGTCATTGAAGCGGATAGCGCTTCGAAAGCTGTGGGCAAATTGAGCGAGATTCTCGCTTCACTAAGGTAGAAGATGACTCTTACTGCGGTTTTTCGCGTAGACGCTTGTATGCCTCGGTCAGATTCATTTTCGTGTTCTCGTATTCCTTTCGCAGCTGCGAGAGGTCCCCCTGAAGTTGCTCGTTTTCCCTCCGCTTCTCGTCGATTTGTTCATTGGCGAGCACTAGGCTTCTTTCCAGTGTCTCAATACGAAGCTTCAGAGATTTTTGATCCATGAAGGCTTCGCTTGTCTTCTGTCTGAACTCCTCAGCGCCCGTCTGAATTGATTTTAGTTCTGCCTCGCGGTCTACAAGCCTCTTCTTCGTTGTCTCGTATGAGTGGTATGAAGCTAGGGCTAGGAGTGTCATCACCAATGCTAGGATGAGGGTTAGGAGTGTGAAGATCTGATTATCCAATGCGTGCATTTTCGCTTCACTACTCTGCCTGCAACCTCTTTGTGGCGGCGGGTCTTATTTGTGCAATGACCGCGTTATGGTATGAGGGTGAAACGACTAGTGCCTCTCCCCTGTTTAGGGAAGGCACAGTCTGCCATAGTGATTCAGGCACATTGCCTGTGGATTCACGTAGTACTTTGATGTTTACCGCAGAACTCAACCGATGGATGAATCTGCTGTTAATTGTTTCAAATAGTTCGGGCGGGAGTCGAGCGGGTTGCTGTGAAACCAAACCTAAACTGATTCCTCGCTTGCGCCCCCGTCGGGCGAGCTCGGTCATTAGGGTGAGCGTTCCGAGCATTTGGTCGCGTTTTTCGCGGCTTATGAATGTGTGTACCTCTTCTATGAGAACAAGGATTGGAGTATCATAAGCACCAGCCTTGTCCTCCACTTTGGCGCGGAACAATTTGTCCAGAGTGTAAGCTATCACGACGTTACGAACTGCGTCGAGCGATGTACTCAGATCGACCACCGTAACTCTCCCCGGTACGAACAGCTCGGCTGGCTCTATCTCAGGCGTATTAGGAGGATCCATTACACCCAGCCTGTCAATCACCGCTAGCTTGGTATACAGGCTCATGTTGGCTTCAGCGATTGCTTCTGGCAGGGTGGGGTTTTCGACCTGCGCCTCAAGCCTCTTCGCGAGTCGGTCAACAATCGTACGCAACGTGTACGGCTCGAACCCAAGGTACTCCTTCGTCTTCCTGATCATGTCCAGGAACATAATTCGCTCTTGAGCCGTTAGACCAAGGACTTCGCTGAAGACCTCGAGATTGACCTTCGCGAAAGGCAGACCGAACCTGATTGCGCTCGAAGATTCGGAGCCATCGGAGGCCGGGAAGTAAACGTGAAGATCCCGCACTTTACGAGGTTTCTCCCCGAACTGAGCGAGCACATCGACTAGCTTATCGGTTGGTTCATTCAATTTCACGTACTCGCCTTCGACGTCGAAAATTATCACACACAGTCCGGCACGTGAGGCTTCCTCGGTAATGACCTGTAAGGTATTGGATTTGCCGCTGCCCGTTGTGCCGAAGATTCCGAGATGACGATTGAGTGTTTTGGAAGCTATGTGAAGTCTCACTTTCTTGTCGGACGCAAGACGGCCGATCGCTAAGTCTCCCGTTGCACCCACGTACTCCTGGACTACGTCAGCGTTCATGACGAAGGCCTTCGAACCGGGAGCCGGTCTCGTTTGAACTAGGCTGCGTTGTCCGTTGGTCAAGATAGATGTAAGTTCAACTGTGCAAAGTTTCTGGAGCGGTCTAATCTCTGTTCCCGATAGTGTGTGAGCAGTGGTCTCTGTAATGTAGTATGGTCCGTCAACTATCCTGCCGACAAAAGCCTTTCCCAAGATCTCGTCTTGGATCCGAACGTATACTCCTCTTTCAACCGCGACGCCTCGTCCAACCTGAACGGTACAGAAGTTCGGATTCCTATGCATGACAAGAGCATCCGCGGAAACCTCACCAAGAGCGACTTCGCTTGAAATCTGCATACTCAAACCTCTCGGCTTTGCTCATCAACAACTACATGGGTAGCCGGTTGCCTCGAAAGGTATGGTCTGCGCCATCGTGTGAATCTTGTTGTCTACGGGGTCTCTGTAAGTGTAGTACACCACTATGTACACTGAATAGTAGTGTGCCGCTGATGGCTTGTTTGTTTCTACATTGCAGTGGCCTTTGTAGTATTGTTTGTCCATGAACAGGATCGTTACAGGAGTTCCACCCTTCTGAAAGTCCCCTGTGCTGTTGTATGGGACTATGATCGGTGTTCCTGGGCCTGTATAGCAGTAAGGATAGGGAGGGGTGCTGCCAGGAGCCATTATGTAGTAAGGAGGTGCGTTGCCAGTGGATCCTGAATCCGTCTCCAATCTGAGGTAAGTATACTTAGTCAGGTTGAGATCTCTGTCCCAATGGTTTGTAACGTTAATTCTGAACTGAATTCCTCCCCCTTGTGGCGTTCCCGTTATGTTCCACGCTGGTTTCCATGTGCACTCGCCGCCACTACACGATGTATCATCTGTGTAGTAGTACGTGTCCCAATCGATAGTGAGCCAGCCCATGCCTTGGGCGATTCCCACAATTGCGCTTTGACCGAAGTTTGTAGCACCGAAGACATTTCCTCGACTCGTGATCAGCTTAATCGTGTACAGATGCCCCGTATTGAAAGTGCCCAGGTTCTGTCCAAAATCGATCGACTGCCCAGGATTCAGATAATAGCTCACATCGTAGCGAACATGAGACGGAGGCGTGACGGAATTGTCAGATATCCAAATCCGCACTATCCTAGCCGTTACCGGCCCTTCGTTCTCAGCTGTCAGAGTAAGCTTGTTAAGGTTGAACTTGAGGCCTGTTATCGCAACCTTCTCAGTGATCTTTTCGTAATAGAATTGTTCGCGAATATTGCCTACTTGAATGTACGCGTCGTAAATTTGACTGTTCCACACGACTAAGCCAAACCCGGTAAGGAGAATGGAGAGGAACATGGCCCCTCCAAGGATAGAGCTCACTGACCGCCTTCCTTGAGATCTACTTCTCACCAGTCATCTCCCTCTAACAAGATGTTGCGCTTGACGGCGGAACCTCGGTTGCTTCGAATGGTATTGTCTGGGCGAGAGTATTGCCGGATATGTCTTGATAGAATAGAATCACGAAAGCCGCGTAACTCGCGTAGCTTTGGCCTCCAGGTCCCCAGTCACTCTGGTCATCTCCTCGCGCCGAGTTCGCTAGGAACGTGAGTTCCACAGGAGTACCTCCAGCCTGCTGATCGGCGGAGTTCGCTGGGACAATAATCCAAGGTGTTGAAGGTGGGTTGTATGCGACTGGGTGGGATGCTGTGCTTGACGGACTCATGACATAGAAGGAGGGCCATGAGCCGCCGCCATGACTTTCGTAGAAAACAAGATAGCTGTGAGGAAGAATGTATACGTCTCTGTCCCAGTGGTTTATGACTCTGGTTTTGAAGAGGAATGTCTTGGAGCTCGTTCCGTTTAGGATGCACCATGCCTCATAAGGTCCGTGCTCGGCTCCCCACTTGCCGTAGGCATACGTATAGTTGTAGTAGGCCCAGTCCGTCGTAAGCCATCCGAAACCCATCGCCGTGGCGAGTGTGTTGGTGTTTGGAGCATACAGCGCAGAAAACATGTTGCCTCGATCCGAGCTAAGGCTAATACTGTATGTGGATAATGGATTGAATCCGCCAAGTGTCGAACCAATTCCAGTCTGAATCGTCGCATGGTCAATCAGATAGTGTGTCTCGAAGACCTTTCGTTGCCAACCTGAATCATAGCTCTGATTTGTGATCCGTATCCGGACGATCTGAATTGTTTGGCCGCCTGAGTTGAATACGGTAAGGTTCAGCGAGCAGATCATGCTTGCGCAGTTGGACATGCGAATCTGAAGAACCTTCAGATTCTCGGACAGCCTATCCCATGAACGATCTTCCATGCCTGCGATCGAGGATTGAAGCAGCGTGTGTTGGGCCAAGTTGTACAACATCAGGCCTAATCCGGTTACAATGATGATGACGAAGAAAGTCGCTCCTAGCATTGAGCTGACTGCTCGTCTTTTGCGCAAAGTGCTTTTTCTCAAGCCAACCACCTCAACATGACCAGTCAGTGACTTGTGATGCTTCATATGGGACCGTTTGGGCAGAGGTGAGCCAAGTTGATCCTTCTTGGTATTGGTAGAAGAAGATGAGCAGAACGGAATAGTCGCCTATGCCAGGTGCTCCCTGATCTGTTCCTCCAGGGTTGTTGGCGTAGAATTTGAGCAGTATGGGTGTTCCACCAAGCTGGGGGTCTGAAGGGTTTGCGGGAAGGCTGATGAAGGATGTGGGCACATTCGGATCAGGATTGTATGGCTGTGGCGTTTGAGCAGTGCTGTCGGCACGCATTATGAAGAACGGTTTTGGGCTTGCTCCGGTGTTCGACACGAATTTGAGATATGTCCATGGAAGGAGTCTCAGTTCTGACAAGGGATGATGACCGATAGCTTTGAGTGTGAATTGATAATATGCGCCGGTGACGGAGCTTACACACCATCCCTGTAGCGGTCCTATGGTCCCAGTCCCTGACTTGTAGTAGGTATACTGGTAAGAGTTCCAGTCCACCGTTATCCATCCGAATCCCTGGACGGTCGCCACGATTGTGTTGCTCGGTTTGTAAATCACTTGGAATATATTGCCTCGAGCGGTTACAAGGTTGAACAGATAGGTGTGAGATGCGGAGAGGCTGCTTGCAACGGCTCCGATGGAAGTCAAGACAGAGCCTGGATCCATCCAATAGCTCACATCCACTTGGCTGTGTGATCTGGGCGTAGTATTGTTGTCCGTGATCCACAGACGTACTATGTGAACACTTACGCCTCCGTCGTTGAATGCTGTGATGTTTAGAGTACTGTCAATAATCTTCGTGTCAAGGAAAGCCAGTGATTCCAGACTTTTTTCGGTTGCCGATACCACGTGCAACCGCATTTGCTGAGATGCAGCATCGATTAGGTCGGCTTCAAACAGCATGAGGCTGAAGATTAGCACTATTGTCAAGACTAGGAAGGCAGCAGCGGCTACCGAACCTATGGCACGTTTGCTTGTGAAAAGGAGAGAGCGCAGCGAAAGTCTCTCCTAGGGATAACCCCAGTAGATGGACACCTGATTTCCCCGCGCAGAAGCGACTTGGACATAGTAGGCTTTTGTTTGAGTTCCCCACCCCCCAGTCTTGTATTGAATCATGAAGGTTTTGGCTGAGTTCACGTTGATTGTATACGGCAGTGAGAGTGAAGCTGGTACTTTGGACGTGCCATTGATGTAGATGGCGGCAATTTTGGCCTCAATTGTGCCAGTATTGCGGACTGTTATGTTGATGCAATTGTATGTTCCCGTGCCTGGGTTTCCGCAGTTGGCTGAGGCAGCGTTGTAATACCACACGTCTTCTATGACTATTGACTCGCGTAACGCTGCTGCTCTGTTGCTGTAGTAGATTCCTGCGCTGCCTTGGTAGAGTCCGAACGTTTGAGACGCCCATATCACCACAGCGGTTCCGATCGTGATCGTTAGCACTGCCATGAGGACTGTGCCGATTACTGTACTGACTGCTAGGTTTCGACGCACTCTCCTCGCTAGGCGAGACAAGTGTGGCACCTGGTAAGCTTAAATATGCTTCAAGACATATTTATGCATATCTAGGCGCCAATTAACATTAGACCAAGGCATAACATGGAGCCATCTGCAGATGTCGCCGCTAAGCTTCCCGAAACTGAAACTGGGTAGGAAGAAGGAGCCCAAAGACCAGGTAGCGGCGTTAGAGTCTCCTATCGAACCAGAGATACCTCAGGCGTCATCGTTCAAGGAAGTGTATCCACTCCAAGAACCGTACTCTTATGCGGCGATTGGCCGCGACCCCGAAACCGGCGGGCTAAGGTACCTAGCTATTGAGCCCACACTTCGCGAAAACGAGAAACAGCTCTTGGCTACAATAAAGGACATACTCGTCGAAGAGCTGAAAGTAGAGCTGAAGTCTGTAGGCAGTAGGGAAAAAGCTGAGCAGTACCTTCGCGGACAGGTCCAGGCAATCATAAAGGACTACAAGATCATCATCGAGCCCGAAACGTTCGACAAGCTCATGTACTACATCGCACGGGACTACATTCACTTCGGCAAAATTGACCCGTTAATGCGCGACCACATGATCGAGGACATCTCCGCAGATGGGGTCGGCATTCCAATCTACATCTGGCATAGAGAATACGAATCAATTCCGACGAGCATTGTCTTTCGCGACAGTCGAGAATTGGATTCTTTTGTTACGAAGCTGGCGTATGTTTCCGGTCGCCACATTTCAATCGCTACACCAATGGTCGACGCGAGCCTCCCAGATGGTAGCCGTGTTCAGCTAACCTACGGAAGGGAAGTCACAAGACGAGGAAGCACGTTTACGATCCGAAGATTTAGGGCCGACCCGCTCACAATCACAGACCTAATCTCATTTGGCACTGTCTCGTCACTAATGGGCGCGTACTTCTGGTATTTGGTCGAACGCAAAGCATCGCTCATCATAGGCGGGGGAACGGCTTCAGGGAAAACCACCTCACTCAACGCCCTCTCAATGTTCATTGTACCTGACTTCAAGGTAGTAAGCATCGAGGACACAGCTGAGTTGAACTTGCCGCATGAGAACTGGATTCCTTCTGTGGCGCGAACGGGATTCGGGGCAGTAGGAAGTCCAGCCGAGATCTCCCTCTTCGACCTTCTCAAGGCTGCAATGAGGCAACGGCCTGACTATATCATCGTCGGTGAGGTGCGCGGCGCCGAGGCGTATACGTTGTTCCAGAGTATGGCCACCGGCCACGGTGGTCTCAGCTCAATGCACGCCGACTCAGTCACCGCCGCGATTCACAGGCTCGAGAGCGAGCCGATGAACATACCTGCCACGCTCATCATGACGCTCGACGTCGTCGCGATGCAATCGCGGGTACGAGTGGCGGAACATTCAACGAGAAGAATGACGCACATAGCAGAACTGGTCAGGATAGATCCCGTTTCAAAAGAGATTCTGATCAACGATGTCTTCAAGTGGGAGCCGAACACTGACACCTTCGCCTACTCAGGCCGCAGCTATGTCTTGGAGAAGATTGTCGAGCGATATGGCGCTCCAATGGACATCATAAGAAAAGAGCTGGACCGAAGGAAAACGGTGCTCGAATGGATGGTGAAGTCGAACATCCGACGATATACAGACGTCAGCGCCGTGATTCGTGATTACTACGCTGACGAAACGAAAACGTACGAGAAAGCAAGGTTGGGATTGATGTCTTGAAGGTTTTCAGGCGGAACAAGAACTTAGGAACAGGAGCCAGCAGTACCCCTATTGTCTCTGCCGGCTCAACGCCCTCTGAACCTAAGCTCAGCTTGCTTGAGCACTATAACCAAGCTCTATCGAGACCTTGGGTTTCAAGCTACAGATTGCTGGGGCAGCGAATCGCTCGGGTCGTACCTCTTTTCGAAGACTTACGGCCAAACCTACTTCGCTCAGGAAAGAGGATTCATTTCGAAGCCTACGTCAGCTTGATAGTTCTCACCTCAATTATCACATTTGCAGTTGGATTAGGGGTCACAAGCGTCATCGTTCTCGCGCTTCATGGGGGGGTGCTCCTTGTTCTTCTGCTCGGGTTTGGGATCGGGCTGTTATCGGGTGCGATTGGGTTCGTCACGATGTATGCGTTACCGGGTTTAGGAGCCGATTCAAGAAAAGGAAACATGGACGAGGAGCTCCCGTATACGATGAGTCATATGGCCGTCCTCGCAGCCGCGGGTCTTCCCCCTGAAAGAGTCTTCCGGTCCTTAGCCCACTCAGATGAAGAAAAGTCTGTGGTCGCAGAGGAATCCAAAATGATTATCCGTGATATTGACATGCTCGGTTTTGATGTGTTGACCGCTCTTGCTAACGCGCGTGAAAGGTCGCCCTCAAAGACCTTCTCTGATTTTCTTGAGGGCTTTACAGCTGCGACCCGGTCGGGTGGTGACTTGAAGAAGTATCTACTGTCCTCAGCAAAGGAGATAATGGAATTGCGTCGAATCGCGGCTAAACAGCTTGTCGAGACTTTGGGAATGATTGCTGAGGCCTATGTCTCCATGCTGGTCGTCTTTCCTTTGATTCTGATTATCATGTTCTCCGTGATGGGTTTGGTGGGCGGCAACGTCGGGGGTTTCAGCGTCTTCAGTATCATGGCCCTAGTCACCTATGCGCTGATCCCGCTTCTGGCAATCATGATGATCGTACTGTTGGATGCGATGCTGCCAAAGAGGTGAGTTGGATGCCGAAGATCAGCACTGGAGAGAAGCGGCTTGTCGCATACGTCTCGATAGCGCTAGCCTTGGCGATCGCGATATCAACCATCTTGGTCGTCTTTGTATACGGAGCGCAGCTTTTGCTTCCTTGGGACTCGTTCCTGATCTTGGCTCTGATGGTGGGATTGTTCCCCTCAGCAGTCGTTAACGTCATTGACTCCCGCTGGAAGGCGGGCATAGACAAGAACATACCAAGATTTCTGCGCGAAGTTGCAGAGGCGGGACGCAGCGGTCTCACATTAACGCGTGCCATTGAGGTTTCCGCTGAAAGGAAGTATGGTCCGCTAAGCAAGGAGCTGGAACGTGTTGCAACGCAGCTTAGTTGGGGGATCTCCCTGGAAGATTCCATGAGATCTTTTGCAGAGCGCATGGAAACGACGCTCGCGCGAAGGACGGCGCAGCTCATCATTGAAGTGAGCAGATCGGGCGGCGATGTGCAGGAGGTGCTCGAATCGATCAATAAACACGTCAGCGATCTCTATCTCCTTGAAAGAGAGAGAAAGAGTGCCATTAGGCCATACATTGCCATCATCTATGTCGCAGCGATCATATTCCTGTTCACCGACATCTTGCTCATCAAGACATTTTTCTCCCAAATAGCCAACCTCCAAGACATTCAGAAGGAAGTAACGACAGGGGCACTCCTCACAATCTCTTTAGACGTTCCAACTCTGTCAAAAGTGCTGTTCCATACCTCTATCATTCAAAGTTTCTTCGGAGGCCTAGTAGCTGGGAAAATGGGCGAGGGCTCAATAGGAGCGGGGCTTCTGCATTGTCTGATTCTCATAGCCATCAGCTTCCTATCCTTCTTTCTCGTTGTCTGGAGATAGACCCATGTCGGATGCAAACGGTCCTAGGGTCGTTCAATTTCGCGGTGCCGAGAACATGTTTCCAACACTTCGAGAGCTGGATCATGAAATTGGCGAACTAGGGAAACAGTACTTGGCCGGAGAGGTTCAAAAGACTGAGTACGAGAAAAAGCTTCTGATACTCAAGAAGCGACACAGAGAAGCCATCACAAAGCTCCAAGATCTCTTGAGAACCGACTCCGAGGCGGCGAAGCAGCTTAGGTTTAGTCTGTACGCCAATCGCGTCGTGCAAGTTTTGCTTAGCGGATTCATTGGAGGAATGGTCAAGGAACTTTCACCAACCTTTGATCCTGATCGCAAAGCGCGCTATCCCATACTGGAAAACATAGACGCCAGCATGAATTCCATCGAGGTGCTAGACGAACTTGCCTACGCGGGCATACTCTCGAAGAGGCTTTACGAGAGGCTAGCTCGCTGTCCGAAGTGCAGTTCTCATTCATTGGTCTTCTTGAGGCTGAAATGTCCTGACTGTGGCTCTATGGCGCTTGATTCCAGCAAACTCATTGAGCATCTCGTATGCGGCGCCGTTCATGAATTCGAAGAATTTGCCGCCGACGATCAGATCAAATGCCCGTCATGCCAAGAACCCTTAGCTCAAGAAGGTGAGGATTATCGAATCGTCGGCACCTTCAGCCGATGTGAGTCTTGTCGCATTCATTTCGACGAGCCTGTGAAGACGTTCGTCTGCAGGACGTGTCAAGAAGAGTTTGACATCAAGGACGCCACTTACTACGATACTTACACTTACGCCATGAACGAGAATCTGTTGGCAGAAGTCAAAGGAATCATTGGACTGCCTGTCTTCAAGACCGCGTTAGAAGAGATGGGATTCAGAGTTGAACTTCCAGGAACCATAACTGGCTCTTCTGGCATGATTCATACCTTCAGCCTAGCAGGTGCGAAGAACAGCAAGACTGTTGCTGTTGATGTTGTTGAGTCTGAAGGCGAGGTTGATGAAAAGGAGCTGTTTGCCTTCTATACTAAAGTCATGGACCTAAAGTCCACACTCGGAGTTCTCGTTGCAGTTCCTCGACTCTCGATCAGGGCAAAGGAATTTGCCGCCAAGGCGTTCTCTAGAAATGACGTGACCTATGTTGAAGCCAACAGTCCGGTAGAAGCGATTGAGCAATTGAAAATCAAAGTTGAGCAGTCTGCATGATGGTGATATGTAGTTGAATCATTCGGTAATTCGAACGAGGTCGAGAAACATTCGCTTCAGTTCAACTATCTCTGAGGCCTTTGTCCTCGACCGGAAACTGACCGAAGGATTGGTTCAGAACGCGCAGGAATTCTGGAGGCAGAGGGAAATGGTGATTAAGAGCATGCAAACGCCTGAGAAATCTCCTGAAACCAAGTTGGTGGTTGAGTTCGTTGCGGAGGGCGGAACAATATGGACTACGAACTTCGACTCCTACAAGAAATCGATCATCGTCACCTTGGTCGGTAATGCTAAGCAGACTGAAGTCTCCATTAACATAGTTCTTCCAGGCGGAATAATGTCATTACAAGATCGCGAAAGAGCTGCCGGTCTTATCGACTCATTCTATGAGTCGCTGCAGAACAGCAAACTCTAGAGCTTCTTTATGCAATCCGCTTGGTCGTTTCGAATACTATTCCTCGCTCCGTGAGTTTGAAAGGCAGAATCCCCATTTTGTGAGACTCTCTTTTCATCTTCCTGATTTGCAGTGACCACTCAATTTCTTGGGCCTGCTCCTTCCGGACGAATTCCAAGGCTCCGTCGACGATATGGAGCACGGTGCTCACAACTTTTCGGTCATGCATATTTGGGTTTGTCAGTAGGAGATGGACCCCGCCTTGGTTACGTGCTAAATGGATTAGGCTTTCGACAAGGTCCATCACGTCCAGTATGTCGTATCTAAGCAAGAGGTAAGACAGGGAGTCGATGGCTGTGTAATGAGCTCCATCCATGTTCGTGAGCATGTCTTGAATCGTGGTCAGAAGGTTGGAGCCAGTTAGCGGACCGACAGTGCCTGCCATTCTAGATCTTCTGGGGCTAAAGGCGTCTATGAAGGTCCACCTGGGAGGGTTGGTTGCTTCAAGAGGTTTCAGGCTGGCTCCTACAGACTGAAGTTCTTCTCTGACATCGGAGGGCGGCTTCTCGATTGTTGCGTATACTACTTTGCCTCCGCGCCGTGCGGCGTTGAACAAGAACTGCTGGGCGAACAGGTCAGATCCAGTCCCGGTTCCGCCCATCAGCGTGAGCACGGTCTTGTCTGGGAGTCCGCCAAAGGTTTCGTCAAAGCCCTCGAGGTCGGTCTTAATCATTTGTACAGGTGGTCCGAATATGCGGAGTTGTCTCATCACTGGCTGGCTCATTGGTCTCCCGGGTCCGAATATGTATAAATATGTCTCTAGGCATATCAATATATCGTTTCCCCAGTGCCACGAGATGTATGGACCATGTCCGGTCGGCCGAGCTTCATTCATCACGATGAATACGTCAGAGGAATCGAACGAGTCTTCTCACTCTTCCTCGCCAAAGAAGACGTCAAACGCTTCCTGAGCGCCGTTCTGATAATCAGAAATGCAAAGATATTCCTCTCAGGTGGCTACGGGTCAGGGAAGAACACATTCGTCGAAATAGCAGCAAAGACTTTCTTCGGTGACGACTTAGGCGTGGTCCGATGTCACCAAGAATTGACGACTTTCGACATCCTTTGGAACATCAATATCACGAGAACCCTAGAGGGCAAGGCCAACGCAGTCACGGCTCGTCCACTGATCATAGCGCCCTTCAAGTACCTTAACGAGGTTCAGCGGTTGAATACCCAATGCCAGAACGCCTTACTCAATGTTCTGACGGACAAGACGCTAGTGTTCGGCGACACAATTGCCGAAACCCCCGATTACGTTGCTTTCCTTGATCGCAACCCACACGACATCGGAACGCAGGGCATGGTCAAAGCTCTTCTGGATAGAATCGACTTCTACCTTG
>Ga0315282_10010548_pt1 | contig 14460 bp, 12 predicted proteins | sample YL17G07_20_MG_FD_203693 | JGI IMG/M metagenome (GOLD analysis project Ga0315282, IMG submission 203693) | Sediment microbial communities from Yellowstone Lake, YNP, Wyoming, USA - YL17G07_20 | ecosystem: Environmental > Aquatic > Freshwater > Lake > Sediment | place: USA: Wyoming | collected...
GGCCTATGTCTGCGCCCGCTGCCTCAAGTCGGGCCGCGTGACCAAGGCCGTCTAGCGCTTCTTCTTCGTCGCCCCCGCCTCCGCCGGCAACGTCCGCATCAGGTTCGCCATCTCGAGAGCCGTGGTGGCCGCCGCAAAGCCCTTGTTGCCGGCCTTCGTGCCAGCGCGCTCGACGGCCTGTTCGATGGTGTCGGTCGTGAGCACACCGAAGGCCACCGGCACACCGCTGTCGAGACCCGCGCGGGCGATCCCTTTGGCCGCCTCGGCGGCGACGTACTCGAAGTGCGGCGTGCCGCCACGGATCACGGCGCCCAGGCACACGACGGCGTCGTAGCGGCCGCTGTCGGCCAGGCGCCGCGCGACCAGAGGCATCTCGAACGCGCCCGGCACCCAGGCGATCTCGATGTCGCCGTCGGCCACCTCGTGGCGCCGCAGGTTGTCCAGCGCGCCGTCGAGAAGATGCTGGGCAATCAGCTCGTTGAACCGGCCGACCACGAGGCCGAACCGCAGACCCTTCCCGCTGAGCTTCCCTTCGTACGTCGTGATGGTTGACACGCTCGCTCCTTTCGTCGCCGCAGTCGGCGTCAGCCCTCTTCACCCTCGCTCGGGACGAGCTCCTCGTGCTCGAGCAGATGGCCGAGTTTCTCGCGCTTGGTGCGCAGGTAGTCGACGTTCTCGACTTGCGGGTCGGCTTCGATGGGGACACGCTCGGTGATCTTCAGACCGTAGCCCTCGAGGGCTACGATCTTCTTGGGGTTGTTGGTCATCGTGCGGATGGTGGACAGACCCAGGTCGACGAGGATCTGGGCGCCGATGCCGTAGTCACGCAGATCGGGCGCGAAGCCGAGCTCGAGGTTGGCTTCGACCGTGTCGCGGCCGCGCTCCTGCAGCGCGTAGGCCTTGAGCTTGTTCAGCAGCCCGATGCCGCGTCCCTCCTGGCGCATGTACAGGACCACGCCCAGCCCTTCCTCGGCGATGCGCCGCATGGCCAGGGACAACTGGTCGCCGCAGTCGCAGCGCAGCGACCCGAAGACGTCGCCCGTGAGGCACTCGGAGTGCACGCGCACGAGCACGTCACGCGCGCCGGCGACCTCACCCTTGACGAGAGCGACATGCTGGGAGCCGTCGACCACCGACTCGTATCCGATAGCCTTGAACTCGCCGTACTTCGTCGGCAGCTCGGCGACCGCCACGCGACGAACCAGCTTCTCGGTCCGGCGCCGGTAGCGGATGAGGTCGGCGACGGTGATCATCTTCAGGCCGTGCAGCCGGCAGTACGGGAGGAGGTCGGGGACCCGCGCCATCGTGCCGTCGTCGTTCATGATCTCGCAGATCACGGCCGCCGGCTGCAGGCCGGCGAGCCGGGCAAGATCGACGCCGGCCTCGGTCTGACCCGTGCGCTCGAGCACGCCGCCTGGTCGCGCCATGAGGGGGAACACGTGACCCGGCTTCACGATGTCCTGGGCGCCGCAGGTCGGATCGACCGCCACCTGGATGGTGCGCGCCCGATCGGCCGCCGAGATGCCCGTGGTCACTCCCTCGCGAGCCTCGATCGACACCGTGAAGGCCGTCTCCAGGCGGGCCTGGTTCTGCGCCACCATAGGTCCCAGACCGAGCTCGCTGCAGCGCCGCGGCGTCAACGCCAGGCACACGAGACCGCGACCGAACCTGGCCATGAAGTTGATGTGCTCCGGCGTCACGAACTGCGCCGCCATGGTCAGATCGCCCTCGTTCTCGCGCTGCTCGTCGTCACAGACGACGACCATGCGACCCAGGCGGATGTCGGCCAGCGCCTCTTCGATGGCCGAGAAGGAGCTGTCACCACGAAGAGGCTCGTAGGTGGCCGCCGCCGCCTGGCGTTCGGCGGCCCGACGTGCTGCGTCATGTTTCGTGCCGCTCACAGGAACCCCGCCTGCGACAGCTTCTCCCACGTGAGGCCTTCGTGCGGCTTCCCGCCACGGAGGAGGGCGGCGACGTACTTGGCGATGAGATCGGCCTCGACGTTGACCTCGTCGCCGGCGCGCAGACCGGCAAGGGTCGTGACGCCCTGCGTGTGCGGTATGAGGGAAACGCGCACCTCGGTCTCCATCCTCCCCACGACGGTCAGACTCACGCCGTCGACGGCGATCGAGCCCTGGTCGACGCAGGACGACGCCACTGCGGCGGGCACGGTGATGGTGATGACGAGCGCGGTGCCCTCGGCCTGCAGCCTCGTCACGCGCCCCGTGCCGTCGACGTGACCGCTCACCAGATGGCCGCCGAGGCGCGACTGCAGCGCGAGGGCGCGCTCCAGATTGAGCTCGTCGCCGGGCCGACGGGCGGCCAGCGTCGTGCGGCGCACCGTCTCGGGCATGGCGTCGGCCCAGAAGCGATCGTGGCCCAGCTCGGTCACCGTGAGACAGACCCCGGCCACAGCGATGGAGTCGCCCGCCTCCGTCCCGTCGAGGACTCTCCTAGCTTCGATGTCCAGGCGCGCGCTGCGTCCGTCGACGCGCAGCTCGCGCAGCTTGCCGACCTCCTCCACGATGCCCGTGAACACGCCTACCGCCCTTCCTCTCGAGGTCGACACGCCGCAGACTGCACCAGACGACCCTCGACGAGGGCGTCGCGCCCCACGACCCGCCACTGCACGTCGTCGAGGCGCAGGGCGTCGTCGATGACATCGACGGCCGCCGTGGCGACCGCGTCGGGGGCCCCGCGACCGATCAGGAGCGGCGTGACGAAGACCGCCAGTCGCTGCACAAGCCCCTCGGACAGCAGGTTCCCGGCCAGCGTGGGGCCGCCCTCCATGAGGATGTCGAGGAGGCCGCGCTGCGCGAGCGTCGCGAGGCCGGCCGAGAGACCGGCTGTGCCGGTCACCACGACCTCGACGCCGCGCTCGCGCAGCGCGGCCTCCGCCGTCCCGTCGATCCGTTCAGTCAGGAGGATGGTGGGCGTCGTCGCGGCCGTCGTGACCAGGCGACAACCGAGAGGCAGATCGCCGTCGCGGCTGGCGACCACGCGCACCGGGTCGGGGCCTTCGACGGCACGCACCGTCAACGAAGGGTCGTCGCGGCGTACCGTGCCGGCGCCGACCAGGACCGCATCGGCTGCGGCGCGCCACGCGTGCACCAGACGACGGCTCTCCTCCCCCGAAAGCCAGCGCGCCTGACCGCTCCCGCCCGCCACCTTACCGTCAAGGCTGACCGCCACCTTGTAGGTGATCGCCGGCAGCCCGTCGCGCATGTAGCGCCCGAACGGCTCGATCAGGCGCGCGGCGCGAAGGTCCGTCTGGCCCTCGACCGTGACGACGTCGATGCCCGCGTCGCGAAGCGCGGCCAGACCGCGCCCATCGACGGCCGGGTTGGGATCGCGGACGCCGACGACGACGCGGGCCACGCCGGACGCCGCCACGGCCTCGGTGCAGGGTGGAGTGCATCCCTGAGTGCAGCAGGGCTCGAGCGTGCTGTAGAGGGTGGCACCGCGGGCCCGCACGCCCGCCTCGTCGAGGGCCACGATCTCGGCATGCGGCGTGCCCGGCCCGCGGTGCCACCCGCGCCCCACCACGTCGCCGTCGGCCACGACCAGCGCCCCGACCCGCGGGTTGGGGTGCGCCTCGCGCCGCCCTCGCTCGGCGAGGTCCAGCGCTTCCTGCATGTAGGCTCTGTCGTCCAACGAAAAGACCCTGGGCACAGTGTGCTCCAGGGTCGCGACCGTCAACGATCGGTCTTCTCTCATCCGGACTGTCACCGTCGGCCCAGGGATTTCACCTGGTCCACCTCTTGCGAGGGTCGCGGGCTATCACCGCCGGTGGGGACTTCCACCCCGCCCCGAAGACACTGCACTCTCTCGGTGTGCTGTGGTGAGTATATCGTGAGCGCCGCCGGCCCTCAAACCGGCGGCCGCCTTCAGCCGCGGGTCGCTGCGCTCAGGGCACGGAAGCGGGCCGCCGCGTCGCCGTCGCCGAACACGCTCGACCCGGCCACCAGGAGGTTCGCGCCGGCGGCCACCAGATCGGACGCGTTCGCGGGTCCGATCCCCCCGTCGACCTCGACGGCCGCCTCATCGGGCAGCAGCGCGCGAACGGCCCGCACCTTGGCCATGGACTCGGGGATGAACGTCTGGCCACTGAAGCCCGGATTGACCGACATGACGAGGACGAGGTCGCACCAGGCGCCGGCTTCGTCGAGGGCGCTCCCCGGCGTGGCCGGGTTGAGAGCCACGCCAGCCGCCGCGCCGGCTTCGCGGATCTGCGCCAGCGTACGGTGCAGATGCCGGCAGGCCTCGACGTGCACGGTGACCACATCGGCACCGGCGCCGGCGAAGCGTGCAATGTAGCGCTCGGGTTCGACGATCATCAGGTGAACGTCGAGAGCGCCCCCACCGCCGTGGACGATCGGGGCGACGGCCTCGACGATCGGCAAGCCGATGCTGATGTTGGGGACGAAGCGGCCATCCATGACGTCGACGTGGATGAGGCGCGCGCCCGCGTCCATGACGGTGGCGATCTCATCGCCGAGACGGGAGAAGTCGGCCGACAGGATGGACGGCGCGACCAGGCGCTGCCCGAGCAACTTGTTCATGGACCCACCTCTCAGGACTGCCGACGTCATTGCCTCTACCCTATCGCACCGTCACCCGTCTGCGCGCGCCGCAGGCGGGCGACGAAGAACCCGCTGGTCCCGTCCCGCGACGGCAGCGTGAGCAGGCACCCCCCGCGAGCGGCGTGCGTGAAGCGTCGCCACGAGACGCTCAGGTCGTCGAGCGACCAGCCGTCGCCGCCCAGCGCGTCGTCGACGATCGCCACGGTCTCGGCCTGCGTCAGCGTGCACACGCAGTAGGTCAGCGTGCCCCCCTCGGCCACCAGACGTGAGGCGGCCTTGAGCAGCCTGCCCTGCAGCGCCGCGAGACGCGGCACGTCGGCAGACCGCCGTCGCCAGCGCAGGTCGGGACGTGAGGCCAGCGTCCCCAGCCCGCTGCACGGCGCGTCGAGCAGGACCGCCTCGAAGGTGCCGGCCCACGTCTCGTCGAGGGACAGCACGTCACGGACCACCACCCGTGCCGAGACATCCAGCCGCGACAGGTTCACCTCCATCTCGGCGGCCCGATCGCCGTCGCTCTCCACCGCCGTGATCTCCCACTCCGGCAGCAGCGCACGGAGGTGTGACGTCTTGCCGCCCGGCGCCGCGCACAGGTCGGCGAGCCGGCCCCTCGACCCGGCACCCTCGGCGACCACGTGGCCGACGAGCTGCGACGCTCGCGACTGCGGCGTGACCAGGCCGTCGCGAAAGGCGTTACTGGCTTCGACGGCCGGGCCGCTGATCACCAGAGCGTCGGGGAACCCGTCGACCGCGCGGCCGTCGATGCCGTCGCCGGCGAGCGACGCTTGCGCCTCCGCGAGCGTCGCTCGCCGGCGGTTGACCCGCAGACAGCGCTCGGCGGGCCGGTTGCCCGCCGCCATGAGGGCCTCGCTCTCGGCGGCGCCGAACTCGTCACGCCAGAGCCGCACGATCCACTCGGGATGCGAGTGACGCAGAGCCACGGCCCGCACGTCGTTGCCGCTGGTCAACTCGGACAGCAGGGCCGTTCCCGAGTCTGCGACCTTGCGCAGGATCGCGTTCGTGAAGGCGCCCGAACGGCGACTGCGACGCGCCGCCAGCGTCACCGCGTCCGACACGGCTGCGTGCGCCGGCACGCGCTCGAGGAAGAGGATCTGATAGGCGCCCATCCGCAGCGCCTCGCGGACATCGACGGGGACTGCCCCCAGGCGAGCCGCGGCGTACCTTCCGAGGACCGCGTCTAACGTCAGCCGCCACTTGATGGTCCCGACCACCAGCTCGTAGGCGAGGGCGCGGTCGCGCCGCTCGAGGGACTCGAACTCCGGCGTCGTGCCCAGCGTCGCGTCGAAGCGGCGTCGCTCCCGCGCCGCCCGAACGAGGACCGCGTGGGCGGCGGCGCGGGCCGGCGCTACGGCTGCGCCAGGCGCCGGCCCGCGCCGCGCAGGTACTCTGCCGCCGTCATCCGCCGTCGTCCCGCCTCCTGCAACTCGAGTATCTCCAGGGCGCCCGTGCCACACGGGACCACCAGCCGGCCAGCGTCTGCGTCCGCGGACCCCTCGACCGCCAGCGCCCGCCACACCAGGATGCGACGGCCGGCCAGCTCGGTCACCGCCCCGATGCGCGGTGACAGCGCACGAACCTGGTCGGCGATCGCCTGTGGGGGACGCGACCAGTCGATGAGCCGGTCGTCGTCGCTCAGCTTCACGGCCATCGTCGCCGCACCGGACTGGGGCGTCCAGGTCACCGTTCCCCCCTCCATGCCGTCGAGGGTCGCCACCAGGCTGGCGGCGGCCGGCGCGGCGAGCAACTCGTAGGCCTGACCCGCGTCCGCGTCGCCGGGGACGTGCACGCGACGCATATCGGCCACGGGACCTTCGTCGACGCCGGGCGTCATGCGCAGAGTCGCAACGCCGAGCTCGCTCTCACCCGCCATGAGCGCCCGCTCGACCGGTGCCGCCCCGCGCCAGCGCGGCACGAGAGACGGGTGCACGACCAGGGCCGGCAGACGATCGAGTAACGACGAAGGCACGATGACGCCGTAGGCGCAGGCCACCAGGACGTCGGCCCCCACAGAGAGAAGCCCGTCCTGCGCGACGACCTCGCCCAGCGAGGCCGGCTGCACAACGCGCAGACCGGCGTCCAGGGCGGCCTTCTTGAGAGCCGACGGCTGCGGCCTGCCGTGGCGGCCACGGGGACGATCGGGAGTCGTGACGCACACCACCACGCGGTGACGGCTGCCCAGGAGATGGCTGAGAACGAGGACCGCGAACGGCGCCGTACCCGCGTAGGCGACCTTCACGGCCGGCGGCACGTCACAGGGCGCCGGCGACCGGCCCGGAACGCACTTCGCGCAGCGCCCGCGCACGCTCCTCACGCGACGTCCGCTCGAGGATCAGCACGCCGTCGAGGTGATCGAGCTCGTGCTGGATGACGCGCGCCTCGAGCTCGGCGGCCTCGAACTCGCGGCTGGCGCCCTGGAGATCCTGCCCACGCACGCGGACGCGCGCCGGCCGCTCTATCGGGACGCTGACCCCCGGCACGCTCAGACATCCCTCATCGATCGTCTCGCGCTCCTCGGAGGACGAGACGATCTCGGGGTTGACCAGGGTCGTCGGTTCGCCCACGTCGTAAACGATGACGCGCCGGACCACTCCGATCTGCGGCGCCGCCAGCCCGATCCCCGGCGCATCGTGCATGATCCGCAGCATGCGTTCGGACAACTCGACCAGCTTGCCGTCGAAGTCGCCGACCCGCTCGGCCGCCTCACGCAGCACCGGATCGCCCACCGTGCGGATCTGGCGCAGCGCTGCCTGCTGCTCTTCGCTGGCCGGAGCCTCCGCGACAGCCGTCTCGGCGCTTCTGCTGTCTGTCTCGCTGCTCACACCCGTATGGTAGCCGTCCCCGTCGCGCGCGACCACCGTGACCGCCCTGCCGACACGCTCACAACCACTGCGGCTCGACGTCGATCGTCAGGCGGGCGCCGCGAGTGGCCAGGCGCTCGCCGTAGCGATCGCGCACCTCGCGCACCGCCACGATACTCTTCCCCGCGTCGACGCTCTTGACCACCACGCGCGCAAGGTAGCGCCGGCGCTCGCGCGACAGCGGTCCCGGCCCGACGACGCGATCGCCGGGCGGCAGCGCGTCGCGCAACCGCTCGGCCACGAAGCGCGCGCCCTTGTCGGCCCGGTCGGCCTGCTCTGACGATGCCTCGACGGCGACCAGGACCGTCGCGGGCGGATAACCGAGCTGCCGGCGCCGCTCGGTCTCTTCGCGATAGAAGCGCTCGCAATCGCCCGCCGCCGCCAGCGCGATGGGGCGCGCCTCGGGATCGAGCGTCTGTACGATGACCCGCCCGCCCTGCGGCCCGCGGCCGCTGCGCCCGCCGACCTGTACCAGCAAGGCGAAGGTCCGCTCCTCGGCACGGAAGTCGGGGAAACACAGCGTGAGATCGGCGTTGATGATCCCCACCAGCGTCACATCGGGGAAGTGGTGACCTTTGGCGATCATCTGCGTTCCGACCAGGATCCGCGGCCCCGGCCGCCCGAATCTGTCGAGGACGGCCCGCAGACGCGCGTGCGACGCGGCCACGTCCGAATCGAGTCGCAACAGATCGACTCCCGGCACCAGCTCGCCCACAGCCCGCTCGAGAGACTCGGTGCCGTAGCCGAAGCGCGCCAGATCGACGCCACCGCACGACGGACAGCGAGCCGGGGCCGGCCGGCCGTAGCCGCACAGGCGGCAGCGCAGCCGTCGGCCGCGCGCGAACAGGGCCAGCCCGAGGTCGCACTGCGGGCACGTCCAGGTGTGGCCACAATGACGGCAGGCCAGCAGCGCAGCATAGCCTCGCCGGTTCAGGAACAGGATGGCCTTCTGACCGGCGTCGACCACCTCGACGATCGCGCGGGTCAGTGCCGGCGCGAGCAACGACGGCTCGTCGCGCACGTCGACTATCTCGAGCGGCGGCGGTGCGGAGCCATCGGCCCTGCGCGTGAGCAACGCCCGCTTGCCGACGCGGTCCACCGCCTCGACGCTGGGGGTGGCGGAGCCCAGGACAAGCGCTGCCCCACTGGCCGCCGCCCGCCAGCGCGCGACCGTGCGGGCGTCGTACCGCGGCTCGTTGTCCTGCTTGTACGACGCGTCGTGCTCTTCGTCGACCACGATGAGGCCGAGGCGGGCGAGCGGCGCGAACACCGCCGAGCGTGCCCCGACGACCACCCGTGCCCTGCCCGCGGCCACGTCGTCGTAGGCGGCCAGCCGCTCGCCCGCCGAGAGGCCCGAGTGCAGCACCGCGAGGCGCTCGTCCGGAAAGCGCGCCGCCACGCGGGCCACCGTCTGGCCGGTGAGCGCGATCTCCGGCACCAGAATGAGGACCCCGTGCCCACCGTCGAGAGCCGCCCGCGCGGCGCGCAGGTACACCTCTGTCTTGCCGCTGCCGGTCACCCCCTGCAACAGCACCTCGCTCCCCGTGCCCACCTGACCGAGGATGAGGTTCAGCGCTCCCTCCTGCTCATCGGACAGCGCAGGCACGGACTCGCTCCCGTGCGCGGCACTCGCCACGCCGTCGAGCCGTGAGCCCGCCCGCTCGTCAGTCACACGCAAGATCCCGCGAGCGATCAGCCGCGCCACCGATGCCGCCGGCACACCATGCTCGCGCAGCACCCGTTCGTCCACCGTCCCGCGACTCTCGACCAGCTCGACTGCCGCTCGCTGTCGTCGACCGAGTCCCTTGCCCTCGACGTCGCCACGGGCGAGGATGCGCACCGCGCCACGCCCGCGCCGTAGACGCAGACGGTACGTCACCGCGACCCAGCCGCGCCGCTGCAGTGCTGAGAGGGCGGCGGGGCGGCGCTGACGCGCCGCCCCGCCGCCCTCAAGCGGAGCCAGTGCGGCCGACCCCTCCGTTTGCCCGACCAGCGCGCGGCGCCCTGCTGCCGTGAGCTCGACCCGCCGTTCGACGTGCAGCGCCGCCGCAGGCGGCGTCACGAGGGCCAGAGCGGCCCCCAGGGACGACACGTAGTACTCCGCCACGCGGCGTGCGACCTCGAGCAGCTCGCCGGGCAGCGGCGGAAGGTCGACCAGGCTGGCGATGTCGCGATGCGCGCCATGATGCACCGGAACGGCGTCGACGGACAGGACCACGCCCAGCACCGTGCGCCGGCCCAGAGGGACAGCCACGATGGAGCCGCGACGCAGCCCGCCTTCGAGCGACGGGGGGACCGTGTACTCGAACGCTTCGCTCAGCGAACGTGACGCCAGGAGGGGGAAGACCGCGGCGTACATGGCCCCCACGCGACGGCGGCGCCCGCTGGACCTACGACTCGGTCTCTGATGCGAGACCGGCGGCGGCGCGCAACGCGTCTGCTTTGTCTGTGCGCTCCCAGGTGAAGTCGTGCTCATGGCGGCCGAAGTGGCCATACGCTGCGGTCTTCTTGTAGATCGGCCGCAGCAGGTCGAGATCGCGGATGATCGCTGCCGGCCGCAGATCGAAGTGCTCTTTGACCAGTCCTTCGATGGTCTCGATGGCGATCTTCTCGGTGCCCCGACAGTCGACCATCACCGAGAGAGGATGCGCAACACCGATGGCGTAGGCGACCTGGACCTCACAGGCATCGGCCAGCCCGGCCGCGACCACGTTCTTGGCGACGTACCGGGCGGCGTACGCACCCGAACGATCGACCTTGCTTGGATCCTTGCCAGAGAAGGCCCCGCCGCCGTGACGCGCCGCACCGCCGTAAGTGTCGACGATGATCTTGCGGCCGGTCAGGCCGCAATCCCCCATGGGTCCACCGGTGACGAAGCGCCCAGTCGGGTTGACGAGCACCTCCAGCTTGTTGGGGTCGTACAGTTCCTTGGGCAGGATCGGCTCGATGACGTGCTCGATGACATCGGGCTTGATGAGCGTCTCGACGTCGACGTCCGCCGAGTGCTGGGTGGCGATGAGCACCGTCACGATCTCGACCGGCTTCCCGTTCTCATAGCGCACCGTGACCTGCGACTTGCCGTCAGGACGCAGGTACGGCAGAACGGCAGCCTTGCGCACCTCGGCGAGCCGCTTGGTGAGCTTGTGCGCGTAGGTGATCGGCAGCGGCATGAGCTCGGCGGTCTCGTTGCAGGCGAACCCGAACATCATGCCCTGGTCACCGGCGCCCTGGGTATCGAGGACGTCGTCGTCGTTGGCGTCGTGTCGCACCTCGTCCGACTCGTCGACGCCCTGCCTGATGTCGGGCGACTGCTCGTCGATCGAGACGATGACGCCGCAGGTCTCGTGGTCGAACCCGTACTTCGCGCGCGTGTAGCCGACCTCTTTGACGGTCTGGCGGACGACCTTCGGGATGTCGATGTACTCCCCGGTCGTGATCTCGCCGGCCACGACCACGAGGCCCGTGGTCACCAGCGTCTCGCAGGCGACGTGGCTCGAGGGGTCCCTGGTCAGCGCCGCATCCAGGATCGCGTCGGAGATCTGGTCGGCGATCTTGTCGGGATGACCTTCGGTGACCGACTCGGAACTGAACAGATAATCGTGCGTGTCCACCTTGCCTCCTCGTGACCTACCCGTCGCGGGACGCACGGGCGACCCCGCGGGAACAGCTTCGCGTTTCGGTCGACCCATCTCTCAGGCATGCCGCCTGCTGGAATTGGCACCGTGTCGTGCGACCGGTTGCCGGGCTTCGCAGGGCCAGTCCCTCAGCCACGACCCGCACTCGCGTGCGGTTCTTGCTCGTGATGGGTCATCACGACCGCAGGCAGTGTAGCAGACGTGCCGGACGACGGCCAACGGCGCCTCGCCCCGCCAGGTGCTCCTATGGAAGGAGACGGCGCGCCGTCTTGCTGGCCGTCTGTTTGGTCCGGCGCGCCGTCTTGCTGGCCGTCAGCTTGATCTGGGCGATGAGCGTCAGGATGTCCTGACTCGCGTCCTCCGAAGTCAGCTCGCGAGTCATCAGGCTGCGGACGCACTCCGACGGCGACGCCTCGTGCTGAAGGACGCGGTACACCTGCCCCGTGACCGGCATGTCGACGCCGAGCTTGGTGCTCAGGTCGTGCAGCGCGTGGGAAGTCGGTATGCCCTCGACGACCTGGCCGATGACGTTCTCGACCGTCGCGGGGTCCTCGCCACGCGCGATGAGCTCGCCGGCGCGCCGGTTGCGACTGTGCTGCGACGTGCACGTCGCGATGAGGTCGCCGATGCCGGCCAGGCCGGCGAACGTGGCGAAGTCCGCCCCCAACCGCATGCCGAGGCGGGCGATCTCGGCCAGGCTGCGTGTCATCAATGTGGCGCGGGTGTTGTCCCCGAACCCGAGGCCGTCGGCGATCCCGACCGCAATGGCGACCGGGTTCTTGGCCGCGCCACAGAACTCGACCCCGGTGACGTCAGCGTTCGTGTAGACGCGCAGCGTGTCGCAATTCACGGCCTGCTGCAGCTTCTTCGCCAGCGGCCCGTTGCTGCAGCCGATGACCGTCGCGGCCGGCATGTCACGGCCGACCTCTTCGGCGTGGTTCGGGCCCGAGAGCGCCGCCGCCGGTGCCCCCGTCTCCTGCGCGATGACCTCGGTGGGTCGCTTGAGGGTCCCCAGCTCGAGACCCTTGGCGAGCGACAGCTGCAGCGCTCCCGGCGGACGGCGCGGCGCCACCCAGCGGGCGACCTCACGGATCGCCTGGGTGGGAACGACGTAGGCGACCAGTTCGGCGCCGTCGAGGTCGGCGTCGTCGATGCCCGCGAAGCGGACCGTCTCCGGCAGGACCACGCCGGGCAGGAAAGCCTCGTTCACGTGGGTCGCGTTCAGATCGTCGGCCTCGGCCGCAGTGAGCGTCAGGACCTGCACATCGTGATCGCGCCGTGCCAGCAGGCGAGCGAAAGCGCTGCCCCAGCTCCCCGACCCGATGACGGTGACCCTCACGGGCGCCTAGCCGCCGCCGTTCTCGGCGGGTGTGCGGGGGACGTCTCCGTGGCGCTGGTCCCAGGGAAAGGTCACCTTGTTCTCGCAGCGCATCACGATACGCCGGATGTTGCTGCGGTGCGCCCAGATGACCACCAGTGCGGCAAGCACCGAAAGCACCTGGTAGGAGATGGGTTTCTCGAAGGCGATGGTCGAGACGGCGAAGGTGACCGCGGCGCAGATCGAGGCCAGGCTCACAAGGCGTGAGGTGAGCAGCACGAGCAGAAACACCGCCAGGGCGATGAGAAAGACCTGCCACATGAGGGCCAGCACGATGCCTGCTCCGGTCGCCACGCCCTTGCCGCCGCCGCCGCGCAGGAAGACCGAGTACATGTGGCCGAGCAGCGGCGCGAGAGCGACGATCAACGTCATCCACGGCGGCAGATCGAAGAGGTACTTTGCGGCGGCCACCGGGAGGAAGCCCTTGGCCATGTCGCCGACGAGGACCAGCGTCCCGGCCCGCCGTCCGAGCACGCGGAAGACGTTGGTGGTACCGACGTTGCCCGAGCCGTGGTCACGCACGTCGACGTGCCAGAACCACTTGCCGACGACGATGGCGAAGGGGATAGACCCGGCCAGATAGCCGAGCACGACGAGCACGGCCGTGAGGGCTATGTCCACGCCTCTGCCCTACTTTACCTTGAAATCGATGATGAGCGGGACACCGTCGAGCCCGAACTCGTCGCGCAGGCGGTTCTCGACAAAATAGCCGAAGTCCCTCGTGACGAGACGCCGGTCATTGACGTCGACCACGAAACGTGGCGGCGTGGTCTGATACTGCGTGATGAAATAGGTCTTCAAGCGTCTGCGCCCCTTGCCGGGCATCGACCGCTTCGCCGTGATCGCCTGCAGAGCCCGATTGAGCGCGGGCGTCGGGATGTGGGCAGTATACCGGCTCTCCAGATCCGCGACCATGGGCAGGAGCGCGCCGAGACCGTCACCGCGCAGCGCCGATACCGACACCACCGGCGGGTGCTGGCGCAGCTTGCGGCACGCGCCGGCGCGCGCCTCGTCGAGGTCGGGCTTGACGACGTCGCACTTGTTGAAGGCAAGAACGGTGGCGCAGCGTCGGCGCGCCGCCTCGGCGGCGATCGACAGGTCGAGCGCGCCCAGGCCGACGGTCGCGTCGAGCACCACCACGGCCACGTGAGCGCGGTCGAGGCCACCGAGGCTGCGCAGGTAGCTGTAGTACTCGACTCCGCTCACCTTGGCCGCCTTGCGCATACCGGCCGTGTCGACGAACCGGAATGTTCGACCGCCCCTCTCAGCGGTCGTGTCGATCGCGTCGCGCGTCGTGTAGGGCTGGTCGCTGACGATGACGCGCTCCTCTCCGACGAGCGCGTTCAGGAGCGACGACTTGCCGGAGTTCGGGCGCCCGACGATGACGACGGGTATCTCTTCCGCCGCCCTCTCCTCGGACTGCATCTCACCGACGGGGACCAGTTCGACGACACGGTCGAGCAGGTCGCCCGTCCCCGTGCCGTGCAGGGCTGACACCGGCAGCGGCTCGCCCAGGCCCAGCTCATGGAACGCCGCCGCCAGCACCTCGTGCGACGCGTCGTCGAGCTTGTTGGCCACAAGCAGCACCGGCAGCCGGCGGCGGCGCAACACATCGGCGATCTCGTAGTCGCCCGCCGAAGGGCCGGCGCGTCCGTCGACGACGAACATCACCGCGTCGGCCCCCTCCACCGCCGCCCGCACCTGGCCGCGGATGTCGCCCCCCAGTTTCGTGCGATCCCCCGTGTCGAAGCCGCCGGTGTCGACGAGTCGCAGCGTCCGTCCGGCCCACTCCACCTCGACATCCTTGCGGTCGCGGGTCACGCCCGGCGTCTCGTGCACCACGGCAGTGCGAGTGCCGCTCAAGCGGTTCACAAGCGTTGACTTCCCGACGTTCGGGCAGCCGACCACCGCGACCGTGGGGGACAGTGCCATGAGCCGCAGTCTAGCAAAGGTGCGGCGGGCGGCTGGCTGTCGGGGCGGACCTGGGC
>Ga0315282_10010549_pt1 | contig 14458 bp, 9 predicted proteins | sample YL17G07_20_MG_FD_203693 | JGI IMG/M metagenome (GOLD analysis project Ga0315282, IMG submission 203693) | Sediment microbial communities from Yellowstone Lake, YNP, Wyoming, USA - YL17G07_20 | ecosystem: Environmental > Aquatic > Freshwater > Lake > Sediment | place: USA: Wyoming | collected...
CGTTCAATACCAAGGCCGCGCTGTACAACTACAACCTCTGCGCCAGCGAGCACAGCCACGGCGTTCACAACAGCCGTTACGACATCGCGGTGCTCCAGCGGTCCTACCTCTACCTGACGGGTCATCCATACCAGACGGATTATCCGCTGGCGACCGTGCTCGACGTTCCGGCCATCGCGGTGATGGGTACCCCGGTGGCCTTCGGCGGCCAAGACGTCCTGGCGGGACCGACGGCTCCGCGGACCATCACGGTGCAGAACAACGGAACCACCTCGTTGACCTTCACCGGGCCGGGGTATGCTCTGGCCGGTGCGAACGCCGGGGAGTTTGCGATCATCGGCACCCCGGTCATCACGAACCTGGCACCCGGATCGAGCCGAACGGTCAGCGTGGCCTTTGATCCGCTCACGGCGGGTCCGAAGAGCGCGGTTCTGCGCATCACCAGCAACGATCCGGCCACCTCGATCGTGGACGTCGCGCTCACCGGCACGGGTCTGGATCGTGTGATCAACGCGGTTCCGGCGTCGCTGTCCTTCGGCGGCCGCGACATTCTCGCCGGGCCGACCGCGCCTCAGACGGTGACCATCCACAACGACGGAACCGCTCCGTTGAACTTTACGGGATTGGGCATCGTCCTGGCGGGTACGCACGCCAACCAGTTCCAGATCACGAACAATCCGCCGAAGACGCCGTTGGCGCCCGGCACGACCCGCGACGTGACGATCCAATTCGATCCGTCCACGTCGGGGCCGAAGACCGCCGCGTTGCGGATCACCACCGACGATGCGGATAAGGCGACCGTAAACGTCGCGCTCGCCGGCACGGGTCTGGATCGCGTGATCACCCTGACGCCGACATCCGTGGCGCTGGGTAGCCAGGACATAGACTTGGGTCGGACGGCGGGACAGACGGTGATGATCAAGAATACCGGAACCGCTCCGTTGAACTTTACGGGTGCGGGCATCGTTCTGGCCGGCGCCAACGCCGGCGAGTTCGCGATCACGAACAACCCGGCGAAGACGCCGCTGGCGCCCGGCGCGAGCCGCGGGGTCACGGTGGCGTTCGATCCGTCGTCCGTGGGAGCGAAGAGCGCGGTGTTGCGCGTGACTTCCGACGACCAGGACAAAGCGACTCAGGACGTTGCGCTCACCGGCACGGGCGCCGACCAGCAGTGCTCCGTGACGCCGGGAGCCGTGGCATTCGGCGCGCGTCCGATCAACGCCGGACCGACCGCTCCGCGAACGGTGACCATCCGGAACGTCGGCACGGCGCCGATGAAGTTCCTCAATGCGACACTGGGCGGCACCGGCGCCAAGCAGTTCGTTATCGCCAGCAAACCACCCGCTCAAACGGTGGTCGCGCCTGGGGCGAGCGTCACGGCAACCGTCACGTTCGATCCTGACTCGCTGGGCGCCAAGAGCGCCACGCTGAGCATCGCCACCGACGACACGCATCACACGCCGACGGTGAACGTGCCTTTGACCGGCACGGGTGCGAAGGCTACGGCCGCTCGAGGCTCCTGGACGCTGTACCGGTAAACGAGTCGTACACTTTGGAGAAGTACCCTGGGGCGGCAGAGTCGGAACGATCTGCCGCCCCTTCTTTCCTGGCAGCGTAGGCCGTTAAAGTAGCGGAGGCTGTCAGCCACAAGCGTTTAATGGTTTTGCGCAGAGGGGGTGTTGATTCCTCAAGGCTTGCGAAGCCGAGCCGTGCTGGCTTCACCGAACCGAAGCCGGGGAGATTTAGCCCGTCTTCAGCGGGCTCCTCTTTGCACCCGGCTTTGAGCCGGGGTGAAGGGGGACCGAGAGGTTTGGCCCCAGCCGGCTTGAGCCGGGCTTCCCAGGGGGAGGGCTTGAGCCGTGGGCCGCCGTGGGACAATGGCTGAAGCCCCGCCGGGAAGCCATGCTGAAGCATGCTGGGCCGGAAAGGGGGGGGGAGTCCCTTCCACCCCGCGTGAACGCGGGTGCAAAGAGGAGCCCGCTGAAGACGGGCTAAGAAAATCCAGCCTTGGGCGATGTTTTGAGTCGCGGCCGGTGCGATTCTCTGCCGCAGAGAACGGCGCGAAAACCATTAAACGCGCGTGGCTGGTCAGGCTGAGCAGGAAAGGGGAACACAGCCTGAGAGACTGCGCGACTGGTCCTGCGGGAACAAAATGTGCTTGCTCTTAACGGGGCGGGAAGATGGAATACCCACACAGTGGGAGAGGCGGTTATGGCGGATTCGGAGGTAGAAAAGGCTTGGTGTGCCCCGTGCGGGATCTGGTGCCGTGAGTGCATGTTCTTTGAGAGCCCCCAGGGTCTGAGCTGCGGGGGATGTTTCAAGGAACGTCTCTGTCGTCCCGCCGGAGAGTCGTGCGAATTCATCGCCTGCACGCAGGAACGAGGGATGGAACATTGCGGGCTGTGTCCGGAGTTCCCTTGTGAGCCGCTGATCGAGAACTACCAGGCCTGCCTCGGTGAGGGTCCCCCCACGGCGGTGTTCCGAATCGGCGATTTGGCCGTCCGTGCTCGCCTGGGTACGACCGAATGGGTCAGACGGAAGCGCGAAGGTTCCTTGCCTTGGACATGGATCGGGAAACTCCAGGCCGAGGTATCCAACGGGACCGAGCGTCGTCACTATTGTCGCGGGAAGGGGCTGTGGACCGTGCAAGTGTCCTTCCTGCCCGGCCCCGAAGCCTTCGGCCTTTCCAGGATCGAGGCGGCGTGCAGGAATATGAGCCCCATCGGGCTGATGCTGCAGCTGCCCGAGAATGTGGCCGACGGCTTTCAGGCCCTGAACCGAACGGGGAAACCCATGGAAGTGGAAGGGGTGTTTCCGACGATGACGGGAGGGCGCCCGTTTTCGGGCAAGGTGATTTGGCACAACCTCGAGCGGGCCTCGCGGGAACAGGGCTTGCAGGTTGGCATCAGCTTGGTTTGACTTGCGCAAGGCGGGTTCCACGCCGTCGGGATGTGTCGCGGTTTTCTTGAGCTCGAGCGATTTCGTGCAGAAACGGCGAGGGAGTTGCGAAACGGTGGTTCTCCACGTTGGAAGTGAGTGGGAAAAGTGGGGTGGACTGTCTAGTCCGCCGATTTTCGCGCTCCGACAGCCCACGCCCCTCCTTTTCGCAACTCCCTCAACGGCCAGAAACCGTGCTTTTTGCCCTGACGGGTAATCGTCGGTGCGGGTAGGCGATTATAAGTTAAGGCGCTGTGGCACGCGCGCTGCTCCGGCGGGGCGGGGAGGGAAACGGATGACCAAGCCCGTGCCTGCAGCCCAACGTGGGAGGTTCGCCCGCGGAGCGAGGGTATGCACCGGAGAAAAGTAGTTCTATTTGCCTTGCCTGTGCTGTCCGGGGCCATGCTGCTTATGGCCTGCCAGACAATCCCCAAAGCCCCGAGCCTGCCGGTCTTTTTCCCGGCTCCCCCTGATCCGCCACGGGTTCAATACCTGCGCTTTTTCACCAGCCGAAAAGAGGTCGTCACGAAATACAGCTGGATTGACCGGCTGGTGGGCCCGTCCGAAACCGGGCTCATCGGGTTCGTGAAACCTTACGGCGTGGCGGTCATGCGCGACAAATTCTATGTGTGCGACACGATTGCCGGAACGGTCTGGGCGGTGGATTTTGTGCAGGGCAAATTCGAGATGCTCGCGGGAGACCGCCGGCAGGGGAAGCTCAAGAAGCCCATCAACCTCACGATTGATTCCGACGGCAAAAAGTATGTCGCCGACGTGGATCGCGGCCAGATCGTGGTCTATGGCGCGGACGATCAGTATCTCACCGCGTTTGGCTCGGGTGAGAACCTCAAGCCCACGGATGTGGCCATCGCCGGCGACAAGCTGGTCATCACCGATCTGAACAGGCACGAGCTCCAGATTCGCGACAAACAGACGGGCAAGCTCCTGCGCGAGATTGGCTCGCCGGAAACCGGCCCCATGGAGGAGACACTGGGCCAACCCACCAACCTCGCCATTGACCATCAGGGCAACCTCCTGGTCAGCGACGCGGGCCGATTCCGCATCATGATCTTTTCCATGGAGGGCGCCTACCTGGGCCATATTGGCAAAATCGGCAAACAGATGGGGCAGTTCGCGCGGCCCAAAGGCATTGCCGTGGATCGGGCGGGGCGCATCTACGTGGTGGATACCGCCTTTGAAAACATTCAGATGTTTGACGAGCAGCACCGGCTCCTGATGTGGTTCGGCGGCCACGGCAGCGACGAAGGGGCGCTGGTTCTGCCCGCGGGGATCGCCGTGGATTATGACAATCTGGACTACTTTCGGAAATTCGTGGCCCCGGGCTATGACCTCGAGTGCGTCCTTTGGGTGGTCAGCCAGGACGGTCCGCGTCGGGTGAGTTGTTACGGGCTCTTAAAGTCCCCGAGCGTGACCACCGCCGCGGCGAAGTGAACGATGAACGATGAACGCTGAACGGAAAGCGAAGGACGAAGAGCAAAGAGCGAAGGATGAAGGCTGAAGGATGAAGGCTGAAAGCCAACCAACCCCAAAGCCAGAGATCTCGAAGGGTTTTCTTCGCTTTTGTTCATCCTTCCTCCTTCCTCCTTCATCCTTTCTTCGTTCATCCTTCGCCCTTCGTCTTTTGTCCTGCCTTATTCTTGTGGCGCTGGGCGCCGGCTGTACGGCCCCAACGCGCTATCGCGTGTTGACGTTCTTCTTCGAAGGGGTGCCGCCGCCGGGCTACAAGCCTCCGGGAACGACCACGGCGGCGGCCGGGGGGCCTCGTCTGGCCAACCCGGTGTCGTTCCATCGTGCCTTTCGGGAAGACCGATGTACCGAATGCCACGTGGACAAGGAGGCGCCGTTCAAGGAAGCCATTCCGGGGCTGTGCTGGCAGTGCCACACACGGCCGTCGTCCGAGCATCCCTGGAACCACGCCCCCGAACGTGTCGGCGACTGTCTGGCGTGCCATGTGGGTCACGAGACCATGCTGCCCCATCTCTTGGCCAGCGAGGGGAAAGATCTTTGCTACAAGTGCCATCGGCAAAAGTATATCGAGGACCTGCCCGCCCATAAGGGGGTTTCGCTCGATGGGTGCCTGAGCTGTCACCCCTACCATGTAGGAGGGACGCGCCTGCCGGAACGTGCCGGCGCGACATCGGTGACCAAGGCGCCGGAGCATGTGAACCAGAGTGGCGCAGGCTGTTAGCCTGCGCCGACAATGGCTCTGCCGCCTTACGGGCTCAGGGCGTTGTCTTGGCGCGGTAGTATGCAGCGGAGGGAGGAATAGAGCCTTCGCTGCTTTCCGGACCCAGATGCGGATGGGAGAGCGTCTGGGGTTCGCGTTTCTTTTTTGTCGTCCGTTTCAGTGCACAGGCGCGACCTGAAAGGGGGCGCCACGATGGGGTTGGTCCCGCGCAGGTTCCGCGGTTCCGATGCAGTGAACCGGCGACGGGGGATTTGTTTTATCTCGATGGGTGCAAAGACTGAGATGGTCCCGAGGACCAGGCGGGCATCTCAGCGGAAGCGTTGGCTTGAAGTGTGATCCGTGACATCACAGCGACTTGACGACGGCGGGAGCGGGCAGGGCAGAGACGTTCCATTCCAGTGGAGGGCGGCTCCCGGGTCACGTCGGCAGGAACCGATGGATGGGCAAGCACACGAGCCCCCAGAAGGCGCACTTCGCGGTTGCTGAATCACGTGTCCACGTCTGCGTGGCGACGCTGATCGTGCTGGCGTTGGCGTGGGCGTTGCTCGACCGCTCCCTGGTCTGGGCCCAGGAACGTCAGCCGTTGGCGCTCACGGAATTCAAGGCCCGGATGGATTTCGAGGCGGAGTACTACCGCGACGAGAGCCAATCGCGCCAAGGCGGGGCGCGAACCGTCATCCAGCACAGCATCTTTCGTCATATCCTGCGGACGGCCTTTGCCGGCTACAGTTTCGACCCGCGCCTGCTGCAGTACCGGGTCGGTGTGGACGTGGGCTATGACCTGCTGAACAGCAAGTTTCAGAGCCCGTTTCCCACGGTGTTTCCCAAGAACCGTTCCTCGCTGGCCGGCCGAATCGCTTATGACCTGTTGCTGCAATTCCTTCCCGAGAGCGTCAACTCGGTGACGCTCTGGTCGCGCCGTCGCGACTACCTGATGACCCAGCTGCTCTACGACGCCTTTGAAATCCGGGAACAGGCCTATGGGGCCCGGTTCGACACGCGGTGGAGAGTCCTCCCTCAATCCATCGAGGTGGAATGGCGCGACATGAAGGAACGGGGGCTGTTCGAATCGGAGCACGACCGAATCTTCGATGTGCTCTACCAGGCCCGGAAAGAGTGGAGCGAGAACAATGTGCTGAACATTCTGTATGAGTACATGCGCCTGAACCGGGAGAGAATCGGGCAGTTTCAGAGCCCCAGAGTTTATCGGGAAGACGAGCAGACCCAACGCCTCGAAGCCTATCACGAATACCGTTTCGGCCCCGACCTGCGGTCGAGCCTGTTGTCCCAGATCAGCGTTCTGGACCAGAAGGGAACGTTCCCGTTTCTCAATATTCTGGCCCGCGAGCGCCTGATTCTCCAGCACACCCCGAATTTCCAGACCTACTACGGACTGACCTATCAGCAGACCGAGGTTGGCCTCAGCAAGGTGAGGACGGAAACCATCGAGGCGGGCTTGCGCCATCAGCTCTATGAGAACCTCATCACCCGCGTGGAAGCGCGGTACCGCCACAGCGAGGAGACCGCGTTCTCCTGGAATGAGGGCGACGTCCTGGGCAACTGGAATTATCGCCGCCACGACCCCTTTGGCGAGCTGTTCATCAACTACCTGGTCCGCGAAACGCGCCGCCGGTTCAACCACAACCTGGGCACCACCAATCGGCTCAACGATTACTTTGAAATCCTCCAGGAGTTCCGCAACTACGCCCGCGTCTTCTATCGGATGGAGGACCAACGCCTCCGCGTGCCGCCGGGCCCGACCTTCGCCATTACCCAGTCCACGCTTCAGACGGTGGGCTACGAGATTCCCTGGCGCGAATACGCCTGGCTGCAGGAGTACCGCCACCTCGACGATACCATCGGACTGACGGACTCGCTCCGCAGCGAGTTGCGCGCGATCTATCGCCTGCCCGCCATGTCCAGCCTCCATGCGGCGCTGATGGATGAGGAGATTGACTACCACGGGCGACTGCAACGATCGCGACTCATGAGCGCACAGGTGGATTACATGATTCCATTTGCGCGAACGGGACTGTGGCAGATCGAGGCGGCCTATGACCACGAAACCGGCATCATCAACCAGGACCAATTCCGACTCCGCTCCGCCATGGAGTGGCAATGGCGCAAGCTGAAGCTGCGATTCTCGGGCCAATATGGCCTGTTCCAAAATGATGCGACGGAGCAGCAGGGCACGCATCTGCTCTTCAGCGTGAGCCGAGACCTGAGGTGAAAGAAAAAGGATGAAGGCTGAAGAGAAAATGAAAGACCCCGTTCTTTTGGGATGCGGATGGCGACCGCTGATGCGCTTTTGTTCATCCTTTATCCTTCCTCCTTCATCCTTTGTCTTTTCTGTCGTGCTTGTTCTCGTCATGGCCGTCGGCCTTTGGGGTCGAGGCGAGGCGGCCCCAGCGGCCCGCGACGAGGTAACGACAACGCCCGTGAATCCCCATTGGAGCGCAACGCTTTGTCTGACGTGCCACCCAAAGGGATCGGACGGCAAGCCGATCGCTTCGAAGCTGCTTGAGGCTTCGGAACGCGACAACTGCAATCGCTGCCACCCGCCCAATCGGATGAGCACCATGGCTCACCCTTATGATCTGAAAACGACGGCCATCATGCAGGTACCGACCGAGTGGCCGCTTTACAAAGGCATGGTCAGCTGCGCCACGTGCCACGACATTCTGCTGCAATGCCGGCTGGTGCTCAAGGAGCGGTGGCGAAATCCCAATTTCCTGCGGCGCAAGGAAGGCGAGACCGGTCTGGATTTCTGCCTGCGCTGCCATCCGCGCGAGCTGTACCAGACGCAAAGTCCCCACGATCAGCTCGACGCCAAGGGCCAACCCAAGGAAGCGGTCTGCCTCTACTGCCACAAGTATCGTCCCGACATGGCCAAACAGGATCAGCCGGGGTGGGCGGCCCTGAAGGCCAGGATGACCGACCTCTGCGGAAACTGCCACGGCAACTTTCCGCATCCCCTGAGCATTCCCCATCTGGTGCCGGTGCCCGACACCATGCTGGCGCGGATGAATGCCTACGACCTCAAGGACCGGTTTGCGATACCCGTGCCGGAGCTGGAGAAGCTCATGGTGGGATCGGGGCGCATGCCGCAGTCCATGCCGATTGATCCCAAGACGCACGAGACCACATGCAACACCTGCCACAATTCGCACGAAGCGGGCGTGCTGCCGGCGACCTCGCCCCTGGCCCGCGGTGCGGAAGGCAAAACCGCGCGCAATTTCCGGCTTCGGCTGCCACGGGAGGAGATATGTTTGGCCTGTCACCGCATGTAAAACATCGCGTCAGGCGAAGCGCTGAACCCCTTGCGGGCGGACGCGAGCGGGTCATTGCGGCTCTGCTCTTGATGGTCGCATGTTCCACGGCCGTGCGCGCCGCACAGCCGCCTATTGTCGTGATGGACCTGACCGCACGCCTGGAAGGACCGGCCACCGACCCCATGTCTCAGCCGTCCGACGTCGTGGTGACCCCGTCGGGAACGATCTGGGTGCTCGACGGCGTCCACATGCGCCTGGCGCGGTTCTCAGCCGACGGCCGGTTCGAGCGCTATGTGTCGCTGGGGCCGAGACCGCTCGACGACCATCGCCTGCCGGTGGGGATGGGCCTGGACAAGACGGGCGACCTCCTGGTGGGCGACCGCGATCGGGGAACGATCCTGCGGCTCAAGAGCGACGGCGCTCTGGGTTCGACCATTATGATCCCGCGCGAGGCGGCCGAAAAACCCGCCGACCCCACCGATGTCATTCCCTCGCCTTCCGGCCTGACGCTCCTCGTCGTGGATAACGACAACCATTGCGTCAAAGAAATTGACCCGAGCGGCCGATTGGTGCGGCGGCTGGGTCGGCGCGGGAGCGGCCCGGGCGAAATGGACTATCCGGCCACGATCGCGGTGGCCGCGGGAGGACAGCTGGCGGTGGCCGATGTCCTCAATGCGCGCGTGGACATTTTCGACGGCGGGGGAAAGCCGCTTCGGTCTATCGGCTCTCTCGGAGTCGTCGCCGGCAAATTCTATCGCCCGAAAGGCGTCGCCATAGATCGCGCCGGGCGGCTTCATGTCACCGATAGCTTCACCGGCGTGGTGCAGACGTTCGATTTGGAGGGCCGATTGATCGGCGTGTGGGGAGCGGCGCCGGGCCAGCCCTATCGTCTGCGATCGCCGGCCACGATCGTGGCCGATGGAGCGGGGCGTTTCTATATCGCGGAGATGCTGGCCGATTGTGTGACGGTCTGGCGTGAAGGACGGAAGTACATTTTGGAAGGAACGCCGGCGGCCTCGCCGGTGCTCCAAAACGCAGGTGTGGAAGGGATCGGCGGCAATGACCGACGGAAGGTCCATGAGCGAACGCTTTGAAGCACCGGCGAGGCCGCCGGCGCTCCTTTTGGCGAAGCCGCCGGCGCTCCCATGGCCCGTACTTATGCTGATCCTGTGCTGGTGTTTCGCATCGGGCGAGGCATACGCGCAGACGACGCACACGTTGCTGATATCCTCGGCGCCCGAGTGCACGGATTGCCATTTGGTGTGGCTCGATGATTTCGCGCGTCCACGCGAGGAGATCCTGGTTCCCTATCAGCGCGACGAAGGCTGGCAATCGGGCCGGGAAGGCGCGGAAAGCACCGACCTGATGTGCTACAGCTGCCACGACGGCTACGTCGCAGACTTCCGCGCGCGCACTCGGACGGGCCGCCAGCACCCCATGGCCGGAATTTCGAAGTTGGGCCGCCGGAAGCCGCCGAGATTGCCGTTGCTGCGCGAAGAAGAAGTGTACTGCGGAACCTGCCACACGCCTCACGGCCCGGGACACGAGCTGCCCTCGCTGCCGCCGGCCACGGTGTCCGCGCCACCTGCCGCGGCCCAACCCTCCTCATCGCCCGAGACGGCCAAGATCCCCATCCCCTATAATCCGGCGATGATGCCGATGTTGCGCGCGCGGGGACTGGCCCCTGCTCCACCGGTCGCGCAAGACGTCAAGACAACCCCCACCGCGCCCGTGAAGGCCGGCCAAATGCCCGCTCCGCGGATTGACTTGGAGAACAACGGTTTCCTGCGACTGGCCAGCCGACCCGGCCCCATCACTCTCTGCACCCAATGCCATGAATACACCACCTCGACCGTGGTGGGCAATCATCCGCTCGACCACGAAGAGTTTGCGTTGCCCGCTCAGCTGGCACGGGCCCACGCCCAGCCCCTCACCCCGAAGGGGGGCATCGGCTGCGAGACCTGCCACAATCCCCACGGTGCAACCAACCCCTTCCTGGTCATTCTCGACGGGGAGGGCGACACTTCGCCGGGGCTGTGCCTGGTTTGCCACCAGAGCGATTACACGCGCACCGGGCTGGGCCGTTACAGTCATCCCATCGGCGTCGTGCCCAAGTTGAACACTCCCAAACCGACTTTTCCCAACGGCGAGCTGATTCCGCTCACCGTTTCGGGCAAGATCAATTGCCTGAGCTGCCACGACGTGCATGACAGCCGCAGCCCGCTTCATCTGCTCCGTCAGACGTCGGCCGACGGCAGCCTCTGCATCACTTGCCATCCCGGCGTTGCCGACACGTTGCCGGGAACCGGACATGATCTGAGAGTTTCCGCGCCTCAGTCCAAAAACATGATCGGCGAAACGCCGGACCAGAGCGGAATGTGCAGCGTCTGCCATATCCCGCACAAGAGTCCCTATCCGTTTCTCTGGGCGCGGGCGACTCGCACGGGAGGACACGTGCTGGATCGGCTGTGCCTGAGTTGCCACGTTCCCGGCGGGGCGGCCAAAACCTATCTGCGGGGCCCAATGACGCACGAAACCGAAATCAACAAGAGCCTGATCCAGTTTGGCCCGGAGACAAAAGACCCCTCCCTGACGGACATCCCGATTTATGATGACGAGGGCCGGCCGGCCCAGAAGGGCTGGATCACGTGTATGACCTGCCACGACCCGCACAAGTGGCAGGCCGAAGGCCCTCCGCCCAAGGAGTATCCGCCACCGGGCGAGGGAAACGCCCTGAACAGCTTTTTGCGGACGCGCAGTCAGAATCAGATCTGCAAGCATTGCCACGGCGTTCGGTCGCTGTGGCGGTACAAGTATTTTCATTCGCGTTTACGCTATGAGGAGTAAAGCAATTGCGAATGTTGAATGTTGAATTAAGGAAGGAACGCCGGCGGCCTCACCAGAGAAGTAAGAGGCGAGCGGTTGGAGGCGAGAAGAAAGCGTAGAGCACCGGCGAGGCCGCCGGCGGTCCAGTGTGGTAAGGTGGGTTGGAGAGATGTTGAGCAGGGATTCTTGGTCTAAGAAGGTTTTAGAGCACCGGCGAGGCCGCCGGCGTTCCGATCGGCGAGGCCGCCGGCGGTTCCTGTGGGCGTGGGCCGGTCTGGCGGTTGCGACTGTCCTGATCGCTCTGACCACGCATTGCAGCCGCGTGCAGGTGCTGAACACGCTGACGCAGCCTCGCACTGACCTGGCGTGGCCCGAAGGCCCCGGCCCCGCGCGCGTGAAATTCCTGGCCAGCGTTCGTTCGCCCGACGATCTGTTTGTTCGCACCAACTGGATGGGACTGGGCGACTTCTTCGGCGGCAAAGCGGATCGCTCCTTTGGGGTTCCGTTCGATGTTCACATGGACAAGGATGAGCTGCTGCTGGTGACCGATCCGGGCAAGGGGTGCGTGCATTTCATTGACCTCGCTCAGCGCCGCTACGTTCCCGTCAGCGACATCGGCCAGCGGTCGCTCCAGCAGCCCATTGGCGTCACGACCGACGACAAGGGGATGGTCTATGTCTCCGACTCCATGCTGGGCAACGTCTTCGTGTTCGACCGCCAGGGGCAATTCATCCGCCCGTTGACCACCAGCGGGACGCTGAAACGGCCGGCGGGTCTGGCCTTCTGCACAGAGACAGGGTTGCTTTACGTTGCCGACGTGAGCGCTCACCAGGTCAAGATGGTGCGGCCCGACGGAACGCTGGTTCGCGCCATCGGCGGTCGCGGCGCCGGACCGGGCCAACTCAACTACCCGACCCACGTCTGGGTGGATGACCAGGGGATCCTCTACGTCACCAGTTCGCTGAATTTCGCGATCTGCATTTTCGATTCCGAGGGCAACTTTCTTTTTAGCTTCGGCAAGGAAGGCGACACGCCGGGGTATTTTTCGCGACCCAAGGGCGTGGCCACCGATCGCACCGGCCACATTTATGTCGTGGACGCGATCTTCGACAATTTTCAGATTTTCAACAATCGCGGCGCGTTGCTGCTGACCGTCGGCCAATCGGGTTCGGCGGAAGGGGAGTTCTGGCTGCCGGCCGGCATCTTCATTGACTCGCGCAACCGCCTCTTTGTGGCCGATCAGCAGAACCACCGTATCGAGGTGTTTCAGTGTGTGGAGGAAGGGACGCGATGAAGAAGTATTCGCTCGTCCTCACGATCCTGACGGTCCTGCTCGGAGCGACGGCCTGGCCGGCTTCCCAGGACAGCATCGTCAACTCGCCCCACAATCTTTCGATCAGCGGGCCGGGACCGGTCAAGTCGCTCTCCGAAAGCGAAATCTGCGTTTTCTGCCATGTTCCCCACCGCGCCGGCGTCACACCGCTCTGGAATCGCCAACTCTCTCAGGCCGCGTACATCACGTACAAGAGTTCCACCGCCAAGGCGCGTCCGGGCCAGCCCACCGGCGCCTCGAAGCTCTGCCTCAGCTGCCACGATGGAACGATTGCGGTCGGCCGCCTCCTGTCGCGACCGATGCCCGAGCCGATGGGCGGCAGCGAGCGAATCCGGGGACGGAAGAACCTCGGCACCGATCTTTCGGACGACCATCCGGTCTCGATGTCGTACAATCAGGCGCTGTCGGCCCGTGGCGCGAGCTTCAAGGCCCTGCCCATGCAATATGGCTTCGTGCGCACGGACGAGATCGGGCAGGTGCAGTGCACCAGTTGCCACGACCCTCACAACAACCGCTACGGCGACTTTCTGGTCATGGACAATCGCGAGGGGCGGCTCTGCCTGACCTGCCACAACTTGCGAGACTGGGCCTTGTCGAGCCACAACCTTTCGCCGGCCCGCTGGAACGGCTCGGGTCGCAACCCCTGGCCCAACACCTCCTATGACGACGTCCACACCAACGCCTGCGCCAACTGCCACAGCGTTCACCAGGCCGGCGGAAAAGAACATCTGCTCTATTTTGATTCCGAGGCCGAGACTTGCTACTTGTGTCACAATGGAGCGGTGGCGCGCAAGGACCTGCGGCGGGACTTTCAGAAACCCTACCGCCATCGGGTGGAATCGGCCATCGGCTCGCGCCCCGCGAAACTGCCCGACCAACCAGGGTCGGCCAAGGTCGGCTGCACCGATTGCCACAATCCGCACGCGGCCAACGAGCTGGACGCCGCCAAACCGAACGTCTCCGGCGCGCTCAAGAGCGTTTCGGGGATGACGGCCACGGGCGCCGCCGTCGAACGCGCCTCATTCGAGCAGGAAGTCTGTTACAAGTGTCATTCCGTGGCGGCCCAATACTCGGTCACTCACCCGATCCGCCGCCTCCAGATGCTCAGCAGCATGCGCGAGAAATTCAACCCCTCGGCCGTGTCGTTCCATCCCGTCGAGGCTCCCGGGCGCAATCCCAACGTTCCCAGCCTGCTTCCGCCCTGGAGTTCGTCGAGTCGCGTCACCTGTTCCGATTGCCACGGCGCAGAAGCCAGTGCGGGCGACAATCCCAATGCCATTCACGCCGTCCACGGCTCCAACAATCGCTATCTGCTGATTCTTCCCTATCAAACCGGCGACATGGTCAGTGAAAGCTATCAGTCCTACGCCTTGTGCTACCAGTGTCACGATCGCATGAACATCCTGTCGGATCGTTCGTTCACCGAGCACAACCGCCATATCGTGCACGTGCGCGCGCCGTGCTCGGCCTGTCACGACGCCCACGGCATCTCGCGCGGCGAAGGAACGTCGGTCCACAATGCGCACCTGATCAATTTCGATCTGACCGTGGTGAGACCCGATCCGCTGACCCAGCGCCTGGAATACACGTCCGAGGGATTTCAGAAGGGGGCGTGTTTCCTGAGCTGCCACGGAAGGAATCATAGTCCGAACAGCTATTAGGGAACGCCGGCGGCCTCGCCGGTGTACCAAGACGTTGGTATTGCAGTGGGAACCAGGCCATTGGCGGGGGCTGTCGGCACGACAATGTCTTACAGCACCGGCGAGGCCGCCGGCGTTCCTGATTCGAACCCAACCATCGGATGCCCGGCCCGATTCTTCATTTCTCAACAACCCGGACCCTTCGGATGAGGGCGTTGCGATCCCCCTCCGGTCCGACATA
>Ga0315282_10010551_pt1 | contig 14455 bp, 15 predicted proteins | sample YL17G07_20_MG_FD_203693 | JGI IMG/M metagenome (GOLD analysis project Ga0315282, IMG submission 203693) | Sediment microbial communities from Yellowstone Lake, YNP, Wyoming, USA - YL17G07_20 | ecosystem: Environmental > Aquatic > Freshwater > Lake > Sediment | place: USA: Wyoming | collected...
TGAGGTAGTGCTAATGAGTCAAAAGCCCCAATTCACAGTTAAATCCACTGGCCTTGCGGAGATGTATGCGCATAGTGACCCATGCCCGGTAGCCTGCGATGCGTGCGTTGACGCTTGGGAAGCCAAAGCGCTCGCCAAGGGTATGCCATTCGATGTCGCCATTGAACAACTCGCCTTGCCCGAGTTCAACCCCGCGTGCGCATCTTGTGTCGCGGCGTTCCAGGCCGAGGTCGAGATCACCCGTGCATACCGCGAACTCCGCGCCACTGGATGAGTCACGAGGAGGTAGATTCAATGAATGAAAAACCACTGCGCACTTTTGAGCAAAGCACTGACGCGCAATTACAGGCACAGGCTGAGGCGCTGGCCGCTGACCTACGCCACAAGCATCCAGTCAACCGGGATTCTGTTTCGCTCCTTGCTCAGGTCAATGCGGAACTGGCAAAGCGCCGTGCTGCTAGACCGTTGGCCGCGCCAGACTGTCAATTCTAGCGCCGCACGGTAATCCGCTCAGCCATATTCCAAGCCCCTGCAAGGCCCGCCCCTGTTGCGTAGAGGGGCCCCCTTCGACACTCGCACGCCCGACGCAAGACAGACTATCTAGTGCTGCGCGTCATCTTCCTGCCAGCTAATCACTTATATTCAGCTATGCCTGAAATCCGCCCGAACTGGCAATCCGCTTGCTGCCTGATCCTCTGGGTGTCGCCCGTTGCGCACCCGCACACAGCACTCGACTCCGGCACGTCCCGGCAGCGCATTGGCAACACGGATTGCACCCAGCAGGGTATCGCCATGACCAAACAGGAGCTACAGCAAGAAGCGTTGACCCGGGCTGTGGCCGGGATCACCGCCAGCAACTATCCGGCGATCTACGTCGGATTCGCGGCCCTTGGGATTGCCGAGGAGGACATCCGGCCAAGAGAAAACGTGTTCACGTTCAACGCCTGGAAAGCACTAGGTCGTCACGTGAAGCGCGGCGAGCACGGTATCCGAGTAGCCACAGTCAGGGATTGCGTCCGCAAGGAGCGAGACGAGCAGACCGGCCAGGAACAGGACAAGCATTACAGCATCCCCTGGTCGGCCACGGTCTTTCACGTCTCGCAGACCGAACCGGACTCCACGTAACCGCTAAGGCCCGCTGATCGAGCCAGCAGCGGCCCCACGGCAGACCGGCCCGGCGCACGTGGCGGCGCAAGGCTGGGCCGCACGGATTGCAGCACACGACCACGGTTTGACGGATTGCAGTCGAGAAAGGGGGAAGGATGACAACTGAAGCCAAAGCAAAACGACCGCGAGGAACCGGCATGATCTGGAAGCCGCCGAACAGTCGGTTCCTCTGGATTAAATATTACAGAGACGGCGAGTGCTTTCGAGAGTCCACGCACGGTACAAGCCGGGGCCGCGCCGAAAAGCTGCTGCGCACGAGGCTTGCAGAGATTGACGCCGGGACATTCGGCGGGCCGCAAGTCCGGCGCGTCGGCGTACTCGAATTGTATCAGGCTTTCTTGGACAACTACCGCATCATGGGTAAGCGGGCTTTGAAGTGGGCCGAGACAAATTGGGATCGGCACCTAGAGCCGCATTTCGGCAAGCTCAAAGCCGCACAAGTGACAACCGATGTCCTTACCGCCTACATCGCTAAGCGCCAGGCTGAGAAGGCGCAGAATGGGACAGTTAACCGCGAGTTAGCCTGTCTGCGGCGGGCTTTCAACCTTGCCTACCGCGCCACGCCGCCGAAGGTGCGTTTCGTACCGCGCTTTGAGCATCTGGCCGAGAACGCGCCGCGTCAAGGCTTCGTTGTAGATGCGCAATATCAGCAACTCATCGCCGCGAATCCCCCGCTCTGGCTGCGTGCCATGCTCGCCCTGGCCTACAATTTCGGCTTCCGTAAAGGCGAGCTACTGACGATGACAGCCGGGCAGGTTGATCTCCTTGGCTATACCATTCGACTGTACCGAGGAACTACGAAGTCGGGCGAGCCGCGACTTGTCAGCTTTGCGGGCCTTACCGATGTTGAGGCGTTGTTACGTGAATGTGTGAGCGGTAAGCAGCCCGGCGATCCCCTATTCACCCGGCCCAACGGCGGGCGTGTCGCCAATCCCGCGAATGCTTGGCGCACCCTATGCGTCAAGGCCGGGTTGGGTGAGTACCTCTGCCCGCATTGCCGCAAACCTGTTGGCCTTGACCAGCACTGCGCTGCGTGCAATCGAAAGTGGCAACTGGTCGAACTGCGGTATAATGGTCTGTTGCTGCACGATCTTCGACGCTCGGCTGTGCGGAACCTTCTGCGGGCCGGAGTCAGCGAGCAAATTGTGATGACGATTAGCGGCCACAAGTCGCGGAGTACGTTTATGCGCTACAACATTATCAGCGACACCGATCTACGCGAGGCCGCACACAAGCTCGCCCAAGCACGCAGCGACTATGCCCAAGTTGGGCAAAGTACGGGCATAGATGAGGTTGACACTAAGGCGCGCAAAAGTCAAGTCGTTTAGTTTCAATGTGGTGAGCGTAGCTCAGCTTGGTAGAGCGCCAGACTGTGGATCTGGACGTCGCGGGTTCGAATCCCGTCGCTCACCCCAAATCCACTCTACCAGCCGCACGCCCAACGATGACCAAGGAAATCCTGGCAGGCATTGACGTCGGCGGGACGAAGACAGCGGTCCTAATTTCCGCCTAAAACTTCGGCAGGGTGATATTGGATTTGTATTTTTCTTCGAGCTCCGCCTTGACCGCCGTGGACTCCATGCGGTTCACCGAGATTTCCATTCCCCAGGGAAGGCAGCCAGGATGCGTCAACTCGATCGAGTGCTTCCCCTCGGGGAGTTTGAGATCCGCCGGCGTGTAGGCCACCGGGTCTCCGTCAACCGCCACGGCTGCCTTCTCGGGAACGGATTCGATGTGGACCGAGCCGCCGGCCTGGGCACTCTTTTCCGCCAGCTTCTTCCGGTTCTCTTCCATGACGACGGGAAGCGGCTTGGCCGTGCCGGCGCGGTTCTGGATCTTGCTGGCGAGCTGTTTGCCTTGGCTGTCAACGAGTGGGCGGGCTTTGGTTGCGATGGCGGTCGACTTGCTCGCCGCCATGCCGTATCCGATGGCCGCCTGCGCCCAGGCAGCCGAAGGCAACGCCCCTAAAAGAAACGCTGCGATTAGCAACGTCCATCGTTTCATAATCATCTCCTCGCGGACAGCGTCAAGCCTCACACCCTCCGTCCATTAACGCTCCCCGATGCGACCATGTCAAGACCGAATCGCCGCCCGGGTTTGACTGCCCCGCCCGGCCCGGCTATCATGCTCGGAGAGCCTCGGGCGTGTAGCTCAGGTGGAGAGAGCATCGGATTTCTAATCCGAGGGTCGGGGGTTCGAGTCCCTCCACGCCTGCCAGTCTCTTGCCGCATTCCTTCTTACCGCATCAAAACCCGGGACGACGACCACGGCGCCCTCGCGGCCGAGTACCCTCACATCCCTACCGGGCATTCATCGTCTCGCGTGGGGACGCATCCTGACTGGGCAGGAAAAGTCGAAAGAGAAACGCCGCGGCGTGTTGTGACGTCGCAGTCATCTCCCTTGGCTTTCCAGCCAACGCGGCGCAGGCACACTGAAGCCGGGAAGGGGAAGCGTTTGGGGGGACGGTCAGACCGTGGCGATGTCTAAGCCTTCGACGGGCGGACCGATGTAGCCCGCGGGCCTTTCTCACCGCGCTCCAGCTCGAATTCGACGGATTCACCTTCTTTGAGCCCATCGAAGCTGAGTTGCTGGAGGCTGCTCCGATGGAAGAAAACCTCCTGCCCATCGGCGGCCCGGATGAACCCGAACCCGCGGTCACGGATGACGCGCTTGATTGTCCCTTGCATAGAGAACCTCGATACGCGTTAAGGGGAGCTCGTTCTAGGCAGGTCGGGCTAGCAGGACGGCCGGCGAAGAAACCTCTCCTACGCTGTTGGCGCAACTGTACCAACTCGCTAAGGGTTTGTCAAAGGCTTGCTCGATAGGAAAAGGTCTGGCTGGCCGGTCAGATCGCTGCTCCGCAGCTCAGGGAGGCGGCGCCTGGTGCCGTTCTAACTATTTGGAGATATTACTGCGAGTGGCGGTCTCGGCCCATCTGTGAATGCCTTGGCATCCGCTGCTCGGCCCATTAAGTTGGAACGTCACTGGCCGAACGATCGCGTTGCATCCTCGAGGGTGTCGTAGGTTTCAAAGACAGTGCTGAGCCGGGTGATCTGCAGCAAATCGTGAACGCGCTTGGTGAGTTTCAGGAGCTTCACATTACCGCCCTGCCGGCGCGCCGAGGTGTAGCTGGCCACCAGCGTCGAGAGCCCCACGCTGTCGATGTAACTCACCTCTTCGAGGTTCAAGATCAGCTGGGTGTGCCCGGCTTCCACCAGTTGACGCACCCGCTCGCGCAGCGCCTCGGTCTCTTCCCCAAGGGTGATTCGTCCGCGCAGGTCGAGCACCATCACCCCGGAAATCAGTTTTTCCACCATGTGGAGCTGCATGGAAGCACTCCTCCCCCGGCGAGGGCTCCTCCACTCCAGGCCTCATTCAGTGATGTGATCGGAAGCCGGAAGCAAGATGCATCCTAGCACGGGTCAGGGGAATTTTCGAGAAGTGGTCTCGAAACGCGTCTGGGGCGTGTTAGACTCGCGGCATTTCCTACCGGAGGTTTGCCATGCCCCACGATGGTCTTTCCCGACGCAGGTTTCTGCAGAACATGGCCGCCGGCTCGACCGGCGCCGCCCTGGCCACCTTGCCCGCGGCGATGCCCGCCAAGGGCGCGGGCTCGCCCGCCGACGTGCCCTTCCCCGTGACCGTGGAATCCTATCCTCTGGCGGAGCCCGGCAAGGGGACCGTGATCGACCACCTGAAGATCGCCACGCAGGAGAAGATTGCGGAGCAGTACCAGGAGAAGATCCAGAGCTATTCGCCGGGCGTGGAGTTGAAAATCTGCTCCTCCGGGGATGAATTCCGCCGTGGGGTCGAGGACGCGCAGGTCATCTACGGCCGCTTCTCGCGCGACGACCTGAAAGCGGCGCCGCAACTCCGCTGGATTCAATACACGGCGGCGGGAGTAGAACGCATCCTCTGGCCGGAGCTCGTCGAGAGCCCCGTTGTGCTCACCAACATGCAGCGCGTTTACGCTCCGGCGATCTCGGAGACGGTGATCGGCCTGCTGCTCGCGCTCGCCCACGGCATCAACCGCTACGCCGTGCAGACACGCGAGCGCGCCTGGAAGCCCGTCGACGGCCTGTTCGACATCAGCGGCATGACGATGGGTCTGGTCGGCCTGGGCGGCATCGGCACGGAGACCGCCCGCCGCGCCCACTACGGCTTCGGAATGAAGATCCTCGCCGTCGACCCCAAGCCGCTGCCCAAGCCCGATTTCGTCGCCGAACTGCACTCCGTCGATTGGCTGGCGCAGATGGTTCCGCAGGTGGACGTGCTCGTGAGCGCCGCGCCGCATACGCGCGAGAGCGAAGGCATGTTCAACGAAGCGATCTTCCGCGCCATGAAGCCGAGCGCCTTCTTCATCAACGTGTCGCGCGGCAAACTGGTGGATACGCCCGCGCTCGTGCGCGCGCTCACGGAAGGCTGGATCTCGGGCGCCGGGCTCGACGTGGCCTACAAGGAGCCGCTGCCCGCCGACGAGCCGCTCTGGACGGCCGGCAACGTCATCATTACCTGTCACACTTCCGGCTGGACGCCGCGCACCACGGAGCGCCATATGGCCGTCTTCACCGAAAACGTCCGCCGCTACCTCGCCGGCCTGCCGCTGCTCAATGTGGTGGACAAGAAGCGCGGGTACTAGGATGGGTGGCGCGCAGTCGCTCGATCGCACACGTAGCAAAGGCCGCCGCATATGCGGCACCCGTGGTCGCCGCGGTGAAAACTCTATCGTTTCCGCTCAAGGAGGCCAACCGCTATTACGCTTCCAATGAAGAACCAACAGACGTGAACCGCGGTGATGGCAGGCTCATGCTCGGGAGGGACGGGCTTGATTACGCTCATAGCGTCCGCAACGGACTTGTGAAGCGTCGTAAAGACAAAAACAAAGAAGACGAGGAGCACTGCGGCGAAATTAAGAGCCCCAAGCCCGGTGAAGAACTCGGCCTTGAGAAGGGGCTTGAGAGTCTTCACCGCCCTACCGAACGTCCGTTCGATGATCGCTCCCACAGCCAGGAGTAAAGCTAGAGAGACAAGTGCGACAAATACGACCGGGAGAGCCAGGCGAAGCAGTTGCAGGAAATCTGGCGTTTCAGGCACGTTTTTTCAGCCAAGCCATCAGCCAATAGAACGCGAACGAGAATGAGAGGAAGATGGCAAACGGCGTATTGATCAGCTCGATTTTCAGCCCCCACCTCAAGAGGAGGGAGAACAGACAGACCGCTATTCCGAGTTCTGAAACAACTTGAACGTATTCGGCTGGTGAAGATTTCACTGCGTTGAGAATGTCGCGGCGGCTCAAAACAATTTCCCGTCTTGTTTCTTGGTGTTGTCTTTCCATTTCCTTGAGGATGACATCCCTTGCTTGCTGTACAACCTCTTTCCACTTTTCGTAGTCTTGCAGAGCTAATGGGTGGTGGTGTTGAGTTACGCGCAAGGTCGCGCCAGTACGCCCGACCCAAGCCTCCTCCGACTCCTCGGTTCTCAAGTGTCGGATAGCGATGGCGGAAGGTGAGTAGAAGCTGGAAAGTCTGACTTGGCGCCCAGGAGCATCAACGTGGCTGGACCATGCAAAAAGTCCTTCCGTCGCGTCAATCGGTGAATCCAGCCCTTGCAGTTCAACCGTTAGTATCTCCGGTTCGTCCGCCTCCACGGATGGCAAGGCTGCGGTCCGATCTGCCGAGTACTTCCAGTCCGTGATGTTGGTCGCTAGCCGCCTGCCCAACTTTCCTACGAATTTTGCGCTTTTTTCCGTCAAGGTTTTGAAACCTCCATGAGCTTTGACTGCAATATTTTCGCGCGCGCCAGTTGCTTCGTGGTCACCTCGAGAAAGCGACACATTCGCACCACACCCTCGTCGTCCATCTGGAAGACTATCCTTTTTTCTTCCTGGCCGGGTTCGACAACGCGCAGGGCAACAGACACAGTCGGGATCAAGCCAACCACATCTGCTGGGTCCTTGTAAGCGTGAAACTCGTCGAGTGTGTGATGGAATCTGCAGCGCAAGTCCACCGTGCCGCTGATGTCCAAGAACGTAGGTGGCCCGAGAGCCTTGTAAGCCGCGATCGCACGCGTGTCGGCTCCCTCTTTTGCCGCCAAGGACAACAAGCTCAGAAGAGTTGAACCAACTTGCGAATCGACTAATTCAAGTTCCTTCAAGTCCGCGACGACTTCTTCTGAGCTATCGCCCTCGAATACAGACCTCTGCCAAACATAGATAAGAGCTGAGGCCGCGTCCACGGCCGCATCTCTTTCGACTTCCTTAAGTTGGTCGACTATCCCCTCCACCATTTCTTTTACCCGAGTCGGATAGGTCCTGACAGCCTTCTCCACAACGGACTCCAGAACCGCCCGAGGAACCAGCAGCAATTTGGCAAGGTCTGCGGTAAGTTCCTTGAAGCCTTCAGACCCCTTTCTTTTTTCTAGACTGCGCCCAAGGTCAGTCTTAGGCATGGGATCCTCCCTAGTGCGGACGCAAATCTAACATAAGCGATGGCTGTGCGCTAGTCCACATATTTATATGATTCTACCCACAGTCAAGTGGTTACCTGTCGGACGGCCGACGGAGCTGGTACCGCAGAATTGTCCTGCAACTCTGCGGCTCGAAATCACCGGTCTCCGAAATAACCCGCGGACTTCAAAAACAAGTCTAGGCTACCTGCTTTCTTTGTTCTTCCATTCGCTCGGGCTTCGGAACAGGCGCTTGAATGAACTCTTGAATTCCCGACTCTTGTCAAGCGCTGAGATATCCACCGAGTAGTTGCAGCAATTGAGTAACCGTTCGTTGATGAAGCACTTCCTTCCGCTTTTGTCTGTGAAGTCGAAGTACGCGGCCAGAACTCGAATGCCCTGTTTGTTCAGAGTCCGAACGAGGGGAACGAAGTCTCCGTCGCCGCTGACGAGGACCGCCACGTCAATCTTCTCATCAAGTCCGGTCTGGAGGGCATCCACGGCCAAGGCAACATCCGTTCCCTTTTCTCCCTGGCTCTGCGACATGGGCAAGTACTTGGGCTCGACTCCCGCGTGCAGAAGATCATGGTAACGGTTGCGGTCAAAGCGCAGTTGCTCCTCTGTGGAATCCTTGGACGAAAAAAGTCCCTGATGCCAGGCAGCGTAGACAACTTTGTAGCTGGCAAAGCCCTGTTCCTTCGTGCTGATGAAGTGCTCAAGAAAGGCATGGAAGGGGTGAAAGCTCAACCATCCCACCTTCCGCTCATGGTAGAAGTACCGCTGCGCATGGGAGAAGAAGGAACCGTCGTAGAACACCCCGATTCGGCAGATTGATCCCTGGGACTTCATCGTGGTTCATCCTTCCTTGGCCGACAGGTCTGCCTCCGCTTCCTTGTGGCCCAGACTTGCCTGAATTCTGACCGGTTGCTGCACGGCTGTCAAACCACAAAAACATCCAATCCCACCATGCATTCGCCACTGCCGCTTATCGGTATGTTGTGCTGCCGCGGGCTGGCGCAGAGCTTCTTAGCTCTGCGTTTGGGGTGGGGGATAAGGCGCCGAGGCCCGGAGAGTGCACGACACACCCAAGGCCCACGGCGCCACTGAGCGTCACGGAATATAGTCACGGCGATTCCCTGTCGTGCCGCCGTCCCGGCGACAGTTTCAATTGCCGGCAAGATGCCGGCGCTACGTCTCAACATCTCCGCGAAAGGGCACGCCTTCAGGCGTGCCGAAAAAGCGCCCCGTTCTTTCGTTCGGCTTCAGCCGCTGAAGCCTTCAGGGGCTAAAGCCCGGGAGAATCCAAGCAAGACACGTCATTCGGCACGGATAAATCCGTGCCCTTTCGCGTGTCCCGCACGTATTCATGGTGACGGTTCGCCTTCTCGTAGACTTTTCGGTTGAGGAACAAGACACGCACCGCAAGGGCGGCGCTGGGGCGGCCCGCTTGAGAGGCGGTCCGCAAGGCTTTAGAGTTGCGCAGTGAATCGTTGGGGCGGGTCCGAGACCCGCCCCAGAGGTGGCGGGTTATTTGTGCTCGCCGTGCTCGGGCTTGGCGCCGGTTTTTTGCCGCTGGTCGCGCAGGACGGCTTTGCGGCTCAGACGGATTTTGTTGCCCTCGATCGAAATGACCTTGACCAGGAGCTGGTCGCCTTCCTTCAGCTCGTCGCGGATGTCCCGGATGCGGTGCTCGGCGACCTCGCTGATATGCAGCAAGCCGTCGGTGCCGGGAAAGATTTCGACAAACGCGCCGAAATCCACCAGCCGCACGACCTTGCCGAGGTAAGTCTTCCCGAGTTCGGCTTCCGCCATCAGGTCCCTGATCATCTTCAAGGCCTTGTTGGCGGCGGACTCGTCCACGGCGGCCACGTTCACGCGACCGTCGTCCTCCACGTCGATCTTGGCGCCGGTCTGCTCGACGATGCCGCGGATGACCTTGCCGCCCGGCCCGATGAGCTCGCCGATTTTCTGGCGGTTGATCTGCAGCGTGTAGATGCGCGGCGCAAACGCGGAGATGGTGGTGCGGGACTCGGGCAGGGTTTCGAGCATCTTGGCGAGCACGTGCAGCCGGCCCACCTTCGCCTGCTGGAGCGCTTCGGCCATGATCTGCGGAGTGACCCCGGTGATCTTGATATCCATCTGCAGGGCGGTGATGCCGTCCTTCGTTCCCGCCACCTTGAAGTCCATATCGCCGTAATGGTCTTCGGCGCCGGCGATGTCGGTGAGGATGGCGTACTTGTCGCCCTCCAACACCAGGCCCATGGCGATGCCCGCCACGGGAGCTTTGATGGGCGCGCCCGCGTCCATCAGCGCCAGGCAGCCGCCGCAGACCGTGGCCATCGAGGAAGAACCGTTCGACTCGAGAATGTCGGAGACGACTCGAATGGTGTAGGGGAAGGTCTGCTCGTCGGGAATGATGCCGAGCAGGGCGCGCTCGGCCAAAGCGCCGTGACCGATCTCGCGCCGGCCCGGGCCGCGCAGGAAGGCCACTTCGCCCACGCTGAAGGGCGGGAAGTTGTAGTGCAGCATGAAGCGCTTGAAGGATTCGCCTTCCAGCACGTCGAGGCGCTGCTGGTCTTCCGCCGTGCCCAGAGTGGCGGTGACCAGCGCCTGTGTTTCGCCGCGGGTGAACAGCGCCGAACCGTGCGTGCGCGGCAGCAGGCCGACTTCGCAGGTGATCTGACGGACCTGATCGAAGGCGCGCTTGTCGGACCGCTGGCGCTTCAGCAGGACGTCATCGCGGAAAAGTCTCTCTTCCAGGGCATCAAAGTAGTGAGCGACATTGCGCCGCTTCTCTTCGTCATCTTCCGGATAGCTCTCGACGAGTTCATCGCGCAGCGCGGCGATCTTGCGGTGGCTTTCCTGCTTGATGTACTTGGAGGTGTCCATCGCCTCGTGGAGCTGCGCTTCGACCTTCTGCCTGACTTCCGCGAAAAGCGCCTCGTCGCGCGCCGGAGGCGTAACCTCGCGCTTCTTGAGGCCCAGCCGGGCGAACAGCTCTTTCTCCGCCGCGATGATCTTGCGGATTTCGCCGTGGCCGTACTGGATGGCGTCGATGATGGTCTCTTCGGACACTTCGCGCGCCGCCGCCTCGACCATGACGATGGCTTCTTCACTGCCCGCCACAACGAGGTTCACCAGGCTGCTCTTGATATCCGTGTAGGTGGGATTGGTGACCAAGCGGCCTTCCACAAGTCCGACGCGAACCGCCGCGACGGGCGTAGAGAACGGAATGTCGGAAAAGTAGAGTGCCGCCGGGCCGGCCACGAGGCCCAGAACGTCCGGGTTGTTATCCGAATCGGCCGAGAGTACCAGGGCGATGACCTGCGTCTCGTCCCTGTAACCCTCGGGGAACATGGGCCGGATGGGCCGGTCGATCACCCGGCTGGTAAGCGTTTCCTTTTCGGTCGGGCGCCCTTCGCGCTTGAAGAAGCCGCCGGGAATCTTCCCTGCGGCATAGTTGTATTCGCGATAGTCCACCGTCAAAGGGAAAAAATCGATGCCCTCGCGGGGATCGCTAGAGCAGGCGGTGGCGAGAACCACCGTGTCTCCGAAACGGACAAGCGCCGAACCGTTGGCCTGCTTGGCCATCTTTCCGTATTCGATTGTCAGGGTGCTGGCACCCAGGGGAATGCTGATCTGTTCCAAGGTATTTCCTCCAGTCAATGTGTAATGCGCACGCGCATGGGGCCGCGCCAGGCCCTGCTGGGCGGTCTCGTTCCGCCGGTCTCCGCAAGCCCGCGCGCGGCTGTTTCAGTTGATCGCGAGATGGAAAGGGAGAGTTGCGAGGGAAAGGAGGTGTCCACAGCGCCGCGGCGTCGCACCGGGAGAGGGTACTCGCGCCGGTCCGCCGGGGGGATACTGGGATTTACTGGATTGTCAAAACCTAAACGATCAAACTCTTGGGTCACAACCGGGCTATTTGCGGATGCCCAGCTTCTCGATCACCTGCTCATAACTTTCCGGATCCCGTCTTTTCAGGTACTCGAGCAAGCGCCGCCGCTTGCCCACCATGATGAGCAGGCCGCGCCGCGAGGCATGGTCTTTGCGGTGAACGCGGAAGTGCTCGTTCATATAGGAAATCCGCTCGCTCAAGAGGGCGATTTGCACTTCAGGTGAGCCCGTGTCTTGGGGGTGGACCTTGAAGCGCTCCATCAGTCTCGCCTTGGAATCCTGCGTCAGTGGCATCCGCCAGTCTCCTCACTTCTCACAAGTTTTCCCTTTTATGTTCAAAACAATGATACCACGGGGCGCCGGATTTGACAAAAGTTAAATCCGGGAGGGAGGTGGCGGGTGCCGTGAGGCCCGCGCTCACGTCGCGGCACGAAGAAATGGCCCCGGCCTGGGTCCCAGGGGCAGCGCCGCCCCGAGCCCGCGAGGGACCGCCTGTGGCATTACATCACATCAATGCAGTAACTTCTGCGACAATACGGTTTAACCCCGGAAGTCCTCGCCTTGAACAGCCGATGAATGTCCCGTATAGTAGCGACGATATGAAATGGCTTGTGGCCGTGATCGCCCTGGTTCTGTTAGGAACGGTCCTGCGGTGGATCCTTCGATTGAATGCTGCGGAGGCCCCGCGCATGACTGGTCTTTCCCCGCTGGGTCCCGAGCGCGACGCGATTTACCAGCCGATCGCCCAGGAAATCGAAACCCAGGCAGCCATCCTGGGGATTTCGCTCAACGACGCCTTTGAGGAGCGCGATGCCGGGCAACCTGAAATCGCCTGGCGCTTGGTGCGGCTCTCGGTCTCCGAGTGGGATCGCCTGGTGGAAATCCTCGCTTTGCTCTCCACCGCCATGTCCCGGCATATGGGCGACGCTCGCGCCGTCTTCCCTGTGCGCAGCGTCGCGGCGGAACGCTTCAAGTCCCGCGTCATGGTGGACTACGTCCGGATGCACGAACTGTTCGATCAGCTGGTCTTTCGCGCCAAACTACGTTTCCAACTCCATCTGCGCATGCTGCGCCGCGCCGCGGGAACACTGAGCCGCGAATTCCGCCGCGACTACCGCTACGGCGACCGGACGGAGGACCGTCCCCCCGAAATGTGGGAACGGTTCGATTACTACTTTCACGATTTCGACCTAGTGGCCAAGGAAACGCTGCTTTCCTGCCGCATGCTCCTCGCGTGCCTGCCGCACTCGAGCCTCCCCGCCTTCGCCGCGGATCTGAAGGCCGTAGTCAGGCGCGGAGTCCGCTCGACCGCCCTGACGGGCGGACGATAGTCCATCCGGCCAGCCTTTCGCAAAGACTCCGGAATCGCTCTCGCCGCATGCCCACGCGCTGAGGGTCAAATCGCCTTCGCCGTGACGGCCCTTTGCCCGGGAAGGTGACGGAGCAACTCCGCGCTAAAGAAAGAGGCCCGGCAGGACAATCTGCCAGGCCCAATGGGTTCGAATTCCCGGAAGTCGTCAACGCTGCTGAAGAGAGACGGCGCGCCGCGCGCCCACTACGCGTAGAAGATCTCGGCGGTCTCGACGAGCTCGGGGTCCACAAGCTTCAGCTTGGTCAGCGCACTCGCCAGCGGCATGGCGGTGATCTTGCTGCCGTGCAGGCAGACCATCATGCCGCACTTCCCTTCCGCGATGAGGTCCACGGCTTTGACCCCGTAACGCGTTCCCAGCACGCGGTCATAGGCGGTGGGAGAGCCCCCGCGCTGGATGTGCCCGAGCACGGTTACACGTGTTTCGAAGCCGGTGCGCCTTTCGATCTCGGAGGCAATGATTTCTCCAATGCCGCCCAGTTGCACGTGGCCGAACTGGTCGAGCTTGGCGGACTTGGTCACCAACTCCTTGTCGGCGCCGGCCAACTGGTACCCTTCCGCCACGACGATGATGGAGAACAACCGCCCGCGCTCGCGGCGCCTGCGGATGATTGCGCAGACATCGTCCAATGGCACGGACTTCTCAGGAATCAAAATGCAGTCCGCGCCGCCAGCCAGGCCGCCCATCGTGGCGATCCAGCCGGTGTGCCGGCCCATGACTTCGACCACGATGACGCGATGGTGCGATTCGGCCGTGGTGTGGAGGCGGTCGATCGCTTCCGTGACGATTGAAACTGCCGTGTCGAAGCCGAACGTCTGATCGGTGCCTTCCACGTCGTTGTCGATCGTCTTGGGCACACCGACGACCTTGAGGCCCTCCGCTGCCAGCACCCGCGCCACGCCCAGCGTGTCCTCGCCGCCCACAGGGATCAGGTAGTCGATCCCCATCTTTTTCATATTCTCTTTGACCTTGTTCTTGTCCTCTTCCTTTTTCAGCGGGTTGGTGCGCGATGTGCCGAGGATCGTGCCGCCGCGGTGAAGGATTCCGGAGACGGAGGCGGGGGTAAGGGGTTCCGCCAGCTCCTTGAGCATCCCCTTCCAACCGTCCTTGATACCCAAGACCTTGAAACCCAGCTGATCCGCGCGACGCACCACGCCGCGAATCACTGCATTGAGACCCGGACAGTCACCCCCACCCGTCAAGATTCCGATTGTGCCTTTCGAGTCATTAGCCATATCTGGTCATTTCTCCTTGATGAGGAAATGCGTGGAATAAGAACTGCCTCACCCGGGCGCTCAGGCGCCGGGAAACCCGGTGAGGAACATCGCGGCCAGGTACAAGCACAAAACTGTAACAAGAGTCCTGGCAGGAGGTCAATTGCTTCCCCGAACGCCTGCGGAATAGAAGCATGGTTTTCCCATTGACGGCCGTGGGCGCACCGGAAATAATGCGTGCGAAAGAACCCCGGACCCGGCGTCAGCCCGTCGGCCTCAGAATCGGAATCCCTCGGGAAGTTCCCGCGAAAGGAGCGACACCATGAAGATTCGTGGGGTGGTCATCGCGGTCATTGTTGCAAGCGC
>Ga0315282_10010552_pt1 | contig 14454 bp, 17 predicted proteins | sample YL17G07_20_MG_FD_203693 | JGI IMG/M metagenome (GOLD analysis project Ga0315282, IMG submission 203693) | Sediment microbial communities from Yellowstone Lake, YNP, Wyoming, USA - YL17G07_20 | ecosystem: Environmental > Aquatic > Freshwater > Lake > Sediment | place: USA: Wyoming | collected...
CAATTCCTTCCCGATCCATTCCACCATTTTTCCATACTTTTTCGTTCGGTGATCGAGGTATTCTCGGACGTCGCCGGTAGTCTTCCCTTCAAGGGCATGAATCGCCCTTCGGGCTGCTAGCTCTTCGATGGACCGTGTGGAGAGAGCAAACCTACAGGGAAACATTAAAGGCGGACACGCGGGTCGGACGTGGACCTCTTTTGCTCCGCAGTCCCAGAGTTTGCGGATCGTGTAATTCTTGAGCTGGGTTCCTCTAACAATGGAATCCTCACAGATCACGATCCGATTTCCCTTGATGATTTCCTCGATGGGGATGAGCTTCATGGTGGCGACCAAATCGCGGATCTCCTGGGATGGGGGCGTATAACTCCGACCATATCCAGGTGTGTATTTGACCAGAGGCCGCCGGTAGGGCAGGCCGGATTCCATGGCATAGCCAATCGCATGGCCGACCCCAGAGTCGGGAACTCCTGCCACCAGATCTGCCTTCACGTGATCATTTCGTGCGAGAGACCGTCCACACCGCTCACGGACCAGTTCGACCGAAATCCCTTCGTAGCTCGACGCGGGATAGCCCATGTAGATCCACAGAAACGAACAGATTTGATTCTTGGGCCGGCCTGAGGATTTTTCCGTCAATCCGGAGGAATTCATAAGGACAATTTCTCCAGGATCGAGATATTTCTTGATTTGAAATCCCAGGTTTAAGAAAGAACAGGTTTCCGTCGCGATGGCATATTCACCATCCCTCTCTCCGTAAACGAGAGGTGTTCGACCCATGCGATCCCGGGCAGCATAAATGCCGTCCTTTTGAAGGAGAAGGATTGAGGCGGATCCACGAATCCGGTCAAATACCGTGTTGATCCCTTCGGGAATGGTTTGTCCTCGAGTAATGAGTTTTGCGATGAGCTCCACCGAGTTGATGCCTCTTGCCGACATCTCCCCGAAGGTTTCCCCTTCCCGAAGTAACTCCAGGGCCAGTTCTTCCGTATTCTCCACCAGGCCCGCAGCGACGATAGCAAACGTTCCAAATTTAGACCCGATGATCAAGGGTTGGGGGTCCTTATCGCTGATCACTCCGATGCCAAGGTGGCCCTTCATCTCCTTGTAGTCATCGGCAAACTTCGATTTGAACTGTGACTTGCTAATATCGTGGATGGACCGATAGAACCGCTTTCCCAGGACGGCCATCCCTGCGTGCTCGGTCCCCATGTGAGAGTGATAATCGGTTCCATAGAGCAAAGTATTGGCACAGTTCTTCTTTGAAACAATTCCAAAAATTCCGCTCATCGAGTTCTCCCTTTGCGCGATGCCTGGTGTTTACGTCTTCAGAGTGCAAATGTCTAATAACAGAGAGGGGTCGCTCTGTCAATGAAGGTCGTCGAAGGGAAGGAAGCGCTGAATGATCAGGGCGTCTTCGTCTCCGTAGTAATTCGGAAGTCTGCCAATGGTTTCGAATCCCATCCGGTGATAAAACGTCTGGGCCCCCTGGTTACTCACGCGGACCTCAGCCCAGATCTTCTTGATGTGAGGGTAATGCGTGACGCTTCGAAGGAGCCGCCTTCCGATTCCATTTCTTCTCTTTTCGGGGTGAACGGCGAGAGAGATAATGTGTCCGTCAAGAGAGAAGACGACGTATCCCCAGAGTTTTTCTTCCCGCTCCGTGATCTCCCTCTCGACATAAACTAGGAATGACTGGGGATAAATCCATTGCAGATTAAGAAAGGTGGTCCAATCGTAAGGCGACTTGGGAAACGCCTGATGTTCGATGTCGAGAAGCGGGTGGAGGTCAGAGATCGTGAAGCGCCGAATCATGACAAGCCTTTTGCCCCAACCATCACGGAGGCAATGCCACAGGTCAGAGGTCGGGAGGTCACCTGAGTCAACCCAGATCGTATCATAAGTTCTTCGTAAATCTCTGCACGACCATACTGAAGCACAGACTCTGGAAGATAGGCATAAGCTCCGCGATCTCTGGAGATCCAGCCACCCACGCAAGGAAGAATCCTCCTAAAATAGATGGGGTAAAGTTTTTTCATCAAGCCCTTTTCAGGCAATGTAAATTCGAGAACGATAACCTTCCCATGAGCTCTCGTCACACGGACCATTTCGGAGAGCACCCTCTCCTTTCCCAGAATATTCCTCAGTCCGAAGGCGATGATGCAAGCGCCGAAGGTGTTGTCCCGAAAGGGAAGGGCGACACCATCCCCAAGACCCAGGCAGATGGTTCCCGAAAGCCTCCTTCTCAAGACCTTCCGGTTGGCGCCTCGGATCATCGCTTCTGAGAAATCAATACCCATGACCCTGCGGTCTCCGCTGGCCTGATGGATGACTTCCAGAGCTACATCTCCAGTTCCTGTGGCGAGATCCAAGATCCAACCTGTGGTTCCTTGGAGTTCTCCCACTGCTTCTCTTCTCCAGGTTACGTCTCTTCTCACGCTGAGAAGGCGGTTGAGAAAGTCATAGCTCGGGGCCACCGTATCAAAGAGCTTGCGAATCGAATCGGGACGGAGGACGTATTTTTGCATCGGACAACAAAAGACTGTGAAGGGACTTCCCTAGGCCCTTGTCCTATCGTGACACGAGTCTTGGAACCCCCACCCTGAGCGAGACCTTGATTGCGCGTATTAGACGTCTGCAGGGAATCCTGTGAATGGAGCATTCAAACGTCCCGGCATCTGATGATCCCGGGTTTCGTGAGAACCCACGGAACTAACCCCAGCCAACGGCAGGAAGGCGTGATACCTTTCAGATCGCGCCCTGTGAAGCGACATCTCCTGTCTGGCGTCGGAAGAACTGGCGAATTTTTCCACGGCTTCAGGTCGGGGTGTGAATTCCACCGGAGTCAACATCCCAACCCTACCGTTTCAAAGAAACCTGAGAACTAGAAAATCTTGATAAACTCTTTTCCTGGAGCGCCACAGATCGGGCACTTTTCAGGGACAGCCTTTTCGACAGTGTTCCCACACACCGGGCAAACATAGTAATCCAATTCCTCATTTTTCCCCAGATTGTTCAAGGCCTTCTGGTAGAGGGTGGCATGGATCTTTTCGACGGAATTAGCGAAATGAAACGACTGATAGGCCTCGTTGTTCTTCTCGGTTTTCGCCGCTTCCATCATTTCGGGGTACATCGACTTGAACTCATGGGTTTCGCCATTGATCGCCTCTTGGACATTGTCTTTGGTGGACCGGATTCCTTTCAAGACGCGAAGGTGGTTGTGGGCATGAACGGTCTCTGCCTCTGCCGCTGCTCTGAAAAGTCTGGCGACCTGATGATATCCTTCCTCTTCGGCTTTCTTGGCGAAGGCGAGGTATCTTCGGTTCGCTTGAGATTCGCCAGCAAATGCTTCTTTGAGGTTCTCCACTGTATTTTTCCCCATAGCAGTCTCCTTTCCACTTACAATAAGCTAAAGTATATCAGATGACTTTCAAAATGGCAATTGACATTTGAATTCTACCCGCATAGAATGAATCCTGATTCGAAAACATTTTCTCAGTCTCAGGATGCAATGGCATGAGACAGCCTATTCTGATTTTTTCTGTTCTATTTTCCCTTCTCCTGGAAGCGCCCTGTTTCGGAGAGATGTATAAATGGGTAGATGAGAAAGGGACGATTCACTTCACGGACGACCTTTCAAAAATTCCCGAGAAGTACCAACCCGATGCAGAAGCTCGAAAAACCCCTTCGGAGACACCGGCCTCCAAGTCTTCAACCGACAAGCCGGCTGCGACAGTATCGAAATCCGCCACGGCACAAGAATTTGAGGTCAACCTGATCCGCAGTCATGAGCTCTGGTTAACAGAGGTTGTCCTCCACGAAAGGGTGAGACGTCACTTTGTCGTGGATACCGGTGCCAGTTTCACGCTCATCAACCGACAGACAGCCGATGAGCTCGGCATCGTGATCGATGAGAACACGCCGGTCATTCCCGGAACCACGGTAAGCGGGACCATTCTCACTCCCTTGGTCACACTCCGGTCCATTCGGGTCGGAGAGGCTTTGCTGGAGGACGTGGAAGCAGTGATCTACACGATGCCTGGCAATCAAGAAGGCCTTTTAGGGAATTCCTTCTTGAACAAATATCGTGTGGCCATTGATACCCTCCAAGGGAAAATGGTTCTTCAGTCCATGCAAGGCTCGCCTTCTCCTGATCGCCCCGGTGGTTATGGCAGAGACTATTGGGTGGGGCAATTTCGTTTCTACCACCAGATCCTTGAAGGGTTGAAAAAGCAGAAGGAGAAGTACGAAGCCCAGGGAGGTATGGCAGAGATCACCCGTGTCACCAAATCCATCCAATTCTTTGAAAATCAGCTGGGTGAGCTGGAACGGAAGGCTTCCCTTGTCGGAGTCCCCCGGCACTGGAGAGAATAAGCGTTAAGCGCCAAGGATCAAGAGTGAAGCTCCCCGCGCACAGCGGGGGCTTCCCGGCAATGACTTATTATTTATATTGTGCCCCTTGACCCCGCCCTGTGGGCGGGGTCAAGGGGCACGCTCCGGTCAACAAAGAAACAAATCTGAGGAACCAAGTTGAAACGAAACCGTTCAGGTGATTTGAGGTGGTTAATTGGGGCCTATTTGAAGATTGGGATTTCGAATCTTGCTCAGGGCGTATAGATCACGACGATCAGTTTGGCTTCTTCATCGCTCAGATTGTGAAGTTTGTGTGCGAGACCTGAGTCGAAATGCAGTGTTTGGTCTTTTTTGAGAAGATGCGGGTTTCCTCCCACGTTGACCTCCAGTTCCCCTTTTAAGACATAGAGAAACTCTTCCCCTTGATGACGGTACTCCACCATCTGGTGGTCCTGCTTGGGGTCAATGGTTACCAGGAAGGCTTTCATGTGTTTTGTCTCGGCAGAGGGCGTGAGGGTTTTGTAAGAGTAGGCCTGGGTTCTCTTGAAAAAACTTTCTTTTCGTTTCCTTTCGGAAACCTCCTGGTCCTCTGCGGAAAGGAAAGACCCCGAGTCAATGGAGAGAGCTTTGGCGATCTGGATGACCGCGGAAACAGGAGGAACGGTGATGCCTTCTTCAATCCCTTTCAAGTATCGCTCGGAGAATCCTGTTCTGCTGGCTAATGACTCCAGGGAGATCTTCTTGGCTTGGCGAAGCTGTCTCATCTGTCCCCCAAAAGACTTATCGTCAACTCTTTCTATGGTCATGCGTTCCTCCCATAACGGCGGTTGGCCGGCAAGTGCCCCGTAAGCCCCGCCTTTGAGGGCGGGGTCAAGGGGCACAATATAAAAGGAAACTACGGTACCGGGAAGCCACGCCCTTTAGGCGTGGAGCTTCACTTGTGAGAGAATCAAACTGCCATGACCGCTATTATATGCAGAATCCGATATTTTGCAACCCTATGAGTGGATGGAGGCACCCCCGCGGACGACTGCGTGACCCAGTAACTTCTATGTTGAAAATAGTCTTTAGGTTAGTGGCGATTCATTATATAATACAAATTAGGAGGTTTTGTATGAATCCATGGGGAAAAGCGGGAGTTGTGGAAAATCGATTTGAAGCAGACCGTGTTCGCCAGGCGCTCCAGGAGGCGAACATTCCGTTTTTGATGAAATCCTTCCTTGACACCGCCTATGATGGGCTCTTTATCCCCCAGAAGGGATGGGGAGCCGTGATGGTGCCAGAGGAGTTTCTGGAGGAAGCAAAAAGGCTCATCGGAGACGTCAAAAGGACTTTCGAAAAGGAGGGGATCGATGAAACTGAGCAGTGTGGAGGAGATTCTGAGGTTTGCCATCCGGAAGGAAGTGGACGCGGCGGCCTATTACCAGATGATGGCGGATCGGTCAAATCCCGGGATTAAAAAACTCCTGGAAGAATTAGCCAAGGAAGAAGAAGGGCACCGCAAGAAACTCGAGCATTTTGACCGAAAGAAGATCGAAAAAATGACAGTCAAGGATACCAAAGGTCTTGGGATTTCCGAGTGGATGGAAGATGTCCCTTTCAGTTCGGACATGAATTATGCCGATCTTCTTCGGATGGCCATCAAGAACGAGGAAAGGTCCCAACATCTCTATACGTCAACGGCTCAAAGGGTGACCGAGCCCACACTGAAGAAGTTGCTTCTGGTCCTTGCTCAGGAAGAATCCACTCACAAAGAGAGACTGGAGAAACTCTATGACAAGGACGTCTTGGAATGGTTTTGAGAAAACCATGAAGCATAAGGAAACGGAGTGAAAGAGCATGGTGCCTGGATTGACAGGAACGTGTGACATGGTCGTTAAAGACGAGGACTTGGTGAGTTCCCTTGGAGCGGCGGCGATTCATGTCCTTTCAACGCCTCGGCTGATTCAGCTCATGGAAGCAGCCGCCCTCGAGGCCATTAAGGACTATATGTCTTCTGGAGAGCTAAGTCTTGGGACTCGCGTGAGCATTCAACATCTTTCTGCTACCCCTCTCGGCATGAAAGTCACGGCGCATGCCCTTTTGAAAAGGGTTGAAAAGAACCACCTCTTCTTTCTGGTGGATGCCTATGACGAGAAGGAGAAGGTCGCGGAAGGAGAACATGAGCGCCTCCTCGTCTCCAAAGACCGGCTTGTTCAAAAAGTGGCGAAGAAACGGGAACGCTGATCTCCATCCTTGGAACAGGGAAAACCCTCAGCCCCTCTGAAAACGTGTCCCATGAAGCGATTTCGTGTTCTCGACCACACGGCTGACATTGGCCTTGTCATTTACGGGACAGACCTGAAGAGCCTTTTCGAACATGCAGGGGAAGGGTTCTTCCATCTCATCACCGACCTGCGAAAAGTGAGACCGCGGGTCGAAAAGAAGATCAGCCTCCACGGTGAAGGCTTGGAGCGTCTGATGGTTAGCTGGCTCACGGAACTTCTCTATTATCACGATGTGGAGAACCTCCTCTTCAGGAGATTCAAAGTAGACTCGGTAAGAGAGGGGGAACTGCGGGCAGTGGCATGTGGGGAACATTTTCGCGAAGGAGTTCATGTCATCAAGACGGAGATCAAGGCAGTGACGTACCATCAAATTCACGTCCAAAAAGAAAACGGGACGTGGTGGGCTCAGGTGATCCTCGATCTTTGAATGGGTTTTTTGTTAGCCCAATTCTTTTTTGGCCGGAGCGTGCCCCGCAAGCCCCGCCCTCTGGGCGCCTGCCGGAAGGCAGGAAGGGACACAATATAAATAATAAATCATTACCGGGAAGCCCCGCGCTGTGCGCAGGGAGCTTCACTGTTAGGAGTTACGGATATGGCCGCTGAAGAAAAGGTGAAAGTTCAGAAGGTGGATGATTATCGGTGGAGGATACTGCGAGAAGGGAAGATGAGGACTGATGGAATCATCTACGCCGACGAACGGATGTTCTCCGATATCCGGAAGGATCAAAGCCTCGTTCAAGTGGCGAATGTCGCATGGCTGCCTGGAATTGTGGGACAGTCTTTGGCCATGCCTGACATCCACTGGGGGTACGGTTTCCCCATTGGAGGAGTGGCTGCTTTCGACATGAAGGAGGGTGTCGTTTCTCCCGGTGGTGTAGGCTATGACATCAACTGAGGCGTCCGGCTGATGCGCTCAGGTCTGAGCCGCAAAGACATTCAGGGACGAGTGAGAGAATTGGTAGATGCCCTCTTTGTGAACATTCCTTCTGGCGTGGGCTCGCACCGGAAGGATCTCAAGCTGGGACGAGAGGAAGAGAAAAAGGTCTTCATCAAAGGTGCGCAATGGGCTGTGGAGAAGGGGTTTGGCACAGAAGGAGATCTTGAACACATCGAGGAAGGAGGTTGTATTAACGGCGCAGATCCTGACCAAGTTTCCGAGAGGGCGTTAGAAAGAGGGAGGGCACAACTCGGGACGCTCGGTTCTGGGAACCATTTCGTCGAAGTGGGATACGTGGCAGAGGTCTATGAAGAAGCCGTGGCGCGAACCATGGGCCTTCGGAAAGATCAGGTGACGGTCTTCGTCCACACCGGGTCCAGAGGCATGGGACATCAAGTCTGTGATGATTACATCCGGGTGATGTTAGACGCCTCAAAGAAATACCGTATTGAACTGCCTGATCCCCAGCTCTGTTGCGCCCCTGTTTCGTCGCCCGAGGGGGAGCGTTACCTGGGGGCTATGGCGTGTGCGGCCAACTTCGCCTTTACCAACCGCCAGATGATCACCCACTGGGTGAGGGAGACCTTCGAGCAAACTTTGAAGATGAGTCCGAGAGATCTGAAGTTGGATTTGATTTACGATGTCTGTCACAACATTGCCAAGATCGAGACTCACACGGTGAATGGCGATAAGAGGAAGCTGTGTGTCCATCGGAAAGGAGCGACCCGGGCCTTTCCGCCCAACCATCCTGAGATTCCGGCAGATTACCGATCCATCGGCCAGCCGGTCCTCATCCCAGGGGATATGGGACGATGCTCTTACGTATTGGTTGGAACAGAGAGAGCCATGGAAGAAACCTTCGGCAGCACCTGCCACGGAGCAGGTCGGGTCATGAGTCGCCATCAGGCCATGAAAGCAGCCAGGGGAAGGGCGATCACGAGGGAACTCGAAGACAAAGGGATCATTGTGAGGGGAGCGAGCCGGGGGACCATTACAGAGGAAATCCCGGAGGCTTACAAAGATGTGAATGATGTGGTGAATGTGGTTCATCATGCCGGAATCAGTCGCAAGGTGGTGAAACTCATTCCCATGGGCGTCATAAAAGGATAGAGAAAAAAGAAAGGGTTCTAGGATTCAAGGGTTCCGGGGTTCGAGTGAGTTTTTTACCTTAATGATATGACCAGTGACTCGGGCTAGTCGATTCGAGTGACAGCAAAGCGCAGTGAATTTGGTGATTCGAATCTGGAACCCCAGACCCCTTGACCCCTTGACCGGAGCGTGCCCCGCAAGTCCCGCCCTGTGGGCGCCTGCCGGAAGGCAGGAAGGGGCACAATATAAATAATAAATCATTGCCGGGAAGCGCCGCGCTGTGCGCGGGGAGCTTCACCCCTCTAGGAATTATGAGAATTCTTGCCATTGATATTGGTGCGGGGACCCAGGATATCCTCCTTTTTGATTCTGAGAGGAAGATCGAAAACTGCATTAGTCTTGTCCTTCCCACCCCATCCAAAATCCTTGCAGACAGGCTCAAGACCATCGAGGGTCCTGTCTTTATCCGTGGCGATACGATCGGAGGAGGGGCTCTCACCCGTGCGATCCTTCGCCATCTCGAGAAAGGATCTCGTGTGGTCATGGCGGAGTCTGCTGCCTGCTCGGTACGAAATGACCTGGATGAAGTGAGGTCCATGGGGATTGAGATTGGCGAAAGACCTCCTTCCGGAAATTTCAAAGAGCTGGAAATCCAGGAAATCGATCTGTCTCTGCTTAGAGATTTTCTGTCGCGCTTCGGAGCCAGCCTGGAGGTGGATGTCGTAGCGGTGGCTGTTCAGGACCACGGTGTGGCTCCAAAGGAGATTTCCGATCGGGCCTTTCGTTTTGAAAAGAGTGAGATGATGCTGCGGAAGGACAACCGGCCGGAGAGTTTCCATTTTCTCGAGAACGAGATTCCGGAATATTACCTTCGAATGAAATCGGCAGTAAAAGCAGTCAGAAGAAACACTTCTGTCCCTGTTCTCGTCATGGACACAGCCTTTTCTGCCATCCTGGGTTGTGTGGACGAAGTTCCAGACCCTTTGCTCATTGTCAATGCAGGAAATGGACACACGATTGCAGCCGTCCTAAAGGAGAGAAAGATCGAGGGCCTTTACGAACACCATACTCATGAACTGACACCCCAACGGCTGGAAAATGATTTGAAGCGTTTTGTGCGAGGAGAATTGAGTAGCCGAGAGGTCTTCGATGCGAATGGACACGGCGTCATCACGTTGAAGCCGATTCGAGAAGAGATCACCGTGATCGTCACCGGGCCCAATCGCGATCTCTTCAAGAAGACGTCTCTGAAATTCATCTATGCGGCTCCAGGAGGAAATACGATGATGACTGGGCCGATGGGGTTGGTGAAGGCGGTCCAATTCCGTTTCGGGAAGTAAATTTTTACCACAGAGACACAGAGGTTCAAGAGAAGCCATTAGGTATTGAACTTTCTCTGCGATTTCGGCGTCTCTACGGTAATAAGGAGGATGAAAATGGGAAAGGTTTACTACGCTGTTCTGCCGTCAAAGCTCTTAGGAAAGATTTTTGTTGCGTCTACGGGAAAGGGGGTCTGCAGACTTGATTTCCACACTTCCGAGAAGAAATTCCTGAAGGAACTCAAAAAGACAGTTGCAGGAGAGGTCGTGAAGAGTCCCCGCATGAATCAGAAGGCTTTGTCTCAGCTCAAGAAGTATGTTGAGGGAAGACTGAAACGGTTCGATTGTCGGTTGGACTTGCAGGGGACACCGTTTCAGCGAAAGGTCTGGAAGGCCTTGTTAAAGATCCCCTATGGTCGAACACGATCATACCAGGATATTGCCCGTGCGATTGGCCATCCGAAAGCCTTTCGAGCTGTTGGAAATGCGAACGGATCGAACCCCGTTTCGATCATCGCCCCCTGCCATCGGGTCATTGAGAGCAATGGAGGTCTTGGGGGCTACGGTCATGGACTCCAGTTTAAGAAGCGCCTCCTTGCGTTTGAAAAGGCTCATAGATCCTGATTCACCGCGGAGTCGCAGAGGCAGGATAAATGGAATGCTGGAATACTGGAATGTTGGGTAAGAACAGAAAATTGGGTCAGACCATTACCCATTATTCCAATAGCCCATCGTTCCAGTTAGAAATGACTGTAATAGGTGCCCTCTGTGGCAGGCTGACCTGATCATGGATTTTAATCAATTCCTTCGAGAAGCGTGCCCGCTCCTGGGTTTTCAGGTGAGGCCTTTCCAGAAAAAAGGGATTCGGCGCAGGATTGAGCATCGGCTCGTCGGGCTGGGTCTGGCGAGCTTCGAAGCCTACAGCCAGAGGATTAAGGAAAATCCGCAAGAAAGGAATCATCTCTCCAAGATTCTGACGGTAACCATCTCAAGGTTCTTCAGAGACAAGGAGGTCTTCAACGCGATTGAGACCTTCATCTTCCCAGCCCTGCTGAAAAAGAATTCAAGAGAATTGAAGATCTGGTCCATTGGCTGCGCGAGCGGCGAAGAACCTTACAGTCTTAGCTTGCTATGGAAGGCAAGATTCGAGAAGGATTGGCCCCAGAGTCATTTCTCCGTCCTGGCTACTGATATTGATGAAAGCCTCCTGGAAAGGGCGAAAGAGGGAAGATACAAGAAAAGCAGTCTCCGTGAAGTTTCTCAGGATATCTTAGGAAAATACTTCAGAGCTGAGGGCGACGTATTTCTCTTAGGCAAGAGGGTAGGGGAGCGTGTGGAATTTCAAAGGCACGACCTCCTCCGAGAAGAACCTTTCTCAGGGATGGATCTGGTTTTCTGCCGGAATTTGGCGTTTACCTATTTCTCAAAAGAAATTCAGGTTGAGATTTTGAAGAAGATTTTTATGTGTTTAAAGGAAGAGGGGTACTTGGTGATCGGAAACGATGAGTCCATCCCACTCACTTATCCCACCTTATTTATCCTGGCTTTTCCAAAACAAAAGATCTATCAGAAACTCATCCTCATAACATCTTCCTCTAACCGTTGAAAGACCCGATCAAGAGTGTGCCTCAAGATGTGACGCCATCGTTTTCCATGACGGTTGACCGGCAAGTGCCCCGCAAGCCCCGCCCTTTAGGGCGGGGAGCTTCATTTGGCAAACGGAAGAAGAGAAACCCTAGAAGCGGGCTGAGACGGCGAGAATGATGCTCCCTTGACCGTGTTTGGGGCCTCCAATCAAAACCGTCCTGCCCGGCGAAAGCCTTACCTTCGTATTCAGTATCTCTGATCCTTGTCGCAGAATTCGGATCTGGTACTCGGCTTCCTTCTTCTGCTGCTGCATCAGGGTGATTTCCAAAGAGACTCCCTGATGGGCGTTAATTTCTGATGGACGATTGGGGATAAGGGACAGAGATTCGTCTCTCAAGAGTCTGTACGAAGTGAAATTGAAGAGAGATCCCAGTTGGTCGTGGACATCCCTGAGAGCGGGGTCGATGCTCGATCCGACATTCGATGCCTCAATGATTCGCAGTCGGGTTTGAACCTGCCCCAAAGCTGTTGAGACAAATAGAAGAGCAAGAACCCATACAAAAGCGACGATGATGAAACAAGCCCGCTTTTCCATCACGTAGGAGATTCTCCTTCGGTTCCCTCGAAGAGCCATATGACCGCTACATTCTCCCTCTCAGATTCGAAGACCATCACGTTGTTCGTATGGCTTTCAACGTATTTTACTATAGATAGCCCCGTTTGGGAAGGGGTTTCTTTGAAGAAAAGAGGGAAGCCGATGGCGATGATCAAGAGTGCGGCTGCCACGGCAGGAATCCAGACTCTCCGGCGAAATGGGAAGGAGAGGCCAAACCAGGCTCGGATCGATTCTCGCCACGAAGGTTTCTCCCTGGCTTGAATCTCTCGCTCGATCTTCTGCCACACCCAAGCAAAGGTCTCCTCTTTAACCGCTTCGTCCACAGGGGTTCGAAGGGTCGTCCGAAGCTCCTCCATGGATTTCAATTGGGCCTGACAGGTGGTACACTGCCGGAGATGTTCTTGAACGAGAATCCCTTCATCGGCCGTGGTCTCCCGGTCAAAATACCTTTCCAATAGCCTCGAAATCGAGGAACAGGGATCTTTCATGTCTTACCTTCCTCCTTCACGTATCCCCGGAGCAGTTGCTGCAACTTTTTTCGGCCATAGTGCAGCCGCGACATTACCGTTCCCATCGAGCAACCCATGGCTTTGGCCATCTCTTGATACGAGAGCCCTTCGACCTCCCTGAAGACGATGGCTGCCCGCTGGTCATCGGGCAACTTGGCCAAAGCCCCCTTCACTTTCCCCTCCAGTTCTCTATCCATGGCAACCTGATCTGGCCTTTTCTCTGGACTATCCGGGAGGTATCTTTCGACCCCGTCCTCGAAACTAAGAGAGGTTGATTTCTTGAATTTCCTTACATGGTCAATTGCGGTATTCATGGCCGTTCGGTAGACATAGGTGTAAAAGCTTGATTTTCCCTTGAAATGTCCAATAGTTCGAAAGAGCTTGACAAAGACTTCCTGAACAATATCCAGGGCCTCCTCACGATGTCTGACCACGCCGTAGGCAATTCGGTAGACTTTGTCGCGATACTCGTTAAAGATCTCTTTCATGGCTGCCTGATCTCCCTTTTGACATCGTGAGATCAGGTCCGCTTCTTCATGTCCCACTTTCCCTACCTTTTTAGACGAGAAATTGGTAGAAATATTCAACCATTAACATAGACCGACTCTGTTGATTTTTGGAGACTGCTGTTATAATAATACCCGCAACGAGGGAAAAAGTGAAGAGAATTGGAGTTTTGATCCTTGGATGGTTCTTTGTGGGTCTCGGAATCGTGGGACTTTTTCTCCCTTTTCTTCAAGGAATTCTCTTCATCATGATCGGGTTAGCCTTTCTCTCTTCTCGAAGTGCCACCATACAGCGTTTGCTCAATCGCCTTGAGAGACGCTACCCCGATCGATATCAGCGCATTGAAACCTTGAAAGACAAGGTTAGCGGCTGGTTTAAGAAGGGCTGGTGAGCATTCGTCAATGATCAATGACCCAATGACAAATATTAAGCAGAGCATAAAATTGTCTGCATTCACCACAGAGGTCACGGAGAAAAAGCTTTTCTTGTCTGTCGGGGAGGTGCCGACAGACAAGAACCTTCTGCCTTGAATAAATTGCCTGGGTCAAAGGCCCGGGAGTTCATGGAGAATCGGTACCTCCCGATTCTCCATGAGAACATTTCTCTCAGTATGCTCCGTGTCTCGAACGAGCCTCTGTCTTCTTGGGGCGAGTGGGTGGTGAAAATCGTTTTGAATGTAAACTCTTTCGTGCTCTTGGCAATAACTCAGTGACCCAATGACCTTTCAGTTTTGGAGTGCTTTTCATGTCCATAGATGAGGTCCTTCAATCCTGGAGGAATTCACCCAACATCTCACCTTGCCTCACAGCCGTTCGAGTATTTGAAAAAAGAGACGGGGAATACCGTCCTTTTCCGGAGTTCATCCATCCAGCTCTAAGGGGAGCCTTGAAACAGAGGGGAATTGAGCATCTCTATTCCCACCAGGCTGAAGCGGTCATCGCGGTGAAAGAGGGGAAGGATATCGTCATTGTCACTCCCACGGCGTCAGGAAAGACCCTCTGTTATAACATTCCCGTGCTCAATGCAAAACTGTCAGAGCCCTACTCCAAAGCTCTGTATCTTTTCCCCACAAAGGCGCTCTCTCAAGATCAGATGTTCGAGCTTCAGAATCTGATCGACCGAGTTGCAAAACCCGTTGCCACGTTCACGTATGATGGAGATACACCTGCGGATGCTCGACAGGCGATCCGGGTCCAAGGGGACATCGTGATCACCAATCCCGACATGCTCCATACGGCCATCCTTCCCCATCATACGAAGTGGATGTCCT
>Ga0315282_10010553_pt1 | contig 14453 bp, 14 predicted proteins | sample YL17G07_20_MG_FD_203693 | JGI IMG/M metagenome (GOLD analysis project Ga0315282, IMG submission 203693) | Sediment microbial communities from Yellowstone Lake, YNP, Wyoming, USA - YL17G07_20 | ecosystem: Environmental > Aquatic > Freshwater > Lake > Sediment | place: USA: Wyoming | collected...
GATTCGTTGATCATCTTTGCTATTATCTTAGAATTCTTGAGGTAGTCCTTTCCCGCTTTGATACCAAAGGCTGTGTAGATGAAGCTTCTGATTCTTGAAGGATATGGATAGTCTACGTCAATCCTCAGTTTTATCAATGTTGTCTCCGCTTGAATGTTCCTATTTGAAGGGCTCATTTTTGTATATAAACTCTGTTTCCTCTAGCGCTTAAAATGAACTGTAGGTATCCGTGCGCGCGAAGTTTTGCTTCCACGGGTGCCAGCCGTATAAAACGCTTGTTCTTAATATGGCGTAGTTTTTGCAGTGGCTGATGACTTGGTTTTCTCCTTCAAGCTTTGTAACGCCATAGTAGTCCATTGGGTTAGGTTCGTCTTCTTCTTCATAGTTGCCTTTTTCGCCGTCGAAGACGTAGTCTGTGGATATATAAACGAGTTTTGCACCCACTTTGCTGCACGCAAAAGCTATGTTGTGTGTCCCTTCAACGTTTATTCTCCAGGCTTGTTCTCTTTGAGCTTCACATTTGTCAACGTTAGTTTCAGATGCTGTGTGGATAACTATGTCTGGTTCGAGTTTGCTGAAGAGGCTGAATACTTGGTTTTGGTCTGTGATGTCGAGTTTTAGCGAGTTTGGATGAAGTGGTTTAGTGTTGTGCAGGGGTATGCTTTCATAGTCTTCTCTGGCAAGTTCCACTATTTTGCTGCCCAACAGCCCGCTTGCGCCGGTGAGGAGGAGTCTCTCCATTTTGCACTCACTAATCATTATATTCTTCAGGCATCATAATTAATAAATTATTGTTTTGACCTAAATCATAAGCACAAGCCGGGACAGACATGAAAATCCTTGGAGTTGCCAATAAAATTTTGCGAAGTATAAGGCTAAGAACGGCAATTCGCAGTCTTTTCTATATATTAACCCTTAAGTTCGCGGTTGTTAAGCTAAAGCGGGAAGCGAACAGATGCAAAAGCGTAGAGAACCATGTGGGTCTGGCCTTTAACATTTTTGACGCTTTTCCCTTCAAGCGATGGAGAATAAGGCCTGGTCAAGTCAAAGAGGAAATTATGGAGCTTCTTAAGATTCTGGTAAAGCATAGGCCGAAGTTCATGTTAGAGATAGGCACCGCTGGAGGTGGGACTCTCTTTCTCTTTACTAGGGTAGCAACTTCGGATGCGACTTTATTAAGTGTTGACTTACCTGGTGGTCCTTTCGGTGGTGGCTATTCAGAGTTGAAAATACCTTACTATGGGTCCTTCGCTTTGCCTGGTCAGAGAATTTATCTTCTTCGCATGGATTCGCATAAGTATGACACTCTACATGCAATTAACAAAATTCCAGATGGGCACCTGTTAGATTTTCTTTTTATAGATGGTGACCACGCCTATAAAGGTGTAAAGATGGATTTTGAGATGTACAGTGGGCTTGTTAGGAAGAACGGCATAATGGCCTTTCACGACATTGTTCCTGGACCACCAGAAAATGTAGGTGGCGTGTCGAGATTTTGGAACGAAATTAAAAATGACTTCAGTTACATTGAGCTTGTCAAAGACTGGAAAGAGGGTGCATGCGGGATGCGCGCGCGTGTGAAGCTCAAAGGCCAGAAAATTGTTTTTGATGCAAGTACACCATGCTTACATCTTAGGCCTGAAACACAACAATATTATGGCATTAAACATAGCATCTCAGAATATTTGAATAGGTTAAAATTTCACTTTTCATACGGGGCGCTAGTTTCTAGCGAGTGTATTAGGCAAGGCTCAAAATTGGATTTGCTAAGAGTTCTTTACTACCTTGCATTACCACTCGTCTTTATCGCTTGGATATTCGATTTGTCTCATCCACTTGCATGGCTCTTTCTCATTAGCTATGTCCTTCTAAACCTGTCCTACCACATTTGGAAAGCAAAGAGAAACAGGCTGTTCGGCCTAGTTGCCTTCCCATATTACGTTCCATGTAGAATAGCAGTTTCCTATGGTTATCTCGTCAACTTACTTGGGACTTGGTTCCAATTACATGAAAAAAGGGGACTCTAATGGTTAAGCGGATTGCTAAGAAAATGCTGAGGCTTCTTGCTTCTAGCGTACTTCATAAACTTAGAGCTGGCAGAGTGCCCTCCATGAGCGTTCACTCCAAGCCGATAGTTAATTTGGTTACAACATGGAATATCCGTTGTGGCATTGCGAAATATTCTGCTTTCTTGGTGACTGAACTAAAAAGAAACGCTGAAATACACATTGTCAAGGTGACAAGCGGCCATGTGTTTAGTCCATACTATTTTGTCTTAGGCTTCAAAACTGGAAGATCACACAGCATAGTCCACGTTCAATTCGCATACGCCATGTTCGGCAGTCTCGGCATGGGAAAGCTCAGACTCTCAGCTTTCACCGCTTTACTGTTTTACTTGGGCCTTGCATTCGGCAACAGCAGGGTAGTCACGACTTTCCATGAAGTTGCGAAGACGAGGAGCAGCCGTACCAAACTCGGACTGAAATATAGGAACGTGCTGAATAAGGTGGTTTGTGTCGTTTCAGATTTGATAATCGTGCATACTCTCGAGAGTAAAGAGTTGATGATGAGGAATTATGGAGTGCGTGAATCAAGCTTGAAAGTAATTCCCATGGGCTGTTACGAGACTCCATCCTTCCTGAATAAGGATGCATGTAAGGAAAAACTGAACCTCTCAGGGAAAAAGGTGATAACACTCCCAGGATTTGTTTCAGAACATAAATGTCATGACTTGGTAGTGGCACTCCTTCCCCTACTAGACAAAGAGGTTCATTTACTGATTGCTGGAGGGACAAGGACCAAAGAAGATATGACTTTTTATGAAGAGTTAAAGAGACTTGCACAGCGAAATCATTGTATTGATAGGATAACATTCAATGATGATTTTCCCATCACGTCTATCATAATGAATGCAACGGACATCGCAATATTGCCCTATAGACGCGCAACCGAAAGTCTGATGCTGCGTCTCCTTATTGCCTACAAAGTGCCAACAATCACATCCGATTTGAGTGTGTTCAAAGAAATTAAAAAAGAATATGGCTGTGTAGAGCTTTTCAGAAGTGGCGATAGGAACGACCTTCTTGCAAAGATGTCGGGTTTACTGTCCGACGAGGAAAGACAGAGCCTTTTGAGAGTGCGATGTAAAGAAATGTGGAAAGAGACGAAGTGGAGTTCAGTAGCCTTAAAGCATGTAGAAGCGTACTTGGAGGTTTTGGCAGCCTGTCCAGACGCAATATACAATGACAGAAAACAGAAAGAGAGGATTGAGTGGTTGAAACGGAACGTGTCGGGCAGCTCGCTTGAGGTTGGGTGTGCAACGGGCTTCGTTACAAGCCATGTGGATGCAGATGTAGGCTTAGATCTGAACCCGTATAGGATAAAATTGGCCAAGACAAAACACCCCGAAAAAGATTTCGTCATCTCTACTGCCGTGTGCTTGCCATTTAAGAAAAACGCTTTCGATACCATTTTGGTTCCTGAAATATTGGAACATGTAGCAATAGGTCAAGCTGAAACGATAGTTTCTGAGGCCCGGCGAGTGGGACGCAAAATCCTAGTTACCGTGCCAAACGCCGACAAAATGAATTATGCCGGGTCTTTAGTGGAGAATCCTGAACATAAGTGGTTTCCAACAAAAGAAACAATGCTAAAGTTGATGGGGGATTGTGAGGTAGGATACACGAGTGAAAACGATTTTATACTTGTCTACGGGACTTAAACTTAGGTTTGGGAAAGAACATGCACGTTAAAACACGAGAAGCTTGTCGAGTTTGTGGGTCAAAAAACCTGGTTCCAATATTGTCTTTGGGAGAGCAATTTGTAACTAGTTTTGTGGAAAAACCGACCAGAGACCATGTAAAGGGGCCTTTAGAATTAGTTCTCTGCAATGTAAAAGATGGTGGTGGCTGTGGGCTATTGCAGTTAAGGCATACCTTAAACCGCGATATTTTGTATAGAACATACTGGTATAAGTCTGGAATAAGCACAACAATGGTGAAAGCTTTAGCGGATATTGTGTCTTCTGCAGAAAAATTAGTTAAATTGTCCCCTGGAGACTTAGTTGTTGACATTGGATCAAATGACGGAACACTTTTGAGACAATTTAAGACCTCAGGATTGGTAACCGTTGGTTTTGAGCCTTCAAACTTGTGGGAATTGGGAATTGAAGGAACATCGAAGATAATTAATGATTATTTTAACTATGAAACATTCAGAAGGGAATTTGGAAATAAGAAAGCGAAACTAATAACAAGTATAGCCATGTTCTACGATTTGGAAGACCCAAACACTTTTGTCGAAGACGTAAAAAAATGCTTGGATGAGGATGGATTATGGGTAATACAAATGAATTATTTGGGCTTGATGTTGGAAAACAACACTTTTGATAATATCTGCCATGAACATCTTGAATATTACTCACTATTATCTCTCTCAAATCTCTTGGATAGACATAACATGGAAGCATTTGATGTTGAACTTAATGATGTAAATGGTGGCAGTTTCAGAATATATGTAAGACATAGAGGGGGAAATATAGAGGGTTTTCCTGGAGCCAAAGAGAGATTGAAAAAGCAAAAAGATTACGAAGAAAAGATGGGATTTGGCAATAACAAGGTTTATGATGAATTCGCAAAAAGAATAGAAAAAACAAAAAGCGACTTAATGGATTTTTTGAATCAAGAAGTAAAGGAAGGAAAGAAGATTTTCATATATGGTGCTTCTACGCGCGGCTTGGTGGTTTTACAGTATTTCGGAATAGATAATAGATTAATTAAAGCTGCAGTAGACAAAAACCCAGACAAATGGGGAAAATACATAGTTGGTACAGGCATTCCCATACTCTCTGTTGAAGAATATCGAAAAGAAAAGCCAGATTATCTGCTTGTGCTACCCTACCATTTTATCGAAGAGATCAAGGATCAAGAAAAAGATTTTCTCGAAGAGGGCGGAAAAATGATAGTAGCAATACCCAGATTCAGAATAATAACAAAAAGCAATGGTTAACAAGAGTCTCAATAACGAGGCTTAACTGATTTGGCGTAAGCGGTGCTTGCTTAGTCATTACTGATTGCCTTTTGAACGCGATATTGCTTCTTGAAAGACGATTTCAACGTTCTTGGCATATCTTTCCCAAGACAGATTATTCTTGACGTATTCGTAAGCATTTTCTCCCAGATTTTTACATAGCTTTGGGTTATCTATCAACACTTCAACTTGTTTCGCAATCTCTTCTGGTGTTGCTCTGTTGATAACTATCCCATTAACACCATCCTGTATAATCTCCGATGTTCCGACTTGTTTTGAAACTATAACAGGTTTGGCTGCTGCCATTGCCTCGGTCACCACCAGACCCCATGGACTGATTGAGGAGGGATACACGAACACGTCACAAGCGGCGTAGACTTCAGCAAGTTCTTTGTCGCTGCTACTGTGGAAAAACAGAATTCTGTTTCTGATACCTAATTCCTCACTGAGTTTTATCAGCGTTTCTTGTTGCCTTGCAGGAACGTCCAGGATCAACTTAACATGATCATAACTTTTAGACAACTGATAGAGCGCTCTGACAAGCTCTGACCGTCGCGCGTATGAGCTTCCACCAACGAACAACATAACAAAATCGTTTTCAAGATCATACTTTCTTCTGAGATCCTTGCCTGAGGCGTTGTGAAACGACTCAGTGTCTACGCCAGTTCTCACTACTTTGGCTGATCTATCATAGGCTTTCCTGACGAATCCTGCGGCAACTTGCGAAAGAACGCATATCTCATCGACATAGTTCACTGCAACTCTGTCCAGCAACTCAAAAAGGGGCCAGTTCAGCTTGCGCAGACCGTTTCTGAGTTCAGGTACAAAAAACCAGTATGGCGGTTCATTACACATCCATACGACAGGGGCTTTCAACCTTTTCTTGGCGAAAAAAGCTGCCCACTCGGTAGGGAAATTGTGATTGTTAACTACGTCGAATCGCTTCGGTATCTTTCGTCCCATGCTTAGCATGCATGGGAACTGATATGGGATTGTGTAGAATTGGCGTCCCATGTGTCTTCGCATCCACGTTCTCAAAGTGGAGGTCTTTTCAGTTCCAGCACCAGGCGATTTCCCGTAAGTCTCAGCTGGAGCCAGCCACTTAGGCATCTTCCCTTCCATTGGATGTGGAATAACATTCACTGTTAGCTGCTTGAAAAACTCTGGAAAGGTTTCTTCATTAACTGCGTTCGTGAATACCTCCACTTCGTGTCCTATCTTTTGCAGCTCGATTGCTAACCTCAGAATCTGTCTTTCCCCACCAGCTCGTCCCCAGAACGGAGTGTGAACCATCGCGATTCTCATGAGTCTATGTCACCTTACACGTGTTAAGCATTTGACCAATGTTTATATATATGACTACGCAAAACATCGAAGCACTGATGCCATGAGACACGCTAGAATGAAGACGAAAATTCGAACGGCTGTTATTTTGGTTGGTGGCGCAGGCTTGCGAATGCGTCCTTACACGGAAGACACGCCAAAATGCATGATACCATTGCGTGGCAAGCCCTTGATCCATTGGACGCTGATGTGGCTAAGGGACTACGGTTTCGATCACATCGTACTTGGAGTTGCACACCACAAGGAAGTGATAATCGACTATATTAAAGAAAACCCCACAGGCTTGAAAGTGGATTTCAGCGAACACACGCAAGAGGGCGAGACTGGCGAGGGATTCCGACTTGCGATTCAAAGATATGTGAGTGACGACAACTTTCTAGCCATGAACGGGGACGAACTGACCAACCTCAATATTGACAGGTTTGCAACGTTTCACCTAAAACATAAGCCTGTGGCGACGATAGCCGTTTCGCCGATGCGTTCGCCTTTTGGAATACTGGAGATCGAAGGAGAAGACATAGTAGGGTTCAAGGAGAAACCCATTCTTAATGATAAGCTTGTCAGCGCTGGCATATACATGTTTAATCATGCAATCTTGGGCTACTTACCTGTGAAAGGAGCTATCGAGAAGACTGCATTCCCGTTGCTTGCGAAGAAGAGGCTTCTCAAGGCGTGCAGGCTCGGTGAGAACGAGCAATGGTTCACTGTCAATAGCGTGAAGGATTTGTCCGTGGCAGAAAAGGGATTCAAATCAATTAGGGGGTTGAAAGAATGAGAGTGTTAATAACTGGAATTTCGGGATTTGTAGGAAGTCATCTGGCCGAGAAATTGGTCACCAGCGGGTATGAAGTCTATGGAGTTGTCAGGCGAGTCGCAAGTAGAAACTTGCAGCTTATTGAGAAGATCCTGAAAGATGTGACATTAGTTTCTGGAGACATCACTGATTATGTTTCAATTCGTAATGCGATAAAAACAGTTAATCCAGACATTATTGCTCACCTAGCGGCACTTACACCTGTCCGCGATTCGTTTGAGCGCCCGTTCGAATATCAGCAGACGAATCTTGCGGGAACGATGAATGTAGCGCATGCTTTGTTGGAGCTTCCAGATCCGCAGACTAGAAGGTTAGTTGCAGCGTCAACAGCAGAAGTGTATGGCTTGCAGGGAAAAGAACCGTTGAAAGAGACTTTGGCCTTGAGACCCACTAGTCCCTATGCGGTCAGTAAGGCTGCAGCGGATCTCTATCTGCAAATGATGTTCCACACCTACAGCCTGAATGGGTCTATAATGAGGCCTACAAACTCGTATGGAAGGAAATTCGACACAAGTTTCATTATCGAGTACCTCGTCACCCAGATGCTGAAAGGTGAGAAGGCTTACGTTGGCGCACCTGACTCTGCCAGGGATTACATGTATATTGATGATCACGTGAATGCTTACCTGCTTGCAATCAGGAGCAAGAAGGCAAATCGCCAGATTTACAATGTTGGTACAGGAAAAGGAATAACGAACAGGAAACTTGCTGAAAAGATAGCTGACAAGATCGGCTACGATAGACGAAAAATCACTTACGGTTCTTATCCTCCAGGTTATCCGTACCGTCCGCCAATCTCTGATCAACCGTCCATAGTACTGGATGCAGTGAAGATCAGAACTGAACTGAACTGGTCGCCAAAGATTACGCTTGACGATGGAATCAGCAAAGTGATCTCCTATTCCAGAAAGCACTGGATGAAATGAAGGAAGTCGATTACATCGTAGAGCCAGAAGAGCAGGCAGTTGGTTGTCGTGGCTCACGATTTGGGACTAGGTGGATTGCGGCTCACGCGTGCTAACTATTGATGGAAAGATTTAAGATGCATGCAACGAGGACAGTCGTGCAAGATTGTGGCAACTGCTGTCGAGGCTTACACTAAAATGACATCGATACCTAAGGTCTCGGGTTTCATGGAAAAGGTTGACTTAGTGATGTGGACTAAGAATGGCGCCGAGACCTTGCCCTCAGTCCTGACGAGAATCAGTGAGATCATTCCAGATCGATCTGTGAATGAGAAAATAGTAGTTGACGATAGAAGCTCTGATCATACGAGAAAGATTGCGGAATCTTTCGGTTGGACTGTGGTTTTCAACGAGGGGAAGGGCATCAGCGATGGTGCGAACACTGCGCTGAAACGTGTTGAGTCCAAGTGGTTCATAAGCTTCGAGCAGGATCTGATTTTGGCTCGTGACTGGTGGGACAAGATTCCGAAGGCTCTCGAGAACCCGAAGGTGGCTGCCGCGTCTGGAATGCGGTTTGCCAACAAGCCGGCTGGGATTCGCAGGCTGCAGCAGTACGTGGCAAAAAAGTACCGAGGCGAAGCCAAGCTTGAGCCGTGGCTCAGAGGCAGAGAGATGGCTGCCTTCACCTTGGGCAAAACTTTGGACAACACGATCTACAGGACTGAAGTGGTTAGGGCTGTGGGCGGTTTTCCCAAGCTTAAGTCGAGTTCAGGCGTTGACACAATTCTGGCTTACTTGGTTGACCAAGCTGGATATCATTGGCTTGTGGATTACAGTGTTCAGTCAGTGCACCTCAGGCGTGGTTTGAAGCAGGAGCTGGAGCATCAGTATTGGTATGCGAAGCAGCTGAATGAGATCTGGCGAAGGATAGAAACCGAGACGAACAAGAGGCCGCCAGTCACGAAGTTCAGCGTAGTGTATCGCTTCTTCATGTCTCCCTTCACGGGATTGTTTATGGCTTACAAGACTATGGAGCCTTCCATCGTCTATATTCATCCTTTGCTCAGGTTTTACTATCTGAAAGGCTTGCTGGAATCTGGAAGTTGACCGTGCGCGGTTGTGGGCTCACTTCTTCAAGTACTTCTCGATGTATTGCACTGTCACTGGGACGGGATCCTCAAGTCTCTCGATGATTGGTTTCGTATTCATCCTGTACTTTTTAGGTTCTCTCAGTATCTTCCTAGCGGTTTTGAGGATTCTATCCGTGTCTGTTATGCGCCGAATTGGAAGGCCCTTCTTGCCGAGGTATCTGGCGGTGACGTCCCAGAAGTGAAAGTTGAGTGTTGGGATTCCCATCAACGCCGTTTCTCGGCAAATAGTGCCGCCGCTTCCGATCATCAGATCCACGGCAGGCATTATCTGGAAAGCCAGCATGGTTCTTTCTGGAACCCAGACGTTGTCCACGCCTTTGAGTTTCTCTTTCTCTTCATCGTATCTTGGCAGGTAGACTATCGTTGCCGTTTTTGAGAGTTCATTGACTAGGCGCCAAGCGTCTGCTTTGACGTCTTTGCAGTAGCTGGCCTTGTATTCGGCGTTTCTGAAAAGTACAAGAGGCTTTTTTCCGGCTATCTCTTTTGGTAGTTCTGGTTTCTGCTTTGCGGATCTTGCCATCCATGCAAGTTCCTCGACGCCGTCGTAGAGTATGATTTGGGATTTGTGTATGCCGAACTTGCTCCACCACTTCCCATAAGAGACGGGCGCTATGAGCCAATCGACCAGGGGAGAGACAAGTTTGGCGACGTGAACGGCGTGGGGCGTATCATTAGAGTAAACTACGGGTATCTGGAGGCCGAAGGCTGTTCGGATGGCGCTGACGTCGCCGTGTGTCCACAAGACTTTCGGCAGTCCAATCTTGTCAAGAAGCTGGACGAATCCCAACGTTCTCTTCTGTTCCTCTGCAAGCTTCTCTCTTAGCGTTTCGCCGTACTTGCCCACGCAGGTGTACGGCACATTCAGAAGTTCCAACACGTCGGTTGTCTGGGTTTGTCTCTTCGCGGTTACAATTGTCTTGTAGCCTTTTTCATGTAGTGGAGGGAGAAGAGAAGAGACTAGAAGTGAATCTTTCGGGGTGACTGCGTCGAGCCAGATGTCAACCATTCTGTTTTAACATCCAATCTATGGTCTTCTTCAGTCCTTCTTCAATATCGTATTTCGGTTTGAAACCCAGCGCCTTCAGTTTCTCCACGTTCGAGTAAAGGTAGAACGGATGCTCATTCGGTCGCGGGGGAAGCAGTTCAATCTTGGAAGGAAGCAGCTTGCTTATCATGTTCGCGAATTCTCCGTAGGTGTATGCCTTGCCTGAGCCCACGTTTATAGTCTGTCCGATCGTCTTTGAATTGCGCAGCACAATGTCCATTGCTTGGCAGAGGTCTTCAACGTAGGTGAAATCTGTTTTCTGTTTTCCGTAGCAGAACAGCTGCATCGGTTCCTTGTTAACGGCTCTGTCCAACAGCTTCCTAACGATGGACGGAATTGTAAGGATGGGTCCGTAAATCTCAAAGCCTCTGAAAATGGTCACAGGCAGGTTCTCAGCTTCCAGATATTGCCGTGCCATCAGCTCTGCCATGAACTTGGCTTTTCCGTACGTTCCTTTCGGGTTGGGCTTTTCGTCTTCGGTCACAGGTTTGTCAACTGCTCTCAGCCCATAAACTGTTGAACTGCTCATTAGGATGAATCTTTCAACGTGGCACTTGACTGCAGCGTCTAACATGCTGAGGCTGATTTTTGCGTCGTCAAAGAATTCCTCGTAGATGTCTTTGCGGTGGGTGACGAAGGCTAGGTGAATCATGTTTTTCGGGCTGAATTTTTCGAAGGTTTTGAGAACAGCGTCTCGATCAGTCAAGTCGCACTTGTGGAAGGTGAACAGGTCTTTTGGGAAGTCCTTGTAGGGTTTGCCTAAATCAATGCCAACTACTTGTTCTCCTTTATCGACAAAATACTGTGTCACGTTTGTTCCGATAAATCCTGAACTTCCTGTGATAAGGATCAAGGATTTTTTCTCCTTTGAGTGAAGAAGAATTATCCGATTTCCGAGTTATTTAAGAGTTTTGCCCAGAGATTCTCATGGATTTGGTGCCGCTAACTCGTTGGTTCCTACTCTGCGGAATTGGCATTCTGCCTTTCTTGCTGCCTGCAAGTCTCCTCGCGTGTTTCCGATAAACAGTGTTTTTTCAGCAGGTATTCTAAGTGTCTGTGTAGCGTGTTTGAGTTGCTCAGTCCTGTCGAGCGAATTTTCTCTCGTGACAACCAGGTTGAAAGACAGTTTGAGGCGTTTGAGTGCGGCCTTTACCACCGCCTTTCCTTGCATGGTAACGAGGGCTTTCGGTTTTTCCCTGAATTCCTCGTAGATTGCGAGTCCTTCGTCGTTGATAGTCATTTCTGCCAATGCCTCAAGTTCTGCTTGATCCAAAACCTTGAAAACCTTCTTTTTAGTTTTTTCATCGAGCTTCGAAACCGCGACTGTCAGCGGGCCTACGTAGTCTGTCTTTGTGATGCGTTCTATCTTTTCAATCAGTTTCTCATAGTCTACTGGAAGGTTTATCAGTGTGCCGTCAAGGTCGAAAATGACAGCCTCTATCAATGATACATTTCCCCGATGACTCTTCCATCTTTGACTAGCCTTGCTGGTGCGTCAATGTGGCGAATCCAGTAGAGGTTTTCTGGCAGGACGTTGTACTTCGGGATGTCTGGAATCTTCTCTTTAAACGCAAGCTTCACGTACAGATACGGAATGTTTGCATAGTAGTCTTTTCGCAGTGTTTTGCCAGCGTAAGAGAAGAAGTATGATGTGGTGAACATTCTTCCGGCGTTTATCTCGGTCACGCACGGTACCTTCTCTTTATTCTGTTTCAAGTCCACGCAGGCAATTCCGTTGAAATGCGAATCAATCGACAAAACGGCATCTGTTCCAATCTTGTTTATGGCTTCGTCGTGAACTGTTTTCTGAACAGCAGGGGTGCCCGTGATGCCTGAAGGCGCCAAGTGCGGGTAAATGTACTCCAGCCGTTCTCTAGCCATAGATGTGACAAGTTCGCCGTCTTTCCAGAGGCTGTGGAAAGCCATGTTTCTTCCTGGAAGATGCTCTTGTGCAATGAATTTCCAATCAACCTTGCGCGCCTTCCAATAATCTATCCAAGACGCCGCCACCTCCACGTTCTGAGCTGGAGTGCTTCCTATTCCGCCTGCGCCGTGCGTGGCTCGGATCCAAATTGGTTTGCCAAGCTCTTCGAATGCTCTTTCAATGTCCGATTCCTTGCGGAGCTCTTTGAACTTTGCAACTGGGATACCCTCTTTCTGCCATATTCTAGTCGCCTCCAATTTGTCTTGACATGCGCACACGGTCTTTTTTGAAGGAAGAAAGGCTTCCATCTTCAGTTTTGCACGGTTTTCTGAGACAGCCCGTACTTCGATATCCGTTTGGGCGTGCAGGAATTCAGTGTCCTCTTTCTGTGCCAGCTCGTTCAGTCTGTCAATGTAGCAGGCTTCCGTTGCTTTGGGTATCAAGTATTTTTTGTCCGTGGAAACCAAATGAATGAAATGCTTGTTTGCTTCGGTCCCGACCAGAAACATTTTCTCAGGTGCGATTTGGAGGGACTTGACGAAGTTTATGCCGGCGGGCCCTCCAGCTCCTGTGACTAGGATTCTCTTCATCTTAACACCTTAATGCGTACCTCATAGGGCAGCAGTGTTTTCTCTGCGGAGTTTTACTACTGCATATACGGCTATGTCTTAATATTTATTCTCAAGCAGCAAGTTCTAAATCCGTAAATCTGATGATACCGAACATTAGCAACGTCCTTCCCGAGTTTTTCACACATCTTGTAATAGTACTCAGCTAGATTCACATCGCAGCGCGCACGTTCTTTTTAGGAGGGTTTCAACAACTTTTTCTCTCATAGCGAGATCTTTTAGGCTTTTTAGCTCCTTTTTTGAAACGCCCCATATTTCAAGTGTTAGAAGTTCGCCGTTTTCGCCATATCCGAAGACAACATCACTGTCTAGAAACTTCTCGTTTCTGTAGTTCCCTCTTTAAGCTTTGTTGCTAAAATGTCTGCCTTTGAATCGCATTTTACGATCAGTCTCTCTTCCGTCGCCCTCGCGCTTTTGTTATTTTGGCTAAAGGTCGCTTAACCATTTTACTTTAATGCCTTTTATTGTTTTGAAGTGTTCATCGTCTGTTACTAGTACGCCTTTGGCGTGAATAAGGGCTGCAGAAGCTATTATGGCGTCGGCTAAAGGGATTTTTGGCGTATTCAGGGTTATTCGCCCGGCAAGTTCGGCTATATCCTCTGTTACCGGGATTATGTTTATGTTTGAGCTTTTCGCTGAGGCGACTCTTATTTTTACAGTGTCTACTCCGAGGATTTTTCCCATGGTATTGTAAAGTTCCGTGACGGTGATCGCCGATGAAGCTACTCTAATTTGTCCTTTAGATATTTTTTGGATTATGAGTTTACTCCAAGCAGCCATTTCTCTGTTTTCAGGATTGTAGTACGAAAAGTAAAACCTAGTGTCTAAGATAGCCTTTAACGCCATTCCTCTCGTACTCGGTCTAGTGATTTTTTCAGTTCTTTCGTGTCGTATTTTCCAGCGTCGATTCCAGCTTGCTCCTCTAGATCCATGATAGGTCTGAGAAAGACACCTTTTTCAGCGTCTTCAATCAACACTTTTGTTCCCTCGTTGATCCCGTACTTCCTTCTATACTTCACAGGGATTGTAATCTGCCCTTTCCTTGTGACTGAAACCTCTTCCAACCCTATCACTATAGTACTTTTTGTAAAATGTAGTACTTAAAGCTTGTTGTACTACCAAACGCTCGTATAGCTACTTTTCATCTCGCGTGCTGATCAGCTCTACGGAAGGCGTAAGGGCTTCTGACAATTTCCATAAGAGGAATTCTTAAGCCCTTTTGCCCTCTTGCTATTAGCAACCTCATCAAAGTAAGGCTTTACTGCATGCATGCATGAAGGGTTTGTTTAATCCCAAACGATGTATATCTTCCAACATGTCTACAACCTCATCAAAGTCATCTGAGACAGACTTCTGCCACAAGCCCTAAGAACCACCTAAAACTCGAGTGCAGCAGTGTCAAGCACCATAAGGCCACTCAGCTCCTTAAGCGAGAGCGGGCTAAACCAATTCTATGAATTCTTCCACTGTTAAACCAGCTTGTCTTACTAGCTTTTAGGAAAACTTATATTCTTGTATACTTTTTGTATACACAGTGTCTGCAATGGTGCAAACAGCTGTTGTAACCACCCGCATCAAAAAGGAAATCAAAGAGACTCTGGAAAAAGCCGGCG
>Ga0315282_10010554_pt1 | contig 14453 bp, 15 predicted proteins | sample YL17G07_20_MG_FD_203693 | JGI IMG/M metagenome (GOLD analysis project Ga0315282, IMG submission 203693) | Sediment microbial communities from Yellowstone Lake, YNP, Wyoming, USA - YL17G07_20 | ecosystem: Environmental > Aquatic > Freshwater > Lake > Sediment | place: USA: Wyoming | collected...
ATAAAGAAATGAAGATGGAAAAATTATGAGAAATATTCTTATCGGAGTCATCATTTTTCTGATCGTCTATATTTTCTTGTCTTTGCGTAAGGTGAAAAAAGAGACAGGATATGGGAAAATAGACCGATGCTTCGGAATGCTCGGGCTTAAACCGGGTGCCTCACAGGAAGAACTATCCCAGGCTTATAGAGATTTAGCCAACGTCTGGCATCCCGATAGATTTGTGGGTAACCCACGCCTTCAAAAAAAAGCGGAAGAAAAAATAAAAGAGATCAATGCCGCATACGAATACATTAAGTCTTTTTGCGGCAAACCGTAAAGTCGGTATAGGGGAAAGTTGTTTCTTTTGAGAACTCGTAATGAGAAAGAGAGGAGGTATGGGATCATGAGGTCTATATTAAGTGTTTTAATGGGCGTAGCCGTTTTGTTAGTGATTTCTTCGTGTGCAACAACCCAACCTCTCGGCGAGGGCGAGCTCAGATTATTAAGAATGCAAGTTCCTGAAAATGGGAACCTGATATTGAGCCATGCTTATAGGTTTAATATCATTTTTGAGTCAGATGGTAGTGCAGAGATTATTAGAGCCGTCTGCACCTGTGCAGACACTGGCCAGCGCGCTTACAAGGTAGAGGATGTAAATTATGGATCAAAGAGGGGGAATTTCAACCTGTACCTTTTTGCTTGTGCTGTTGATTCGCATAGATTGGAATGTTATGTGGATTATGTCAGTGAGGGGAAGAGGCGGCGGAGTAATTCCGTATTCGGTCTTGTCTACGGTCTTGTACGCTAAGGAGTGCTTCGAATCCGGGCCGATTTGAACCCCAGATAATCCGAACTCATTTCTCTCCTGGCCAATGGCGTAGCACTAAAATATCAACATCTTTCATAATGATCTTTTGAGGTCCTGCACAGAGAGCCAGCATTTGAAATATAGCTTCAAATATGTGCGACACCACCGGCGATCTTGGCCCAGGAATCGCGAAGGGAGATGATCCGATTAAACACAAGCTTCTTGGAGGAAGAATCTCTGAGATCAACGCAGAAATAACCGAGCCTCTCGAACTGGTATCTGTTTCCGGGCGTCGCACCTGCAACGCTCGACTCGACACGGCACAATGGAACGGTTTCCAGCGAGTTCGGATTCAGAAATTTCACGTAGTCATCCCCATGACTCATCGGATTGGCAACGGTGAAGAGGCGGTCGTACAATCGTATTTCGGCAGGAACCGAATGATTTTCTGACACCCAGTGAATGACCCCCTTCACTTTGCGTCCGTCTCTCGGCGGAGCATTTCGAGTTTCTGGATCATAGGTGCAGTGAACTTCAACGACTTGACCGGTCTTCGCGTCCTTAACCATACTTACGCATTTTACGATGTAAGCATATCGCAGGCGCACTTCGCGGCTGGGGCCAAGGCGATTGTATTTTTTGGGTGGATTTTCTTGAAAGTCGTCCTGTTCGATATAGAGTACCCTTGAGAAAGGTACTTTCCGCGACCCCATGCCCGGGTTTTTCGGATGGTTGAGGCATTCAAGGTCTTCCACTTTACCTTCGGGATAGTTGTCGATGACTAAGCGGAGGGGCCGCAGCACACCCATGACCCTTGGCGCATGCTCATTCAAATCATCACGCAGACAGTGCTCGAGCAAGCCCATATCGATGAGGCTATCGTTTTTGGCAACACCGATGCGATCGCAGAAGGTTCGAATCGCCTCCGGTGTGTAGCCTCGCCTCCGCATTCCTGCGATGGTAGGCATTCGTGGGTCGTCCCAACCCGTCACGTTTTCTTTTCCCACTAGTTCAATCAGTCTTCGCTTGCTGAGGACCGTGTAACTGAGATTAAGACGGGCGAATTCGATCTGTTGAGGATGACAATCCACATCCAACTGATCCAGAATCCAATCATACAAAGGGCGGTTATTTTCAAACTCCAGGGTGCAGATCGAGTGGGTGATTTTTTCGATGGAATCCGAAAGGCAATGAGCGAAGTCGTACATCGGGTAAATGCACCATTTCGTCCCGGTACGGTAGTGAGGTAGTCGCTTGATGCGGTAAAAGACCGGGTCTCGCATCGTGATGTTTGGAGAGGCCATATCGATCTTGCCCCGAAGGACACAGGCCGCATCCTCAAATTCGCCCGCCCGCATCCGTGCGAACAGATTCAGGTTCTCTTCGACCGAGCGGTCCCGATAAGGGCTTTCTTTTCCCGGCTCCGTCAAGGTGCCCCTTTGCTCCCTTATTTCATCTGCGCTCAAACTGCAGACGTAAGCCTTACCAACCCTAATCAGCTGGACTGCATATTGGTAGAGTTGCTCAAAATAGTCAGAGGCGTAGAATAGGCGATCTCTCCAGTCGAATCCCAGCCAGTGAACGTCATGAATGACGGATTCTACGTATTCAAGGGATTCACCACTCGGATCTGTATCGTCCATTCTTAAATTGCAGGTTCCACCGTACTGGGCAGCGACGCCAAAATTGAGACAGACCGACTTGGCATGTCCGATATGGAGATAGCCATTCGGTTCGGGTGGAAAGCGTGTGGCCACGCGGCCCTGAAACCTGTTGGTTGTAAGGTGCTCATCAATAATTTCCCTTATAAAATCTGAGGGGGGCGATGAAGGTGCTTGAGCCATGGATTCGGTTCCTTTCCCTGATATAAGATCAAATTGCCTTTCCTTCCCGTCAGAATATATTCTATTTTGCAATAAATTGCGATTTTTTTCTAATTCACCTTCCTGGTTAAGGGTTGATATCAGATCGAATTAATGATATTAAAGATTCGGTTACTTGTAGGATATTTATCCGAGCACGACGCACGAATCACGCCTGCGTCCCTTAACTCCTGGCACGGGGACGAAAAATGGGGGGTCGTCTAGCGGTAGGACTATGGACTCTGGCTCCATCAACTGAGGTTCGAATCCTTGCCCCCCAGCCATCGTTCCAATAGAGCAGCTTATTCCCCCCACGGTTTTCTTCCTTTAATTTTTTGTTTAATTTTTTGTTGACTCCGTCAATTGAAGTCTGTATAAATAGTTCGACACCATTCGAGCAATATCAACACCGAAAGGGTTTTGTGGAAAAAGAAGAGAAAAAGCCCAGAACTCACTATGGAATTGTGAACTTTGAGAAGAGGAGGCGCCCCCGATTTAATGTTGATTTGCCTGTAGAATATGCTCCAAGTAGCTTGTTTGTCAAACACGGCAGAGCTGTTAATATCAGTGAAGGGGGATTGTTGCTCTACCTCCCGGAGCGAATAGAAATCGGACAACATTTGGTCTTGAAACTATTTTTCCCTTCAGGAACAGCCTTAGAGACCGTTGAAACGATGGTTCAGGTAGTCTGGACGGACATTCATCTCGCCGAGGATTGGGGAGATTACCGGACCGGAGTATACTTCGTTGATATCTCCTCAGAGGATCTGGATAAGCTGATGAGCTTCTTGAGAAGCCTCTCCTCGCCATGAGCGAGACTAAACACCTCCTTCCTCCATCCGGCAGCCCCTTGCACAGCATACTTTCCAACCCTTAGAAAGAGTTTCGAAACAATCTCAATCAAGTCACTTCCAAAGGGTGAACTTCATCAATCGCAGAAGGTTGCCATCGGGGCTGGTCATCCTTATCCAGAACGTGGGCGCGGATACCTTCGAGATAATCCGGGTGCCTTATCATAAAGCGTGCTGCCTTCTCTTCCGCGGCGAAAACCTCCTCAAGGGGTCGTCCTTCATTATGGCGTAACAATTTGAGGGTGAGGATGAGACCAGTGGGAGAACGCTGGGACAATTGGCGGTAAGTATCTTCGCACCATCGGGTTTGCGGGCTGCACTGCAAAAGAGAGTCCATGATCTCTCGGACAGAATTCTTTCCTGAAAAATGGGTTTCAACCCATTTATCCATTTCAGGACCGGGGAGAATCTTTTTCTCCAGAAAAGGATTGAGAAAGGTCTTGAGCTGTTCGACAGCTTCCCCTTTTTCAGAAGAAATTCTTCCCGGATAATTTGTGAGAGTCTCCCTGAGTTTCTGAAACTGGGCTCTTCTCGTCAGGCCATTTGCCAATCCGAGGCGGGTGCATTCAACCCCCGTTGCTTCATAGCCTGTCAGTCCCAGGTACTCAGGGTATCCCCTGGGGCACTTGGCGAACATCCAGCCGGTCGCACCGACATCGGGGAAGAAACCGATTCTGGTCTCAGGCATGGCCATCACGCTACTTTCTGTGGCGACCACCAGGTCAGCCCCGGCAGACAGGCCAAGGCCTCCTCCCATAGTGATACCATCTGCGATGGCGATCACCGGTTTTGGAAATCGATGGAGATAGAGATCCAGTGCATATTCCTCATGGAAAAAAAGCTCTGCGCACCCGAAGGCCTGCTCTCTCACAGCCTTTGCCAATCTCTTGATATCACCCCCTGCACAGAACCCTCTGCTTCCGGCTCCTGAAAGCAAAACGAACTGAAAACGGTTCTGCGCCAGAGCTTCGTTCAGAGCCTGCCGGATCAATCGAATCATCTCAACGGTGAGCGCATTGATGGCTTGGGGACGATTGAGCATGATGGCCATCATGGAATCATAACGTCGTACAATGACTTCCGGCTCTTTCTGATCGATGTCGAGTGCCATAGAGATTGCAGCGGTTCTGATTTTATTTAACTTAACAATAATAGTATATGAATGAGTGGCATGGTGCCTCTATTTTTCAGGTAAATACTGTTCCTACCCACCTGAAAATACATGATTCACCCCATTTACATAGCCAAGGTCTGAGGCGAGAGGAGGCGACTGGGAAGAGAGAGAGGTCATTGAAAAATTCTTGGAAGTATGCAGAGAGAAGGAATTGAATGAGGATGAGCCGATTTAAGAATAGAACAAAAATAATGACGAAACTTGGGAGAAGACGGTTCTGATTAAAAAATAATGGCGGGAAGGGGTTTTATCATATCTTGTTTCATACTTTGATGTCCTCCTTTTCGCGGTAGAATAGTTTCAGGGCATCAACCTCTGTAACAATTTTACTTTTCCCATCCTGCGATTCAAGGACAGCCAAGCTTTTCACGATCTTCTTAACTTTGTATTCCATCCCATTTAAAATGCTTCTCACCGTGTCTCCCACTTTTGCTTCCATGGCGGTTCCTCCACTTTGGACCCCTTCACCGCCAGGTTTTTAAAATAGCACAGGCTTTCTCTCTTGTAAAGAATTTTTTTACACGATTTTATCGTTTTTTACTCTTCTTTACAGTTTTATGCAGAAACTGCCCGAAATCTCGTACGAATCTATTAACAAGCAACTCGTTGACATCTATCCTACCGTTAAGTTCTCTGTTGACCCATTCGCCGGCCCACCCTCGGCCTGGCCCTGAGCTCAATCGAGGGGCTCGGGTCGAAGGCAAGCCCAGGCCTTCAGGCCGGGGGAGTCGAAGGGTTGACTATTCCATTCCGCTTCCATAAAATGCCCCTATTCATCAAGACAGTCCTTCAGGAGGTGGAAAATGGAAAAGGAGAAAAAAGGAATTTCAAGAAGACAGTTCTTAACAGGCTCTGCGGCAATGGCCCTCACCGGTTTAGTGACAAAAAGAGTTTTTTCGCAGGCCAAAGATTCTCCCTCTTCAAAGACAGGGACACGGTTGATCTTATTGGGAACGGGCGGAGGCCCACGGCCCAATAAGATGCGAACCCAATCGTCGTGGGTGGTGTTGGTTAACGATGTTCCCTATGTCGTCGATTGCGGGGAAGGTGTCAGTCGCCAACTGGTATTTGCCAACGTGCCCCTTCGAAATCTCAGGTACATATTTATTACTCACCATCACTCTGATCATAATCTTGACTACGGAAACCTCCTTTACAACGCCTGGGTTTCCGGGTTTAAAGGGCGGGTCGATTCCTACGGACCGCCACCATTAGAAAAAATGACCAAGCTGTACCTGGAGATGAATGCTTATGATATCGACATTCGTATCCCCGATGAGGGCAGACCTCCGCTGACACCGATGATTTTTGCGCATGAGTTCAGCAAAGATGGTGTCGTGATGCAAAATGAAAGTGTCAAGGTCACTGCTGCGCTGGTGAATCATCTTCCAGTCCAACCTTCTTTTGCCTATCGTTTTGACACACCCGATCGTTCCATTGTCTTTTCTGGTGACACGACTCCGTGGGACAATCTAATCAAGCTTGCCCAGGGGGCAGATATATTAGTCCACGAGGTCATCCACAAACCCTCCTTAGCCAGATTGATGGCCAGAATTCCCAATGCGGATAGACTTGTGGAACATATTGTGGCTTCCCATACGACTCATATCGATGTTGGGAAAGTTGCCAAATCAGCAGGAGTCAAGACGCTGGTCTTAACTCACTTCGTTCCTTCCGATGATCCCTCCCTGACAGATGAAATGTGGATTGAAGGCGCAAAAACCCATTTCAACGGGAAGGTGATTGTGGGAAAAGATCTGATGGAGATTTAGGGACATGTTCATCAAAAGATTGCTAATTCTTTGAGACAAAAAAAGGCACATTTCCGCTGGATGCGAATTTCTAATTTTCAAAAAAATATATAAAAATCGTATGGTTAGATATAAAATCGATTTTTGGCATTGAATTTGCTCTAATAATAGACAGATTTTAAAAATCAGATTGCCGATAAAGCCAAACCACGAGTAATCGTGGGACGGAAAGCCACGGGTCCCAGGCTCCTGGGATAGCCGGGTTGCCGAAGCAAAAGAAATTTTGCTAAACCCGTGGCCTATATTTCAACCACGGGTTTTTTGTTGGCGGGAACGACAAATTCTAAAGGAGGAAAGGCAGTATGAAAACGCTTTGGATTGGAATGATGGCTGTCACATTTGTCTTAGGAACTGGAATCGTAGCGGTCGTGTACATTTTGGGAAAGATGGCTTTCTCCTATGCGAAAAGCTAACCACCATCATACCATTAAACGATAGTTGGATAGTGTTTAAAACTCCATCCTTGCCCTCCCTGTTTACGTTCCTCTCTCTCGTAGCAGGCCTATTGACAATCACCAACCTCATAAACATCTTTTAATTGCTAAATTACCTTATTTACCGGACTAATTCAGCCAAGGCGAAGCAACGTGGCAAATGTGGGGGTTATCATGATGAAGATATTATTCTTATTGTTGACAATGATGCTCGTCGCTGTCAATGGGTGTCAAAAATCCCATATGGCTCAACAAGGGGAGGGGAATGTTATGGCCGCAGAGGATGCGATGACAAGAAAGGCCACCTTCGCAGGAGGATGCTTTTGGTGTGTGGAGGCGGACTTTGAAAAAATACCTGGCGTTGTGAAAGTCATATCTGGTTACACCGGGGGGAACAAAGAGAATCCCACCTATGAAGAGGTATCGTCAGGGACGACTGGACATGTTGAAGCGGTCCAGGTCTATTACGATCCCTCTAAAATCACCTATGAACAGTTACTCGATTTCTTCTGGAGGCATATCGATCCAACCGATCCCGGTGGGCAGTTTGTGGATCGAGGTCCGCAATACCGGAGTATTATTTTTTATCATGATGAAGAGCAAAGAAGATTGGCGGAAAAGTCGAAGGGAGCGCTCGACAGATCCGGAAGGTTCAGGAAACCTGTTGTGACAGAGATTATCAAGTTTGCTAAATTTTATGAAGCAGAGGAGTATCACCAGGATTACTACAAGAAACATCATCTCAAATACGCTTATTACAGACACGGCTCCGGTCGCGATCAATTTCTAAGCAAGGTCTGGGGGAAAGAACCGGAAGGCGCAAGGCCCCCGCAGGGCGCAAAGTCCGATGACGAAAAAACCTATCAGAAGCCTGACGACGCAACCCTGAGAGAAAGACTGTCTCCTCTGCAATATAAGGTAACTCAAAAGAATGGTACCGAACCGGCGTTCCAGAATGAATACTGGGATAATAAGAGGGAAGGAATTTACGTCGATGTGGTTTCCGGGGAACCTTTGTTCAGTTCCCTCGATAAGTTTGAGTCAGGGACCGGATGGCCGAGCTTTACCAAGCCCCTTGAGCCAGACAATATTGTTGAAAAAGAAGATAGAAGCTTTTTTATGAAGCGTATCGAAGTGAGGAGCAAATACGGCGATTCCCATCTCGGCCATCTTTTTCATGACGGGCCAAAGCCGACAGGACTTCGGTATTGCATGAATTCCGCGGCATTGAGATTTATTCCCAAAGAAGACCTTGCAAAAGAAGGCTATGGCAAATATTTAAAGCTTTTCAGAAAATAGGGACGCATCCCATTTTTCAAACGAAAGTGATGGACCTCTACACTTCAGATTTTTTCCAGGATAATCCTCGCGTCAACAGCCAGCGCCTTATCCCGATAGGCGAATACGGGATTCAGCTCCAGCTCTTTAATCTGAGGATTTTCCTCAACCAATCGGGATATCTTAAGAATGATTTCTACTATGGCAGAGATGCTGGCGGGTTCTGTTCCTCTGAATCCCTGCAATAATGGATATCCTTTTATCTCTTCGATCATTTCCTGAGCATCCCTTCGATCAACAGGAATGACCCTGAAGGAAACGTCTTTGAGCAATTCCACAAAAATGCCACCCAGGCCAAACATGATGACCGGTCCAAATTGGGGATCCTTACTGGTCCCCACGATGACCTCTGTCCCCGGCCGAACCATTTTTTGAACGGACACACCATGAATGACCGCGTGGGAGTTGTGTTTCTTCACTTTTTTAAAAATTTCCTCATAGGCTTTTTTGACTTCGGTAGCATTGTTTAATGCAAGCTTAACCCCGCCCGAATCGCTTTTGTGAATCACATCCGGGGAGGCTATCTTTAATGCGACAGGGAACCCTATCTTCCGGCTTAATAAGACGGCCTCTTTCTGCGTCCCGGCCAATTTGGTTTCAACCACGGATATCCCCGCCCGTTTGAGAATTCTCTTGGATTCAAATTCGGTGAGGATTGACCTGCCTTCTTTCCTGACTTGATCGAATATTGAAAGCTTCCCCATCATTTTTCTCCCTTCTTTCGGATTGAATATTGATAAGCGATGCCGAGTGCTTTGATCGCCGTCTCAACGTCTGAAAATACCGGAAAGCCCAGGTCTTCCATCCTACCGGACATTTCATTGATAAGGGGAACGCTCGGGCCGTAAATCCAGGTGGCGATGGTCTTTTGATAATTTCCCTGCAGCGATTCATAAAATTTTAGGGATTCCTCTACAAATTCTTTGAAGGGGCTTGTCCAGATGACGTTCAGGAGGCAATCGATATTGTCGTCAGCCACAACCGTTTTTAAAATGTCGGGATAGATCGCGATGTAGCTACCAACCGCCATGGGCGGCCCAATGTCGACAACGGATTTCCCCAGGCCGGGATAAATCGCATTTAACTTCTCGATTGTCTCCGGAGATAATCGGGCGGGGGACAAACCATACTTCGCCCCTTCGTCTATGGCTAAAACTCCAACTGCTCCGGTAACCGTGACGATTCCCAGCCGATTTCCCTTTGGGAGCGGCTGAAGAAAAATTTTGGGCAATTCAAAAAGCTCGTGGAATTTTTCCAAACGAATGATCCCCGCCTGTTTACAGGCAGCGCTGAAAATCTCATCATCCACGGCCAGAGCGCCCGTGTGCGAGGCAGATACTTTTGCCCCCTCCTTTGTCCGTCCGGATTTTAAGATGAGAACAGGCTTTTTGGCGGCGACCCTTCTTGACATCTTCAAGAACCTGCGGCCATCCCGAATGCTTTCGAGGTACATAGTGATGACGTTCGTCGCCGGATCGCTTTCGAGATATTCTAGCAGATCACATTCATCCACGTCGCATTTATTCCCGAAATCGCATATCTTGCTCAGCCCATAGTGAAGATCTGCGTAAGGGAAGGCCTGAGGATTGATCATCCCTGTTTGAGCACAAATCGCCACGGCCCCTGGCTTCACTTTTTTATATCCCGGTTCATAGGGGTTCGGAGTCAAGCCATTGGCCGAATTGACAATGCCTGCCGTGTTGGGCCCGATCATTCGGATGCCTGCTTGCCTTGCGATCTCCAGGATTTCATTTTGCAGTTTGGCTCCCTCCTCATCCCTTTCTGCAAAACCGTCCGCGACCACGATCACTGCCTTGATTCCTTTCCCCGCGCATTCTCTCATCACATCGGGAACGGATCGGCGATTGATCATAATGAGGACCAAATCTATTTTTTCAGGTATTTCTTTAATGGAAGGATAAACCTTCAAGCCGAGGACTTCTTGATAAGAAGGGTTGACAGGATAGATTTTTCCTGCAAAACCTGCATTCAATAGAGTCTTAATGGCGACATAACCGCCGAAGTAGCCCTCTCTCAACGATCCGATGACTGCAACACTTTGTGGCTCAAAAAAAAGCTCCATCACGCTTTTTTCTGATTCCGAAACTTCACACTCCATTTGCCCCCCTTTTTTCTCCTTACTCAATTCGGCGAAGATAACATGCTACAAGGTAACAATTTTATGAAACGATTTCAACCTGATTTTCTGAGGAGCAGCAATACCTCAGTAGGCATGAAAAAATTTGGTTCCTTGCTTTCCGTTACGGCCGGAAGGGCGGTCAGGCTTCCGAAGTTTTAGAATGCGCACATTTGGGTTATGGGCAAGCGTCCATGGCAGCAAAGCCGAATGATGATAATTCCTTGGGACGCCTTGCTTATATTTAAGAGGTGGCGCTCTAAAACTTCTCCAACTCGACCATCCTTCCGGTTTGGGGCAGGAATCAATTTTTTCACCTTCTGAGGGGGTTACCCAAAGCAGAGGTGATCAAAGTCATTCCTAAGAGGCTAATCGGTCAAATGGATATCCAGGAAGAGATCTCCTCGCTCTCCATCCTCACCTTGTTTGCCCAATCCCTTCAGACGCAGGCGTGTCCCTTCCTCAACCCCAGGAGGGATCGTGACCATGAGGGTTCTCTTTTTCAGTCCGTGAGGAATGGAAATCATTTTCCGGGTTCCCAATCTTGCTTCCCTGGATGTGATTTTGATGATCCCTTGAAGGTCCAACTCATCCGGGATCGATAGCGGAGAAAGCGATTGAAAACGGGGAGTCCTTTGCCGTTCAGTATATTGCCGGAGTCCGTCACTTAAACCTATTCTCGGGATGATATCGAATAGTTTTACGAAAATGAGGCCAACGAAGAAACCACCGATGTGAGCCCAGAAGGCAACGCCCCCGACATTTCTGGGTGTGAGGCCTGCAGAAAATAATTGTATCAGGATCCAAAACCCGAGGAAAATAAAGGCGGGTATTTCCACAAATTGGAAAAAGAAGAAGATCGGGATCAATGTCAGGATTCTGGACCGGGGATAGAGAATGAGGTAGGCTCCCATGACACCCGAAATGGCCCCGCTCGCCCCGATCGTAGAGATCTTAGAATTCCAATTTGTGAAGAGATGGACCAAACCAGCTGCGATACCGCAGAAGAGGTAGAATGCGAGATACCGGATATGACCGAGCCTGTCTTCAACGTTATCCCCGAAGATATAAAGAAACCACATGTTCATGATAATGTGAAGGAACCCTCCATGAAGAAACATGGAGGTGAGAAAAGGGAGATATTGCTGGAAGTCTGTAAAGTGAGCCGCGGCTTCCGGATTCGAGTACCGGAGGGGCACGATTCCATAGAGATAAAAAATCTCATTCAAATTTGAACCTTGGAGAAGCTCCCACAAGAAGGCGATAACGTTCAGGGCGATGATGAGGACATTAACAGCCGGAAAGTTCTTTGAGCGAATGGCATCTCGAATGGGGATCATAAGCTTAAAATCTCAAGCTCAAATGTCAAAATTCAAATGTCAAGTTCTGGAGTAGGTTTTTATTACTCCGTAGTATAAATCCTCGAAATTTAGAAGACAAGAAGAATCGCGAACCTAAGAAGTTAGTGAAATAGTGCTTGATTTTTGATGAGTTGTGCGTTAATTTGAACAAGGTAAATTAGTACAAGAAGTGAAATTATTGAGTCATACGTCAATAGGTCATTTGGCATTTGAATGACCTAATAACCCAGTGACTGAATGACCGTATTGCGATTTAAGTAAAGAGGGTCCCATCGTCTAGTGGCCTAGGACACCGGCCTCTCACGTCGGTAACACGGGTTCGAATCCCGTTGGGACCAGTACATTTTTTGATTTCAAATCGCCCTGTGGGGTTCCCCAGATTCCCTGTTTGAAATTCGAGAGAGTTTCGGAGTTGACAGGAAAGTAAAAAAAGTTTAGGGTAGGATCAATTCTGCCATGAGAGGTTGCCGTGTCGGACGAACTCAAGATTGTTTTGGAGGATGTGAAGGAGAAGTTTGATACGGTCATCGAGGCCTTTGATATGGTAAAGGAAAGGCTCGATCGTCACGAAAAGACCGAAGAGGAGAGGTTTCAAAGATTAGAATCGGAGCTCCTGTCGGTAAAAGCAGATGTGGTGGAGGTCCATAAGGATCTAAATGAGCATCGAGACAGCACAGAACTCCACGGAGGAAGGGTCAAGAAAGAGGCATCTTAAAGGGAATTCATTCCGGTGTCCGAATAGTGATTATCCGGTGCCCAAAACCCTACGATTTGATGTAAACCACTAAAACACTCCCGTTGTTGTAAAACTCTTTGACATCAATCTCTTACTCATGTAATATTACTCAGTGTGAATCCGTGGAAATAGCCGCAGAAGGCACTTTCACGTCGGCAATACGGGTTCGAATCCCGTTGGGACCACCACCTCTTGAGCTGAAGATCGACATAAAGGGACTCCTCAAGCATGGAAAGAAGTCGAGACTGGATGGATCAGGCCGAGGGAGATCTAAGACACGCTCAAAGCGATTTAGAGCGGGGTTTTTATGAGTGGTCTTGTTTCTCATCTCAGCAGGCGGCCGAGAAGGCTGTCAAAGCTGTCTTTCAGAAGTTGGGTGCCGAAGCCTGGGGCCATTCAGTCAGTGATTTGCTGCAAGAATTGTCGAAGAGGCATGACGTTTCAAGGGAACTTGTAGATGGAGCCTTAGAATTGGATAAGGTCTATATCCCTGCTCGATACCCCAATGCCCATCCCTCTGGCTCTCCGAGAACCCGCTACATTGAAGAAGAGGCAAGGAGGCTACTCACCCATGCCGATAAGATCGTTAACTTCTGTAAGGGTCTTCTATCCAAAATTTGATCAGGCATATCTCCTCCGAATCCTTCCAGAGAGACTTAGGATCCTGCATAGAGAGCTCCATCTCCTTCGAGTTGTCCTTTTCGGTTCTTATGCCAAAGGCAACTTTACGGTTGGGAGCGACGTGGATCTGCTGATTGTTTACAAAGGAGGAAACAGAGCGGACGCATATGCTGTTGCCAAGAGAATCCTTGATATTCCACAGCTTGAGCCTCATCTTTATTCAGAGGATGAATATAAGGAGATGGAGGGAATCATTAATAAGATGTCTGACGGCGGAGTATTAATACTATCCGAAGGATCTTCAACCTCACAATAGGCTGTTGCAATGGAATATCTTCCAGTTACTGTCGATAAAAGCCATCTCATCACCATTGGAGAAAGACTCTATTCGGAGAGTATCGAGCTCATCCGAGAGTTGGTCAACAACGCCTATGACGCCGATGCTACAGAGGTGGATATCAAAATGACCGATGAATCCATTGAAGTAAAAGACAACGGGATAGGAATGGATCGGGAAGGGTTAAGGCAATACTTCAATATTGGGTCCCCGGAGAAGATCGTTAAGAACAGGTCGCCCATTTTCCATCGAGATCTGATCGGTCAGTTTGGCATCGGCAAATTTGCAAGCCTTTCTGCTTGCGAATGTTTCGCGGTTTGTACTCAAAAAGGGGATTTTGCAGCCAAGGTGATCTTCGACAAAACAGAGTGGGAAAAAAAGGGAGACCAGTGGAACTTACCCCTCCAAATCTTGCCTCCTGACAACGAGCGGGGAGATGGTACGACGGTTACTCTTCTTCGATTGAAAAAAAGATTTGAGCCAGAGGAGGTAGTCCGAAAAATTGTAGAGGGGACGCCTTTAAAAGCCTTAAATTTTGTGGTCAGGCTGAATGGAACGAGAATCACTGCAAGGAGTCTGAGCGGCCATAGAATTCCCTTTCTTGAGGGCACAGATTTCGGCCCTGTTTATGGAGAGATCGTCATTTTACCTTCCTCCACTGCCTCCCCAGACCAATTGGGGATCGAAGTGAAAGTGAAGCAGGTTACGGTTAAAAGAGAGTTTTTTGGTTTAGAACATTGGGGAAAGATTGCCTCCAGAGTTCAGGGTGAAGTACACGTCGATTTTCTACCTGTCACCACCGACCGAACAGGGTTTATTCTGGATAGCCCCGAATACCAGGCCTTCAAAAAGATTATGGAGAAGGTCGTTCAGGAAGTGGAGAGCATCCTGAAGCGTCTCGCAGGGCATAAAGAGAAACGAAGGGCAAGCAAAGCGCTTAAGGAAGCGCTGCAGAGAGTCCATCGAGCCCTGGCCTTAAATCCAGATCTTTCTCCCTTTGG
>Ga0315282_10010557_pt1 | contig 14450 bp, 17 predicted proteins | sample YL17G07_20_MG_FD_203693 | JGI IMG/M metagenome (GOLD analysis project Ga0315282, IMG submission 203693) | Sediment microbial communities from Yellowstone Lake, YNP, Wyoming, USA - YL17G07_20 | ecosystem: Environmental > Aquatic > Freshwater > Lake > Sediment | place: USA: Wyoming | collected...
TACGTTGTACGTGATGTACGCGGGCCGGCTGATGGAGGAAGGGAGAACCGAGGACCTGATCAAGGCACCGCAGCATCCCTATTCGCAGAAACTCATGGCCGCAATCCCACAGGGATTCGCCGACGCCCCCGCGTTGCCAGCCCCCACCGGCGAAGCACCAGACATTAGGAAGCTACCATCAGGCTGCAAGTTTCATCCCAGATGTCACATGGTCATGGAGAAATGCAAAACCGAGGAGCCCCCATACATTGAAACTTCTCCAGGACGCCGTTCCTCCTGCTGGTTGGCGCAGAAAACATGAGCAGCATCGTGGACGTGGAGAATCTCACTGTCACGTTTAGAGCACGCGGAGGCGGAGGGTTCCTTTTTGAAAGAGGAAAAAACACGATAAATGCAGTTGAAGACGCCACATTCCACGTCAAGGATGGCGAAACCTTTGGGTTAGCCGGAGAAACGGGTTCAGGAAAATCAACGATCGCCCGAGTCCTCGTTGGCCTATACAGGCCACGCGCCGGAATCATAAAACTCCTCGGCAGAGAAATCAATTTTCGCAATAAATCGGACATAGCTTACTTGAGGCGGAACGTGGGAATCGTTTTTCAAGACCCGGTGGGGTCATTAAACCCTCGGTTGAAAGTCAGAGAGATTCTGAAGGAAGCATTGATTGCCGCAAAGGCTTTTGATAAACGAGAGTTCCAGCGAAGAACCGAGGAAATCTTAGAAAAAGTTGGGTTAAGAAAGAGCAGCATTGAAGCCTACCCGCGCGAGCTGAGCGGTGGAGAGAAGCAACGCGTGAGCTTAGCCAGATCGCTAATCGTGCCGAAGAAACTGCTGGTCCTTGACGAACCCACAAGCAGCTTGGACGTATCGATCCAAGCGCAGGTGTTGAACACTTTGAGAACGTTAAAGTCAGAGCTAGCGCTCTCGTACCTCTTCATCACGCATGACATTAACGTCATCAAATACATGAGCAACACTCTCGGCATCCTGTACTACGGGAAGCTCGTGGAGGTGGGGCCGACCTATGATGTTGTAATGACCCCGAAACATCCCTACACAGGTAAGCTCATGGCAAACGTTCTAAAGCTCGAACGGGCTGAACATGAGCAGGAAGTTTTGGCCGACCTAGGACCGTCCGCGACGGGTTGCATATACAGCAAGGTCTGCCCTCAGAAGTTCGAAAAGTGTACTGACCCTCCGCCGATGTTTAATGTGGGTCCGAGGCAATTCGCCGCCTGTCACTTATACGAGAACTCCAAGGCATTGCACTGAATTCACGTCGTGCGTTGGTCTGTTATTTCAGAGTGTCGTGAGTCACCGGAGCACACGATACATCGTGATATCTTCCATTCCGATTTGCACCTGAAAGGATTATACACACGTTTCGATAACGGGCGATTTATGGCACTGACGATTTTCCATGTGGACGCATTCACTGAGAAGCCCTTCGCTGGGAACCCTGCCGCAGTCTGCATTCTACCGGAACCACGTGAAGATGGTTGGATGCAAAATGTAGCCCGGGAAATGAACCTGTCCGAGACCGCTTTTCTTCAGAGGCGGGGGAACGGGTTTAACCTGCGCTGGTTCACGCCGGCTGTCGAAGTGGACCTTTGTGGGCATGGGACCCTCGCAAGCGCGCACATCCTTTGGGAGCAGGGAATTCTGAAGCCTGACGAGGCTGCTCGGTTTCACACTCGCAGTGGCCTTCTGTTGGCGCAGCGCCAAGGTGAGTGGATTGAACTCAATTTCCCATCCCTCCCGGACAAGCGGACAAAAGTCCCTCGCGGCCTTCCTAAGGCTCTTGGGGCAAAGCCAAGGTACGTTGGCAGAAGTCGGTTTGATTACATTGTTGAAGTGGGATCGGAGAAAACTGTCAGGGGATTGAGGCCTGACTTCACCCGCCTTTCGGCTCTACCAATCCGCGGGCTCATCGTGACCGCCAAGGCAACAACCAAACCATATGATTTCGTTAGTCGCTTCTTTGCGCCTCGGGCCGGCATCAACGAGGACCCCGTAACGGGCTCAGCACACTGTGTCCTAGGCCCTTTCTGGCGCGACCGGCTAGGCAAGAACGAGCTACTGGCCTACCAAGCCTCAGCTCGCGGCGGCGTAGTACGCGTTCGGGTCGGCGATAAACGGGTGTACATCGGCGGCCGAGCCGTCACTGTCTTACGAGCAGAATTCCGCGAATAATTCCCTAGAGAGACAATACGCGAGGCCTCTTGCCCGCTTATCACGACGATTCGTTAATCGACCTGCCGTTCTTTCCACTCCCTCCACCACCAACTATATTGCCCAACACGAGCACGTATGCTCCAAGAAACGCTAGTTCAAACAGGGCCTTGGAGGTGAATTGAATGACAGTAAACATAACAGTAGCCAACTTACCGACTTGTAGGAAATGTTCTGAGGGTACACTACTCCCGGTTGCGGATACCTGGAAATGCTCCAATCCCGACTGTGACTTCGAATTGTAGTGCCAGGGCGATGGAACGGCCAAAAACCCGGTGGCGCCCCTCTGCGATTGGGGCGTTTACTTGTTTGCTTTCTTGGCAATGAGCCCGTCAATGCTTAGTAGGGGGCTTCCATTCGCGAGTAACACAAGTGCTCCAGCCATCAGGCCATAGTCCTTGGTTAGTGCGCCTATTCCCCCCATGAGGCCTACTGTGCCGGTGATGGCGAATTCTACGGCTGGCCACACGGCCGTCAACCTTGTGAGCAGGCCTAAGATTAGGGCGATCGCTCCTAGGGTTTCGAGGCCTGTGAAAAGGTAGGTTAAGGGCACTACCATGCCTGGCCCAAAGATGTTTCAAACGAGTCCGTTTGCTTGTGGATTTCTCGCGGCCAATGCAATCCAGCGTGGGATGTCGGAGTTGAGCCAAAACAAACAAACGCGTATTGGCCCCGACCAGTGGGTTTAGGAAACAGAAATGAAGCTGACTTGGAATTAAACGAAAAACCGCTATCGCTTCATTCAGGCGACCTGATTTAAGCCTAACCCTTTCATTCGCGTAGTTCTTCAATTGTGTCACCTTGCGCGGCTTCGCCTTCCTCTTCCACGCTCGCGTACCAGCCCCTCCGCTGGTAGATGGCTTTCACAATATCCTTGTCCTTTCCAGCGTATGGAAGCAAGTATAGGGTTGAGCACGGGTCGCAAGGCTTGGTGATCTTAATCACAGCTCGCCCAATTTTGTATCGCTTCCCCGGAGCGAAGCTGCTGTACGGGATTCCTGACGTTGTGAAATTTTCGCCAATATCTCCCGGTTTGATCGGCCAGCCTTCCCTGTTGAGTCCTTGAATTGTCTCGATGGGCATGAGAAGCACAGCCATCGCAGGGTCATCGTGCGCTTCCTCATGCCGCCATCTGTTGAAGTCACCCACAAGCCCATTCCGTTTCACTAACACGCGATCAACCGGCCTCTTCGGGAGTCCTCTTTCACCATGCGCCTCCGCTTTGACATTGATTTGGCGCACTTCACCTATGGGCCGTTCAGAATTCATAATGCTCAGCCGAGCTTTTGCGTCTTGAGTCAGATTTAATGATTGACTGGACGCTTACGCCGACCCGCGGCGCCCCTCTAGGTTCAGAGCCTTCTCGTAAACTTCGTAGTCGGATTGTGAGAAGCAGACAAAGATGATTTTCTCGATGCTCTTCGTATTCTCGATGGCCTCGCGCACAGTTCGGGCGGCGATCGATGCGGCTCTTTCGATAGGGAAGCCGTAGGCGCCTGTGCTAATAGAGGGGAAAACGATTGTTTTGACTCCATTATCTTCTGCCAGGTTCAATGAGTTTCTGTAGCAGTTCCGGAGGAGCTCGTCTTCACCTGCTTTTCCCCCTCGCCAAACCGGGCCCACCGTATGGATCACATGTTTTGCTGGTAGATGGTACGCTTTAGTGATTCTTGCTTCTCCGGTGGGGCAGCCGCCGATTCTGCGGCATTCCTCCAAGATTCCAGGGCCAGCGGCCCTGTGAATGGCGCCGTCCACTCCACCACCACCTAACAGGGTCGTGTTGGCAGCGTTCACAATTGCGTCAACCTTTTGCTTCGTAATATCGCCGAGCACTAGCTCAATCTTCCCCAACCCGCTGTCCCCAATATGGTCTTCTTCGCCTGTTATTCGGGTTCTACCCTAGTCTAATCCGTAGGGCTTGAGGAACGTGACCACACGCTCCTTTACGGCAAAGTACAAAACCGAACCTAGTATGCCTATGGCTATAATGCTCCCCAGCATGACTTCAGCCCAACCGGCTACGATGGGAATTGCAAACAAGTAGCTGAGGTAGCTGCCTACAATCAGGCTGACTACGAGGATCTCGACAGCTACCCCAACCATTCCCCATGATTTGGATTTGTGCCGTGCTATACGCCATGCAATGAAGGTTGCCAGAAAGTTAGCGATCGCTCCGCCGACCATGTCGACGGGCCCCAAGCCCCCGAAAATATTGGCGACCAAGGCACCAAGCGATAAACCCACAACTGCTGGCCAACCAAAAAGCATGGCGAGCGGCAGAAGTGCGTCTGCTACTCTTACTTGGAATGGCAGGAAACTAATTTGTGCGAGGACCACTACGCCAACTGCGTAAACGGCTGCGAACACTGCCGTCAGAGTGACAGATACCGATTTCTTGCTTTTCACTATGTCACCTCCCTACTCCGGGGTTTTGTTCGGCGCAACGGGTGGGAGGCCCCACTCACGCGCCTCTATGGCGCAAACAAGGTCAAATCAAAATTAAGTCTTTCCGACACTGCGGGAATGTTAAGAAAAATGTGGGAAAGGCCGCTAGCCCTTCCGGAAGTCGTCTACGCGACGCTTGTGGGATTTGATAGTTTTTTGCTGACTTCTAGCAGCTTCTCGCGTGTCTTCGAGTTGCCGAGGACACCGGCTACGACTGCGCCGATTGCGAAGGATGCGAGGGCTAGGGCGAAGCTTCGTCTGGATTCTCCATTCATTTGTTTACTTACCTCCTGTGATTGCGATTCGAGAGTGCAGTTGGTGTTTGAGGTATATTAATGTACCATAAATGAAACATTCATATACCAACAACCATGTAAGGTCTGGTCATGGCAACCCGCCCGGTTGGACATGGAGGAATAGTCATAAGCCCGAAATCCTCCTCAACCCCACCAACCCATTTCTCCATGCCCACCGCCGGGCCGCCAATGCGCGAAGAGGTGAAATTCTCTTGGTGAAATGTCTCAAATGCGGCGGCGAAGTTGCAGGACCAGCAAAAGAATGGGATATGCATCCCAAAGATGGACGAGGACCGGCGCTACACATCAAGCACTTCTCCTGCCCCCAATGCGGAAAGAAATTCAGACTAGCAACGAAGTTAGCAGGCGCCTGACATGGAGTCCCCGCCTCCATCCTTTTTCCCGATTTCATTTGTTCGCTTAGACAGGTGGCGCCTGTAGCCTTCGTTTCTCACGTGGAAGCTCCGTCCATTTCACAAACTCCCGCGATGGCGGATCTTCTTCATACAGGCGTTCTCGTCGAGATTCAAGCAACTTTGGGCGGTCGCCCAAATACCCGGCGGCGGTAACCAATTCATGCCCGGCTTCTGAGCTGGCCTGAAGCACGGATTTTGCTTCGTCCTCCCACTTCTCAGAGCGTAGCACGTGATGTTCGAATATTATCTTCGGGGTTTTCCCAGCTATTCTAGAGGCGTTCTCTAACCCCTTGTGGATGGAAGCTTTGTCGACTCGGACGCCTTCCAAGTACAACGGCGGCCCTCCTAGGATTAGGGTGCCGGGTTTCTCTTTCAATATCAGCCGAGTAGTCAGCTTAGACATAGGACCCTGAACGTCCGACGCGTGAAGCACCTTCTCCCCCTGAGATTCAATTGTAGTCATGAGAACCCACCCGAGTTCCGTTTCGTCTTCCCCGTGCGGAACCGGCTGAGAAATCTTCACCGTCGTGGCGCCAAATTCATAATCCCTGCCATCAGCCACCTCGCATTTGCTCCCGATCCGCTTCACAAACCGCTGGAACATCCATCCTCTTCTGCGCTGGTTGAAGTTGATGGCGTTTCGAATATCCTTCACAAGAACAAGTTTGTCCCGGTAGATTTGCTCAGATTCTTCAGCGCTACTCCCAAGCCAGACAGGTTCGGTGTAGTTCGGTGTGTGGTGGTCGTTGTGGTAGTGGGAGATGACTACGACATCAGCCTTCGCCGCATATTCCCTGATCCGCTTCCTACATTGGTCCCGGGCACGATACTCCTGCGGGTGGGGTAGTTTTCGGAAACGTGGCCCCAACGCGACGCCTGCGTCGACCAAGATTCTCACGTCGGGCGTCTCGATGAAAGTGCACATCGACCTCACACCTAGACTTTCAAACCCGACGGGCACTATTCGCACCCCAAGCAATTTTCCGCATCAACCTTTATTCAGAGATTCTAGGTGCGACTACTGGTCGCGTTGAACATAAGCTTGCAAATTGCTTGTGTTAGATATGCAAATTAGCGGGTGTCATGCTAGCTCTATGGGCGGGCGATGACGAGTCTGGCCCAATTGATCGTAAAGTGAGATGGATCTTGAGTGCGGGAGCCCGCAGTTACTGCTATCCTGAAGCGTAAAGCGGCATGCTATTTTCCTATCATCGCTTCAGTTTCTCGAATCTGATCCTCGTAGATTTTTCTGTCTTCTTCGTCCAGTCCGGTCAATCGGTCGAGCTGTTCGCGAGCTTTATCGAGGTAGTTCTGGGCAGCTTTGTTATCCCTGCCGATGGCATGTGCCCTCGCCATAGCCTCGTACGCCGTATGCAAAGTGTCTGACAGGCCCTTCTTCTCGCAGATTCCTAGGGAGGATTCGGCGAAATGGAGGGCGAGATGGGGTTCGTTGAGGGCTGCGTAGATTCGGGAAATCTGCCAGTCACTAACGGCCAGGTTTCGGGGGGTTCCGACGAACGTCCAATGGTAGCGGGAGGCATGTGCCAGATGTAGCATCTGCTGCTCGTCATTAGCGTCTCTACGTTTCTTGTCAAAATAGTCCCAAGCCGCGTTGAAACATTTCTCACCCATCTTTCGATGAAAGTCAAGTTCACTTTCCGACATGCCGGACACTGCCTTTCGCAGCCCGCGCAGGAAGAGTCGAAAACTATTGGAGAGTTAGGCAGACAGTTTCGTGAGTGAAGCGCTCTTGCACTATTCCCCGAAAAGCCAGAATTCGTTTCCGTCGGGGTCCTTGAACATCGCGTGGTAACCCCATTCCTCTTTCTTCGGTTTCACAGTAAACTCGACCCCTTTGCCGCTCATTTCCTTGTAGGCCTTGTCGAGGTCGTCTACGCGAAAGGCGATGCCGGTGTTTCCCTGCTCTAGCGGGGTTGTCTCGCAAAGGTGAAGAACCGGGTCTGAGCCCTTCGGGGCGACCGTGACCCAGTGGTCTTGCTTATCGCGTATTTCGAGGCCAAGTTTTTCCTTGTACCAATCAGCCGACTTGTTTGCGTTGGACACGACAACGGCTATGTCAATTATCGATTTAATCATTCAACCATCCTCAACGCACACTTATTGAGAGTCATTACTTAAAGCATGACATGCCTTCTAGGGCTTGGTACAAGATGCCCCCCTTCCGGACTGGAAAGATTCCAACCGAGGTCCTCATCCGCAACGTGTTTCGTTACAAGGGGGTCAAAGACCGCGCAGTGATCATGGGCTCCTCCGTAGGCGAGGACGCTGCGCTAGTCTCGCTGGGAAAGAACGTACTCGTCTTGACAACGGATCCGGTCACGGGGACGGCGTCTGACATCGGATGGCTCGCGGTCCACGTTAACGCGAACGATGTAGCCTGTAGAGGTGCTAGGCCAAGATGGTTTCTGTGCGACCTCCTGCTCCCTGAAAAGTCTGGCGTCACTTTGGTGAGCAAGATTATGCGACAGGTCGACAAGGCTGCGAAACAGGTGGGCGTCGCCGTTGTGGGAGGACATACCGAGGTCACTCCTGGGCTGAAACGCCCGATTGTGGTAGGCTACATGGTTGGTGTCGTCCCAAGAAATCGTTTCGTAACATCGAGCGGTGCGCGGCCAGGCGACCAGCTCATCATGACGAAGACAGTAGGGATCGAAGGAACCGCCGTGCTAGCCTCGGACTTCGCTCACAAACTTAGGCCGAAGATAGGTGGGAAACTACTCCAGCGGGCAAAACTCATGAAGAGCTCGATTGGCGTTGTTGAAGATGCTCTAGTCGCGGTCCGAGCGGGGGGAGTTAGGGCAATGCACGACCCCACGGAAGGCGGCTTGCTTCAGGGGGTCTGGGAACTTGCGGAAGCATCCCGCGTTGGTTTCCTGATTCACGAGTCACGTATCGCAATTCGTCCGGAAACGAAACGAATATGCTCCGCATTGAAAGTGGACCCGTTGCGGCTGATGAGCTCGGGTTGTCTACTCATATCTGCCGACAAACGGAGGAGCCGTCTGATCTTACGTCGCTTGAAGGCGAATGGGATTCAGGCTTCTATCATAGGAGTGATGATGCAACGCAGGCGAGGGAGGAAGCTGATCTTACATAACGGGAAGGCTAAGGGGATTCATGCGTCTGAGCGGGATGAACTCTACAGGGTCATCGAATCATACCGAACCAAATGATGAAATTTAGTCAATCAGTTTCACCCGGCTCTCCTGTTTTTATCGCATCGGAGAACAAAAGCAGATAAGATGGGAGTAGGCTAAGCCATGTCGAGAGTAGGGGCTCTCGTTCAATTGTCTTCAGATATTGTTAAGGAGACTTTGGAAAGGCCCACAGTCTTCAAAGACGAAGCGCCCCTCTCACTGGAATACATACCCCGAAAGCTTCCCCACCGCGACGAGCAAATGCGTTTTCTCACCCAACTCTTCCGCTTCACGCTCGACAGCCCCTTCTCCACAAGCCAACGCGTCCTCATCACGGGCGACGTAGGAACTGGCAAGACTGTACTCGCCCAACGTTTCGGGACAGACCTTGTCAAGGCTGCGAGAAACCGCAAGGTCAACCTTCACTATGTGCACGTGAACTGCCGCGAAGCGAAAGGCAGCCTCTTCATGATCATGAAACGAGTCCTAACCCAATTCGAGCCTGAGTTTCCGAAACGCGGTTTCGCGCCTGAGGAACTGCTCCACACCCTCATGGACATGCTCGACGACAAGAACATGCACCTCATACTCGCACTCGACGAACTCGAGCACCTGATCAGAATAGAAGAATCCACCCCAATCTACAACCTAACCCGCATCCAAGAGGAAAGGGTGGGCAAACCAATACGGCTCTCACTAATCTTCATACTCCGCGAAATTGAATACCTCCAAAAACTCGACAAGAGCACCATCGACACGCTGCAACGGAATATCGTTAAACTCGACAAGTACAATTCCCGACAACTAATCGACATCCTCAAAGACCGTATTGGGTTAGCTTTCAAAGAGAACACCGTGGCCGACGAGGCGCTTCAACTCGTCGCCGACATAGGAGGCCAGAGCGGTGACGCAAGATACTCCATCGAACTACTCTGGCGCGCCGGAAAATACGCCGACTCTGACAGTGCAAAGCACATTCTAGCCGACCATGTGCGGAAGGCTGCCGGAAGCGTTTACCCGATGCTCCGCGGCGAATACATAGCCGCCTTATCACCACACGAAAAATACATGCTCCTCGCCCTAGCGAGGGTTCTAGGGGAATCACAGGAAGCCTACGCTACCATAGGCGTCGTTGAACGCGAATACAGGGCTGTTTGCGAAGAGTACAATGACCAACCTAGGAAGCACACTCAAATCTGGAAGTACGCGCGCGGCCTAGGCGCCATTGGCGTAATAACGGCCGAAAAATCAGGCGAAGGCGTACGCGGAAAAACAACATTACTCGGCCTACAAAACATACCAGCCTCAACCATGCGCGAGCAACTAGAAGCCGCCCTAACCACAACACGAAAGAAACGTATGCCACGAAAGTAAACCCGCTTCCAGTGACCGGCTAGAATCATGCCTGTAGTCGTCAAGGCGCGATTCGAGTATCACAAAGTTTCAAGGTTTCAATGCTACCGGGGAGTCATTAGAACCCACAGTGCAGATGGAAATGGCGGAAAGCCATGACTCACGGGCTAAGCGGCGTGGACGCACTACTACGGGAGCAAGGTTGCAGTCGTGTTCATGTAGATCCACATGGCTTCGCCAGGAAAACACCCCCCACAGATAGTCATGAGCCGAAATCGGGTTAAACGCCAGGACTCGGAGTCGTGATTTGCGGCAACAATAGCCGCGGGCACGGCGCAAGGGCTAATTTGCCGGAACGGCTTTAATGTCAGGCTTGAGGTTTGTTTGAGGATGCGCCGTTTCTCCATGGTAGACATCTCACCGAAGGACGCTATAGTCAGAGAGGCAACAGCGGTCGGGGAAATTGTGTTGAAACCAAGCACAGTTTCACGCATTAAACGCGGCCGAATCGCGAAGGGCGACCCTATTGCTGCCGCAGAGGTCGCGGCAATAATGGCCGCGAAGCGTACGCCCTACATCCTTCCTTTCTGCCACTCGATTCCGATAACAGCAGTGCGAACCGAGCACTCCTTGGCGGGCAATGTGCTAAGGGTGGAGTCGTACGTGAAAGGGTTAGCGAAGACTGGGGTTGAGATGGAAGCGCTAACTGCTGCCGCAACCTATCTTCTCACGATTTGGGACATGGTGAAACAGTACGAGAAAGACCCCGAGGGCCAATACCCAACAACCACCATCACAAACCTCAAAGTAACAAAGAAAATCAAGCGAACATAAATGACCAAAGTCCCGGAACTTCACAAGTCATCGGCACCAAAATCGGTCGGAATCTACATCATAACCTGCAGCACATCAAAATTCAAAGAACTCAACGCTGGCCAAAAGCCCAACGACACATCTGGGGACACTATCGAGAAGCTTGCCCGAGGCGCAGGCCATAGAATTGAAGGACGCCAATTGATTTCCGACTCTAAACCAATGATAACAAAAAAAACAAAACACGCCCTCAGGACCCATGGAGTTGACGCGGTGATCATAACCGGCGGGACAGGCTTGTCCCCGAGGGACGTTACCCCTGAGAGCATCATACCCCTGGTTGATAGGGAGATTCCGGGTTTTGGGGAACTCTTCAGAAGAATCAGCTTCGAGACTATCGGTCCCCCTGCCCTTCTCAGCCGCGCATTCGCGGGAACGAGTAAGGGGAAGGCGATATTCTGTCTACCAGGTTCGCCGGACGCCGTTCAAACGGCCATGGAGAAGTTGATTCTTCCAGAACTTGGGCACATCATCGGCGTAGCTCACGAGCATTAACGCTTCTTACGGGCAGGCGCCCGCTTAGGAGTCTTAACTGGCCTAGCAGGCTTAGTCTGCTTTGCTGGTGAGACAGCGGGGCTGTTCTTTGCCACGTACTTCTCGTAAGCTTTCGGATCTGCGAGTGTTTGATCGCATATGCAGAATTTCAGAGAGGGGATTAGATGGCTGGGGCAGTTCTCAACAAACTCACATTCTTCACATGTGATCTTCTGCCCGTCCACGCAGCATTCCTTAATGATCTTACCCTCCACTTCAGCCGCAGCTTGCTCAGGGCGCCGGAATTTGATAGGCCTCGCCATTATGTCCGATAGCCTTTCTTCAACTGAGTCTAGGTTATCGAGTCGGCGGACAGCAAATTTGCCGCCGCTCCTATCGTAACTAATGCCCGCCCGCATGATTTGGATGAACTTGTCCTTGCCCATGTAAGGCAACTTGAAACCTGTCGGGTCAAGAACCTCTTCAGGGCCTTTCACGGTTGGTTGCGTCTTAGATTCCGAAACCAGGAAATCTATGTCCCGCTCCTCCGCTTCCAGGCTCAGGGCAATTTCCCGCCCACGTTCCCCATCAGAGCTGAAAATGGCCACTAGGAACGGGACAACTTCATACAACGCCTTACGTTTCGACATGTGGCATGTCCTGGCTATCCTGCGGCACAGGTGGTCCAACGCCCAAAGTCGGTACTGATAACGATCCACGATTTTCCTCGAGAGCAATGGGGCTACATCCATCGCATGCTCTATGTCGTTATCGACCGGCTCCGTTCCCACCGAGGCCAATTCGTTCAACGCGACGGGCAGTAGACTCCATTCCGGCACAGCATCCCTGCGCGGCTGGTTGAAAGGGGGCGGCATCATCCCACGAGAACGGCTTGCACCAACTCTCCCATACCCGATATCTGCACGGGACAAGCTGTCGTAGGCTTTCGCCAATTTGCTAGGCGTGGTGTACAGGTAGGGGAGCAAATCGTGAATGAGCAATAGCAACTCGTCGCGGTAGAGTGGAATCTCAGTCTCGTTGAGGGCCTTTCTAGCTTCGCCGAATCCGCGTGAAGCGAAGAGGCCCCTTAAGGTTCCTTTTTCATCCAGCTCCCTCGTCCGTTCCGGACGTAGGGTTACTACGCCACTGGTTGCGATGGTTTGAATATCATTGACGGCGGACCTTATGTCCCCGTGACTCTCGCTGGCAACTCGTTTCCTTACCTTTTCAGGAACTGAGCGCCCCTCTTCGGCAAGGATATGATTAGTCAGCATGAGTAGCAGTCGGGGGCGAATTTCAACAAGCGGAACGACGATGCAGGCCTTCTTGAGGTCGTCAAATTTTTCGTCGTCTACGTTGTTAGCCGTTAGGGCTATTGGTACGGGCGACTGCTTGATTACTGTAAGAATCGCTCCCAACCCTCCGCGGTCTTCTCGCCCGAAAACACCGTCCACCTCGTCCATGAGAACCATATTTCCTCGACCATCGGCGGTGAAGCTCTCGAGCGTTGAAGAGGACCTTGCGGGAACAAGCAGGTTCTTGATGGCTTTCTCAGTCCGAATGTCGCTTGCATTCATCTCAAGCACTCGGAAGTGGAAATCGTTCGCGGCGGCTCTAGCGAGCGTAGTTTTCCCAACCCCAGGCGGCCCGACTAGGAGGCATGCCTTCGTGGGTTTCTTCTTCAAGGTCCATTGCTTCATCCAAGCCTTGAATGCTTCGACTGATTCCTCGTTGCCTAGAAGCGTTGCTGTGGACAGGGGACGGTACTTCTCAGTCCAAGCAACTGTCTGGAGCGTTTGCACTCTACTTTCTTCCAATCACGCTCAACTGAGCCAGCATGGCACTGAGCTGAATATCCTCATTTGCACCTTGCGTCAACCTGAAATCACATTCACCGAGTGCACGCACAACCTCGGCCTGCTTGTCACCCTTAGCCTCTGAGACGCGGCTGACCTCCCGGTTCGCTCCGCGGATAATCTCTCTGCCGCTCACACCATGCTTGCCCATCAACTCGTACATGGCATCTCGTGCCTTCATGAAATCCCCTTGAAGTGCAAGTTTCAGCATTTCACGAATGAGTCCACCCTGGGCCTCTGGCATGACCCTCTCGAGCGTCGCCAAGTCTAACTTTCCGCCCTTCGTGCTTGTGGCCGCAACCTGGAGGTAGTTAATCGCCCTACGAAGGTCACCTTCTGAGAGTCCGAAGACTCGTTCAACAACTTTGGGACCTGCGTCGATTTTTTCAGATTTGCATATCTTTGCCAAGTATTCGATAGCTTCGGCTTCTTCCAATCGCCTGAATCGGAAGACTGAGCATCGGCTCTGGATGGGCTCTATGATGCCGCTTTGATAGTTGCAGATGAGAATGAAGCGGCAGGTTCTGGACGACGTTTCCATTATTCTCCTAAGCGCAGTTTGGGCGTCTCTTGTCATCTCGTCACATTCGTCGAGGATCACAAGCCCAAACTGAACGCCTGATGGGGTGGTTTGGATTATCTGGGAGAACCCTTTGATTCTCTCGCGAACGACGCCGATACCACGTTCATCGGACGCGTTCAACTCCAACACTAGGCTGCGAAAACTTTCACCCATCAATTGACGGGCTATGCAAAGGGCAACTGTACTCTTCCCAGTCCCAGGCGGGCCCGCGAAGAGGAAGTGGGGCATCGTTGCAGGCGTTTTGAGCAACGCTTTGATTCCGTAAACTGTTTCCTTTTGATTGACGACCTCATCGAGAGACCGAGGTCTATACTTCTCGATCCACATGACGTTGGCTTGGCTCAATACTTCTCCACCGCGCGCAATTGCACGTTCGATTTCCAGTGCAGCTGAGTTTACGAACCACATTCAAAAGCCTTGGCCCAAGCAAAGCTGCGGGCATTCGCTGCACGCGAAAACACCCATCATACTTTCATCCTTCTCTCCCCACGCGCAAGTCGCTCCAATGGAAATCTCGACTGAATAGAAAAAAGAATTCGAGTTAAAGCATTTAACTTGGAAAAGGGCGGTTAGCGGTTTGGTGTTTCATTCTTGGCGGAAGCCTTGATGTCAGTCGGCGACATAGACTTTGACTTTGAAAACTCTCAGATCAGGGTAGTTGTGACCCGGGAGTTGCCTGAAACGCCCAGGATGCCGAAATTATCCTCGGCGAAAGTCGGGCAGGAACTTGAAGTTCCCTATTGGACAGCCAAGGAACTTGTACA
>Ga0315282_10010558_pt1 | contig 14449 bp, 12 predicted proteins | sample YL17G07_20_MG_FD_203693 | JGI IMG/M metagenome (GOLD analysis project Ga0315282, IMG submission 203693) | Sediment microbial communities from Yellowstone Lake, YNP, Wyoming, USA - YL17G07_20 | ecosystem: Environmental > Aquatic > Freshwater > Lake > Sediment | place: USA: Wyoming | collected...
CAAATTCACTGGAAAGCTGAGCAATGGTCTTTTCCCCTTTCACGGCTTCCAGGGCAACCTTGGCCTTGAAAGCTGCATCGTGTCCTCTTCGCATGCTGTGCATCGTGCCATACCTCCGTTCGGTTATGGCAGGCTAACATGCACCTTATACCCCTGTCCAGTTTTTGGGGAGTATTATAGACTGACCATAGCTGACTTTGAGCACCAGGAGGAGAGGGATGAATATCGTTGTCCTCAGGGGAGAGTCTTTAGGCTTGAGGTGAAAGAAACCGTCAATGACGGGGTCATTTACAGAAGGTATAACAACGATGAAGAGGGGTGTGAGGGGTGTGAGCTTAAGTTCAGGTGCGTCAGGAGGAACAAGGCGAAACGCAGGTACGTGATGGTTCCTGTGGGGAGTGTTCCTGGCCGTTTGACTAAAGCCATGGCCGCAAAGATCGACAGAGAAAAGGGGCGAAGGATCTATCATCGTCGCATCGCCATTGCCGAGCCGGTATTTGCGAACATTCGTGTCCGTAAAGTGATGAATCGGTTTACCTGGGGTAAGATGGTTTTAGTGGACACCAAAGTTGAGGTAAAATGCTAAAGACGGAGGTGTCAGAATGGAAAGGATTCCCAGAGCGATCTACACGAAGGAGCTTCGAGAGGAAGCAGTGAAGCTTGTAACGGAAGGGGGATTAAGGATACCGGAGGTGGGGCGTAGGTTATCGGTTGCCGCCTCAACAATACGGTACTGGGTTAAGGCAAACAAGGAAGGCAAGCTTAAGGAGGTGGGGAGGCAGCAGAGGCCGCTTACGGAAATAGAAATGGAGCTTGCCCGGATCAAGCGTGAGCTGGTAGAAGTCAGGATGGAGCGTGACATACTAAAAAAAGCGGCCGCGTACTTTGCGAAGGAGTCGCTGCCAGGTACGCGGTGATGAAAGGGATGCGATTCAAGTATTGTATTGAGGCGATGTGCCGTATTTTGCGGGTATCCAAGAGCGGCTATTACAAGTGGCTCCATCGGAAGCCTTCCAAACGTGACAGGGAAGAGGGAAGGCTTGAAGTGGAGATAAAAGCCGCACACCAGAGGACCCGTGAGACGTGTGGCCCTGAAAGATTACAGCATGAGCTCAAAGAACAGGGTGTGGAGGTAGGGATCTGCCGGATCAGACGGATCAGGAAGAAGCTGGGGTTACGGTGCAAACAGAAGACGAAGTTCAAGGCTACCACAGATTCGAAGCATGCCCTTCCGGTGGCAGAGAATCTGCTCAATCAGCAATTTGAGGCAACGGCGCCGAACGAAATTTGGCTCAGTGACATTACCTATATCCCGACAGAAGAAGGCTGGCTCTATCTCGCCGGCCATAAGGACATCTTCACGGGGGAAATCGTTGGATATGCAATGGGCAGTCGTATCACCAAGAACCTCGTGAGCCAGTCTTTGTTCAAGGCCGTGGCAGCTAAACGGCCTGGAGCAGGCCTGATTCACCATTCGGATCGTGGGCGTCAGTACTGTGCCCATGAATACCGGAAGCTGATGGATCAGTTCAAGATGAGAGCATCCATGAGCAGAAAAGGCGACTGCTACGATAATGCTCCCATGGAGAGCTTCTGGGGCACGCTCAAGAATGAGCTTATCCATCACTGTCGCTACAAGACGAGAGAAGAGGCCATCCGAGAGATCACGGAGTACATAGAGGTATTCTACAATCGGCAGAGACGGCAAGCACGGCTGGGGTACCTATCCCCGGCTATCTATGAGCGGCAGTTCTATGCAAGGCAGGTTGCAGCGTGAGAGAGCGCTTCGTGTCCACTATTGACATCAGGGATCACACTGTTTAAGGCTGAACCGATTAGAAAGGGGGAATTTGGCATGTCAAAAAGAAAGAAAAGTTGGCTGACTGGATTAATGGTTGGATTGATCATCCCGCTTTCGGCTGGAATGGCCACACCAGCGTTTGCAAGGTCCATCAGCCTCAAAGATGCCGGGGTCACTCTCTGGATTTTCATTGTTATGGGCGCCGTGATCGTCCTTCTTCAATTGATCCCAGCAGCAATTCTCTTCTTTTCTTTCGTTGGGACTTCTTCAAGCATGGTCTTCAAACGCAAGAGGGGGGTCGGGGAAATTGCGAGAGAAGAGAAGGCTGTACTGCCCGGAATTGAGCCTGCACCGGTTAAGAAATAGGAATTGAGAAGAATGTTTGGAAAAAAGAGAAATATTCTTATCCTCTTAAGTTTGATCCTGGTCTTGGCGATCACATTGGTTTCTTTGGGGATTGCTTATGCTGGAGGGATCAGGGGAATCGGAGTATTGGGAATTTGCTTTTTCTTCACGGGAGGGGTCATCGTGGTCTTAGCCCAGTTGATTCCTGCTGGAATTCTCCTTTCCTCCTTCATAGGAATGGCGTTCTCCTCTTTTCGTAAGGGAGAGATACCCGTCCGGGTGACGTAGAAAGAAAAGCGTAGCATGGAGCCCTCGCTGAGGAGGAGCTTAGTATGAAATCGAAATCGATCCTCATTGCCTACCAGGATGATCTTTGGGCCAGATCACTCTCCACTTTTTTTCACGGCATTGGTTACAGAGTCGAGACAGCAAAGATGGTCAGTGAGATGATTCGAAAGGTTCGAAAGGGAAACATTCATGTCGTCCTCCTCGGCGATGAGATGGAAGGGGTGAAGGCCTGTGACTTAGTCCCCCTATTTAAAAAGATGGATGATAAGATCCAAGTCATCGTCATCTCTTCGGATCTATCCCTCGGGCTGGTCAAACGACTTCGGGGAGCAGGGATCTTTTACCAGGCCATGAAGCCGGTTGACCTCGAAGAGATCAAGTCAGCAGTGGAATGTGCTTTTGAAAAGATTGAAAGAGAGAATTTAAAAGGAGGGTTCTTCCCTTTCCTCATTCCAAGGAGGGTTCCAGCATGAAAAAAAGAGAAGATGGAGGCATGGCTTGGAAAGTCCTCGGAGGGGGCCTTCCTGTCTTTCTGATTCTGGGGCTGATCCTGGGGTTGATGACGGGAGTCGCTTGGAGCGACAATTCCCTTTGCTTGGGTTGTCATCAAGACGAGTCGCTAAAAAAGCAAGATGCTCGGGGGAAGAATATTTCACTTTTTGTGTCCGAGGCAGTGTTTAAAAGCTCGGCCCACCGAAAACTATCCTGTTCAGAATGCCACACCCGTATCAAGGATGACAAACATGCAGAGGGCGGGCAGAAGGCGGCGGACAAAAGGGTGAACTGTGCCACTTGCCACGAGAAGGCGGAGAAAGAATACCTGCAGGGCCTCCATTCCAAGATGATCATGAAGGGGATGGAGAGGGCAGCCAACTGTTATGACTGTCACGGAAAACACAATATTCTGCCCAGCAAGAATTCCAAATCCATGACCAACGTTTCCAACATCGAAAAGACATGTGATCGCTGCCATTCGAATGCGTTATTTGTCAAGCAACATGCATTGGGGGCGGCCCTGCCCGAAGGGGAGTTTAAGAGAAGTGTCCATGGCAAAACAGGGGAAGTGACCTGTACGAGCTGCCATGGGAGCCATAGCTTGAGGTCTCTGATCGATCCCAAATCAACGATCTTCCGGTCGAACATTCCCCAGACATGTGGTGTATGCCACCCTGAGATCACCAAAGAATTTATCGTAAGCATCCATGGAGAACTCGCTGCCAGAGGGAGAACGGATTCGCCTACCTGCACCACCTGCCATGGGTTTCACGGGATCAAAGCGAAGTTAGATCCAGACTCTCCGGTCAACGAGAAGAGAATTGCGTTAACGACCTGTCCGCAGTGCCATGCGGCAGAGCGAATTTCAAAAGAATATAAAATTACGACCACACCGGTAAAATCCTACTACGATAGTTTTCACGGGCTCTCTTATCGTGGCGGAGATACCTATTCGGCCAACTGTGCCAGTTGTCACGGAGTCCATGACATCCTGCCCTCATCGGATCCAAAATCGATGATCCACAAAGATAATTTGCAGAAGACCTGTGGAACATGCCATCCCGGAGCCTCGGAGAACTTTGCAAAAGGAAAGATGCACGCTGTTGCCTCGATCACCGGAGAAAATTTTGGAGAAAAGTTTGTTGGGTGGGTGAAGATTGTCTACATTTTACTAATAGTCGCTGTCATTGGGGGATTGACATTCTTTAACTTTATGGATTGGTTGAGAAAGACGATTGACCGGGCACACTAAATAGCAAGGAGTAGATCGCCATGACAAAGGGATACCTCAGGATGACATTGAATGAGAGAATGCAGCATCTCAATCTTGCCGTTAATTTTACGCTCCTGGTCATCACAGGTTTTGCCTTAAGCTATTCGACCGCCTTCTGGGTTTCTCCCATTACGGATGCCCCTATGGGAATGACCTTTCGAGGTTTTTTGCATCGCCTCTGCGGTGTGGCTACGGTTTTCCTGGGGGGTTATCACCTCTTGTACTTAGCCTTCACGGAGAGGGGGAGAAGAATTGCAAAGGATATGATCCCAGGGTTGAAAGATGCCAAAGACCTCTGGGAGACGTTGAAGAACAATCTCTTCATCAACCGGCCGGCCAAAGCGCTCAAAATGCCTCGCTTCAATTTCCGGGAGAAGTTGGAATACTTAGGCTTGATCTGGGGAACGATGGTTATGACTGTTACCGGCTTTATCCTTTGGTTTAAAACGGAATGGTTGATGTATTTTCCCATGTGGACTTGGGATGTTGCCCGGGCGATCCATTTCTACGAGGCAGTTTTAGCTACCCTCACCATTATTGTCTGGCATTTTTATTCTGTCGTTTTTAATCCCGATGTCTACCCTATGAGTTGGGCCTGGATCACAGGGAACCTTACCGAACATGAAATGGAGGAGGAGCATGGGATGGAGCTGGAGAGGATCAAGACTCAACCAAAAGGAGAACTGAAGGAGTTTGCCGAGGCGGCAGCCGCGGGAGGTGGAAGGGTCTATACCGTCCGTCGTGAAGCGATAGAGAAAGAGGGAGAGAAGAGTCCATCCCTTCGTCGCTTGTATGGAATCGTTCAAGGATTCAATGAGACCATTAAGAATTGGAAGGGAACGTAGAAGGGGGGTGATGGGTCGTGTCAGATACCGTTGTGGAACGACGCAGACCTAATACAAAGAAGAAGGGAAAGAAGCCTGTTCGAGTTAAAGAGGCGGCCTTTTTAAAAAAGACTTATGAGTGGTTAAGGTGGAAGATTACGGACACTGGAGATTTTACGTACCACACTCCCTGTTTAGAACAATAACCTGAGTTTTTGGGCCCTATTTATCCTCTGACTCCCACCATCCAAACCCCACCCAAACGGAGAGGATAAATAGGGCCTTTTTTTTTGATGCCCCATCCTAATAAACGATTGTAATGCCTCACTGAAGCGTGGGTGAAATCCGACACTCCGACAAGAATGCCTCCGAAAATCTTATAAAGCGGACGTTTAGTGGGGTAACGTTCGGGAGCATCATCGGGTCTCGTTGCTGCCCTGGGATTCTTTTAGCCGGCCTGCAAGCTGAGGTTGCCGCCATAATATTCTCTCCAGCATCCTTGCCGGATGTCGCCAATTTTGCATGGAAGAGTGAGGCATTCCAAACGATGAATTTCCTTTCTTGTAGAGATGACAAGAAAATGTTAATATGTGAATCAGTTAAGTTATCAGGAGAATATGAGGAATTCTTAACGGCGGATCTTGCTTTTCACCCCTGGGCAGGCCTGTCTGCCACGCGCGGGCTCAAGGTGAGGGTTAAGAAATGTTAGTAAGGGCATCCAGGAGAAAAATTTTATTTTATATTGTTCCGTTTCTGGTTTCCTTCCTCCTCTTTGGGAATTTCACAAGAGGGACTTATGCCATGACGACGGAAGAAGAGAAGAAGTTGGGGAAAAGGGTCCTTCTTGAAATTCAGAAAGAGGCAGATTTCGTAAGAGATCTAAATGTTCAGGCTTTTATCGAAAGGGTAGGGTATTCCTTAGTGGACCAGTTGGGTCCAACTCCTTTCGACTTCAAATTTTATGTGATCAATGCACTCGATCCAAATGCCTTTGCCATTCCGGGCGGTTATATTTTCATTACCACGGGGCTGATTGTTTTGGCAGACAACGAGCAGGAAATCGCAGGAGTGCTCAGCCATGAAATCTCCCATGTCACGCAGAGGCATGTGGCGCAGATGATTGAGAAATCGAAACGGCTCAGCATTGCCACTCTGGCCGCTATGGTCGCCGGGATTCTCGTGGGTAGGGGTGGCGCAGGCTCGGCAGCGGCTGTGGCGATGGCGCAGGGCACAGCAGGGGCTCTTGCATTGAAATATACCCGGGAAATGGAAACGGATGCGGATCAAAATGGCTTGCATTTATTGATCAAAGCGGGCTACGACCCCAATGGGATGATTGCCTTTTTTAACAAGCTCCAGAAAGTAAGCTTGGCCATGGCCCCCAACATCCCCGCTTACCTTCTAACCCATCCGGCCACTGAAAACCGAATTTCCCTCTTGGAAAACATAATCCAGATGGGTCCGAAACCCACGGGACCTTTCAAAACCTTTGAGAATTTCAACAAGGTTCGTACTAAGACTTTCGTAGAGGAGAGGGAACCTCAGGCAGCCATCACCTATTATCAGTCTCTGGTCGATACTGATCCTAATCAATGGGGGGGGTACTATGGTTTAGGTCTGGCCTATCGGAAGATGGGAAGATTCGATAAATCGATGGAAGTCCTCCAACAGGCACACTCCTTGGCTCCTAAGGATGTTGACGTATCCAGAGAACTCGGCATCGTCTATTTTCTTTCCGGGAGGGTGGATCAGGCCATTGAGAACCTCGAGGCTATACGCTCCGCTCCCAGCGAGGGTAAGCATAGCGATTTAATGACTCTTTATTACCTTGGGAGGGGATATCAGGAGAAAGGGGACTTTGCCCGGGCCCTCCCGCTCCTTTTGAAGGTTCAAAAGGAGAAGCCTGAATTCATCGATGTCTACTACTATCTCGGGTCTGTTTACGGAAGAACAGGGCAGAAGGGACTCTCCCATTTCTATTTTGGAAAACATTTCAAATTAAAACAGGAGAAAAATAATGCCCTGCTTCATTTTAGGACATCCATGGACTGGTTGGAGAGAGGAAGCCCGGAGAGAGAAGAGGCCCAAAGCGAGATTAAAGAACTCACCTCACCCAGGCAATGAGACTTTGAGGGGAGGGAAGAGCCTCCTCCATATCAAAAACCCAAGACGACCACCGATTCAAGCGAGAGGAACAGGATGAAGCCCGTTGAGCTTTATTGCAAAGAGGTCTCAGAGCTGGGGGTGGATGGACCAAGGGTGATTGATCCCCGTTCTGTCGTCACTGCCGAATGGGTCAGGATGAAGTGTCAATACGGGTGCCCTGGATTCGGGACGAGCCTATGCTGCCCACCACACACCCCCACTCCGGACATCACACGAAGGGTGATGGATTCTTACCAAAAGGCTATTTTGCTGCATCGTAAATTGTTAAAGGGAGAAAGGGCAAAGCCCTTCAACGAGAACGTTGTGAACGTTGAAGTTAAGATTTTTCTTGATGGCTACTACAAGGCATGGAGCATGGGTTCGGGTCCTTGCCGTCTTTGTAAAAAGTGCGACGTGACCACTCCTTGTAAACACGGTTTTGAAGCGAGGCCTTCGATGGAAGCCTGCGGCATCGATGTCTTCAAGACCGCCAGGGACAATGGATTTCCCATTGAAGTGGTAAAGACTCATGAAGAAGAAAGAAATATCTTTGGATTGATCTTAGTGGAGTGATCGCGCTGTTCCCCGCGAAAAAATTGGATGAATGGTTCAAGGCCTTGCGGATGAGGTCCTTGGGAGAGAGGATCGGATGAACGGAGAGGCGAAAAAATCAAACGAAGAAATGAGGAGGCTTAATCAAGAGCTTTCGATCCTCAATACCATCAGTCAGACCGTCAATCAATCCATCGATCTGGATGAAATCCTGAACAAGAGTGTGGATAAGATGACGGAGATGATCGATGTCCACCAGGCCAGCATCTATCTTTTGGACGAAAAGAATGGCGAGTTGGCGTTAGTCGTTCATCGCGGATTTTCCGAGAAGTTTTTGGAATGTATGAAGCGTAGGAAATTAGGGGTAGGGCTTACAGGAAAGGTTGCTCTTTCCGGCGAGTCGATATTCATCGAGGACTACCCCAGTCATCCGGATGCCCTTGGCCCAGGGATTGAAGAAGGGTTGAAATCCGTAGCCATTATTCCCCTCAAGTCGAGAGACAAGATCTACGGGATCTTAAACATCGGCGGGAAAGAGGTTTCAGAGATCACCCCGTTTGAAAGGAACCTCTTTAACTCGATCGGACAGCTCATCAGCGGGGCTTTGGAGAGGACTTTTCTTTATACCGAGAACGTCAAACGTCTGGAAGAGCTGAAGACGCTCTATTCGATCAGTCAGGAGATTGCTTCGAAACTTGAATTGAATGTGATCCTCCAGAAAATCATGGAAAGCGCTATCCAGCTCTTGGGTGCGGATTCGGGAACCATTGCCCTCTGGGACAATCGGAAACAGCATTATTCCATTGCCATTGTCCATGGATTGCCCGATTCATTAATTGGAAGAGAAATTTCTCCACCTCGGTACGGTGTGATAGGGGAAGTGATTGGCAAGAAGTCCCCCGTCCTCTATAAAGAGTACGAGAACCATCCTAACCGATTCAAGGAACTGGATTCCTATCATATTAAAGAAGTTTTAGGCGTGCCTTTAATCGTCAGGGTGATGATTATTGGAACCATGACAATAGGGTCGTCTGATCCCGAAGTCCATTTCCAACAAAAAGAGATTGATCTTCTTTACAACTTTGCCCACCAGGCGGCGATTGCTATTGGAAATGCCAAACTCTACGAAGATTCCTTAGCGAAGATCAGACAATTGACTACGCTCTACGAGATTGGAAAGACCCTCTCCTCTACTCTGGATCTTGACGATTTGTTCAAAAAGGCGTTGGAGCTTCTCAAAGATCGTTTAGGCTACACAACCTGTGGAATTCTTCTCCTGGATAGAGAAAAGGATGAACTCTATATCAAACAGGCCACGGGCAGGGATTTAGAGGAGGCCAAGAGACTAAAATTTAGAGTCGGGATCGATGGTATTGTAGGTTGGGTGGCCAAAACCGGCGAGCTCGTTTATGTCCAGGATGTTTCGAAGGATCCGCGATATATTTCTGGCGGACCTTCCATAAAATCGGAGGCAGCCTTTCCTCTCAAGGTGAGGGATCAGCTATTCGGAGTTTTGAACATTGAGAGCGATGAATTGAATGGGTTCGACGAAGAGGATCTGAAGACCCTCTCTTCTTTTGCGAGCCAGATGAGCATTTCCGTCGAAAACGCCCAGCTCTTCTCCGATCTGAAACAGACGCTCCGAGAATTGAAGCAGGCACAGGACCAGATCGTCCAGGCTGAGAAATTGAGAGCCATGGGAGAGATGGCCAGTGGAGTGGCTCACGATTTCAATAATGTCTTGGCTGTCGTCCTGGGAAATATTCAGCTCCTCCTCCATCAATTGGATCACCTCAGCGTTGAAGAAATTCGTGAGGGCTTGAGGGTTATCGAGCGCTCCTCGAAGGATGGCGCAGAGACGATCCGCCGGATACAGGAATTTACGGGTGTGAGAAGAGATAGAGAGTTTGTCACCCTTTCTCTCAACGAGATCATCACGGAAGTGGCGGGCATTACCCAACCCCGCTGGAGGGATCAGACACAAAAGAAGGGGATACAGGTCAAATTGGCAACCCAACTGGGAGATATCCCTATGATTATGGGGAATCCTTCTGAGCTGAGGGAAGTGCTGACCAATATCGTTTTTAATGCGGTGGATGCGATGCCCAAAGGAGGCGAGCTGACCGTCACCACACAACCCCAAGCGGAGGATTGGGTCGAAGTGAGGATCACCGATACGGGAATCGGAATGACCGAGGAGGTAAAAAGGAGGGTTTTTGACCCATTTTTCACGACAAAGGGGGTGACGAATTCCGGGTTGGGAATGAGCGTTTCCTACGGGGTTATCAAGCGTCACGGAGGAGAAATTCTGATTGAAAGTGAACTAGGAAGAGGGACGAATTTTATCATACATCTGCCGACGGGATATGGGGAAGAAGAGCCCGCTGTGAAAGCAGTCCCTCCGGTCAAGGAGTCGCGACAGGCACGGATCTTAGTGATCGACGACGAGGATTCTGTGAGGGATGTTCTCTCCCGGATGCTGAAAGCGAAAGGCCATCAAGTGGCGGTTGCTTCCAACGGCGAAGAAGGGATTGAACGATTCAGATCTGAGCCATTTGATCTGGTTTTGACGGATCTGGGAATGCCAAAATTGTCCGGATGGGAAGTGGGAAAGACGATCAAAGCGATCAATCCCAAAGTCCCCATCGCCATGATCACCGGCTGGGGAGTGGAGCTGGATAAACAAAAGTTGAGCGAAAATGGGATCGATCTTAGCATCGCCAAACCTTTTAACTTTGATCAGGTAGTTAATTTGGTCTCCGAAGCCATGGAGTTGAAAGAAAGGATGTGATCTGAAATCGAAAGGTTGGTCTTTCGATTTTTGCTCCAAGCCATTCATTCATAAATGTCTCTGCCACGCCGTCCTGCGTAAGTTTTCCTCATGTGGCCGGCAAATGCCCGGTCCCGCCAAAGCGGGACCGGCGGGGTTAAGGGGCACAATTAAAAAGATTTTTCCTTTTTATCCCTCCTTTCGCTCCTTATTTTCTGACGAATCGATAGGTGAGTCCTGCTGAAATGAGCAAAGGAACCACGCCCAATAAAATAAAAACGGCATCAGCCGGCAAACGAATCCATTCGATCAGGGTGGTGACCCGGTAATTTAAAAAATCAGGGCCTCTGGCATGCCAGTATCCATTTTTTAAAACATCTAAGAATTGGAGTACTCCACCGGGAAAAAGATTCAAAACGACCATACCTGCTAAGCCGATATTCAATCCCCAGAAGGAGACCCTGATATATTTTTCCACAGATTTCCATGCTTCATCGTCCAATACCTGCCGAAAAGCAAAAACCATAAAGGCGACAGCAAACATTCCGAAAACTCCCATCATGGCCGCATGACCGTGATTGGGAGTGAGTAGGGTGCCGACTTCAAAGTAACTCACGATGGGTAAATTAATAAGGAATCCAAATATCCCGGCACCGACAAAATTCCAGAATCCCACAGCCATCATAAAGTAGAATGTCCATTTGTGAGGAATAGATATTTCTTTACCACAGATGTCGCATTTTCCCTTGGATAACCTGATAAAGTCCCAGGCATCGAGCGTCAGCAGTGTCAGCGGTATCACCTCCATCGCGGAGAACATCGCGGCAAGAGCCATTGTGATATTTGACTGTCCCGTCCAATACCAGTGGTGCGCCGTACCGATGATTCCCCCGCCGAGAAAGAGAATCGCATCTAAGTAGATGACCCGGGTTGCCGTTTGACGGGTGACCATTCCCAGTTTATAAAAAAGGACGGCCACCATCGTGGTGACAAAAAGTTCAAAGAAACCTTCCACCCACAGATGGATAATCCAAAAACGCCAGTTGTCCACCACGGTGTAGTGAGTGGTACTGGTGAAGAACATGGCGGGTAGATAAAAGAGAGGAATGGCAAGAGCGGCTAATAAGAAAAGAGTCGAAATCTCGCGTTCATCCGGGTCCTTTCTTGCAGGTCTGCTCCCCCTGAATATCAAGATAAGCCAGAGGATCAGGCCAATCGCCAGCAAAATCTGCCAGGCACGGCCCAGGTCAAGATATTCCCATCCCTGATGTCCAAACCAGAACCAGAGTTTTCCAAGGAGTTGATAGACGCCAAGCATCTCACCCAGCAGACTGCCGAAGACGACGATAACCAGTGCAACAAAGAGAAAATGGATCCATTTTGCCTGGCCTTTTGGTTCTCTGCCTCCCAAGGAGGTGGCCAGAAACAGCCCTCCTGCGATATAGCCGGTGGCTATCCAAAAGATGGCTAACTGTAAATGCCAGGTGCGAAAGACATTGCCCGGAAAGAACGAGGGTAGGTTAATGCCATAAAAACTTCCCGGATCGGCACGGTAGTGGGCGGTTGCTCCCCCGACGAGGACCTGGGCTAAAAATAGCAAGACGACGACAACAAAATACTTTATTGTCGCTTTCTGGCTTTCGGCGACCGCCCCGGGGATCATTTGAGGATGGATATGCTCACCCCCACCTTTCCAGCCAAGAAAATTGAATCTGCCGAAGGAGAAGAGAACAATGGCTGTTCCGGCAAGGAGGGTCATAAGGCTCAGGGCGCTCCAGAGAACCGCGTCACCGGTTGGTGTATTTCCGGTCATGGGATCGTAAGGGAAATTATTTGTGTAAGAAAATGTTTTTCCAGGGCGATTCGTCACGGAAGCCCATGCGGTCCAGGCAAAGAAAGCGGTCAATTGCTGGATCTCTTTCGGATCCTTGATATGGTTGATCAGCAAGCCTCGATTTAACAGGGGTTGGGCAAAGTATTCCGTCCACTTTCTTATTTGGTTTCCGTAAGACATTACTTCAGGGAGGCTGAAGGTCAATGTTTTAGTCTGCAGGTTATAGCGATTTTGTTTCAACAACTGCTGGACTTCTGCACTGACGGCAGCCCGTTCGGTCAATGTGAGGTCCAGCCACTTGCGATCGTAATTCTGTTTTGCAAGGTGGATGCTCGTATCCATGGCAAGTGTGTGGAGATACTCGGCAGAGAAATCAGGACCGAGATAGGCTCCATGGCCCCAGATTGTTCCATTCTCCATCAGCCCGTATTTCAAGAAAACCTCTTGGCCGTAGAGGATATCTTCTCGGGTAAAGACCGTTTCTCCGGATGGACCCATAACCTTTTCGGGAATGGGTGGGGCATCCTCGTAGACTCTAATGGACATCCAGATCAAGACGGCAAACCCAATCACCAAGACGATAATGACAGACCTTCTCCACCAGGGAGAAAGTTTTTCAGATGATTTTTTATTTTCCTCCATGGTCGCCTCCTACACTTTTGGTTCAAACAAGTTATTTCAATATTTCCTCGTCATAGATGTTTTCGAATTTCAGTTTATGCTTAGCCTCCTCCTGAGCCAAGAAAGCAAACATCTTCTTCAGCTCTTTATCCTTGCATGATTTCTTCAGGTCGTTATAAAGCTTGACAGAGTGTTCTTCATTCTTCATCACAAGTCGAAGGATATCGCCATATGAGCTATTAGGCATGCACTTCACTTCGATTAAATAATCGCTGATCCCGAGGTCAGGGATCGGTTCGAGCTTCGCTTGAACAACCTTCTCTATCGAGAGATTCTCAAGCAATTTGCGGTGCCCTTCTTCCTCTTTGGCTAATTCCTCAAAAAGCTCTTTCGCTCCGGAATATTTGGCTATCTGACCACACATGGTGTATAAATCATGAGTGCCGATCTCTTTTTCAATGGCAAACTGAATGATCTCTTGAAATTTTTTCTCGTCCATGAGTATCCCCTGTTTTCTCCACTCACCATAACTCCCCCCTTTGGGGGGAAGTTATGTAGGGGAGCCTCTGAGTGGGCTCCTGATTGGGCGGCCACAGAGGACCGCCCCTACAAAACCATTCTACCGGATCGACATGAATCAGGGTATGCAGCTCCTCACTTCCCCCGGAGCTATTCACATCTATCTCTCCAGTTGCCGAGGATACTCGGTAAGAATAATCGGTCCTTTTGGATCCACCACCACGGTATCTTCTACCCGGACGCCCCATGGACCCGTGTACAATCCACAATTGCCTACTGCGATGACCATATTCGTCTCCAGAGGAGGTGGCTCCTTCTCTCCATGGAAGAAGGCATGGCCTGGTGGCAAAGGAGATTCTTCGAAGTCGATGCCGACACCGTGGATGGGAGGCCCAAAGATATGGCCGCCATGTCCACCCTCTTTGATCACTTCGTGGAAATTCTGTTCTAACTCAACCATTCCAACTCCTGGCTTAACCTTGGCGATTGTGCTTTGCTGAGCTTTTAGATATAGATCATAGCCTGCTTGCTGTTCAGTTGTCGGTTTCCCTACGCACACAGTCCTGCAGATATCTGCGCTATAACCGTTGACAATGGGGTGGATGTCGATCATCACCAAATCACCGACCTGCAATTTACGAAGTGTTGGAAGACCATGGGCAATATTCGTGCGTGGGCCAGAGGAGACATAAGTGCGCCAGAATTCTTCGGCACCAGCTCGCCGCATAGCATACTCTGCCTTGGCTGCCACCTGGCTTTCCGTCATACCCGGTTTCACGGCCGCCACAGCTGCTTTCATTCCTTTAGCAGCCACTTTCGCCGCGGCTTTGATGCGCTTGATCTCCTCCTTATCCTTAATGATGCGAAGTTCAGATAAGAGGTGGGTACAGTCTTTGGCAACCATACCGGCCGGTTTTGCATGGGGATGGGTAAGCATGCCCATCATGGACTGAGTAAGAAAAGTGTACTCCAGGCCTAGTAT
>Ga0315282_10010559_pt1 | contig 14448 bp, 7 predicted proteins | sample YL17G07_20_MG_FD_203693 | JGI IMG/M metagenome (GOLD analysis project Ga0315282, IMG submission 203693) | Sediment microbial communities from Yellowstone Lake, YNP, Wyoming, USA - YL17G07_20 | ecosystem: Environmental > Aquatic > Freshwater > Lake > Sediment | place: USA: Wyoming | collected...
AGGTCGTCGTCGACTCCCGTCAAGCCTCACTGGCCGAAGCCGGGGATTTGATGATTCCTCTCGAGAAAGGATCGATCGGTCCGGACCACATTTATGCCGAGCTCGGGCAGATTGCCGCCGGCCAATTGCCGGGTCGGGGAACCAGGCAGGAAGTGACCTTTTTCAAATCCGTCGGTCTGGCCATTCAGGATATCGCTGTTGCAGCGCAGGTCCTCCAGGAAGCGCAAAAGTCCGATTTGGGGACGGAAGTCAACTTTTAGAGCTACTCTCGAGCCTTGCCCTTACAGCAGTGACGTCTGCAATTTCGCCCCAGGCGAGTTTGACTAGACCTGCTTTCTAATTTTCTCCACGCTTCTGTCATTATGAACATGAGGATCTTCGATCTGTCTGGCTCAGAATAAAATTGACGGGGAACGGGGGACGAGGTACGGGGGACGCTTTTATAGCCCGAAGCGAAGGCGAAGCGAAATCAGGGCGCCGAAGGTGTTGAGGTTGATGGCCGCTTTTTTGACCCCGCTGATGTCGCTTCCCTCGGGCGCGCTCTGCCAAATCCACATCGCCGGATAATTCTTGGACAGTTGATTATCTTTGACGTTGTAGGTAAAGAGGTTTCCGTGTTCGCCGGAGGATCCGGTCGAGGTCTGATCATAATACCAGCCGAGCTGCTCCTGCCAGAGCTGGTCCCGGGTCGTCCAGGAGTCCGCATAGTCCCCGGTCCAATTGGAGAAATTCACCAGCTGGCCGAATACCTCGAAGCCGAACGAGATGAAGGAGGTAAGGTTCATTTCGAGACCGAAGCCACTCCTGAAGCCGACCCTGTTCTGCTTGCTCGTTTCTTTGGCCGCGCTGTTGAATTGATAGTTCTCTTTTTCGTTGTAGTAGTACCAGGAGTCGTCTTCATAAGCATAAGAGTAATCATTCTTGAAATCATGTGTCAGCTTGGCAAAATAGTAGCCGACGCCGCCATAAAAATAGAGGTTGAATTTCTGGGAATAGCCGAGGGGTAGAGAATAATAAAGGTTGAGGGTAATAGGAACAGCCTGAATCCTGTAGTTTTGGGCGAATTTGTCCGTCTCTGTTTCGGTGGAGGTGCCCCACCAGGGGCTCTGGGAGGTGTTTGCCTGGATAGAATAATTGCCTTTGGAAGTCGCGCTGCAAAAGCCGGTACCAACTCCGATTCCGAAGTGTCTGCCCAGGTTGAGGATGATCTCGGCGTTGAAGTCGGGGATGACCGAGAGTTTCTTCCAATCGAAGGCCGAGGAATGACCCGGATTCTGGCGGTAGTCGCTGACATATTGCGCTCTCCCGGAGCGGAATCTTTCCAGGTCCCCGGCTCCGTTGAGGAGGAATCCCGCCCCGCCCGAAAGTTTCAGGCCGAGGTGCAGGCCGCGGCTCGACTGCCCGGACTCTTCTTCTCCGCCTCTCGCCGCGCCAAAGAAGCAAAAAATGAAAATGGCCAGGACCAAAAGGGTCGTCCCACTCTTGAAAAGCCGTCTGATGGGCGTCATGGCTCCTCCTCAAAACAAGTTTCTATAATATTGAAGCCGTGAGGAATAAGTCAAGCGATGGTGGGCTGATCGATCAGCCGGGACTTCTGGCCTCGGGGTTTCAGTGGGGCAGGCCGAAAACATAATACACCAGACAAAGCAACCCCAAAACGATGGATCCGCCGTTGAGCTGTTTCCGTTTCCCCGCCAGGAGTTTGAAGACCGGGTAGAGGACGAGCCCCGCCGTCAACCCATTGGCGATATTGTAGGTAAAAATCATGATCACGATCGTGGCGAACGAGGGAACCACTTCCGTGAGGTCCTCAAAATCAATTCTCTTGACTGAGCCGATCATGAGCACTCCCACGGCGATAAGCGCCGGCCCGTAGGCGTAGCGCAGACGCTGGAGAGGCTCAACCAAGGGAATGAAAAAGAGTGAAGCGAGAAATAAGAACGCCGTCGTGACGGCCGCAAGTCCCGTCCTGGCGCCTTCCCGGATGCCCGTCGCCGATTCGATATAAGCCCCGCTGGTCGATGTCCCGACCAGGGCGCTGAACATGCAAGCCGCGGCGTCAACCATCATGGGACGTTCGATCTTGGGGAAGTTTCCTTTTTCATCGAGCATGTTGCCGGCCGCGCCGACGCCGACAAGAGTCCCCAGGGTGTCGAGGAATCCCATCAGAAAAAGCGTCAGCAGGATGGGCAAGACGCTCAACTTCAGCATCCCCAGGATATCGAGCTTGAGGGCGATGGCCCCAAGACTGAACTCTCCGACGAAAGGGAGCGCGAGCACTGCCCGGGGCGCTTCACCCACTCCCGCCAGAAATCCCAGAACAGCGGTGGCCGCTATTCCCAATAGAATTCCGCCGCGGATTCTGCGCTGCAACAGGAGGCTGATGAGGAGAAAACCGAAGATCGCCAGGAGAACCTGGGGGGACCGAAGGTTCCCGATTTTGACCGGCACGTCCGGCGCTGAGAGCACCGAAGCGTTTCCCCGGATCAGCGCCTGAGGCGGCATCCCGGCCACGGAACTGGTCACGATCCCAGTTTCGTAGAGGCCAATAAAAGCCAGGAACAGCCCGATGCCAACGGCGAAGCTGTGCTTCAGGCTCGAAGAGATGGAGTTCGCCAGCCAGGAGCGGATTCGTAACAGGGTGATCAGCGCGAAGGCCAGCCCGCTTATGAACACAGCTCCCAATCGCTGCTGCCAACCGATACCCATCATGGCCAGTCCGAAAGCGATAAAGGCATTCTCACCCATGTACGGTGCCACCGCGATCGGCCGGTTTGCATAAACACCCATCAACAGTGAGCCAAAGGCCGCCGCAAGGATCGTCGCCACAGTGCTCGGTCCTTGCGGAATTCCGGCGAAGCTCAGGATGGCCGGGTTAACGACGATGATATAAGCCATCGTAACAAAGGTTGTCGCTCCCCCCAAAATTTCGGTCCGGATGGTTGTCCCGTTCTCTTGCAGTTTGAAGAGTCGCTCTGCTACCCTTTTGTCCATCGACGCTACGAATGTCTCAAGCTGATTTCTGAGAGAAAGATATATCCGGGGAAAGGCAGATGTCAAGCCGATCGTGACGGATCAAGCCAGGTCCTTCACGTCTAAGGCAATATTGCAAAAAGACGGGCCGGAAAACCAGAACCCGCCTTGGGCTTGGGCCAAGTGCAAACCAAAAGCGCGCCCGCCTCGGGGACTTTGTCGAGATTGGCGATGAGCTCAATCTGGAAGTGGTTGCTTTTCAGAACATAACTTTCACAGGAAAAGAACTCTCCGACTTGCGCAATAGCGGCATCGGAATCGATCGGCTCATGACCTATGGCGGTGACTCCCCGTTCATCAAATAGGAACTTGAGGGCTGGGATGGTCCAGCCCGGATAATGGGCTTGACCCTTCGCGTCCTTATTATAAAAGGCATTGATATCGGAAAATCTCTTATACCAATCCGTCCGCATCGCCGCAAACGCCCCCTGGGGGATACGTCCATGTCGGGTTTCCCACGTCTTTAGGTCTTCCAGCACAAGTTCATAATCGGGGTTTTTAAGGACCTTTTGACTGCAATCGATGACGACCAAAGGCATCATCATTTCTTTCACCGGGATTTCATCCAACATCCGCAGGCCTTTGTGAAAATGACCCGGTGGGTCACAGTGGGTTCCGTATTGTCCGACATGGGAAAATATTTCAGCGATGAAGCCGTCCTTCTCATAGGTGTAAATAACCTTCCGCTCTTCCGAGGGGAAGCCGGGCCAGCGAGGGATGCCTGGGGCAAAGGCGTGAGTTAAATCCACGAATTTTCGGGGTTTGATCTTTGTTTCGAAAAGCTCCCAGAGCGAGAGATCATCTTTTTGGGCAAAAACTTGGTTTCTAATTGAAAACAAGGTGAACATAAGAAAAAACGCAAAACAAATCGAAAGCAGAGAGTAAGTGAGTGTTTTCTTCATTCTAGACCTCCCTGTCCTATGATTTCCCAAAGCTGCCGGCGCCAACGTTAACAAGAAACAAGATGAGAGTCAAGTTCGGAGAACGCAAGCCTCATCCCTATAGTGAGCCCAGTTTGATTTGCTCAGGTTAAAAATAGGAAAGAGGAATGAGCTGGCTGCAGGCCAGAGTTAATCCTCTGTTGAAACTCCGCCTTCTGAATCTGAATGAAGAATGGGACGGATGCTGTCAGGAACGGAAGCATGCTCTGGCCCAATACGCCGCTTGGCTTATCACATGGGAAGAGATGCTTCCGATAGGTCATTGAAATTTCAAGTATTGCGAGTATAATCAGGTATATGTTTGAATATTTGCACGCCAGTAACACCGGTCGTTGCCGCGGTATTGCGGGAATTTTGTGCCCCCCTGACGTACGGCCAAAAAAAATCCTATAGACTAATGTTTTGGTGATAACCTCTCGAAGGATCCAAACCATGGCCGGCATAAATATCATTACCGTTGAAAGAGAATCGGAATTGAAGGACTTCATCGATCTTCCGTGGAGGATTTATGCTGCTTACCCCAGATGGGTTCCTCCCCTTAAGAAGGACGTTCGCCGGTTGCTGGACCCCGCCCGGCATCCTTTCTGGGAGTCTTCCGAGCGCGTCCTCTTTCTGGCCCGACGCGGTTCGGAGACAGTAGGAAGGATCGCGGGCACCATAGACCGTCCTTATAACCAGTTCCACGGAGAACAGATGGGCAGTTGGGGATTTTTCGAATGCGCTGACGATCAAGAGGCCGCGGCGGCCCTCTTCTCTTCCGTTGAGACGTGGGTACGCCAGAAGGGGATGACCTTCATAAGAGGCCCACTCAGCCCGTCCACCAATTACGAGATCGGGTTGCTCATTGAAGGATTCGATTATCCGCCCGCGGTGGAGATGCCTTACCACCCGCCGTACTACTCAAGGTTGGTCGAATCGTGCGGTTTTGCCAAAGAGAAAGACCTGCTGGCCTTCTTAATAGAAGGCGATTACCATCTTCCCGAGTGGATGGATAGCCTGGCCGGACGTATCGCCCGGAAAAAGGGTATCCATATCAGACGCATCAATCGAAAGGATTTGGACGCCGAGTTTGCCTTGATCAGGGAGATCTACAATGACAGCTGGTCGGGGAACTGGGGTTTTGTCCCGTTGAGCGATCATGAGATGCGGGACATTCAAAAGAACGTCATGCAATTTACGGATACGGACCTGGCTTTCTTCATCTATTATGAGAACGAACCCGCCGCAGTGTGTGTGATCTTTCCCGATATGAATCCTCTCCTCAAGCGTCTCAACGGCCGGATCGGCGTGACGGGTTTGCTCAAGGTGCTCCTGTATCGGCGGGAAATCAAGGGGTTGCGATTGCTGATGTTCGGGATCAAGGAAAAGTACCGGCAGATGGGCATTCCCCTATTAGCCTTTCACCACATCTATGAGGTCGTGAGGAGGAAAAAGAAATATCGTTATCTGGAGCTTGGCTGGACGCTGGAGGATAACGAGGCGATCAATTCATTGATAGAGGAAGCCGGCGCAAAGCAATATAAGAGATATCGGATCTTCAGAAAGTCTTTATAATTTAAACAGGTGAACGGATGGAGTTGAAACGGAGGTCGGGACATGTCGGTTGAGTCTCGGGGTCCCATCATTGCTTTCGTCTGGCGGCCTGAGGAGATCATCCCGCCGGTAACCCAAATGGCTCATCGAACGGGGAGCCGTGCGATCTTCGATTTTTCAATGATGGAGACGCAAGCCCTGCATTCTTTCTTACGAAAGGCTACCCCTGCTTGTCGCGTTGGGGATATCAAGATCTCTGCTGTCACCTTCATGGATCCATCTTTGGGGCGGTTGCTGAAGGAAATAGAAGTCCAGAACATATGGGTAGAATGCCACCCCCAGTATTTCCGGGGGGACACTTCCGGCTTTCTACAGAGATTGAGAGAATTGTCGGAAAACTACCGCTGTTTTCCAATCGTTGGAGACTTGGATATCCTAGCAACGATTTTGAGGGATAGTTCGGGAATTGGACGCATCGTCCTGAAAGGATGCGAGGCCTCTGGATTCGTGAGCGGTGAAACAACCTTGCTTCTCTATTCGGCAGCCAAGGAAATGCTGTGCGATTCTGCGAGGTCTCCGGACATCCTTATCTGGGGCGGCGTCTGGACGCCTGAGGCGGCAGCGGCATTTTTGTCCACAGGAGCAGCAGGGATAGTATTCGAGAGTGTCCATTGGCTGACGGACCTTGTGGCTATTGATGACCCCCAACACCAGCGACTCGCCAAAATCCGCATGGATTCTACCTCACTGGTTGGCTTAGACATTCAGGTTCCTTGTCGACTTTTCAATAAGGGGAACTCGGTGGCGTTCAAGGAGATCAAAACGTTCGAGGACTCGCTGTGCAAAACAGATATCACAGAGGAAAGCCGCCGCCGCTTCGTAGACCACGTGAATTTCATGTCCCGACAACCTCTGAAGAGCCATTTCACCAAAGACGAGGTCATCCCTCTGGGAGTGGAGGCTGCCTTTGCGACGTCGTTTGCTGAGCGTTTTGGGGCCGGAACCGAAAAGGCCGTGAAAGCCTTCATCGAAGAGTTTCGAAACTTATGCCGCTCGGCTGAGGTGAAAAAGGATTGCTTTTTAGACAGCCCTTCAGCCAAGGAGCTGGGAACGAAATATCCATTTATCCAAGGCGCCATGTCCTCCATCACCGATATCCCGGAGTTTGCCGCGAGAATTGCTGATGCCGGAGGATTGCCGACGATCGCCCTCGGCCTGATGAATGCGGAGGCTCTTGATCGGAGATTGGATCGTCTGCCAGAAGTCATGGGAGAGCGATCTTATGCCGTGAACATCATTTCCATGGCGGAGAATCCTTTCCGGGAGACTCAGCTGGACTGGATAAAGAAAATTAAGCCCCGTTTCGTCTGGATCGCCGGAGGGGATATCTCTCCCATAAGAGAATTGCTGGAATATGGCATAGAGGTGGCTTATATCGCCCCAGATGAGGCCCTGCTGAGGCTTGCGCTGGAAGCGGGCGTGCGGTACGTGGTCTGCGAGGGGTATGAGGCAGGCGGGCACGTGGGGCAACATAGTGCACTCTCCCTTGCCCAAATTGTGTTGGATCTCAAACGACAAAACCCCACCCTGTTCCAAAATTGTCGCGTGATCCTGGCCGGGGGAATATTCAATCGTGAAACAGCATTCATGGCCGCCATGCTCGGCGCAGACGCCATCCAGATGGGCACCGCCTATCTGGCCACCCAGGAGATCGTTGAAACGGGCGCTCTGACGGCACTCTATCAGCGGATGGTTCTGGAATCGTCTCCGGGGGGAACAGTCGTTACAGGTCGGAGCACCGGACTCCGGGTGCGGTCCTTGAGGACACCGAGGATAGCCGCTGTTTTATCTCTGGAGAGGAAATTTGCGGCGGGTCACCAGGATGAGACCTCCTTCCGGAAAAAAATGGAGGAGACGACGGCGGGGAGTCTCTTCGTTGCAGCCCGAGGTATGGATAAGCTAGGTAAGCCTCTGTCTGAACGGGCCTGTATGGAACGCGGGCAATTCATGAGCGGGGCCAGTGCCGGACTCATCATTAAAGCACAGAGGTTGGAGTCCTTTCACCGCGAGTTGGCCGAAGGCCCTCTTTTACTGCATCAGCCGTTTAAAGGGACCCGTGAAGACATGAGCTTTGACGTATCGCTGCCTAAAACAGCGCCATCCTTCGGTATTGGCCGGGCGGACATACGCATGGACGGTCACGAAAGGGTCGCCATCACAGGGATGAGCATCGTTAATGCCCTGGGGAAGAGTCCGGAGGAAATATGGGCGGCAAGTCTGGCCATGAAGAGCGGAATCACACGGATTCCGTCTTCATGGTGGGATCAGGAGCGTTTTTATGATCCCCGGCCGCACATCATGGACAAAACCTATTGCAATGTCGCTGCCTTTATGGATTTTCATGCCTCGCGCAGCGAACTCGGGATTCCCCCCCATGATTATCGAACGATGACCGATGCCACAAAGATCACCATGTGGCTGGCTGAAAAGGCCATCCGGGCCTCCGGCATCCTGGAGTCAGGCATCCCTCGCGAGCGGATCGGAGTCCTGATCTCCCAGAACTCGGGAGAGACGGCGGCAACCCTGACCCCTTTGATCATCAGAGAAAATGTTCACAATATCCTTGCGGCCATCCGACAGTCGGTTCCTGTGACGCCGGAGCAGCAGCAAGCCATCGAAAAAGAGTTAAAGTCCAGGTATATCGCCCCGGACGACACCTCGCTTCTGGGCAGACTCAGCTGCACCGCGGCCGGCTTCATCTGTAACCGATACGGGCTCATGGGTCCCAGCTTTTCCGTCTCCGCGGCCTGCGCGACCTCACTCGTCGCACTCCACAGCGCCATCCAGATGATACGAAACGGAATCATCGATGCCGCCGTCGTCGGAGGGGGTGAGGAAAAGCTCACCCACATCCATTTTATCGAATTCTCCGCGCTGGGCGCACTTTACGGACTGTCCGGGCGGGAAAGACCCGCCCACGAATGCTCGCGTCCCTTCGATGCCGAAAGAGATGGCCTGGTCCTCGGCGAAGGCGGGGGAATGATCGTTATCGAGCGGGAAAGTCTGGCGCGTAAAAGAGGAGTACCCGTCCACGCCATTATTACCAATATGGGAGCGAGCAATAATCATCTAGGGATGGTGGAATCATCGAGCGTCACCCAGGAGATTGCCATTCGCAACTCTTTCCGCGGGATGCCCTATGGACCCGATGACGTGGACATGGTGGAATGTCATGCCACAAGCACTCGACAGGGAGACGTCGAGGAGGCTCGGGCTCTGAAGACATTTTTCGAGCCCTCCAATCGCACAATGCTGACCGCATTCAAATCCCAGATCGGGCACACCCTGGGCTCCTCGGGCATCATCAGTCTCATTCGAGGAGTCACGGCCATGGAGGCGGGGGTTTTCCCCCCCACCCTCAATTATGTGCATCCGGACCCGGAGATTGGTCTGGAAGGATCCGGGCTTTTTGTCGCCCCCGAGCCGCAAGGTTGGAAGCGCAGGGCCGGCCTGCCAAGAAGGTTTCAGGTCAATGCCTTCGGGTTTGGAGGTTCCAACTACATTGTGCAATTGGAACAGGCCCTTCATGGAGAGGACAAGGTCTTGATTTCCGCGGAGAAAGAGGCCCAAACGGGAGGCGACCATTCGGCGTTCCAAGGCGTCTCTTTCTTTCGCACTAAGGTTGACGGCTGTAACTGCCGGATGGCCGTCGTAGCACCATCCGAAGAAGAGGCGATCACGGCCATGGAGAATTCGGCCCCGCTCATCGAAGCCGGAATCGCCGCACCCATAGCATTGAGGTCTCTGGTGCAGCAGGGCATCTTTATAAGCCCTGAGAATTTGCCGGTGCCGCCGCTGGCTTTTGTATTTCCCGGACAGGGCGCACATTATGCCGGAATGGGGCGGGCTCTTTACGAATGCTTTCCCGTCATCAAAGAGCTGATGGATCGGGCGGCGGCGGCAGCGGACTTCGACCTCCTGCACTTGTTGTTTCATGATCGAGAGGAGAACCTTCAGAAGACCCGCTGGCAGCAACCTGCCCTGTTCGCCCTGGAATACGCCATGGCTCGATATCTTGTTTCCCTTGGCGTTCATCCTGTGGCCATGGCCGGCCACAGTCTGGGCGAACTGACAGCTTTGTGCCTGTCCGGCGTATTTTCCATGGAAGATGGGTTCCGAATCGTGAACATGAGAGCCCGCTGCATGGACAAAGCCGCCACTATGAATGTGGATCCGGGTGTCATGGCGGCCGTGGATGCCCCTTTGGAAATGCTGAAAGAAATGATGAAGGGACAGGGAAATATCTACATTGGCAATATCAATTCACTGAACCAGGTCATCCTGAGCGGCAACACCGAGACAGTCAAGAATCTTAGTAAAAAATTGAAAGAGATGGGATACCGATGCACCCTCTTGCGGGTGAGCATGGCCTTCCATTCGCCTATCATGCGGGTCATCCATGATGAACTCGAGGCGTACGTGACCTCCATTCCCTTTCATTCTCCAAAGATACCCGTCATCTCCAACACGACCATGGCGCCGTATCCATCGGATTCCGGTGAGATCAAGCGGATCCTCATGGCCCACCTGGAGTCCACCGTCCATTGGGAAAATAACGTTCGGACCCTTTGGAACGACTACGGAATCCGGCTCTTCGCGGAGGTCGGCCCTGGCGACATCCTCAGCAATCTCATCACCGACACGCTCCCTGACTCCGTTTGCATCCAGACCTGCGTCCCCCCCGCAGAATGCGTCACGTACAATACCGCCCTTGCTCAGCTCTTCGTTCAAGGGCACCTGAAGGTTCGCAGAGAACCGAGGGTTGTTTCTCTCTCTGCATTCGGGAAGGCTCCCGCATCTACCGGCAACACGCCGGACGGACAGGCCTCCCCTGTCCGCGCCGAGACGTCCGAGCACCAGGGCCATCTAAAGGCGCTTGTTCAAATCATCATGGATGCGACAGGATTCAACAGGGAGGAGATTCAAGCTGACATGGACCTCCGGAGGGACCTCTCCATCCGCTCCAGCCGTCTCCCGATCATCATGGACGCCGCGGAACGCCATTTCGGGATCACCATCGAACTGGAGGATTTCCTCCATGTCCGGACCGTGAGGGACATCGCGCAGAAGATTTCCGAGATCGTCGCCAGGAAGGAAGGGGCCAGCCCGTCGCCAGCCTCCAAGGCGGATCCTTTGGGCTCGGCCATCCCGGACGGACAGGGCTCCCCTGCCCTCGCCGAAACGTCTGAGCATCAGGACCATATAGAGGCGCTTATTCAAATCATCATGGACGCGACAGGATTCAACAGGGATGAGATCCAACCGGATATGGACCTCCGGAGGGACCTCTCCATTCGCTCCAGCCGTCTCCCGATCATCATGGACGCCGCGGAACGCCATTTCGGGATCACCATCGAACTGGAGGATTTCCTCCATGTCCGGACCGTGAGGGACATCGCGCAGAAGATTTCCGAGATCGTCGCCAGGAAAGAAGGTACCAGCTTCCAGCCTGCCGCCATGGCGGCCGAAACCGGCTTAGGGCAAGATGAAACCCTGAAGCCCTTACAGGATGAGGCGAGTTTGAAGCGGCTCGTGTTCAAGAGCGTTCCTATGGAGCTATTGGTTTCGGCTCCAATAAAACTGGGCCAAGGCGAGTCGGTGCTTTTCCTCTCACCTGAGAGGGATGACGAGATGGCCAAAAACGTCGGAGATATCTTCCGACAGGAATACGGGGTTGGCACGATTCCCATACTATTTACCCAGGCGAAAGGTCCTGGACAAGAAGGTCATGATATTTTGACGGATGAAGGGTCTTGTAGGATATCACAGAGAATATCGAGTTTGGCTTCCCTGGCCGGGATGGTTATCACCTTGCCTAAAGGCTGGTCGGGAAAGATAAAAGACCTAGCGGATGTTTCGCGGCTTTTGAGGGGACTGTTTTTGCCGCTGAAGGCCTTTCTCCAGTCGCCGGCTAAGAAGTTCGTCGTGCTTATTCATTGCAAAGATGATGCCGAAACTTTCGGTCGGCTGCCGGCAGAGGGAATGCTCGGAATGTTCCTGAGCGCATCGCAGGAATACTCATCGGTTCAGTTTCGCACATTAGAAATCGACAGAGCTGCCGATCTCCGCGCTGCCTTGCGCGGCGCTCTGGACAGAGGATACACCGCGGTGGAGATGATTTATTGTGATGGAAAGATCTTCACCTCGGAGGGACATGTGGTTCCCTCGATCTTCAGAAATCTTTCGAATCTAAATCTTAATCCTGGAGACGTCGTTGTTATATCCGGGGGCGCATCAGGTGTCAGCGCTCACCTGGCTCGCAGCCTTGCGCCCTTTAGGCCACGCTTAGTTTTCCTGGGAAGGACTCCTCTTGATGCGGCGATCCATTCTGCAAAGACGGCACCGGGGCCGCTGCCTTCTGAGTCGAAGACACCCGGCCGCAGAGGTTCGGAGATTGCTCAGACACTGGCGGATTTGCGCTCATCGGGAATCGAGGCGGCATACTATACCTGCGATGTCACCGACCGCAAGGCGGTTGGCGCTGTTCTGGGTGAGGTGGTCAAGCGTTATGGCAAGATCCACGGAATTATTCACGGCGCCGGCGTCTTGAGGGATGGTTTCCTTAACCAAATGACGCCAGATGACTTCTCAACGGTCGCGGATGTCAAGTTCCTGGGGGCCGCGAATTTATTTTCGGCGGCAGAGAAGTCGGGCTTGAAATTTTTTGTAGGCCTGTCCTCGGTGGCCGCAATCCAGGGCAATCCCGGCCAGACCAACTACGCGGCAGCCAACCGGATGATGTCTGCGTTCATCAGGTACATGGGCCCCAAACATGGGGCCGTGCGGTTCAAGGCTTTGATGCTTCCCCCCATCGAGGGGGCCGGCATGGCCGAGGATCCGGAAGTCCGCGAAATGTTGCAGCGAAAGGGTGTGGGGTATATCCACGTCCACGAGCTTGCCGGGCTTTTCTGCAGAGAGCTTTTTGTGGCCTCGCCCGACGACGATTGGGTGATGTTTATGAGGAGACTGCCGGCCCTGAAGACGGCGCGGATCAATGGTGCCATCCGTCCGTCATCCGGTGGGGAACTGAGCGCGGGGGCCGTGGCCTTTAGCTGCGAGACTTTACCCCTGATAGAGGGAATCACAAGCCTGGACATGCGTCACGGGCAACTGGAGGCCGTGAGGTCGTTTTCTCTGGAGAAGGACCTTTGGATAGCGGACCACAAGCCTTTCAAGTTCGTCAAGCATCCTCTCGTTTCAGCGGCGATGGTTCTGGAGACATCCATGGAAGCCGCAAGGGTTATGTATCCTCATCTGCAGGTGCGCGGGGTTCGCCAGATGAGATTTATGGAAATGATACTATGTCCCCCGGGTATTCCGCGGCCTTGCAGGATATCCTGTCGGCGAGTCGATACTTTGCCTGGAGAGGCGATGTGCGAAGTTTCTCTTTCAGCCCAGGAGCTGTCTCCAGCCGGAAGATTGACAGATCGCTTTACGCTGCACGACATAGGCCAGGTCATCCTCGATGGCGGCCAAGGCCATTTAGGGGATGGGTTCTCTGATTTTCCGATCCGCCTGGACGAATTGCAGACGCAGCCCATGGATCATCATAAGGTCCTTCAATGGTACGCAGACGGCTCTGGATTCGAAGGCAGGTACCGTGTGATAGACTTTCTTGACGGCGCAGGTCCAAGGGTGGTACGGGGCCAAACCACCTACCGGCAGATGAGTGATTTCGCACATCTGCAAAACGCGCAGTACCAATACTCACCTTATCTTTTCGAGGCGCTTATGCAATTGGTTGGCTTCTACATATCCGCAATGGGCCCAACGCAGCGACAGGCCATGATTCCCGTCGAGGTTGGCGAGATGAGATTTTTGCGAAAATGCCGGGAGGGAGAACAGATAACCCTAGAGGCTCGAATGCGGATAGAGGATGAGAAAGCCTTCATCTGGGACGCCAGAGGCATTGACGATCAAGGCCGCACCATCATGCAGGTTTATGGTTTGCGAATGCAAAAAGTTTCGGAGTAAAGCTTAGCTCGGAAAAAATGAGAGCGGATGTGATAAAGGATTGCCAGGAAATAACCGTCAAAGCCGTAAGTTTCCCTCATCAAAGAGGAACCGTCTTATATGCGTGCTCGCCATCTGACACCGAGACTATCTCAGGTCATAGACCAAGCCGGACGGCAGATAAGATTCATTTGGCATCTATTCTGCGGGAGCATCTTGTGGGGATGGAAGGTTCTCCCTGGACAGACTGTCGTTTCTCCAATAGAGCGGATTTGCCAATTCAGGTGGTCCACGACCCGCTTGGCAGGCCGCAACTCCTACTGGGAGAATGTGAGGGGCCGGCCATTTCTTTTAGCGAGGGCGGCGGAAAAATATGGGCCGCTCTCTGCGGAGATACGTCGGATATCGGTATCGATGCGGCAGGGACAGATGAATTCCCCAAAGAGTATCCTGTTCACCGGGCCTTCCAGGGAGAAGAGCTTCAACATGCCTTGAGGTTGACAAGCGGGGATTTGGAAAAAGCATCCGCCCTGCTCTGGTGTATCAAGGAAGCTGCTGTCAAGGCATTAGGATGCGCATTCCATCTTGTGGATCCGCGGCAAATCTGCGTCTATCAATCGGCTGCAGGAAAGGACGGCTGGCATCTCTTTAGAGTGTGCTTATCAGGAAAGGCACTGGTGCGGTTTCCCATGATGGCCAGCCGATTCATATTGGTGCGTTCGCTTTTCCAAGAGAAGATGTGGCTTTCCATCGCCCTGTTGAATTGGCAACTGATCAGGACCTAAAGGCCATGAATAACCTTAGCTGCAATTGCCTGCCGCTCGAAAAAGGAGATTCCTTTCCTTAAATTGTCTGCCAGCCAATGTCACTCGCGACGGCCGACGCGCCTGGAAGGCACCGGAGAGATCCTTTCAAGTTTATTACGGGA
>Ga0315282_10010560_pt1 | contig 14448 bp, 10 predicted proteins | sample YL17G07_20_MG_FD_203693 | JGI IMG/M metagenome (GOLD analysis project Ga0315282, IMG submission 203693) | Sediment microbial communities from Yellowstone Lake, YNP, Wyoming, USA - YL17G07_20 | ecosystem: Environmental > Aquatic > Freshwater > Lake > Sediment | place: USA: Wyoming | collected...
ACCGGGGCAGAATCATCCATGACTTTGTCGGGACGATCGACATCCTGCCGACGATCCTCGATGAGGCGAACATATCGGGATCCGGTATCAGTGTCGACGGAGAGAGTCTCCTCAATATTTTGAATCATAAGAAGAAAAAGCCAAAATCCTTTCTCATCTACCAGCCGGCCTATATGACGGCTGCGCCGACTCCCCGGAGGATAGGGCTCTTCCTTGACCCCTTTAAACTGGTGATCAATGAGGTCTATCCGCCCCAGGCTTATAAGTGGTTTTCTCCGCCTCCGCCTCGCCAAGAAGATCTTGAACTCTATGACTTAAGGAGGGACCCGGGCGAAAAGAAAAACCTGGCCAGCCTGAAGAGAAACGTTGTCCAGGAGCTGATCTCCAAGGTCCAGGTCTTGCTGAAAGATCTAGAAAAGGAGAGATCGGTCAGGAAACTCCCTTTGGACAGAGACCTGCTGGAAAGGCTGAGAGCCCTCGGTTATATCGAATAACCCCGGTTGAAGGCCTATTTTCTTTGTGATATATTGGCCTCGATGAAGAGTCCTGCGAAGACCGAAATCTCCCTGGTCATCCCGGTTTACAACGAAGCCCCGAATCTCACTGAACTTTACAAAGAAATCACCGCGTCCTGCGGAAACCTCGGCAGGGCTTACGAAATTATCTTCGTGGACGATGGGAGCCGGGATGAATCGTTCTCCGTCCTCAAAAACATCCAGAAGAACGATCGCAAGGTCAAGGTCCTTCGCTTGAGGAAAAATTTTGGCCAGACAGCGGCCCTTTCGGCCGGCTTTGACTACGCCCGGGGCGAGATCATCATCACCCTGGATGCAGACCTCCAGAACGACCCCAACGATTTCTCTTCCCTTATCGAGAAGATGGACGAGGGCTACGACATCGTCAGCGGCTGGAGGCGGAAACGGAAGGACAGGTTCCTGACCAGGCGTCTCCCCTCGAGGATCGCCAATTGGCTTATCTCCTGGATTACCGGGGTCAAACTCCACGACTACGGCTGCACACTCAAAGCCTTTCGCCGGGACGTCATAAAGAACATCCGCCTCTACGGAGAGCTTCACCGCTTTATCCCCGCGATCGCCAGCAATTTCGGTGTTTCCATCGCCGAAGTCAAAGTCAACCATCGGCCGAGGCTTAAGGGCAAGTCCAAGTACAACATCCTGCGAACGTTCAAGGTCGTCCTCGACCTCCTGACGGTCAAGTTCCTGATGAGCTACTCCACGCGGCCGCTGCAGATCTTCGGGGTCTTCGGCGCGATCAGCGGGCTCGCCGGGGGAATCCTGGCGATCGTGCTCACCTACCAGAGGCTCCTCCTCCGCCAGAGCATTGCCAACCGGCCGCTCCTCCTCCTGGCCGTCCTGCTCATTGTCATCGGCATTCAGTTTATCACCCTGGGGCTCCTGGCCGAGATCATGGTCCGGGCCTACCATGAATCCAGTAAAAAAAGCATCTATTTTGTCAGGGAAACGCTTGATGCCGAGCCCAGAGAGAATTCGTAACCGCGAAGCCCGATGAAAATCCTGATGCTCGCTCCGGAGCCTTTTTTCCAGCCCAGGGGGACTCCGATCAGTGTCTATTTCAGGCTCAAGACCCTCTCCGAGCTCGGCCATCAGACCGACCTCATCACCTACCCGCTCGGGGAAGATGTCGACTTCTCGGGTCTCAAAATCCACAGAATCCCCAACCTTCTCCGCGCCAAGAAGATCAAGATCGGCCCCTCCTGGATCAAGATTCCTTACGATTTCTTGATGTTCTGGAAGGCTTTTTTTAAGCTAGCCCGAGGCGGGTGCGATTTGATTTTTTCTCATGAGGAGGCGGCTCTGCCGGGCACCGTGCTGGGGAAGATCTGGAGAGTTCCGCATCTCTACGACATGCATTCCAGCCTGCCCCAGCAGCTCGAGAACTTCGATTTTTCGAGGTCGGCGCTGCTAAAAAGTATCTTCCTCTGGATCGAGCGGTTCATCCTGAAGAACTCCCAGGCCGTGATCGTCATCTGCCAGGACCTGCGGGAGACGGTCAAAAAGGAAGGGGCCGGCTCCAAGTCGGTCCTGATCGAAAATTTCCTCGATTTCCCCGGTCCGAACTATTCGGCGCGAGACGTCGAAGCCAGACGCAGAGAGCTCGTCCCGGGCGGAGAAAAGGTCGTCCTCTACACCGGGAATTTCGAGCCCTACCAGGGAATTTCACTCCTCCTCCAGGCTGTGGCCGGAGTGAGCAGCGGGGCTGTTTTTCTTCTCGTCGGAGGAAGCTCCGCCGAAAACCAGGATATGGCAAAGAGGGCAGCCGCCCTGGGGATCGGGGAGAGGATCATTTTGGTCGATCGGGTTCCTCCTTCCGAGGTCCCGCTCTACATTCGGCTGGCCGATGTGCTCGTTTCGCCCCGGCTCTCGGGCACAAATACGCCGTTGAAAATCTATTCCTTCCTTAAGTCAGGAAAACCGGTCGTGGCCACAAGACTCTGGACCCATACCCAGGTCTTGAATGATGAAATCTCGGTCCTTGTCGATCCCACCGCCGAGGGACTGGCTCAAGGCATCTCCTTCGCGCTTTTCAATGAAGAGGCCCGGCGAAGAGCGCAGGCGGCGAAATCTCTCGCAGAGAGGGAATACACCCCCTCCCGATATAAAGAAAAGATCAAAGACTCCCTGGCCATGGCCCGGGTGAATTTCGAAAAAGGAAGATGATTCTGGCATGCGGGCCTTCGTGACGGGAGCCTCGGGGTTCATCGGAAGCCATCTTGTCGCGACGCTCGTCCGAGAAGGCTGGGCCGTCCGCGCGCTCGTCCACAGAACCGAGATTCCTGAATCCCCCGGCGTCCAGGTCGTCCACGGAGACGTGCTCGATTTCGGACTCCTGAGAGAGAGCCTTGGGGGAACCGATGTTTTATTTCACCTGGCCGCCGCCCTGGGAGCCTCCCGCATCGGCCGAAACGAATTCTTCAGGATCAATGCCGCGGGCACAGAAAACGTCCTGCGCGCGGCCAGAGAAACGGGCGTCCGAAAAATCATCCATTTCAGCTCGGCGGGAGTTCTGGGCGCCGTCAAAAAGAATGATATCGCGGGCGAAGATTATCCTCTCAACCCCCAGAATGTCTACGACAGGACCAAGCTCGAAGGCGAGAAGATCGCCCTGCGCCTGGCTCAAGAATGCCTGGATATTGTTATCGTCCGGCCCGGCTGGGCCTACGGGCCGGGAGATCGAAGGACTTTCAAGCTCATCAAGTCGATCAACAATGGAAGGTTCTTCCTCGTGGCGAAGGGTTTAGGCCGACAGACCCCGGTGTACATTGGGGATCTCGTGGAAGGGACCATTTTGTGCGCGGCGAAGGGAAAGCGGGGCGAGGTTTACCACCTGGCCGGCCGGGAGATCCTCGAAGTCGGGAGGATGGCCGAGGAGATCGCGGCCGCGTGCGGAAAGAGGATTCCGCGCCTTTCTCTACCGCTTCTCCCCGCCAAGCTTGCAGCTTTCACCCTGGAGAAACTTTATGGCGTGGTGAAAAAAGAAGCTCCTTTCTCCAGGTCCAAGCTCAGTTTCTTTATCCACCCCAAGGCGCTCGCGATCCACAAAGCCCAGGAAGAGCTCGGGTATTCCCCGCGAGTGGATTTTAAGCGAGGAATCAACCAGACTGTGGCTTGGTACCGGGAAAACGGCTGGTTATAGGCACGCGGGCATTCAGGCTTTGACTTGAGGCGTACCCTTGATCTCCCGTCTGTCCTTGACCTTCTTGGCCGGGCTTCCCCAGGCGATTGAATATTCCTGAAGCGAACGCGTGATGACCGAGCCCGCGCCGACGACACTTCCCTTGCCGATAGAAACCCCGTCCAGGACGATGACGCCCGCCGCCAACCAGACATCATCCTCGATGTGGATCCCGCCTTTAGAATAGGACGGTTGGAACATGATCGGAGTTGAAGGATCATCAAAGACGTGGTTCCCGCCGGCGACCAGATAGCAGCGCCCGGCCAGGAAACAATATTTTCCCAGACGGAGCTCGGTCTCTGAGAGAAGAGTGCAGTTGGACGAGATGTTGCAGTAGTCCCCGAGAGTGATCGACCCCTCCTTGCAGCTGATGATGGAATTCCGGCCCACGTAGGCGTTTTCTCCGATCTCGATTCCGCGGTTTTTCGTTCCCTTGGCATCGAGGACAACATTGTCATCGAGGACGGTGTTTGCCCCCAGGGATATCTTGTGGGGATGACGGAGGGTGATATTCCGGCCGAAGACGACTCCCCGGCCTGATTTGCGGAGGAGCAGGGGGTAGAACGATTTCCTCAGTCCGAAGCCGAGCGCACCGGGAATTCGGGAGAAGCAAGCCGTGATCAGCTCGTATTTGAGGAGACTCCAGAAGGACTTCTTTCCTACGAAGAGACTGGAGTACTTGGAAAAAAGAGGGGTTTTCTTCTCCAGCAATTCTTTCTGGGTGCTGCCGAAGAAATCTTTGCTCATCGGACTGCCTCGCTTTTGACCGGGATGATATCCAGATAATCGAGCCACAGGTTTTCTCTTCCTGTCGGGGTCAGCCGGATGCGAACAGCGTCGTCGTCCGCGGAAGGGAATTCGAATTGCAGTTCCTGATACCTTCGGCTGTTCGAAAATTCTTCGCCGCGCACGGCCCAATTGAAGATTTTTTCCTTATTCTTTTTGAACAGAACCTTGACATCCAGCGCTTTCCCTTCAATCTTCGAACCGGCGGACCTGGCCCGCAGGACGAGCTTGTACATACCGGCGGAAAGAGGCCGGTCGAGAATCACCGTGAGCGGCTTTCCTCTGTCCTTGGCCTTATCCAGGTAAAGGGCGCTCCCCTTTGAAGCACTGAGATCATAGGCGATTCGGCCCCGGTCTTTGGGATACCATTCTCCTTCGAAAGTGTGCTCGGGTCCGGTGAGTTCTCTTTCAGAATCATGCCAGAGATAGACCTCAGACGTTCCGTCTTTGCCCCGAAACACGAGCTTGTCGGTCTGGCCGCGAATGAAGGCCGCGATCTCGGGCTTGATGTGCTCTTTCTTCAAGATGGAGGGGCAGGTGATGAGCCAGATCCGGCGGGCGGGGTTGTCCTCGATCGTCTTCTGAAGTTGGCCAAGATCTCTGATCCACTTCGCCCCGACATAAAAATCCTTCCAGCCCTGCGCTGTCTCTTCCCAGGCATCCCAGGTCCCGGGTCCGCCCGTCCAGAGCCAGTAATCGACCCGGCCGGCATAGATATAGGAAAAAACGACATGGATGGCGATGACGATATCCCCGTCCTTGAGGTAATGGCGAACGTATTCGCCCGGATTTTTATGGTCTTCGTGGGCGGGTCTTCCTGAACGCGCGATGATATCGGTCCGGATGGGATCGCCGTACCGCCGGCCGACGATCGACTTGACTCTCTTCCACCCAACTCCCTCGACCAGCATGACCAAAAGCGCGGCAAAGATAAGCAGAACGGTTGCCGACCGGACTGTTTTCTTCCTGATGGCGGTGAAGGGTGTGATGACTAGGTCGACAAGGATCTGAGAGACTCTGTAAAGGCAAACCAGGAAGAGGAGCACAAATAAAGGGTAGAGTTGAAAGAGATACCGCGGCTGGACGTGGGTCCTGAAAAATCCCAGGAACAGGAGCGGGAAAAACAGGCAGAAATTGAGGTAGAGCCAGTTGGAGTCAAAATCCGTGGGGACCTGCCCTGGCTGTTTCGACCTTACCGCCCGAATTCCCAGGCAAAGGAAAAGGCCGCCCACGACGAACAGGCTCATCAGCGGGAAGCTCCAGGAGAGCTCCTTGAAATAATCGAAGGAAAAGCCGGAAAAGAAGTACCGAATCATCCCCCCGAGACTTGTCTCCGTCCGTTCATAGACGTACCCCACTTTCCAAAAGAAGTATTCGTGGATCTGGATCAGGGCAAAAAAGAGGGTCGTGATGATGAAGAAAGAACAGACGTCTTTTTTAGTAAACCTCTTCCAGCCCTTGATCAGCACAAGGGCGGGGAAACAAAACCAGATCCCTACGCCAAGCTGATGGACGAGCGGAGTGATCAGGAAAACAACAAGGGCCCACTTCCTGGAGCCGGCTTTTTCTTCGAAAAAGGTCCGGTAAAAAAAGAATATCCCGGCCAGGTAAGCAAGCTGGAGCGGGGCAAAATAGAGAGCCGACCGGGCATACTCGATCTCCCACGCCGACAGGGCCAGGAGGACCACAAAAAGCAAGGCGATGGACCGGGAGAAGAACTTTCTGGCAACGATATAGGCAACGGGCAGGAGCGCCAAAAAAGCCAAGACGCTGACGATCCTGAGGCCGAAGGCGTTTAGCCCAAAGACAAGAGAAGAGAAAGCTAAAGCGTAGGTATAGAAAATGGCCTTGAAATAGATGTGGCCCGAAGGGAAAAGAGGGTATCCATGCCCAAGGATCCCCTTGGCCGCCAGATAATGGAACCCCTCATCCATCCACAAGGACAGGTAGCCCAGGGAATGAAGGAGGAGGACAAAAAGGAGGATAAGAAGAACGGCGATACCGGCCCAGGAGAGAAATTCAGCTTTGTTTTTCAGAACTCTCGCTGGAAAAACGCTCATGCCATCTCTAATTTAGAGCTCAAGGGTTGTTCGGGATTTCCTCCTCTGCGTCCGAACGAGACTTGACCACTTCAACGGAATAGATTTTTTTGTCATGGGTCTTGAAATAGATCCGGGATACGACCTCTCCCAGCAGACCGGTCATGATGAACTGCACCCCCAAGATCATCATGAACACGCTGAAGATGAGGTTGCCGAGGTTTTCTCTGATCGACCAGCCAAAAATGTAAAATCCCAGGGTCAAGACGAGGGCAATCATAAAGCCGATACTGCCGAAGAAGAGGCCGATCAGCCCGAAAAATTGGAGCGGCCGGTCGATGAAGCTGATGATGAATTTGACGGTCATGAGGTCGAACAGAACGCGCCTCACCCGGGAGAGCCCGTACTTCGACTTGCCTTTTTTGCGGACGATATTCCTGATCGGGATCTCTGTGATTTTGACACCCTCGCGGCTGATGAGGGCCGGGATAAACCGGTGGAGCTCGCCGTAGAGGCTCACGCTCTTGATGACGTCTTTTTTGTAGGCTTTGAAGGTCGTCCCAAAATCATGAATTTGGACCCCGGACAGCCTCCTCATCACCCGGTTGGCCAGGAGTGAGGGAAGCTTGCGCAGAAAAAAGTTGTCCACCCGCCTCTTCCGCCAGCCGCTGACGATATCGTAGCCTTCCTTCATCTTGTCCAGCATCGCCGGGATGTCCTCAGGATCGTGCTGGAGATCGCCGTCCATGGAGATGATGATCTCCCCGCGGGCATAATCAAACCCCGCCTGGAGCCCGGCCGTCTGGCCGAAATTCTTTCTCAGCTTGATGATTCGAACTCGCTCATCTCTGTCGTATAATCCGACGAGCGTCGGGTACGTCTGATCCTCGCTGCCGTCGTCGACGAAGATCAGTTCGTAGCTGACCTTCAATCCATCGAGAACCCTGTTCAGGGATCTGTACAGTTCTCCGACATTTTCCTGCTCGTTATAAAATGGGACGACTATCGAGACTTGAGGACAGTTTTTCGTCTTAGCCATCTTTGTCCAGCCCGCCGAAATTTATGAGTTGAATCCCCGAAGCCCGGACCAGCGATTTCAACTCATCATCTACCAGGGCCCGCAACTCCTGCTCTCTGAATTTATGAATATAATAGGAGCCAGCCAGTCCCTTGAGGTCGTCCAGTTCCTCGGTCTTGAAGCCCGGGTGAACCATGACCTCGGTGGTCCCGTCCGCGAGATGGGCCAGAATCTTTTCCCACCGCCGCACCGTCATCCGGCCGCTCCGGCAGATTCCCGAGAAATGATCGGGCCTCATTATACCATTCCGGGCAATTTTCTTCTTCATAAAACTGCAGGCGAGCGAGATCCCGAGAGATTTCAGAATCTGGGCCGGAGACCCGGACCAGCAATATTCCCGGATGAATCTGACACGGGGGATTGAATATTCCTTAGCCAACTTCAGAACGGTGCGGAAGAGGAGCGGCCAGGTGTGGAGATGTTTCTCGCTGTCAAAATGAGTCGGCCTGATCCCGGCAGCCAAGATTTTCTCCAACTGGGCCCTCCACTCCCTTTCGACGTCCTCTGCTTTGATTCTCCTTGAGACCAATTTCCTGATAAGGATGGAAACGCGGCCCCAAAAGCGGCCTTCCGGATCGACCAGGCTCGGTACCCGTTCGGGTGGGGAAACGGGGGCGCCTCTGAGGATGTTCAGGTGGATGCCCACTCCCAGCCCCGGATTTTGCCTGGCCAGGTCCACGGCTTGGTCGAAAGCCGGCATGTTGGCCATCAGGGTGGCGCTCGTCAGGATGCCCTTCTGGTGGGCCAGGATGATCCCTTCATTGATGCCCCGGCTCAGCCCAAAGTCATCGGCGTTGACGATGAGTCTTTTTTCTGATCTCAATCGGAATCTCGGGCTTTTTCTTGTCTCCTACCCGGCCTATTTTATGCCAGTTTCCGTCCAAAAAACAACCGAAGACGTCTGTCTCGTCATCTCGTCCATCTCGTTCCCCGTGCACCGTGCCCCGTTCCCTTCAAAATAAATGTGAGGACTGAGTTGTGAGCCGTGAGGTGTGAGGAATAAAGAACTTCTTGATTTGGGCTTTCACTGCTCAGTGCACAAAGCTCACTGCTTTCTGTTTCTTGACGGGATGACGAGATGACTAATACAAACGCGACATCTGCGCCCAAGGTTGCGCCGAAGGCCACCCTTGGGACCCCGTAGCGGAGGGGGGCCCGTCGGCTTGTCCGACGGGGGAACCGACGGGACTGGTTCCTCGGGGTCCGGGGGCCAGAGGGTGGCCTTCGGCGCAACCCTGACCATGTCAAGTTACTTATCGCGTTTGCATTAGATGACGAGAAAGACGAGATAGACGAATGTAGTGTTTTTGATCGAAAATGGATACAATGAGGCCGAACTGAGATGTGTGGCATCTGCGGAATCTTCGGTTTTAGCGAACTGGGCCCGGAGGCGGAAGACCTGACCCGGGCGATGTGCCGGGCGATGGTCCATCGCGGCCCCGACGACGAGGGCTATTATTTTGATGACCGGATCGCCCTTGGGATGAGGAGACTGAGCATCATCGACCTGGTCACCGGCCATCAGCCGCTGTCTAACGAGGACGGAACGATCTGGACCATCTACAACGGCGAGATCTACAATTTCCAGGAGTTGAAGAAGCGCCTCGTGGACAAGGGCCACACCTTCCGGACGCAAACGGATACGGAAGTCATCGTCCACCTTTACGAAGAAAAAGGAGAGTCATTCGTCCAGGACCTCAACGGGATGTTCGCCATCGCCCTCTGGGACAGGGTCAAAAAAAAGCTGATCCTCGTCCGGGACCGGTTGGGCGTGAAACCGCTTCACTACCTGAGGTACAAGAATCAGCTCTTGTTTTCCTCGGAGATCAAGTCGCTGCTTCAGTCAGCCTGCCCGAGGGAGATCGACCTGGAAGCTCTCTCGCAATATTTCACCTTCGAATATATCCCGGCTCCGCGGACGATCTTCAGGGGCATCCAGAAACTCCTGCCCGGGGAAATGCTCGTCCTGGAGAACGGCCGTGTCACTCTGCGCCCTTACTGGGATGTTCGTTTCAAGCCCAAGCCTTCTCCTTCGAAGAGCGAAGAAGAATATGCGGAGGAGATCGAACACCGGCTCAAAGAGTCAGTCCGGATGAGACTCATCAGTGATGTCCCCCTTGGCGTTTTCTTGAGCGGCGGGATCGATTCGAGTTCGATCACGTCATTGATGAGCGAGGCCGCATCGTCTCCCATCAAGACCTTCTCGATCGGTTTCAAAGAAAAGAGCTTTGATGAGCTGGATTACGCCAAGACCATCGCTCAGCGCTTCGGCACCGAGCACCGGGAGTTCGTCGTCGAGTCAAGCCTGGTGAAAGACCTGGTTCCTCTCTTGATGAATTATGTGGATGAGCCGCTGGCTGATGCCTCTATCATCCCCACTTATATCATTTCCAAACTGGCACGTCAGTATGTCACCGTGGCCCTGGCCGGGGACGGCGGCGATGAGCTCTTCGCGGGCTACGATACCTATAAAGCCTACAAGGTGGCCCGTCTCTACCGCAGGGTCCCTCGGTTTATCAGGACCGGAATCGTCAAGAACCTGGTCTCGCTCCTGCCGGCCACCAAAAAGAGGCTCTCCTTCGAGTTCAAGGCTAAAAAATTCATCGCCGGCGTCGAATACCCGCCTGAGATCGCCAATTTTGTGTGGTGGGGCGCCTTCACGCCCGCCGCCAAAAAGGACCTCTTCTCCGAGGAGTTCAGGGAGGCGCTCGGCCAAGACGCCTACTCCCCGGTGTCCTTCCATCTTCGAAACTGCCGAGCCAGCGAAACCCTGGACAAGCTGGCCTACCTGGACCTCAAGCTCTATCTCCAGGACGACCTCCTGGTCAAAGTGGACCGGATGAGCATGGCCAATTCCCTAGAGATCCGTGTCCCTTTTCTGGATTACACCTTCGTCGAGTTCGCGGCCACGCTCCCCAGCTCCCTCAAGCTCAAGGGAATGACCTCCAAGTACATCCTCAAGAAAGCGATGAGCCGCCGGTTGCCACGGGAAATCATCCGTAGGAAAAAGATCGGTTTCGACATCCCGTTGGGCGTCTGGATCAAGGATGACCTCAAGGATTTCGTCGCCTCCGTCCTCTCTCCGGAGAACCTGAAAAAGCACCGTTTTTTTAATGCCGCCCACGTGGGGAAGATCATGAAAGAGCACTTCGATGGAAACCACAATCATCGCCAGCTGCTCTGGCCGCTCATCATCTTCCAGTTCTGGTATGATCACTATCTGAGGTGAAGCGGATGCTGAATCGAGAGGAGGTTTACCGTCTCTATCGCAACTGCGGCCCGGCCACAAAACTCTACTTGCGGATCAAGCTCAGGATTTGTCCTTTTCTGGCGATGGAGACCTATTTTCCTCGTGCGGGAACAGTCATCGATCTCGGCTGCGGCAACGGCGTTTTTTCGAACCTGCTCAAGCTGGGATCCCCCTCCCGGGAGATTCTCGGTTTTGACCTGGACCCCAAGAAGATCAAGACCGCCCGCGAGGTCCATAAAGACATTCCCGGTCTAGAATTCCGGGTCTCCAACATCACGGATATGGATTATCCCAGGAGCGATGTCATTTCTATGATCGATGTCCTCTATCTTATCCCCTACTCCCGGCAGGAAGCCATGCTCCGCAAATGTCACGGGGCTCTGCGCAAGGGGGGCACTCTTATCCTCAAGGACATGGACTCGCGGCCTCGCTGGAAATATCTCTGGAATATCTTCCAGGAAACCCTGGCCGTCAAGATGATCGGTTTCACGCTCGGGGGGAGGTTCTATTTCCGCAAACAGTCCGACTACCTGAGTCTTCTCGAGAGCTTCGGATTCAGGGTTCAGCCCGTCTCTCTCGACAAAGGATATTGGTATCCGCACATTCTCTATGTTTGTATCAAAGAATAAAATCCGCACCCCGTTCATCGTACCTTGTGCCCCGTACCCCGTGTCCCGTCAAAAGAGAAGTGAGCAGAGCTCACGGTTCACTTTCTCCCGAAATTGCCGATAGAAATTCCCGACGGGTCCTGCTTCGGTTCACCCCCGCCGTCCTCATGGACCATCTTGCCGATTTTGCAGGAGGACAGCCCGCGGCCTCAAACACTCCGGTCGTCGGGGGCCCCCGAACCTCGCCACCCGTCGGAATCTATTCTAATGGAGAGCCATAAACGTCTATCGGAAATTTCGGGTTTCTTGGCAAGATGGACGAAGGACGGCTTTTGTGCTATAAAAGTTTTTCCAGAACTTAAGGGCAAAATTGTCAAAAATTAAGACTGCAGAACAAATAAAAGACGCCGAATCCAAGAGCCCAGTGAGCCTTGTGCGATGCGCCGTTTATGAGCTGACCCCGCTCAAGGAGGCAATTTCGACCGCCCTTGGTTATTTGGGCGGGCTCGCGAAGTTTGTCCATCCCGGCGCCAAGGTCCTGCTCAAGCCAAATGTCATGATGCCCAAGCCTTACGGCTTTGCCGCCGGCACCCATCCCCTCTTCCTCCGGGCGGTGATTGAGCTCTTCAAAGAAAGCGGTGCCGAGGTCACGGTCGGAGAGAGCTCGGCCGGAAGCCAGGCCGGGGTCACATTCACCAAGAAAGCTCTTCAATTGTGCGGCGTTGAAGATGTCACCATGCAAAGCGGAGTGCGCCTGGTCAATTTCGATCTTGACCAGGCGGTGAGGACAAGCATTCCCAACCCTCATGTCTCCAGTATCCCTCTGGCCAAAAGCGTACTCGACGCCGACCTGGTGGTCTCGCTCCCCAAGTTCAAAACGCACACCTACGCAAATATCATTACAGGCGCCATAAAAAATATGTACGGGGCTATCCCCGGGCAGGTCAAGGCCGACTATCATCGTTTCGCTCCCAAACCAGAAGACTTCTATACGATCGTCCGGGATATCTACGGAGCCATCAATCCCGGGCTGGTCATTTTCGATGCCGTCGAGGGAATGGAGGGGAACGGGCCCTCCGCCGGCACTCCCAGGCATCTGGGCCTGATCATCGCCAGCGCCGACGGCGTCGCCGCCGATGCCGTTGCTTCGGAACTGATTGGCGTTCCCTCGATGCGCGTCCTGACGACGCGGCTCGCCGCGGAGGCCGGCCTGGGCCGAGGAAGGATGGAGGAAATCGAAATCCTGGGAGAAAACCTGGCCGGCGTCGCGCCGCGCCATTTCAAGCTTCCGGCATCGACCGTCGTCAATCCCTATCTCTATCGCTTCATCCTGGCTATGACCAAGACAATCCCGGAAATCGACCAGGACAGGTGCACACTCTGCAAGACCTGCGCCGATTCCTGCCCGATGAAGGCGATCGATCTCAAAGGCAACAAAATGGTCATCGACCACGAAGCATGCATCCGCTGCTTCTGCTGCAACGAAGTCTGCCCGGAACAGGCCATCAGGCCGAGGCGGAAAAATCCGCTGGGAAATCTCCTCTCCAAGCTCATGATCTCCCGTTGGTAGGATAGATTTTCGGTTCTCCGATCCACGATGAAAAAAAAGGTCCTGCTGCTTCATTGCCCGGGAGATAAAATCTATCTTCACGATTACTATACCAGCTACTCTTCCAAAGCCAACTATTATTGGCCGCCGACCGACCTCGTGCTCCTGAGCGGAGTCTTGAGCGGCTACGACCTCCGAGTCATCGACGCCATCGCCGAGAAGCTGAGTCCCGATGAGTGCGAGCAACGGATCAAGCAGTTCGGGCCCGAGGCCGTCGTCTTCACGACCGGGACCGCAACCTGGGAGAAGGACGTCGCCTTCTTGGAAAAAATCAAGAGGGGTCTCCCCGCCCTTTTGATCGGATCGAGCTCGATGTTCCTCTTTGAGGCCGACCACTTCCTCAGATCCGCGCCCGCGATCGATGCGCTCAGCCTGAACATGGTCAGTTCCGAGATCGCCGATTTTATTGACGGCCGGAAGAAAGATTACCGCTGGGTTGCCTTCCGCCGGGGGCCAGACCTCTTGATCCCTTCTGCGGAGACAAGAAAAGAACAAAATTTCCGGATCCCCGTTCCCAGGCACGATCTTTTCCAGCTCAAGTTCAATCGCAGCCCTCTGGCCAGAAGGGCTCCCTTCGCTCTGGTCGTCACTTCGTTGGGGTGCCCATACACCTGCCATTTCTGCGTGGCCGGGTCGATCTCTTACCAGTATCGCAATATCGACAATGTGATCGAAGAACTCAAATTCCTCCAGTCCCTGGGCGTCAGGGAGATCATGTTCAATGACCCCACCTTCACCGTATCCCAAAACCGCGTCCTCGAACTCTGCTGGAAAATGAAAGACAACGGGCTCGATTTCACCTGGGTCTGCAACGCCCACGCCGCAACGATCACGAAAGAACTCATCGCCGGGATGAAGGGAGCCGGATGCCACAGTGTCATGATCGGAGTCGAGAGCGGCCAGAATGAGACCCTCCGGAAATATTCCAAGAGCGCGACCCGGGAGAAGATCAAAGACTCATTCAAGATCTGCCGTCAACACAAGGTCAAGACTCTGGCCTATTTTATCATCGGGCTTCCCGGCGAGACCAGGGAGTCCGTCCTCGAGACCATCCGCTTCGCCAAAGAGCTCGATTGCGACTTTGCCTCGTTTACCGTCCTAACGCCGGATATCGGCTCACAGCTGAGGCAGGAGGCCATCACCAAGGGCTGGCTCGATGAAACGACCCGGGCCTTCGACAGCACCTCCTTTCCCGTCTTCACGGCGGGAGATCTGAGCAAAGAGGACATTTGGAAATTGCGGCAGAAAGCCGTCCGGGATTTTTATCTCCGGCCGACCTACCTCTTCAAGAAACTGATCGGAATCCGCTCGTTTAGAGACCTGGCCCTCCTGCTCAACCAGGCCTTCTCAATGTTCACAAAATA
>Ga0315282_10010561_pt1 | contig 14446 bp, 17 predicted proteins | sample YL17G07_20_MG_FD_203693 | JGI IMG/M metagenome (GOLD analysis project Ga0315282, IMG submission 203693) | Sediment microbial communities from Yellowstone Lake, YNP, Wyoming, USA - YL17G07_20 | ecosystem: Environmental > Aquatic > Freshwater > Lake > Sediment | place: USA: Wyoming | collected...
GAACAGCGAGCGGGCTAAAAACCCTGTTTAATGTCGCAGGCCCGGCCGCCTGAAGCGGCTTGCTTTCAAGCCCGTTTCTCTTTACAATTTGATATTGCCAGAAATCGTGGTAGTTTAAATTAGCCCCTCGCCCAAGCGAGGGGCCGCGATTTGAAAGGGAGCCGGCCTTGGCCTGGAAGAGGCGGGTTAAGATCGAACCGGGTGGGTGAAGAAACCGTGGATCAAAAACGAAAACGCTACCTGATCGGGATCGTCATCGCGGCGGTCATCGGGTTCGGCTTTGCGGCCGAGCTGTTTCGGATCCATGTCTCGGCCATGAAGGACCCGGACTTCGACGCCGCCTGCCACTTCAGCCAGACGGTGGACTGCGTTTCCGTCTCCACGACGCCGTATGCCTTCTTCTTCGGGATTCCCAACGCGCTCTTGGGCATGATCTTTTACCTGCTGCTGGCCGCGTTGGCGCTCCTGCAGCTCCGGCCGCTTCACCGGATCTTCGCGCGCGGCCGCAACGCCGTCTTTTTCATCGCGGTCTGGAATGCGGCGTATTCGGTCTATCTGGCCCTGGTTTCCGCCTTCGTGCTCAAGACCCTGTGCCCGTACTGCACCGGCCTCTACGTGGTCAACCTGGCCATCCTGATTCTGTCGGCCTTGACCCTGGACCCCTGGCGCCAAGCGGCGGAGCAGGTCGTCGGAGATGTGAAGCTGATTTTTTCAGATCGGATCTTGTTTGTCCTCGCGGTGGCCGGATTGCTGCTGCTGGCGGCCGCCGGCGCCTTTCAGAGCTATCGCCTGCGCAACCTGCGGGAGCAACGCATCCAGCTGGCTTTCGGCCAAGCGCCGATCACCCTGGACCTGAGCGGCGATCCCGCGATCGGGCCGACCACCGCGCCGGTGACCATCGTGGAGTTCACCGATTACCAGTGCCCGCACTGCCTGAGCCTGGAGCGGAGCATGGTCAAGGCTATGGACCATTTTAAGGGGCGAATCCGGGTGATCAACAAGAACTTCCCGCTCAACTCCGATTGCAACCCGGCGATCAAGACCAAAATGCACCCCGAGGCGTGCGTGGCGGCCATCGCCGCGGAATGCGCCAACCGGATGGGGCGCTTTCAGGATTATAAGCCGCTCCTCTTTGATACCGAAGACCTGAGCTTGGTGCACCTCGTGCGCCTGGCCGGGCAGGTCGGGATCACAGATCGGGACATGGTCAGTTGCATGACAAGCGGCTATCCCCAGAGCAAGGTCGCCCGCGATGTGAAGGACGGCCTCGCCCTCGAGCTTAAAAGCACCCCCGCCATCCTCGTCAACGGCCACCTCTTCCACGGGGCCAAGACCTATGACGACCTCAAAGCCATCATTGACGCCGCCCTCCAAGGCGCCGCCCTGCCCCCGGATTAGATGAAGGCTTCAGGCATCAGGCCAAGCAGGAAATTTCGGATCTTAAATCCGGCTCCCCTCGAAAATCTGTGGGTTGTTATGGGAGCCGGAACCAGCAATCGAGTTGTTCCCTTCGCCGATTATACCCACCAATTCTCAAGAAAAGCCTTCAAAAAAGGTCAGTTCTTTAAATTTTACATTAGGCTTGACCTTGGCAGCGAAGGTTAGCTAAGATCATCACATGGCCCGACCTTGGCGAATCCAGTTTCCGGACGGTCTATCATGTCAGCGCGCGAGGCAACAACCGGGGGATGATTTTTCGGGAGTAGATGGGGTCAGTTCTTTACATTTTACCTGGGCCTTCAAGCCAGGCATCGGCAAGTGAAATGTAAAATGTAAAGACCTGACCCCGATCAGAGCAAGCGATGCGGATCAAAGGAATCTTCCTTAAGGATTACGTTGAGATCGTGAACCGGAGCCCGGAACTCGAGTGGTCGCGTTATCTCACCGCGGCGGACTGGGAGATCGTGCGCAGCCTGATCCTGCCCACGCAATGGTATCCGGCCGAGACCATGGCCCATATCGGCCGGGGCATCTTCGAGATGCGGACCAAGAACAATTACGAGGCGGTCCGCGCGCACGGCCGGGCCCGGGCCACTGACTCGTTTGATCCGGCCACCCTAAAGTTCCTGCTCAAGAATGACCCGGCCGCCTCGCTCCAGGCTTATGCCATGATCGCCCGCCGCTACATTGACGAGATCGGCATCAACCTGGAAAAGGCCGGGCCGGGAAGGGCGGAGGTTTGTTTTTCGCCGGTGGACCAGGTGCCGGCCTGGGATCTATTCCGGGAGATCCAGGCGGGAACTTTGGAGAAACTGGCGGAGTTGAACGGCGGCCAAAACCCGAGGGCGGAGTTTGTCTCCGAACCGCGCCAGGGCCGGGAAGCGTGTATCATTCGGGTCACCTGGGCCTAGGGGTCAAGGGTTCCAGGTTTCGATGGGGATGAGTCGCCTTAAAAAGGAATTGGGCAGAGGAAAAAGTTTGGCCCGGATCATCCGATCCTTAATTGAAAAGATTGCTTGAAGAAATAAAGAAAAGGAGGATTGAAGAACAGCCGGAAATGAGAATAGAGCCACGGACAGGAATGTCTGCGCTCCTTATTTTTTCTCCGCGTGCGTTTCAATGAAGTTGATCGCGTCCTGGACGGTGCCGATCTTTTCCAGGTCCTCGTCCGGCACTTCCAGCCCGAACTCGTCCTCCATCACCAACACCAGCTCCCACAGGTCCATGGAGCTGATGCCCAGGTCGTCAATAAAATGGGCCTCGGGCACCACCTCGGCCGGGTCCAGCTCGAGGTGCTCGATGATCAATTGGATCACCCGCTCTTTTACTTCCATTCTTCCGACTCCTCCCGCGCGCTTGGGCAAATGAGGCTTGAAAGTTTAACCCATTTTTAGCCGAAATACAAACCGCCGTTCAAAGGAATGGTCTGCCCGGTGAGATAGCCGGCCATGCCGCTGGCCAGGAACAAGACCAGCGCCGCCACGTCCTCCGCGGTCCCGGCCCGGCCGACCGGAATCCGATCCAGGATCTCCTGCCGGATCTCTTTGGGCAGGGCCAGCGTCATCTCGGACTCGACGTAGCCCGGCGCGATGGCATTGACCGTGATGTTGCGGTTGGCAAGCTCGAGGGCCAGGCTCCGGGTCAGGGCCTCGAGCCCGGCCTTGCTCGCCGCGTAGTTGGCCTGCCCGGCCCGGCCAATCCGGGCGATGATGGAAGAAATGTTGATGATGCGGCCGTAGCGCCGGCGCACCATCACCCGGGCCGCGGCGCGGCAGCAGTGGAACGCGCCGGAAAGGTTGACCGCCAGCACCCGGTTAAAGTCCGCGGGCTTCATCCGCGCCAGCACCTGGTCGGCCGCGATCCCGGCGTTGTTGACCAGGATATCGAGCCGGCCGTGCCGCTGGGCCAGCTTCTTGATCTGGTCCTGCGCCGGCTCGAAGTCCTCGACCGCAAACTTGAGCAGCTCGCCCTTGCCCCCGGCGCGCTGGAGGTCGGACAGAGTCTTTTCCGCAGCCGCGTCGTCGCGGGAATAATTGATCGCCACCAACGCGCCGGCCGCGCTCAGGCGCAGCGCAATGGCCCGACCGATCCCGCGCGAGGCGCCGGTGACCAGGGCCACCTGGCCGGAAAGATCGAGATCGTCCTTGCCCGTCACAGGATCTCCTGGATGGCCTTGAGGTCTTTGGGCGCGCTCAGGTTGAGGGTCTTGGCTTCCGGCAGGATGCGGCGGATCAAGCCGGTCAGCACCTTGCCCGGGCCGATCTCGAGGAAGACTTCCGCCGGCATCTCGGCCATGGCCTGCACCGATTCGACCCAGCGCACCGGCGAGGTGATCTGCTTCCGGAGCAGCTCGGCCGCGGCTTCGGGGCCGGGGTAGGGCTTGGCTTCGAGGTTCGAGATCACCGGGCAGGAGAGCGGCCGCCAGGGGATGCCGTTCAAAACCTCGGCCATGCGCTCGGCCGCGCCTTGCATCAGCTCGCAATGGAAGGGCGCGCTCACCTTGAGCGGGATCACTCGCTTGGCGCCCCGCTCTTTGGCGAGCGCCGAGGCCCGGCCAACCGCGGCCGCGGCGCCCGAGATGGCGATCTGGTCCGGCGCGTTGAAGTTGGCCGGCCGCACCACCTCACCCTGGGCCGCTTCTTCGCAGACCTTGGTCACCGCTTCGGCGGTCAGCCCCATGATGGCGGCCATCGCGCCTTCTCCGGCCGGGACCGCGTCCTGCATGAACTCTCCGCGACTCCGCACCGCGGCCACGGCCGCGCCGAGGTCGAGCGCCCCGGCCGCCAGCAAGGCGGTGTACTCGCCCAGGCTGTGCCCGGCCGCCACCATCGGATGAAGCCCGGTCTCGGCGTGAAGCACCTCCCAGGCGGCGGCGCAGCACGCGAGGACCGCGGGTTGGGTATTGGCCGTGAGCTGAAGCTCTTGGTCCGAGCCTTCAAAGCAGAGCTGCTTCAGGTTGAGGCGGATGGCGTCGCTCGCTTCTTCGAACACCTGGCGGGCCAGGACGAACTCCCGGTAAAAGTCCTTGCCCATGCCCGGCGCTTGCGAGCCTTGGCCGGGAAAAACAAAGGCGAAGGCGGTCATAGGCTCGCCCGGGATCAGGTTTTGACTTCTTTCGTTTCGATCACCGCCCGGCCCTTGTAAAAGCCGCAATGAGGGCAGGCGCGGTGGGGCAGGATTTTTTCCGCGCAGTTGGGGCAGGGGATCAGGTTGAGCGCAGAGAGCGCGTCATGGGTGCGACGCTTATCGCGCCGGCATTTGGAGTGCTTTCGTTTCGGTAAAGGCATGGGGTTCTCCGTTCCAATTCAGAATATCATTTGATTTTCAGCTTCCGAAAGATCGCCAACCGGGGGTCGCCTTGGTCTTGGGAGCAGGAGCAGGTCTCCCGGTTGAAATTGACCCCGCAATGGGGGCAGAGCCCCTTGCAGTCTTCGCGGCAAAGGATCTGGATCGGGACTTCCAGGGCCAACTCCTGCCGGAAATACTCATCCAGCTCCACCACCGGCCCCTGGTAATAAAGCTGGTTCATTTCTTCCGGCGAGAGGTCCGCCAGCGCCGCCGCCGGTTTCTCCCGCTCCGGCATCAAGACCACCTCGAAGGAAGCATGCAGCGGCCAGACCACCTCGTCCCCGCACCGGGTGCACAAAGTATGCAGCTCGGTCGAAACTTCGCCCCGCAGCCGCAGGTTCATCCCCTCCCGGCTCACCCGGCCGGACAGGCTGATCGGCCCCTGAATGCGCGTGTCCCCTTCCGCGCCAAATTCCGGGATGTTGTCGAGCCATTCCCGCTCGTGCTGCTCCGAAAAGCCGATCCCCTCCGGGGGAATGCTGTCAATGACCACTCGCATGACGGCTTCTGCCTGCTTCTTGAGCAAACCTACTATAAAACAATCTCCGGGGGTTGTCAAAAAAGGCTTGGTTTTCGAGTCAAACAGTTTCGATCCATCTTACGCGGAGAGCGGAAAGAATCACGAGCCGATTTCGAAACTCCGCGGCGGCGTGCCGGGCAAGGAAAGGAATGAGTAAAGCAGCCGTTCCGGCCGCGGTGGGAGGATGAACTTTGACCCGGATCACGCCGGGGTGGCGGCTGAGGGGGAGCACGACCCAATCGCCGAAGTGCTCGTCCATGGTGATGAGGATCCTTCCTTCGGTCACCGCACGATTCAGGATTTCCCGGTCGTCAGCCCGATCCTGGTCGACCTCCTGGGCTCGGATCACATCATGACCTTGCGCCCGCAGGCGGGCCGCGACTTCGGCCTGAAACATCTGATCCAGATACAGGCGCAAGCGCTCAGGAGGCAACCGCTTTTTCCTCGGTGTGTTCGATGAGATCGTGCGCGTAGAGGAGAGCCGCATGGAGGTCGGCCGGCTTTAACTCCGGGTAATTCTTTAAGATATCTTCCCAGCTCTCGCCCTCGGCCAGCAGGGCCAGCAGCACCGAGACCGGAATCCGGGTTCCCCGGATCACGGGCTTGCCGTTGCAAACCGCTGGATTGATTTCAATGCGTTCGGCTTTTGGCATCGGTGTTCACCTCTTCTTCCCAGTATAGCAAGTTCAAGAGGCCCAGACAACCCGGATTCCGGTCCGGCCATCTTTCATTTTCTTTGGACCTGGTGCTATGATGAATGACGATCGGAGGTAGATGTTCATAAAGAAAATCAGGTGCCCGGTTGTAGTGGCGGCAGTTTCAATCATCACAATTCTGGGCTTTGCCCTGCTCAGCCGAGGCCAGGCAGAGAAGACGGCGCCGACCACGGACGATCCCAATGCCTGGGCCGGGCTGACCGCCGAGCAGATCGCCAAGGTCAAGGCCGGGGAGATGGTGATTCTGCAGGAAGATCAGAGCCAGGGCAAGGAGCAGAAGCGGCTGATCCGCTGCGCCATGACCTTTGACCAGCCGATTGACAAGGTGTGGTCGCTGATCACCCAGGACGAGCGGCAGGACGAATACCTGCCCGGGCTTAGCAAGTGCACCCTGGTCAAGCGGGAGGCGACCCAGGATTGGGTGGACTTTTTCGTCAAGATTTTCTTTATCAAGGTGACCTACCGGGTCAATCATCACTATGACCCGGAGCATTATTACATGAATTGGGGACTGGACCCTACCTTCAAGAACGACCTCAACCACCTCGAAGGCTTCTGGCAGCTCTACGCGATGCCCGACGGCCGCACGCTGACCCGCTACGGCACCAAGGTGATCCCGGCCAGTTTCCTGCCCGAGTCCATCCAGGACTACCTCACCCGCCGAAGCCTGCCCGAAAACCTGGACGCGGTCAGGAAGTGGATCAACAGCGGAGGGACTTACCATAAGTAGGGGAGTCTCGCGGCAACAGCTCGATTATGATCGTCCCTTCGTAGGGGCGGGTTTCAAACCCGCCCCTCCCCGTCCGACAAGTTGTATCGTCAAGTCATTGAATTTATGAAACCCTATACTCGTGTAGTGTCCCAACATCAGCTTTACAATGAAACTCTTTGTGGTGCGGGCTTCCAGCCTGCACCAGACGCAGGCCAGAGGCCTGCTCCACAATGTAAAGGAAACCCTGGTACACTACACTAGGGTTTAGGGAAGGGCCGATTCATTTTCGGAGAGCTTTTCCCCGGCTTCGCCGAGCCAAGGTTTCGGAAGCGGATCAAGAGGATGGTGATGGCGAGGGCGGTAATGACCAGGAGCGCCGGGATGCTCGAATACGGGATGAGGTGCAGGGCAAAGTCTTTACGGTTGAGGGGGAACAGGAGGCAGAGCTGGTAGTCGCAGGGAAGGTCGAGGCCGAGATGGAGCAGGATCGAAATCAGGGCGATCAGGTAGAAATAGAGGTATCGGGTCCGGACCCAGAGCCAGGCGGGCAAGGCGCCCAGCCCGGCGTAGAAGGGGGCCAGGAGCAGGCTGTGGGTAAAGAGCCGGTGATATTTGAAATACAGCCCGATGTCAATGGGATAGAGGATCGCATCGAAATCGAGCATGGCCGCGGCCAGCGTCCCGGTGAGCAGGACCGGGTAGAGCGGGACCTTCCGCTTCGCCGCGATGGAACCCACCAGGAGCCCGGCCATGGCATGAGTGACTAAATCCATTAGCTGATTGCCTCCACGGGTTGCAGGGGCGGGTTTGAAACCCTCCCCTCCGGCTCAACTGGAAAACGCAATCGAGCCGAAAAAAAGGCCGATCGCTGCGTGGACCACCGCCGGCGCCACGATCCCGTTGCTGTATTCATAGAGGAGCCCGAAGATGAAGCCCTCGCCGCAGGTGATCAAGGCCGAGGTCCCTTCAAAATGAAAGGCCAGGGGGCGGGAAAAGGGATTGAAGAAGGCGACGCCATGCCCCAACCCGAACAGGAATGACGCCAGGATCAGCCCCCAGCCGAACGAGACTCCCCGGATCCGAAACGGCCGGCCCCAGGCCCGATTGATCCGGCCCTGAATATAGCCGCGGAAAAAAACCTCTTCCCCCACCCCGCAGAAGATCATGGTAAAAACTATCGTCAGTCCCCACCCGATCCAGTTGGCAAAGAGAGGCGAAATGCCGATCCTCGAAGCGAAATGGTCCGGCGGCAAGAGCAGGCCCGGGCTTTGCCCGCGGGCGAGATGGGGGACTAAGAATCCGACCGCCCAGATCAAAGCCAGCTCGAGGACCGCAACCAGGCAGAGGCGCTGAATCTGAGGGCTCCGGAGCTGGTCCCGGCTAAAGCCCAGCTCGGAGAGCGGCCGGCCGAAAAGCCGGAGCGCCGCGACCGGGAAAACCACCATCATCAGGTGGGCGAAAAAGTCCCACCCCACCAGCTTGAACTGGAGCGGTCCGACCCAGGTGGTTTCCAGGTATTTGATCCAGAGCAAGAAGGCGAAGAATACCGACAGAACTTCCGCGAGAGCGGGGAAAGCCGATCTCTCGCCGCGCTTCAGCTTGGTTTCAGAGCTATTCTTTGCTTTGCTCTCTACCGGCATCCGCCTGGGCGCTCGCACATGAACAGTCTATCTCCGCCCGGACGCTTGAGTCAAGTTCCAAACATTTTTGAATAGCGGATGGAGATCAAGCCGCCAGGCGGAGAGGAGACGCGGTTTCGAGGGCGAGCTGATAGACCTGCTCGGTCCGCTCCACGATCCGCTCCCAGTTGAACTCCCGCGTCACGTACTCCCGGGCCGAGTTTCCGGTCCGGACCAGCTCTCCGTGCCGCTCCAGCAGCCGGGCTAACGTCATGGCCAGCGCTTCCACGTCCCGGGCCGGAAACAGGTAGCCGAACTCGGAAACCGCCTCCCGGTTCTCCGGGATGTCGCTCGCCAATACCGCCCGGCCGTGGGCCATGGCTTCGAGGATCACGATCGGCAGGCCCTCGTGGTCCGAGGGGTGCACGAACAGGTAAGCGTGGCTGAGCAGTTCCTGCCAAAGCTCGCCCTGCACAAAGCCGGTGAAGACGATACGCGGGTCCTGAGCCGCCAGGGTCAGCAAATAATCGCGAAAGCTGCGGCTGTGCACAGTGTCGCCCGCGATCACCAGGCGATAATGGGTCCGAAGCCGGCGGAAGGCCTGGATCAGGTATTCCGCGCCCTTGCCCGGTTCCAGCCGGGACAAGAACAACAAATAGCGGCCCGGCAGGAGCCCTAGCTCCAGGATCAGCCGCGCCGGCGGCCGATGCCCCGCGGACACGCCGTTGGGAATATGCTCGGCGCGCAATCCGTACTTCCGACGATAGTATTCGCGGAGCGTCTTGCTGACCGTGATCAGCGCGTTGGGGAGCCGGGCCGAGGCCCACTCGCCCCGGCGCAGCGCCCAGCTGGCGGTGCGGCCCCACTTGGCCCGCTTCCAGTCCAGGCCGTGCACGGTCACCACCGTCACCGAGCCCCGCAGCCGGGGCAGGAACGAGAGCACCGCCGGTCCCAGCGCGTGGTAGTGGACCACGTCGAAGCGCTCGCGGAGCGCGTCCAGGGTGGCCAGCGTGGTGCGGGATAGCGTTTCCAGGTGCTTGCTGGTAATGGCCGGCAGCCGGACCAGTTGCACTCCCTGGAACTCGTCCCCCGCGCACTCGACTTCTTTCCGGCAATAGACCGTCACCTGGTGGCCCCGCTCCACCAGCCGGGGGCACAGCTCTTTGAGCTGGGTCTCGATCCCGCTGTAGGTGACCGGGATCCCCCGCGAGCCGAGCATGGCAATTTTCATGTCCGCTTCCTTAATTGGTGTCAGACACTGACTTATGACTTAAGGCCGAGGTGGCTCCGGAGTTTGTGCTTGGCGATCCAGCCCAATACCCGGTGCGGGTGCCGATACATGGCCGAGCGCACCGTGCACACCATCCAGCAACCGTGCCGGCACTTTCCCACTTGACGGCGCGCCTCGACCGCGGCCGCGCTCTGCCATAATTCATCGAAACCTACCAGGGCCAAATTGCCCATTTTCCTATTCAGCACTGGGCAGGGGAAAACCCCGCCCTCCGGGTCCAGGAAAAAAACGTCCCGGCCGGCCCGGCAGGGCAGGCGCCGCCGGCCCTGTTCGGCAAACTCGATCAGCCCGGAATCGAAGTAGGCCCGGGCCCAGCGCTTGGGCGAGAACGAGGTCAGCTCTTGCCGGATGATGGGGGACAGCTCGCGCCGGAGCCGGCCGTCTTCCGGGGCCGCGTTCGCCGGGGTGCGGAAGTAAAGTGCCGAATCGTGCGCCACGGTCGCGGACAGCTCCAGCCCGAGTTCCCGGCCAAGCGCGTACACCTGGGCGAGGGCGCCGGGGTTGTGCCGGGTCTGGGTAAAGGAGAACCGCACGTCCGTGAACCCGAGCGCCCGGGCGAACTCGAGCGACCGCCGCACCCGCAGATAAGCCCCGGGCACGCCCCGCACGCGGTCGTGGACTTCCCCAATGCCGTCGAGCGAAAAGCCCAGGCCCAGCCTGGGATCGAGCCGATACAGCAGCGGCAGGATTTTGCCGATCCGATCGGGCAGGAGACCATTCGAGATCAAGGTCAGGCGCGCGCGGGGGCAGGCCGCTTTGACCGCGGCCACGATCTCGGGCAGGTCCTCGCGCAGGAAAGGCTCGCCGCCGGTGAGGTTGATGTCCCGCAGGCTTTTCGGCAGCCGGCTAAAGACATCGGCCTTGATCTCAGGCCCCGGCTTCACCTTCCAGATCTGGCACATCACGCAGCGCGCATTGCATCGGTAGCTGAGGGCAAGAACCGCGTCGCGGACGGACATGGCTCTCCCACCCCCTTTCCCATGAAACTTTTTCCTGAAGCCCGCTGGTACAAACCCAACAGCAGCTGCAGGTGAAGCGGGAAGGTATATTCGCTTTCCGCCACCCGGAGGGCCTTCCGGCCCCAGGCCTCCACTTCCCGCGGATGCCCGATAAAATCACGGAGCCCCGCGGCCAGGGCCTCGACGTCGCCCGGCGGAAAGAGCCGGCCGGTCACGCCCTCGCGCACCAGCTCCGGGATGCCTCCGATCCGGCTGGCCAGCACGGCCTTGCCCGCGGCAAAAGCTTCCAGCACCGCGAACGGACAATTCTCGTAGCACTCCGAGGGCGCCACCACAAAGGAAGCTTTGCGGCGGAGCCGCTCGAGGCTGGCGCCGTGCTGAAAGCCGAGGAACTTCACCTGCTTCAGCCCCAGCTCGTCCGCCTCGCGGCGGAGTTGGAGGGCCAGGGGGCCGATGCCCAAAAAATAGAAGGGCAGGTCCGGGACCTTGGCCAGGGCCCTGAGCAAGGTCAGCACTCCCTTTTCCCGGGAGAGCCGGCCGGCATAGAGGCCGTAGCCCTCGCCCTCGGATTGGGCGCGGGTCCGGTCCGGCTCGGTATAGTTGGGCAGATACACGATGCGGTTCGCGGGCAGACCCTCGGCCACCATCAGGTCGCGGAGGAACCGGCTTGGCGCGAGATAGAGGTCCACCCAGCGCCGGTAAACGCCCAAAGCCGAATACAGGTGGCCTTCCACGGCTCCGGCCAGGCCGGCCAGGGCCGAGTTCTTGATGCACCTGCGGGCCGCGGCCATGTAAAATTTCCTGCCCCGGCAGGCCTCGCAAGGCCCGCCGCTCTCGTGATGGTACATGATGTGGCTGGGGCAGACGAGGTGCAGGTCGTGCAAGGTCCAGACGATGGGGACGCGCGCCCGGCGCAGCGCGAACAGGATCGAAGGCGTCAACTGATAGTGGATGTTGTGGAGGTGCGCCAGGTCGGGCCGAAAATCGCGGAGCAGCCGGGTGAGGCTCCGCTCCGCCGGCCGCGAATAGATCACCTGCAGACCCAGGCCGGCTTTGCTCCGGAAGTCGAGCGCGAGCGGATCAAGGTTCAGCTCCGGCGCGAAATAGTCCGCGTAGGGGCTGGGCCGGTTCTCCGGATGCTGCATGCTGAATTCCGCCACCTTGTGGCCGAGCTGCAGCAGCGCCTGGCGCAGATCAAACAGGTATTTCTCGGTTCCTCCCAGCGGGAAGAAGAACTTGTTGATCAGCAACACCTTCATTTGCCTGCCTCGATGAAGCCGGGTTGAGGCTCCGCCTCTTGCCGGGCCAGGCGGACCACCACCCCGGCCATCAGCCAGAAGGTGAAGGAAGGAACCCGATAGATCAAGGCGAAGCCGGGCAGGTTACTAAACGCCATGATCAGCACCATGCCGGCAAAGCCCAGGCCCAGCCCGCGCGTGTTCGGGTCCGCACTTTGCCCGACCAGGTTCGCGGCCAGCCGAAACAAGCGCCAGAGCATCCACCCCAGGCAGCCGGCGCCGAGCAGGCCGAACTGGCCGATCAAGGCGCCCACGCCCACGTCCGGCAGCCAATAGACCTGGGAGGGGGAAATCCCGAGCTCGTGGCTGCGGTCGTATTCCGGAAAGAGGGTGGCCGCGTCGCCGGGCAGGGTCCCGGAGCCCAGCCCGAACAGGGGCGAATGCCGGAGCAAAATCGGGATGGTGGAGGTCGCGGTAAACCAGCGCGCGCTTTGCTCGCGGTATTCAGGAGTGAAAACGGAAAAAAACCGGTCGCGGGCCGAAGCCCCGGACTCGCCCCGCTCCAGGTCAATCACCCCCAGGCTCCCGAATTCAATCGCCGCGGCGAGCAGGAAACCGGAGAGCAGCAACAGCGGCGCCCGCTTCCGGCCGCGGAGCAGCATCCAGGCCACGGCCAGGGCCAGGCCGAAGATGGACATCCGGGAGGAGGTCAGGTATAGCCCCAGGCCGAGGAGAGCGATCAACCCGAATTGCCAACGCGCGCGCCGGCCCAGGATCAGGGGCGCGATCAGGAGACTGAGGATAAAGGCCAGGTAGTTGCCCAGGTAGTTGTAACGACCCATGGTGCCGAAAGCTTTGGAAAACAGCGTTTGATTCACCACGTCCTCGGGCCGCAACAGGATGTCGCCCACCACCACCTCGCCCGGCCGCAAAAACTCGATCAGGCGCTCGCCCAGCACGGGCTGGAGCAGGCAGAGCACGGCTTCGGCCGCGGCCACCGCCAGCAGGACCGCCCACAGCCGGTCCAGGTGGCGGCGGGGGAGGTCCAGGTGCTGGACGAGGTAAAACAGGAACACGAACCGAAGCAGGTTCTTGACTCCCGCGGCCACAACCACCGGCGGCAGATCATTGAGCGCCGCGGAGACGGCGACGACGGCCAGGAAACAAAGGAGGGGCAAGTCGAGCGGGGTGCGCCGGGGCAACTCCCCGCGGAGGATGACCCGGCCCAGGGTGATCGCGGCCAGGGCGATGATCGCGCCCTCCACCGCGTAGCGGAGCGCCAGGGCCTGTGCCGGCGCCAGATATTTGAGCAGCACCGTTTCCCCTGCGATTAGAATGATTCCGACCGGAAGAAACCGCCGCGGGTCCGCGATGAAGAAAATGGCCGCCGGGAGCAGGAGCGCGACCGCTTTTAGCCTCGGCTGAGCCAGGATCAAAAGCCCGAACAGTCCTCCGCCGAGCAGCGCCCACGCCAGGTCCGGCCCGGCCCGGAGCGGCGCCCGGAGGCGAAAGCGCGAGAGGGAGGAGGCGCTCATGGGTCACGCGGCCGCGCGCCATCCCATCGGAACCTGCACCACCTGGCGGGCCACGTCCACGTGCGCGCCGTCGTAGCGGAGCGAAAGGTCCGCGGCCGCGAGCACCTGCAGAACTTCTTCCGCCCGGCTGAGATCCGCCAGCGGCAACCGCCCCTGGCTGAGGCAGGCCAGAAAATGGCGGGTCTCCTCCTCGAACGGATTCACCTCGGGCAAGGCCAGTGAGCGCACCTCCGATCCCCAGGAACTTTCTCCGATCTCTCCGCGCGGCCGCGCCGGCGTGTGCAGGGCCAGGGGCGTGCGCGGACGGGCCAGGTCCAGCCGGAGCGACCGCCGCGAACCCACCACCGAAATTTCCCGCACCGGTTCGGCGTCCAAGGTGCTCACCCCGATCATCACCTGGTGGCCGGAGAGAAACTCGAGTTGCAGCGCCACCGTGTCCGCCCGGTGGTTGAGGAAATAAAACCCGGTGGCGCGAACCCGGCGGGGGCTTTCGCCCAGCCACCACAGGGCCAGCGCGATTTCTTCCGCGGCCAGGCTCCAGGTCGCGTGCTGTTCGATCAGGGAAGCTAAAGGCTCGTGGTGGGTGGCGGAAATGAAGAAGAGCTGGCCCAGGTCGCGGCGCTCGATCAGTTCCCGGACGCGGGCCGCGCCGGGATGGAACAGGAGCGGCAGGCTGGTGGCGCACACGCGTTTCCGCTCGCGCGAAAAAGTTTGCAGCTCCCGGAGTTCGGCCAGGCTGAGCGCCGAGGGCCATTCCAGCAGGCAGTGCTTGCCCGAGGCCATGGCCTGGCAGGCGGTAGCGGCTTGCTCGGCCGGCGGCAGGGACAGGACCACCGCCTGGATCGAGATATCCGCCAGCGCGTAGCGAGGTTCCGAGGCGATCTCGATTCCCGGATACCTCTCCTGGACCCATCGCCGAGAGGCTTCGTCCCGTTCGCAAACTCTTTTAATCGCTACCCCCGGCATCGCCGCCAAGCACTGCAACCGTTGCTTGCCGCGTTCGTCCATTCCGAGCATGCCCAGCTCGATCATCTCACTCCTCCTTAAGCTGCCAGTTGTTCCTGGCTC
>Ga0315282_10010562_pt1 | contig 14445 bp, 14 predicted proteins | sample YL17G07_20_MG_FD_203693 | JGI IMG/M metagenome (GOLD analysis project Ga0315282, IMG submission 203693) | Sediment microbial communities from Yellowstone Lake, YNP, Wyoming, USA - YL17G07_20 | ecosystem: Environmental > Aquatic > Freshwater > Lake > Sediment | place: USA: Wyoming | collected...
CAAATCCCACTTCTGTTAATGCATCAAAAGAGGGCTGAAGGTTTGCTGTGGTTGTTCCTAAGAGAATAATGTCACCGGTAGACCCATGAAAATTGGTCAAACCGCTACCATACTTTTCCCAGACATCACAAATCTTTCGTAACGCCTTCGTGTTGTAAAACCAACCTGCAGGATGATTGACACGAAGGGTATGGAAGGATTCCACATTTGGGAAGAGATGTGGAACATCGCTATATCTTCCAATCACGCCTCCCCCATATCCAGTGACACCTACGATTCCCCCGTGTTTCCAATGGGTTATTCTATCGTTGAAGGACAGTTCCTGTACCCCTAGAAGGTCCTTGGCCGCTGCGTTCTTCTTGGCCGCTCGTTTTATTTCTTTAACATAACTTGGCCAGGGGCCCTTTTCCAGTTCATCTGCTTTTGGGGTTTCATTTGCCATCGGTTCACCTCCTATCGGATTCACATCCTCTTTTCCTCGTATTTACACAAAAAATCTTAAGAGACTTTCTGCTTTTGTGGGAGGGAAATACAACCATTCCTTAACATTTTGTAGAATATAATGTCAACAGTTCTATCGACAACTGATATATCGGATCACAGCTGAAGTAACCAAATATATTTCCAATAAATTTTACCCTAAATAATCCTATTCTTCTTGTAAATTTGAGAATTTTTATATTTTCTTATGGGCGGTTCCGAGATTAAAATGACAAGGGCTACAGTCTATCTTACCCCTGGTATTCTCGAGGGTACCCCCTTTATCATGACAATATCTGCACTGTTTTACATGATCTGGTATTGGGAATACAGGTTTAAAGGCCCCTGTTAATTGTTGGTTTAGAAGCTCCACGGACTTTTTTGTCACATCTGCGGTTAAGCGAGCACATCTCTCTTCGCGTTCCTTTGAAAAGGCTTTGAACTTTGAAACCTTGCACCACCGAGAGATAGAAACATGGCAAAGGGTTGAGCGTGAAACCGAAGGGATGATTTCAAGTTTAGAATCCTTTGGTTGGTAGATGGGAAGCTTTTCCTGCTGAAACCAACCAAAGAGTTCATCAACGATAGGTTCAGGTTTGTTCGAGACCAGATAAATAGCAGCCGCGGCACCGTTCAAAGCGCCACAGAGTGTTGCCCAATCGGCGACTCCTCCTTTCCCGTATTTCATCATGAGAAAAGGAAATGTATTGTAGGGTGCTCCCTTTTCCTCAGCCAACCTCCCTATGATTCCTAAAAAAGTCCCATACATGCAGCGTCCCGACTCGTACCCTTTATATGAAATGTCGGCCGATGCGTCTGGATCAAGTTTTGAATATGGCCATGGGAAATCAATAGGTTTGGAGGGTTCTTTCGCTACCGAGGCTCCACGGAAAATAAAAGGGCTAATCACCGCAGTCCCTGCAGCGACCCCCAGCATCTGAATTATTTCCCTTCTTGTTGTCTTCATCGGGATGGGCTCCTTTCTTTTTTATTGTTAAATTATGACATATTGAATATCACTTAAAGAGAAAACCGTCAAGAAAGGAGAATAACCCTATGAAAATAGGCCTGTGAAAATAGGACTTGACCCACTTTCATCTTTTTAGTATAGTCCCTTTCAAGATTTCCTTGGGAGGGACTTTTCAAAAAAGCCTACCTAATCTTTCTTGTTAATAAGGAAATAGATTGGTCAAGGGAGGTGAGAAAGAGATCGTAATGGTTTGAGGAAGAAGTGAAAGTCATCATGGTGGGGTCGTTTCTATTTCAGTAAATGGAAAGGGGGTATAGTATGGTTGAAAAGAAACAAGGAATTGATTGGACGACGCTTTGGAAAAAGGATGACTGGATGTCGGTGTGGATAGGATTCCTCATCCTAATTATCTTCATGGCTGGAGTTTCTTTCAAACTACCGGGCTGGAAATGGATGACAGATGGATCCTTCAATTCGAAAGTGCCTGGTTACAGCGGCAAGGTTGAATCCCTCGCCAAGGATGCGGAGACAAAGGGTGAGGAGGGTTTGAAGGCAGGGGCATTGGCGCTCAAGACAGCTCTCGATGCAAAGGATAGAAAGGCAATCGGAGAGACTGCAGGAAAGCTTGAGAAGGCTGTCAAGGATGTAAAAGATAAAGATTTCAAAAAGAAGGCGGACAAACTCGCTAAAGATATCAAAGGAGATGCAGGTGCAACGGCGGGGAAGATCTTCTCGGGTGATAACCTGTTGAAAGCCTTGTATCTTCTCATCGGTTTCTGGATTCTCGGATTGATCGGGATGGCATTCATGGGTATGTCCGTTGGTAAGTTTACAGCAGGTTTCCCGATCATATTTATTCTCTCTGCACTCTCTTTCTTTGTCGCAGGAAATACAACTGTTTCCTATTACGGCCTTGAGGTAGTTTTTTGGGCATTGCTCTTCGGTCTTTTCATCAGCAATGTTTTTGGGGTACCGGAATGGCTCAAGACGGCTGTCAAAACAGAGTTCTTCATTAAAATAGGGCTTGTACTCCTCGGGGCAGAGGTGCTCTTTACCACCATTGTAAAGGTGGGAGCTTATGGCATGGTGCAGGCCATCCTTGTCATTGTTGCAGTTTTCTATGTCTGCTTCTGGATAGCAAAGAAGTTAGGCCTGGATGATGAGTTCGCTTCTATTCTCGGGACCGCTGTCTCGATCTGTGGTGTCTCGGCTGCCATTGCTGCTGGAGGCGCGGTGAAGGGCGACCCGAAGAAAGTGAGCCATACGATATCTCTGGTTCTCCTGTGTGCTATTCCGATGCTGATCTTCCAGCCTATCATTGCAAAAGCTTTGGGGTGGGGACCAGCCATGACAGGAGCCTGGTTAGGTGGTACCATTGATACAACAGGGGCCGTTGTGGCTGCCGGCGCGATCGCGGGCACACAAGCGATGGAAGTAGCAGTGGTCGTGAAGATGGCTCAAAACGTTTTAATAGGGGCAGCTGCCTTTTTGCTGGCAATCTGGTTCACTTTTAAGGGAAAGGAAGCCACGGAAAAGCCAGGTGGAATGGAGATCTGGTTCAGATTTCCAAAGTTTGTTGTGGGTTTCATTGTTGCTTCCATCATCTTTTCTTTCTTCATGAGCGAAGCGGGTGCGAAGGCTGTGACAGGCATCACAGGATCTTTAAGAGGATGGTGGTTCACGCTTGCTTTTCTCTGTATTGGTCTCGATACACGATTCAAAGAGCTCGCCGCAATGGGTGGCGGAAGACCTGCAGCAGCCTTTCTGATTGCTCAGGCATTCAATATCCTTTGGACATTGCTGCTCGCGTGGCTTATCTTCGGTGGAGTACTCTTTCCAATCCCAACTTTTTAGCTTCCGAAGATCCGAAAAGGCCTGGTAGCTACTTGCTGCCAGGCCTTTTTTTCGGACTTATCAGAATCCAAGGATTTTATGACACGTTTTACAAGGCTCTGGAGGGCGTGGGAGGGTATTGCCGGGAGAACTTTTCAACTTCGGACTGCCCCAGAGGGAGAAGTATAACTCCCTAAAAGTTTTTTCCCTCTCCATAAAGTGGTATCTGAATTGCTCATAACTCCCTCGATTCCATATGGCAGAGAAAGGCTCTCTAAAGATGTTTCCAAAACTCACTTTCTCGATCCAGTGCTCTTTCCCACAAAAGATTCGTTTAAAAGGTGAAGGGAGAGGTGGGTAGAGATAAACACAAGGCGAAACTTCTCCCTCTGCTGAGATGTAAAGGTTTCCAAGGGGGTTCTCTTCACACACGGGCACATCGACACCAGATAAGGCTGGTCTCTTGAGTCGAATGTTTAGTGCTCTTGCATTTGCCTCTGCCTTTTTTACGGTCTCTTCATAGGGATTCTTCTCTCCGTCCCAGGCAAAGACTCTCTGCCTCTCCTGCCAGACATTGATCGTATGACAGATGTTAGTGAGAACGACATCTTCAATTCCTGCTTCTTGAGCAAAGAGGGGAACCGAGGGAACCTCAGAGATATTGTCTTTGACCATGAGGAAGACGAGGTGCATTTTGGGCCGGAGCAGTCCCTGACGCTTCTTCTCTTCATGAAAGAGATGAATAACACGGAAGATGTCTAAGAGATGGGAGTTGACCCGGATGGCATCGTGCGTTTCAGGGGTTGTTCCTGAAATCGAGAAACCTACAAAGTCAAGACCTGCTTCAATAAGCTCGGCCACTCGACTCTCTGTCAATCCCATCCCACTGGTGACGAATCCTACTTGAGGTCCTTCTTTCTTGACAAGTCTGATGCATTGAGAAAGATCCTTGTGAAGCAGGGACTCCCCCCAACCCTCGAGAACGACGGTCTCAACGTCCTTTAGATAGGGAATAAGTTTTTTGAAATCCTCAAGAGCCATATCCTGGTATTGCCAGTCCGCGCTTTCCGTGCGAATGCACATCTTGCATCGGAGGGGACATCGCGTCGTCAATTCAATCTGCCATGCTGAAAAGGGTTTTCTCTTTCTTCTTCGCAGGAACTTTCCAAAAATCTTTTCAATCATCGAATTTATAGCTTCTGAAGAAGGGCCTCCAGATTCTCCTTTCTTGAGGGATGATAGAGGCAAAAGGCATAGGGAAGAAAGACCACTCCACCCCACTTTTTTTTAAAAAAAGTGACACCCGGATTAATCCCCAGGCCCAAGTTAATATATTTTTTTTTCTCTGTTTTCGCCTGTTGGATCACCTCAGAAAGGAGAAGATCCGAGGCGCCGGGGACATAACGCGTGTCGGAACTGAAATTAAACATATAGATGGCATAGTCCTTTGGTTTAAATTCTGCAATGTCGAAGGCAACAAGTTCACCTCTATTGTTTCTCGCATCATAGACCCATGCCGTGGTAGATGAGGAGAGATAGTCACCGATTCTTTCAAAGATGAAGCGGGTTGCTTCATCCACCGGATGAGTTTTTAGAAAGACTTCGATCAGCTTCTGGTGCTCCTTACCAAAGTCTCTACTTTTTTTCACAGAGAGTTCTCGGCCTGCCCGACTTAACATATTCCTCAATTTTTGAGAGATGGAGAGGGATGAGAGGTCCAAGCGATAGTAATGGTCAGATGGAGGATGGATACAATCGTTGAGGGAAGAGGGAATCGAAGGTGCGGTCAGAGAGACACTTTTCGGTTTGAGGCGTTTGACTGCATCCTCAAGAGCCCTTCCCATTCGTTTCTCCTCAAAAGGTTCCTTTAAAGGGTATCCGACGAAAATAAGACGATCTTTCCTCGCATAGGCGAGATAGTCTCCGAAGAGAAATGGTTCTGTCTGTGAAATGGCGATCACGTAGTGGGGGATATGCTCCGGCACATAGGCGTGATCTTCAATATAATCCTGTTGCGCACCCGTGATCATAACTCTTCCTGAGTGACCAGGTATCCTTCATTGAGAAACATGTCCCGGATCCCTGGGATATGGGCGACGCCGACAAATGCAGCCGTCTTTCCCTCTTCAAAATAAACTTTCATCCTTTTAAAAAAAATGGGATCGCGTTTCGCTATGATCGATTCGCAGCGAGTAGGAAATTCTCCTGTCATAGAGAAGAACTGCTGTATATCCCCTTCGAGGAAAGCCTTCGTGAAAACTTCTTTATGGACTCTCCAATTCTTAATGTGATTGAGATAGTTTACTATCCTTTCAAAAGGGATTCCGTCGAGGGCAATCAGCTGGTCCTCGATGGTCTCAAGATATTCGATCTTTTTCTTGAGCTTCTCGGCGATGTGGAAGGCTTCCACATCCATCGAATGTTTCCAGTTTAAAAAGGCGGACCAAATGGTGAAGAAGGTCATCCAGGGACGGACGCCCCTCGTATGGATTTCCAAGAAATCTGAAGTCGTCGGATGAATGAGGTCCAGATAAGGGACCGCCGTGGTTTGGAGGCTTGATCGAGCACTTAAGAGTTTGTTAATTTCCACGATCACGTCGGGATGAAGGACCTTGTAGAGGGATGGAGCATTTTCTCCCTTTTGACCATATTGGACCACTCTGGCCATGCTTCTCTCATCAAGGGGGCCTTCGAAAAGAACTGTTTCGACACCTTGGATCAGCTTGATAAGTGTTTTCTTAAAACGATAGGGGGAGAAATGGGCTGTTCCAACAAGATAAGAGGTGTGGCCATCCTTCTCAACTCTCCATACTGTCCTCAAGGGTTTTTCCTTCCACCAGAAAAGATTCATTCCACTGCCCACAAGTTCTCAGATTTCTAAAGTTTCCCTTCAAGACTCTTGATCAGTGAGACCGTCCTCGTGTACCCATAATAACGCTCACAGAATTCATAGTTGAGGAATGGAATGCCGCCCCACTTTTCCTTAAATCTTCGTATTCCTTCATTCACTCCCAGTCCGAGATTGACAGTGTTTTTCCCGTGTTCCCGTGTGAGTTTAATCATTTCGAGAAAAAGAAGATCGGAGGCATGAGACACATAATGTTTTTTTGAATGGGAACCAAGGACATAGGTGGAAAAATTCTTTGCCCCAAGTTCGACGACAAAAAAGGCACAAAGTTTCCCATTCTTATCCCGCGCGTTGAGAACGCATGCAGTTGATGAATGGGCAACGTAATCGGGCATGGCACGGTAAAGTTCTCTCAGCCTGGGTGGCAGTTTTTCTCTCTTCAGGAGTTCTGAGATGAGCGCTTCATGTTCCTTAGAAATAGAGTGACCCTTTTCAACGATTAATTCTTTGGAGGCTTTATCAGTCACCCGTTGGAGAGAAGGCTTCAGTTTTGTCTTATTGAGGTCAAACTTGTAGTATTGGTCTGTTTGCCTTTCTTTACAGGATCCCTGAAGAGAAGGGGGGATCTCAGGTCCGATGAACCAGAGGTACTCAGGTCGGAATGTTTCGACAGCTTGTTTCAAAATCCTCTCACATCTTTCCTGAGAAAAATTCCCTTCGAGTGGATACCCCACAAGGATGAGCCAGTTGTCCTTTATAAAAACCAAATGTTCCTCTTTGAGAAAGGGCTCCCCTTTCGAAATGGGGACCATGAGGTTCAAAATGTGTTCTGGAACAAAGGCCCTTTCCAGAATATAGGCCTCATCTTCTGGACTAATCATCTTGTTTTTCCTGTCTTATAAGATCATTTTATCTCAGTTTTGTACAAATTTCACTGTCCTTTTATCTCCACAGCAAGATTCGTACTTAAAATGAGAAGTCCAATATGAGGAGGCTTTACATATTTTTTAGTGAATAGAAGATTCCTTCAGGCAGGAATAGACCTTTAGAAGGTGCAGATTCTTTTAGGTTACAAAATAAGAATCACGACGCCGCAATATGGAAACCGTTATCTCGTTATAAAAAAGAACAATCCAAATGGCTGACCCCTTTATTATCTTGGTGGAGGCGGCGGGAATCGTATTATTCAATGAGAGAAGATGAGAGGCTAAGGAGCGAAGTAGTGGACCTTGAAAAAAACTGTCCCGTGTCAAGGGCTGACCCCTTTTATATGCATTTTCATCTCCTTATGAATTTAATCATCTTCTCCGTGCCTCAGCAGAGGAAATGGTGAGACCAAACATTTCATAAAGGTTTCAAAATTAATCCTTGTCCACTTCCTTAATCTTTGAATTTAAGTGATGGATGTTGACGTTTCAAAGTCTGTGGTAAAAGGTACAAAACACTCCCTTTGGCGATAGGCATTGGTTCTATTCTGCTCGATACCCCAGCAGAACCTCTATGATATACCCTGTTGGCCGAATTGAAATAAACCCAACCATAGGGGTATTTTACTAACTTAACCACTGTTGGTAACATCTTATCCTCACACCGTATCTTAACCCACACATCGCACCCATCTTCTCTAATCTCCAGAGAAGCTTGGTCGTAGTAGACTTTTATTCTGTCCCGTTCACCAACATACTGACCCTCAATAACTGCAAACTCAACCCAAATTTCTTTATTAGGTCTGGCCAGCGAAGAACAGATTAAAGAATCTAACAATAAAACAGCGACAATCGAAATAATAGTCAACTTCTTTATCTTCATCTCACTTCCTTCCATTTCTTATTGGTTTAATTCTTTTCCCATTTAGATAAAACTCTAAAGCCTCATCCATTACCTTTTTAATGGTTTTTCTTTCCCAGTATGCCAATTCTTTTATCTTCTCCAAGTGATGCTTCCTTAAAATGAACGTTGCCCTTGTCCAACCGTCGTGAAGCCCTCGTTGTGAACTATGAATTCGCACCATTGTTTACGCTCCCCTTTTCTCTGATTCTCAATTTTTTCTCAGTTGTAGACCCAATAAACCTTGTAAACTTTGTAAACTACTTGAAATTGCTGCAATTCCCTTGCCATCCAAATTGTTTTCTGTTTAACCTGCTAAATCTAAAGATGTATTTCCAATACTTGATAATCCACGCCATATCCCTTGTTCTAAAAAAGGGACAATAATTGTGATGTTCTTGCAAAAATGTCAGCAGATTTAATGAGATATTGTGGGGTTAGGGAAAGGTTAGGAAGCCAATTGTCAGAGGTGGGGAGAGTGAGAAAAACCTTCTTTTCGATTTTAGCAACGAAGGTGCGATTGAGTGGAAAACTAACAACATAACCTGACCGACAATTCAGGAGGGACGGCCACCGTCAAGTTAATTCTCGTTCTGGACATCTAAGTGAAAGCCCGCCTTTTTTCACAACCCTTCTCGATAGCTTTTAGCAACTTCTCCATTCCGTCACCTTCAAAGAATTCAACCCGATGAAACTTGCTAAGTTTGATGGGAATTTGGCAGTTCTCCAGCCTGACGGGGATAAAATAAATCCTGCCTTCTGGCTGCATTTCCCATACGTCCATTCCTTTTTTCAATTCCTTTTGATAATATCCTTGTTTATCTACTGAGTTGCTGGATATACAGGCCAGAAAAAAATTACTTTCTTCTATCGCCTTTATTATCTCCAGATCCCATTCTTGACCACCAACCAATTTTCCTTTGTCAATCCACAGATCATAGCCCTCTTGTCTCAATTTTTGATAGATCCCATATGCTGCACTGAAATCTTCTTTAACATAGCTTATAAAAAGCTTAATTTCACCTTTGGCTTGTTTAACATTTAACCTTACCGTCCCCGTTCCACTTGGTAGGGAACTTTCGAGAAGAGTGCCATCAGCGTTGTTTTCTCTCCCCGTGTCGAGCATTCCTCTAAGTTCTTCATACTGCTTGGGTAGAAGATAAATATTACTCGGTCCCGTTGCCCCTGTCAAAATTGATGCGGAAGAAACATCCGTAAAAAAAGTAAATTTGTGCTGGGGTTGATCGGGTTCATCAACTGTCACGTATATAAATCTACCTTTTTTCTTTTCCTCACCCAATTTAGACCTCGTTTATCAGTATTGGCTTCTCTTAAAGATTACGGCTTAAAATCTACACCATTCATTGGAGCTTGTCAAATTCGGGTTTCAGGAAGAGTGGAAAAGACGAAGAGTCGGATAGGGCTTAGGAAATTCGTTGATAGGGTGGAAAACGGTGATAATTTTATTCAGGATGGACGGCCAGAATCGTTCTATTTGCAGAACCTTTGGATTAGATTAAAAGCTTCTGCGTGTCCCAACGCCCCGGCTTTTTCTAAATCTAAGCAACCTTGAGATTTGTTTCCCAAAAATAATCTCGTAATCCCACGATGTGCATAAGCTTCGCCAAAACTTGAATCTATATCAATGGCTTTGTTGAGGTTGAGAAGAGCTCCTTGATAGTCCTTCAAGATATTCTTGGCAATCCCTCTTCCGGAATATGCCTCTGTGAAGGCGGGCTTCAACTCAATAGCGGTAGTAAAGTCTCGAATCACTTCGTGGATAGCTTTCCCCTCACTTGCAGTAAGCTCCTTTCCAAAGTAAGCCCTAATATACTCAGGAGCCAAGACGACAGAAAGGCCTCTTCCTACGTACGCTTCTGCTCGTTTAGTAGGTTCCAGCTCAATTGACTTTGTAAGATCTGAAATTGCTCCTGAATAGTCTTTTAATGCGAATCTAGCCATTCCTCTTGCGAAGTAGTACTCCCCATACTTCGGATCAAGGTTTATAGCAGCACTATAATCAACGATGGCTCCTTGATAATCGTGCAATTCTAGTTTCGCCTGACCTCTATTGTAATACGCTGACATGGATTTAGGGTCTGTCTCGATGGCTTTGGTATACTCATCTATTGCGGCTTGACAATCCCCCTCTGCCATTTTGGTATTTCCTTTTTTTAGGAAGTTTACTGATGGGCTTTCTTGTTGACCGCAGCAAAGCAGGATGAATAATGTAAGCAGAAGCCAAGCGTACATATATTTGTTATTCATATTGCACCTTCCTCAAGAATATAAAATGACATTTTGTGGATTGGCTGACAGGTGCCGTCTTGCAAATGCCGGGTGACTTGTTTACATACGAACTGTTCTTGATAAATCCCAACCGCAATTACCAGTTAGAATCTACACCTTTCAGTAAATAATGTCAAAAACAGATTACAGGAAGGAAAAATGGGAAAGACGAAGGGTTAGATAGGGCTTAACAAATCCGATGATAGGGTGGAAAAAGGCGATAATTCTATTCAGGAGGGACGACCACCGTCAGGTTAAGTCTCGTTCAGGACAGTTGATGAAGGTGCGGATAACACTCGACCTAATTGGTAGTCGGATTAAGGCTCGCCCGATTTGAGCGATGGGTTAGCTTTTTTTAACTTCTCAGCAAGTTCTTTTGCGCCTTGCCCCCATATTCCAAGCTCATGAAAGTAGTCAACAGCAAGGGTTAATTTCGGCGAGGTCCTATGGCTGAAAAAAGAACCTGTAACGCGTATTCCAAAATGCTTGATGTCTTCGACTAAATCGACATAATCTTCGTCACCAGCAACGAGAACTGCAACTTGATAGTTATGCTGAAATGCGTTCAACAGCATCTCACGTGCGATTGCTAGGTCAACACGCTTTTCCCTCCCTTGGCGTTTTGGCTTGTGAAACAGGACTGGCTCAAAATCATGCCCTCGAAGTGATTCTCGGAGACGTATTCCATCTTCCTCATTCCCCTCAAAAGACCCAAACCAATAGCGTCTTATGACCCGCCCGTCTATCGCACCAACACGATGATCATGTGACAAGCGAGTTGACCAAAGCAAATCAACAATCATATAGGCGAGAGAAAGTAAATCATCTGGGGGCTTGAGCGAGTTGACCTCAATGTTAATCTCTTGACCAATCCCTCGAAGCAAATTCGACCCATCAACAAAGATCATTACGCGATCGTCCATAAGTCTCCTGCAATGGCATAATCATTAAATTCGATTATTCGGGGAAACGTAGGATCAGTCTACCCAATGATAATTTCCGCTTGAAGTATACGGTATTTTGAGAAATTAGTGAAGAAAAACTTTCAGGAAGAAAGCGAACAGCTATGCTGATATTGGAGGGGTATTGTAAGTCAGTTTGAGAAGGTAGTAAGATGCCGGAAAAACCTTTCCTGCGAACAAGCCTGCGGAAGGTGCGAAGATACCCCCGCACTCAGTTGAACAACTTAACGAGGAAGGCATCCATGACAGCAACAAGATTGGATAAATCATAATCTACGCTGATGACTGGGTCTCTCATATAGCTCTTTCCGTCAGGCTTAGAAACCATGACCATCCCGGGCGCGCCGATTTCCATTTTCTTCATCCGCCAGTCCGCAATCCATGATGGCTGTAAGGCTTCGATAGACCCAGCATCGAAAAACCGATAAAGATGTGGCTTTCCCTTCTTCAATATCTCGACGATCTCATCGTCGGTTTTTTTTGAATCGTCCGTTTCAAAGAGAAGTAGTGATGGAATGAGAATCACATTGTGTGCTGCCTGATGCCGCATGTCCGCCATAATTCCAATCCACTCGGCCATTTTTGGTCCTTTTACGAACTCTGACAGACCATTTTCAACCACACGAAATTCCTTCCAAAACCGCTTGCTACGAATGCCACAGAATCTTTCGCCTATGTCCAGATTCCTTGCATACTTCGCTACTATTGTTAGATGCTCAAGCATTCCCCAAAGCATCAAGTAGAAGGTGTTGATGTAGAAACCGATAGCCAAACCATACATTAGAAGCCGTTGCCTGCGTACGTAGTAGTCTCTTTGAAGCTGGTAAAACCTCACCATGTCCCGTGAATAGAGAATATATGGGAATCTATTAAGCAAAGCAGCTCTCAAATTCTCAACCAATTCCTTTGTTCTCTGCCCCATAATGGATTGAGACCACCATTTGAATAGTCTGGCGGCCTTCCAATGGGTCATCTGGTAGAAGATGTCGAAACCTATGTCCCTAGCATATGCCGTCGACCAGAAAACAGAATTTCCTACCGCGATGACGCGGATCATATCCCGGAATTCGTCGACTGGGACTATCCGTATGCGATGATACTGATAAATCACGTATTGATATTCGATGAGCAAACCAGAGTCCGTTACTATTCCGTCTGCTGTCATGCTTTGTGACAAAGCCAACAAGGATGATTCGTGCCCCATCTCCGGCAGGCTCTTGGAGTCCTTCAGTATCTTCTTCTCAACCGCTTTGTGAAGTTGAAAGTCGGAAAGAGGGGCTTCCGATATCACTTTGAGAGCTTCCGCAATGGCGGAGTTCTTAGGAAAGACATTGTCAGATATGTACCGGGGCAATACTAACTCGATGCTTATGCCGAAGGCTTCGCGAAGGTATTTGAGAGTGGCCGCTGCGTCCCGAGAGGACGTATCATTCAAGTACGGAAGACTACGAGGGTCGATAACGAAAAGAAAATCCTTTACTAAATTGTTGCCGGTATCCTCAATCATTTCGACACCTGTATTCTACAGACCTAAAGACTCAGTCCAAAATCAAGGGGCTTGGCTTTAAGTCGCCGCAATCCGAGACCATTGTTCATTTGTGGCTGTAATATACGCCGTTTTTGAAAATTAGGGAAGCGAAGATTTCAGGAAGGAAGTGAGCAGGGACAATTGTGTAAGGGGCTAGGAAGTCATCCCTCATTGGAAAGGTTCTTTGGTCGGTTGATTAGTTAGAAATATTTGTTGATGGTACTAATCTGGAATTTCTTCAACCTTGTTGGTTTTTTTCCTTGCCGTTATTTTCATCACGCAAAAAATCCCCAAGAAAAGGATGCCAGTCCAAAATCTCATCGACCTGTACATTGGACTTACCGTTTCGGGGACATTGAAAACCCAGCCGACGATGATCAAATACAAGGAGATTAACAAAAAGGCTTCTGCCCAGAAATGTGGCCGCTTGCCTTTCTTTTTCTCATGACGACAATTTATCCAACTAAGAATAAGCCCAACCCCGAATGCTCTTATTAAATCACCGATCCAACCGCCAACTTCTTGGCCAAGTTGAGATTCTTGTGCTCTAGGTTGTTCTTGTGGTTGAGGTTGTGCTTGTGGTTGAGGTTGTGCTTGTGGTTGAGGTTGTGCTTGAGGAGGGGGGGGTAAAGTTTCAGTCATCTCTTTGATACGCTGTAGTTCTTCCAGTTTTTGTCTTTGCAAAGCTTCCTGTTTTTCTTGTTTTTGTTTAGCTTCCCATTCATCCATTTCCTTGTAAGCTTCTCTTATTCTACCCGGTGGAAGCTCATCATACTCGCTGGCATGGGAAGTCATTGCAAAAGCAAATGCTAAGACAATTACAAAACTCAAAAGCACCTTTTTCACTTCATTTCTCCTTTTAAATTTTTTGTATAACTTGAGGTCTGCACTACGTGAATCTCATACACCTAAGAACACGGCTGATCTTCATTTCTACACCCTCATTATTCTTTTTCCCTTTAGATAAGCGCCCAACGCCTCATCAATTACTTCTTTCATTTTCTTTCTGTCCCAATACGAAACTGCCTTGAGCTTGCTCAGATAGTCTTTCCTTAAGACAAACGTAGCCCTTGTCCAGCCGTCTTGAAGTCCCTTCTCCAAACTATTGGCTTTTACCATTGTCAAAACTCCCCTATCACCTCTTTAAACTTTGTAAAAATATTAAACCTTGTTTAAATTTTGGTGCATTTAATATGCCACGCTATTTATGTAAATATAACTTGCTGATACTTATGGATTATTCACATTGGGGGGAGAAATATCGGTAGGGTATGTATGGGAAGACCGACAATAAAGGGCACAAAAATGACAATTCGTCCTTATCCAACCAGCCGAATATGATTGATTTTTTGGTAGAGAGACTTCTCGGATAGTATTTGGATAGTGTATTTTTAACACTGCCAAAAATAAAAAGCCCCGAAACCACAGGGCTTTTTATTTTCAAATTGGTGGAGGCGGCGGGAATCGAACCCGCGTCCGGAAACCTTCCGACAGAACATCTACATACATAGCCTGTATTTTAAATTCGCCCCTCAGGACTCCCACAGGCAGGATTCCTGAAAGGCTATCCTATAAAGTTTCGCCCCTCTCTTATAGGCGTCAGAGAGGAACTATCCTGTTTTTCTGACATCCTTGTCCCGCCCTACAGGAGAGGACAGGGAGGACGCCTAGCTGCGTTTAGGCAGCCAGGGCATAATCGTAGTTGTTT
>Ga0315282_10010564_pt1 | contig 14444 bp, 8 predicted proteins | sample YL17G07_20_MG_FD_203693 | JGI IMG/M metagenome (GOLD analysis project Ga0315282, IMG submission 203693) | Sediment microbial communities from Yellowstone Lake, YNP, Wyoming, USA - YL17G07_20 | ecosystem: Environmental > Aquatic > Freshwater > Lake > Sediment | place: USA: Wyoming | collected...
TTTTCCCATGGCGTACTTTGCGTAGAGCAATTCCTCACGATGCTTTGCCGCTAAGTCGAGGACGGATTTCGACGCCGTCAAGCAGTATTCGACCGCGTCCCGGAGATGCCACCATCCGCCGCGCCACGGATTCGTGAAGAACATCGAGCTTACGAAATCCTTGTACTCCTCGGGAAAATCCTCGGCGGGAAAAAATTGGGGTGTTGCATAGTTGAACAAGAAAGTCTCGGAGAAAGTCGATATGATGTTATGGAAATCGCAGACCTGAGTGACGTAGCCCGGATACCAGGTGTCGAAGAGAAACCGGGAGACAACACCCTGTTTGCCTTCGGCTTCGAAGCCCAGGGCCATGGCCGTCCCGATCAGGTTCTGCCAGCGGAGGAGCAGGGGATGGAGGTTGGGGTTCGTGGGCTCGCAATCGGGCGGAACAAAGATCAGGGTAGGGTACGGAGATTCCTGGTGATGGTTATAAAAAATATGGGGATACCATTCGTGATTGACGACCTGGTTGATATTCCGCGTCTCCGAGACGCTGAGCATAAAAGAGTCCCGGTTATTGTCGTGTCCGATATACTTCTGATAAAGCCAGGGCAGGGGGCACGTTTCATAAGGCGTCCCCAGGTTCTTCTGATACCAGCGCGCGACCATATCCATCCCGTCCGGGTTGGGGAGGACAAGCATGGCGACGACTTCATCCCTGATCTTCTTGAATTTTGGAGACTCGTCCACGGCCAGATCGTAAGTCAGCTGAAGGATGTGTTGCGCCGGGGCGACTTCGGTGGCGTGGAGCCCCCCGTCGATCCAGACGATGGCCTTCCCCTGAGCCGCCAGGCTTTGGGCTTCGTCCTCGCGCACGCCCCTGACCAAGGAAAGTCGCTTGGAGAGTGCCTTGATATCCTCGAGCCTGGCGATGTTGTCCTCTGAGGAGACGGCGGCAAAGACCATCGTCCGACCCTCCGACGACTTCCCGTATTCAAAAAGCTTTACCCGTTTGGTCGAGCTTTCTAAGGCTTTCCAATAAGCGACGGCCTGCCCGTAATCAAGGAGATGAAAGTCCGCTCCGACTTTGAAGCCAAAAAACTCCTCCGGCGCCGGGACCTTCTCGCTTTCTGCCCCCGTTAAGACCTGACCTATGCAAAGGCAAGAGAGCGCAATAACAAACAAGCAAGGTTTGCGCGCTGACATTTTCATTAATATTTACTCCTCACCCCTTACCCCTTACTATTTTCTATTGATCGTATGATCTGCTCGAACTCAGCCTCCAATTTGGGATCGAGGGGCTCGGGCTTATGTCTCTCGAGAATGCTTTTTGCCTTATCCCGGGCCCAGCTGCGGGCGTCGTCCTTCTTCATTTCCCAGGTGCTATAAGGCCTCCGATCCATCAAGCTGTTGAGCCAGAGTTCTCTTGCGTGCTTCTTGGTATGTTCATGGGTCAGAAAACTCCCACCCGGCCCGACATCCCGGATGGCCCGCAGGGCCAGCGTCTCCTTGTCGACCCGGATCCCCTCCATCATCTTAGCCACGATGCCGAAAATCTCGCAATCCATGATCATCTGCTCAAACGACCAGATCGTGCTCCCGTTGAGCTGTCCCACGCCGGCGAGCATGTCCGCCATCACGGCTGAGGCCATAAAGGTGGAAAGAGAATTCTCAACCCCGGCTTGCCAATTGGGCTCTTTGGCGCCGGTGGCAAACGAGCCCATGGACAGGGGAATATTGTAGAAGTCGGCCAGCTCATTGCCGGCCGCGGCGAAGAGAAAGTCTTCCGGTCCGCCTCCCGTGTAGGCGCCGCTCCGAAGGTCCATCACCGACTGGGCGGCGGCGTAGAAGATGGGAGCGCCCGGATAGGCCAGCTCGATCATCGCCAGGGCGCTCAACACCTCGGCGTTGCCGACCACGAGATTCCCCGCCATGGTCGCCGGCGCAGAGGAGGCACAGGAGGCCATGGTCATGAATCCGACCGGGAGGCCGGCTTCGGCACCGGCCAACGCCGCCTCCAGGCTTCCCGCGTCTTGAGCCAGTGGGGAGACGGTGCACTCCATGACCGAGAGCAATGGCCTGCGCCGGAGGGCTTCGCGGCTGCCCGCCAGGCAAGCCGCCATCTCCACCGCGCCCCGGGCTTCTCTTTCATTGTAGACGCTTTCTGTTTGGACGTGTTTTGTCGAATTCTTCCAGATAGCCGAGAGCTCATGAAGCCCTCGAGTTTCGGGCGGCGCGTCCTGAGCCGAGACCGGGACCCAATGAAGGGCGACTTCATCCAGATAATCTGCGATTCTGGCGATATCGGCTACATCCCTGAGACAAGAACGCCGCCTCTCCCCAGTGACGAGATCCAAAACTTCCACGCCACACCCGTCCGTTCCGACGTAGACATGATTCCCGTCCAGTGCGAGGTCGAGGCCGGGGTCACGCGCGGCGAGAACATATGTCGGCGGGGCTTTTTCGAGAGCGCCTTCAATAAGTTGCCCCGACGCTTTGACGATCATAGAGTTCCGGTCGACTTTGGCGCCAGCCTCTTCCCAGATCTTCAGGGCTTTAGCGGAAGGAAACCTCACGCCGACCGTTTCGATCGTCTCGAGGGTTGCCCGGTGGATCTTACGGATGGCTCCGGAGCTGAGAACCTTGAGCTTGAGACGAGGGTTAGAAATGGACCTAATTTTCCCTGGCATAGTCTTTCCCCTTGGCCGCCTTTTTCCGCCAATAAAAATAGGCGGGGATGCCCAGGCAGAGGATAAAGAACCCGATGAGCGATTTTCTCGGCTGGGCAATGACCGTGTTCAAGAAGATCCAGATATTGATCCCTACCCAAAGAACGGGGAGGACCGGATAGCCCCAGGCTCTGTACGGCCGCGGCCTGTCCGGTTGTTTGTGCCGGAGGACGATGATAGAGAGACCGGTCGCGGCAAAAAAAATGACCAGAGCAAAAACAACGAATTCATAAAGATCCTGGTATGTTCCGGTCAGGCAGAGAAGGCTGGACCAGACGGCCTGACCGATGAGAGCAGCGGAGGGAACGTGATACTTCGGATGGATGCGGGCCATGCGCTTAAAGAATAAGCCGTCCTCGGCCATGGCGAAATAGACCCGCGGTCCGAAAAGAATGTTCGCGCTTAAACAGCCGAAGATGGAGACTAAGATGGCCGCGGAGATGACGGACGTCGCCGCCGGTCCGAAAAGCTGAGTGGAAGCCAGCTCGCCGACCCGGGCAACGCCCTTCATCTTCTCCACGGGAAGAGCCAGGACATAGACGACGTTGATGAGGAGATAAGTCACGGTAATCGCAATGGTACCCAGGATAAGGCCCCGGGGGAGGTTCCGCTCAGGCTTTTTGATCTCCTCGGCCGTGCAGTTGACGGCATACCAGCCGTCATATGTCCATAGGGCCGCCATAAGCGCCAGTCCGAAGTATTTGATCGTCCCGAGTCCAAACCCAGGGCCCCCGGAAAACAGTTGATTCAGGCTTGTTACCCCCGCTTTCTTTCCCAAGAGGAAGCCGAAAAGCACAATGGCGAACACCGAGCCGATCCTCAAAAACGTGAAAACATTCTGGACCACGACGCCTGTCTTGATCCCAATATAGTTGACTGCGGTGAGGAGAATGATAGAGGCCGCGGCGACCAGCTGTCCAGCCGAAAGAGAGTACGGGAGGCCGAAACAACTCGTCTTGATCAAAACCGCCTGGTTGGAGATCGCAGGGAAGAAATAACCGAGAAATTCGGCAAAGCCGACGGCCAGGGCTGCAATCCCGCCGCACATGATGAACCAAAAGAATCCCCAGCCGTAGAAATATCCGGCGAAAGGTCCATAGGCTTCGCGGATATAGATGTACTGGCCGCCGGCCTGCGGATACATCGCTCCCAGCTCGGCGCAGGAGAGGGCCCCGCACAGGGTGATGAATCCGCCGACAAGCCAGACGAGAAGGAGCAGGCCCGGAGAGGGAAGTCCCTGGACCATGAACCCAGAGGTCATGAAGATCCCCGAGCCGATAACGGAACCTATGACCAGAAAGGTTGTGTCGAGAAGATTCATCTTCCTTAAGAGATGAGGCTTGCCGGTGTTCTCTGTGTTGGCCATGATTCTATTAACCTTTCAAATCCTCAAGACTTTGGACTGGACATCCTCGGGCATCGGCTTGACCGTCCGGCCTTGCCGTCCAGATACGGCAGTGGCCTTGGTTAGGGAATTGCGGATGGATTCGAGGACAGCTTCGGAACAGGCGGCAGAGATCCTCTCCAGCCAGGAATCGTCGATCATCAGGTAATCAAAAACAAAAGGCCGCTCCGTGGCCATGCTCATCGCATTAGCCGTAGAAAAGAAGATTCCAGATACCGACTCGGCCGGGTTCGTCTTAACCTGCGCAGGCCCCAATCCTGCTAAAACCGCGCGCAGGACCTGGCGAATCTGGTGAGGAAACAAGGGGACATCCGTCGCCATGACCAGCGAGAGGGAGCCTTCGGCGAAATCGCTGTTTCCATGGTTGGAAGCTGCCAGGACGCCGCAGGTGAGTTCTTGCCCGCCGATCAAGAGCCGGCGTGAAGATGTTCCGATACCGCCCTTCCAATCAAAGGCACGCAGTCCGACGCCCACACCCACCGAACCCTGCTCCACTTTTCCGTCCTTGGCGTTGAAAAGGGCCTGCAAAATTTCTTTCTCATCAAAAGAGAACTTGGTCATCTCGTTGAGATAAGAGTCATTCAGGCCGATGATAACCGGCGGCCAGACTTCGTCACGGTTTTGGGCAAAGCCGTAAGAGAGGACGGCATCATAAGCCTGGCCGACATTGAATGAATTAGTGATGACGACGGGAGAATTCAAATAGCAGAAATCGTCCAGGACCTCGTAGCCGGTCATCTCCGCGTTTCCCTTGAGGCAGAGATTGGCGCAAAAAAGACGCAGCGCCTTTTCCATCGGATAGGGGATGACGGCTGTCAGCCCGGTCCTGATCGCGGCCGCGCGACCGGCCGGGCTAGGCAGGTCTTTCTCGATCGTCAGATGAGCGACCTTAACGCCTTTGACATCGGTGATCGCATTATCCATGGATCTTGGCTCCGATTCTTCCATGCTTTTTCATGATCTCCTCGACCTGATCGACCGGCAGGCCGTAGGACGTGTTGCCGTCGCGGCCGACCGTCGTTTCGGCCATGCACAGAGCATTGAGGATCGCCTCCTGGGTCGCTTCGACGGTGGCCTCGTAAAGGGGCGTGATCGAAAGGTCGTTGACTCCTTTGAGGCTGTGGAAGTCCGTCTGCCTGGCCCTTGGGATGCGATTGGCCGTGGAAAAGGCGAGGATGATGTCGCCGCTTCCCGTGCTCGAGATCGCTCCTGTTTGAGCTAAACCCATAGCCACTCGTTTTCCGATCTTCCTGAGCTGAAAGGGAAGGAGGGGCGCATCCGTCGCGGCCAAAAGGATGATCGACTTTGTCTTGCCCGCCTTTTCCCCGAAGCCGACGATCTCTTTTCCGACCGGGACTCCGTCGATCCGGAGTTGGTTCCGGCCAGCCGTATTCGCCATGACCAGGACGCCCACCGTGTTGTGGTTCTTTGTGCGCCGCGAAGACGTACCGATCCCGCCTTTGAACCCGAACGACGTCATTCCGGTGCCTCCCCCAACGGCGCCTTCTGCGACGGCCCCGCTTCGAGCGCTCTCGATGGCCTTCACGACGTCCGCTTCTGTGATCTGCCGGCTCTTGGTGTCGCTCAGGAAATCATCAAAGCATTCGGCCACCACCGGATGAGCCATCTCCGCCTTGTCACCCATCTCCGGGTTCATCTCGCAAAGATATTTTGTCGCCGCGCTCAGGACGATGCCGACGTTGTAGGTCCCGCTGAGGAAAACAGGCGTCTTGAGCAAACCCGTGTTTTCCAAGGCTGCGATACCGGTCATTTCGCCCCAGCCGTTCTGGATGAAGCAGGAGGCAAACAGATTTTCCTCGTAGATGTTGTCGGCATGGGGAAGGATGACGGTGACCCCCGTCCTGACCGCTCCCCGGCCCTGGCCTTTGATGATTGTCGTCTGGCCGACCCGGATGCCTTCAACATCGGTGATAGCGTTATAAGGGCCGGGTTCGAGGCTCCCGATCCTGATCCCGAGCTCACGAAGGCGACGTCGTTTGCCGCCCGAAGCTGCGACACGCTTTTCGGATTGCTGCAGGATCTCCCCGATCAGGTTTGTCCCGGGGAGAAGAGAAAAGCTTAAAAGCGAGTTCCTTATAAAATCGCGGCGTTCCATATTTTTCTCCGTGGATAGGACCGATAATTCCGCATCGGCGTGATTTTCCCAATTGTAGGGTTTCGCTATAAAAAAATCAAAGTATTTTTCCAGATGTGACAAACGATGCCTCAGCATAGCTCGTCTGCTATAAAATTGGAGCGTCATTGAGGGCAAAAAAAAGCTTGACATGCCAGGGTAAAAATGCCAAATTGCTTTCGGCTAGCAAAAATAATAGGGGATTAATCCCATTCTTGTGAGAACCCGGGATAAAATACTGAATCACCGTCGAGGCCATTTTTTTCCTAATAGCTTCGGATAGGGGGTGATGCCTGCATTAAAACGGTCGTTGATCAACTGGGATTGAGATTTTATTAAAGGAGGATTTATTGAAGAGCAACAAATTTTTGAGCATCGTCTTATTAAGTCTTCTTTTCATGCTTCTCGTGGTCGGTCAAGCATTCGCCCAGAAACGGACAGGCACGATCAGGGGAATAGTCAAAGACGAACAAGGAGAGCTTCTTCCTGGAGTAACGGTAGAAGTGAAGGGAGAGGCCTTGATGGGCGCCAGATCGACCACAACCGACGTCAAGGGAGAATTCAGATTTATTGCCCTCCCTGTCGGCCCGGAATATGAGGTCACGTTCTCTCTGCAAGGATTCCAGCCCCTGACAACCAAGAACCAACAAGTCACGATTGGGGGAACCGTCGTCCTCGACATCGTTCTCAAACCAGCTAGCCTCAACAAGGAAGTGACGGTGATCGCGACGTCCCCCCTTGTGGACGTAGCAAAATCAAGTTTCTCCTCGACCTACGATTCTAAGACTCTAGAGAATCTTCCCACAAGGCGGTTTACGTTCTTCGACATGGTTCAGGCTTCCCCGGGTGTTACAGCCAATGACCCCCAGGGTTCGCGTCAGAGCGCCTTTGGATCCGAGACCAAATCGAATGCCTATTACGTCAACGGGATTGACATTTCTGCTCCTTCCACAGGCGCGGCCTGGCCCTGGCCTATGCCCGATGTCATCGCGGAGCTGGAGGTCACAGGAATAGGAGCTGCGGCCGAATATGGCAATTTCGAGGGTGCGGTCATTAATGTGGTCAGCAAGTCTGGTTCCAACACCTTCCACGGCGCCGCGAAGTATTTCCTCCAGACTAATTCTTTGACAGGCAACAACACTCCCAATGAGCACTGGCCTTTCCACCGCGACCACTGGCATGATGCCATCTTCCAATTAGGAGGACCGATCGTCAAGGACAAGCTCTGGTTCTTCGCCTCCGTTCAACACAATGTCGATAGAAGCTCGGGTCTGGGCGCAGACCCCAGATTCCCAACTGAGTACAGTATGAAACCAACTGCGGATATCAAGATTGACTACCAGCTCGACAAAAAGAACAAATTGAGCCTTTTTGCTCACTACGAAAATTATAAATTCCCCTATGACCCCCCCACTGCATTTAGGCCGGTTGAGACGACCAGCTTTGAAGCTGCCCCCGCCGTTACGCCCACTTTTGAATGGCTCCATATGGTGAGCGATAAGACTTACTTCGAGGTTAAGTACGGCGGCTTTTACACCTACTTAGAATATAAGCCCTTCTCAGGAGACATGACAACCCCGGGGCATAGTGATTGGGGAACCGGGTATCGCTCTGTCAACGCTTTAAGTTTTTACAACTGGAAGACCAACCGAACCCAAGCCAACGCCAATATTTCCCACTACGCCCAGGACTTCTTGAAAGGAAATCACGAATTTAAAGGTGGAGTCCAATACAGCCATGGTTATTCCGATACTGTCTACGGCTACATCGGGGGTGTAAAATATTACGATTATATGAATCAGCCTTATTTAGCGTATTTCCGCAATCCCTCCCACTACGGCGGCTTTATGGATCAAGTGGGAGTTTTTATCGACGACACCTGGGAGATATCGAACCGGTTGACCGCTAATCTGGGACTGCGCTTTGACTACAACCATGGAAGCATTCCAGACTTCGATGAGCTCGATAGGTTTAACAAGCCAACGGGGAAGAAAATCCCCGGCATCCCTGATGTGGTTGACTGGAAACAGATCTCGCCAAGAATCGGAATCAACTACCAGATAACATCTGACAGAAAGACGGTTTTTCGCGCGTCCTATGGCCGCTATACCAAAGGCTTGGTCATCGGAGATATTGAAGCGGCCACTCCCGCACAGAGTGCCCTGTATGTTTATGGCTACAATCCGGCAACCCGTGCGTATGACGACTTTATCTACAGTTGGAACCCACTGCAGGGTCTAGGTATCGATAAAAACCTGAAGCCGCCTTACACGCACCAGTTCTCCGTCGCTCTGGAAAGGGAACTTTTCCAGGATTTCTCGATTTCGGCCACCTTCATTTACAAGATCAACAAAAATAGGATCGACAGGCTCAATACACTAGCACAATACGAGCAGATGCCATTCGTCGACCCCAGCACCGGGAACACGATCATGGTCTATAACCAGGTTGAGCCCATTCAAAATTTTTATCTCATCACTAATCCCGGAGATAAAATAACTTACAGGGCCTTGATGCTCGTGGCCAACAAGCGTTTCTCCAATAATTTCCAGCTCTATTCCTCGTTCAGCTGGGCGAGGACTTGGTGGGTACCCGAAGGCTATAGGGACAAGAACGAGCTTATCAACGGTGAAGGTGTGTTCAGGATCGGATCTGCCCCGAGCAGACAGTGGATGTTTAAGTTGGGCGGCGCCTACAGCGCTCCATTCGGCATTCTTCTTGGAACGAACATCATCTACCAACAGGGTTCAAGCTGGGAGAGGACCGTTTTTGTTTCGGGTCTCAACCAGGGGGGGAAATTCGTCAAGGCCGAGCAGCGCGGAAGCCGCCGACTGCCCAGCGAGCTCTATTTCGACTTGAAAGCTGAGAAGATATTCAAGATTGCAGGCCGGTACTCAGTGGAGGTTAGCGTCGACATCATCAACCTTTTCAACAAGGATACACCTTTAAGCTATGTTAGCTATACGGAGCAGAGCCCGAGTTGGATGATTCCCACAAACATAATATTGCCCAGGAGAGCGATGCTCGGGTTAAAATTCGTCTTCTAAAGATTATTTTCCCTCGGAAATCGAGGGAGGTTTTCATCCCACCTCCCTCGATTTCGTCCCCTCAGAAGGGGGAGTCTTCCTTCGCTGAAGAAGTGAAGAAAGAGGGCTCAGCAACAATAGAAAAATTCCTGGCGAGTTTCTGTTGCTAGCTCTTTGAATCGCCCTTTTGACCCTTGAGGACGTTTGTCAAGGCCGCCTGGAGTGTCCGCTCGGCATTGCCGATGGCCTTATCCAAAAGGGAAATCTGCTCCTTGGCCCGGGACCAATCTTTTTCTTCCACGGCTTCGGTGATCCCTGGAATGACTTCTGGATGGTAATTGAACTTGCAGGCATAGATGAGGTGCTTGTACCAAGGGCGTTTGGGGATCCCGCCCGGGAAGCCAAAATCTCTTTCGGCTTGCATGAGGGCGGCGTTAAGGGACTGTAGAATTTCTGGAGAGCCCGGACTTCCATTGGAGAGCAGTCTTTCAATCTGACCGTTCAGTTCGTGGGCGGTCTTTTGAAAGCTCTCGATTCGGCCGACGAGGAGGTTGAGATCGGAGGAGATTGGTTTTTCGGCTTGACTTTCGATTTCTTTGACGTAGGAACCGATCTCACTGGCATAGGCTTCATAATCAAAAGGATAGATCTCGGCGTTGGCCAGTCTCAGAGCCGTCATTCCCCAGATGGTTGCCATGGTGGCGTGATAGCGGAATTGCGGGTCGCCGAAATGGGACATCCAGTAAAAGTCATCATACTGGGAGTGGTAGACTCCGTAAGGGCCCTCAAAACCCATCCCGATGACGGGCATGCAGACGAAATTCAGAAAGGCCGTGTGGTCGCTTCCGCTCCCGACTCTTGTCTCGATGAATTCGGTTCCGCCCCTTCGATTCCTGCTTTGTCTGGTCTTGATGGCATCATAGATCGTTTTTCCGCTCAGGGGATCCGCGACTTCTTGAGTGATCTGCAGCACAGAATCTCTTAAGGAAGGAACGGCCGTCGCCCCAAAATATGGCCCGCAAACGGCAGAATCGACGTTGATATAGACGACCCCATCTTTCTTCAGCTTGTCCGCATATTGCTCTGCCCATTCTGTTGAACCGGTGAGGGTAATTTCCTCGGCATCCCAGTTACAAAAGATAATGCTCCTTTTTGGCCGATGGCCCTCCTTAGCCAGCCGTCCCAGGTTTTGGGCCAGACCCAGCAAGGCCGCCGTGCCGCTGCTCGGGTCGACGGCACCATAGACCCAGGCATCTCGATGGTTCCCCAGGACGACCCATTTTTCAGGCTCCTCCTGACCCTTGATTTTGCCAACCACATTCCAGATGGAGCCAACGGGGCTATCCATTTCCACCTTGAGATGGACCTTGGTCGGGCCCGGTCCAACGTGGTAGGTAAAAGGCAGCCCTCCCTGCCATTCCGGCGGGACGGCGGGACCCGCCAGATTCTCCAAGAGAGGCCGGGCTTCTTTGTGCGAGAGTGGAACGGCCATGATTTTGGGAAGAATTTCCGACTCCTCACTCTTCAACCGCTTGGCTCCCGGGATTGAGGCCCAGCCGGGAGTCAGGGGGTCTCCAGGGACGATGAAATCAAACGGGATCCCACCCCGCTGAATATGACTCGCCGGCCCCCAAGGCCCGTCCGGAAAGACATCACCCCGGACGTACCCATCATCCTTGGGGTCGGAATAAATGAGCAGTCCGGAAGCGCCTCTCCGCTGGGCTGTCAAGGCTTTGAAACCTCTGTAGCTGTAAGGCTCCGAGTAGCGGACCAGGGCGATCTTGCCCTTTATATCAATCCCCATCTTGAGCAGCTTGTCATAATCCTCCGGGTCGCCGCCGTGGGCGTAGACAACTGGCGCCGTGACTTCACCCGAGATCGAATAGGCATTAAATCCGATACTCACTTTGCTGTTAAAAGAATCTTTGTCGACCGGATAACCTTCTTCCCTGAGAGTGGCTTTATAGCTTGTGGGTTCGACCATCTCCACGACAATGTCTTTAGGGTAGGAAAGGAGGACTTGGTATTCAACGAGCTCCACTTCCTCAAGTCCGAATTCTTTGAACTTATCCCTGACGTACAGGGCGAGGTCATAGTTTTCCTTGGTGCCGGCGATATGAGGCTCCCCGGTCAGGAATCTCAAGTGCTTTTTATAGACCTCCGGATCAGACAGCCTGGCGAGCGCGGCTTCGGTTTGGCGCTCTTCCCTTGAGCCGTCGGCGGAAAATCCTTTGATTCTCTGCCCGGTCGATTCGCCTTTCGTCTGCAGGAAGAGAAGTACGATGAAGCTCAGGAAGATTCCCCATTGGAGATTTTTCATAGACCGTCCTCCTTCATTTTATTTCTTTCGCCGCCGTCGCCTTTCCTCCGACTTGCACCCGTCTGATTTCTTTTTTTTCGGTGTCGAGGCGAACGATTATTTCCGAGGGTCTTCTCAGGCAATAACCCTGTTCGAAAACGAGTCTTTGGGTTTGTCCATGAGCAATCTTCCCGTGCTTGAACAAATAGCAGGCGAGCGCGCCGGAAGACGTGCCTGTCGCTGCCTCTTCCGGGATGCCATACAAAGGAGCGAAATTCCGGCAATGGGCGGCGGATTTGAATTTCGTCTCCTGCGTGAAGACATGAAAGCCAACAGTCCTATGCTTTTTGCTGATTTCGGCGATTTTTTCAAAATCGGGTTTGAGGTTAAAAAGCTCATGGAGCGTGGCGACTGGAACCATGATATCGCGGAGTCCGGTTGAGACAATTTGAACGGCCAACTCCGGCACGAGAGAATCCACTCTTATTCCCAGGGACTGGGCAACTTCGCTGCGGTCCACAGATTTTTTGAACGAAGGCAAAGTCTGTTCCATAAAGACCGTCCCGTCCTTTTGGACTTCCACTCCCAGGATACCGGCTTTTGTTTCTTGCCTGAAGCATCCAGCAGGAATCCGTCCGAGCTCATTGAGGAGAGAAAAAGCCGCGATTGTGGCGTGACCGCACAGGGCTACCTCTTCGGTCGGAGTAAAAAAAGAAATCTTGAAATCAGCCACATCGGACCGCTGGACAAATGCGGTTTCCGAAAAACCAACCTTCGCAGCCAGCTTTTGCTTAAAGGGTATGCTCATAGTGTCCGCATCGAGAACGACCCCCGCCGGGTTGCCGCCCGTCTTTGTTTTGGCAAATGCGTTCAAAACAAACACTTTAATATTATCTTTCTTCATAGCCATTCCTTTTCGATCTCAAACAGAAATCGCCACGGGGCAGCTCTTCCCAATTCTTGGCGCTGCCCGCAGATTCAGAGAACCTTCTGGTCCGGAGTCTGATGATATGCGGCACTGAGCTCCTGGGCGTCTGTTTTTCTTCGAAAAAAGAGGGAGGAAAAATCCCTTCTGAGTTGCGACGGCTTGGCAGGCATCTTAGGCCCAATCCCGGTCCCGATAGATGTTATTTCAGAGCCGGAGAAGATGTCAAGCAGCTGACCTTGACATGTGCACAAAGTGTGTGTCATAAATCGATTACGTTTTTCAGCTATTCCCAAAAAAGGAGGGCATCATGCCTCGAGCGCATTTTTTCGCGGCGCGATTTCTGATCGTTTTCTTACTTGCCTCTGGAATCTTGGGTGCCGTGCCACCTCGGCCGCAGACCCAGCCGTCCCAAACGTCCCAGACGAAAACCGGATGGGATCGCTATCTGAACTCCGACGAGATATACAAGATCATGAAGGAACTGGAGCAGCGCTATCCACAGCTGGCAAAAGTCTACATCATCGGCAAGAGCTATTTAGGAAAAGACCTTCATCTCATGGAAATTACCAACCAGGCGACGGGACCTGCCTTGAGCAAGCCGGCGATCTACATAGACGGCAATATGCACACCGGAGAGCAGACCGGGGCCATGTTAACCCTCTATCTCATTAATTTCCTGCTAACCGAATACGGAAAAGATGCCCAGGCCACGAGACTCGTTGACACGCGAACGTTCTATTTGCGGCCAAAGTACGAGGTCGACGCTTCGGACTGGTGGCTGGCCAACCCGGGGGATACCGATTATGGGGGCAGCGTCCATCCTCGTGACAATGACCTGGATGGGAAATTCGACGAAGATCCGACTGAAGACCTCAACGGCGACGGCTTTGTCACCACCATGCGGATCAAATCTCCTTTTGGAGGATGGAAGATCTCCGCGAAGGACCCCAGGGTCATGACCAAGAGAAAAGAGAACGAATTGGGAGGGACTTATTATATTCTTCTCTCTGAAGGTATCGACAACGACGGAGACGGCCAGTTCAACGAGGACGGGATCGGGGGAATTAACCTCAGCCACAATTTTTCCTGGGGAAACCTCAACCGGGAACAGATTCAGAGCAGCCCTTACACACTGTCCGAGCCTGAAACCCAAGCGACCATCAAGTTCTGGATGGAGCATCCCAACATATGCCAGGCTGTCGACCTCCATACCTCAGGCTCGCTCGATGAGCTCCTCTATTTTCCGGGGGGCGAAGAAATGCCCCCTTCCGACCTGGAGCTTTATAAGCGCCTCGCGACCGCCTATGCCCAATTTACCAACCGCGAAGAGGTCGTTCCTCTCATGAAGACATTTCCCCAGCCGATCTGGAAACTCGGGATGGGAGACCCCGAGCCGTTCATGTATTACAGCTTGGGAATACTGGGCTGGTGCGAAGAACTCTGGGGCGATGATTATGCCAATCCCTTTCTCAGAAAGTATGACAAAGATAAGGATCAGAAAATATCTCAGGAGGAGTTCCTCGATTTCCTGGACAAGGAAGCCGGAGGAAAGTGGTTCATCCCCTGGAAGCCGTTCAAACACCCTCAATTGGGAGACATCGAGATCGGGGGCTTTGTTGAAAAATTCAGCGGCCAAAACCCCCCTCCTAATCTGCTGGAGCGGGAGCTCAAACTCAAGGCCCCGTGGTACCTTTATCTAGCGGAAATTTCTCCTCAGGTGAAAATAGCGGAAACAAAAGTCTCGCCGTTGGACGAAAATGTGAGAGGCGTGAAGGTGACGGTCGAGAATCAAGGTCTCCTCCCCACCAATATCACCGATTGGGCGATCAAGGTGGGCCTGGCCAAACCCGTTGTTGTCAAGATTGACCTCACAAATGCTGTCTGCTTGGACGGAGAAAAGGAAGTTCGTCTAGGCAATATCCCCGGAAACGAAATCCAGTCGGG
>Ga0315282_10010566_pt1 | contig 14441 bp, 16 predicted proteins | sample YL17G07_20_MG_FD_203693 | JGI IMG/M metagenome (GOLD analysis project Ga0315282, IMG submission 203693) | Sediment microbial communities from Yellowstone Lake, YNP, Wyoming, USA - YL17G07_20 | ecosystem: Environmental > Aquatic > Freshwater > Lake > Sediment | place: USA: Wyoming | collected...
TGCCAAGCGTGACCAGATCCTCCAGCAGATGGGCACTCCGATCCCGAAGAAGTATGCGCTTTCGACTTACGGCATTCCAGAACTCGAAGAAGGCGATGAGGCACTTGAACCCCGACAAGTCGGGGTTGCGGGACTCGGGAGTCGGGACTCGGGGCTCGGGGGTTTCTCCGAGGCCGGGGACAGCGAGAAAGACTTGGCGAAACTCGAGGAGGGCGCGATCGCTGGAGCGCTGAATGCTTACGCGGCCCTGATCAAGCGGGCGGTGGAGGAAGCGGCGAAAGAAATGTGAAGGGTGAAGCGTGAAGTTTGAAAGAAAGAAAATCCGATTGCGGCTCGACACCAGCGAACTCGTTGACCGGCTGACGGAGGTCATGGTGGCCGCGGACATCCTGGGGCGCGTGCGGGTATTGATGGAAGCGGCGCGCAAAGGCGTGCAGGTAAATCCCATGGGGCGGCTCGCGGCGGCGGTCTTTGCGGAAAAAGAAAAATCAAAAATCAAAAATCAAAAATCCCGTCCTTCGGGGTTCCGGAGTGCGCGATTCTCGGAGACCCTGGGTTATGAATCGGTGACGCCGGAGGAGGCTACCGATTTCATCAAGTCGCTGACGAGTTTCACTAAGGCGGCCGCCAAGCGGTTGGCGCCGCAATATCGTCAGGCAGCCTTCACCGTGGCCCACGTCGAGGAAATCGCGCTACTCGACCGCACGAAGGAATTGCTGGGCCAGGCGCTCGAAGAGGGTTGGACGCAGCAGGAATTCATCGACCGCCTCAATGAGAGTTTCGATTCTGCCGGTGTCACTCGGCTGAATCCCTACCACGCCGAACTCGTCTTCCAGCAGAACATGACGACGGCCTATTCGAACGGCCGTTACCAGCAGATGCACGATTCGGAGGTCCTGCGGGCCTTGCCTTTCTGGCGCTATCGGACGATGGAAGATGAGCGCGTGCGCCGGAACCATCGGGCTCTGGATGGCTTTGTGGCGCGCGCTGACGATGCGGTGTGGAGTTACATCTACCCGCCGAATGGCTTTAGCTGCCGCTGCATGGTTGAGCCATTGCTGCGCTCGGAAGGTGAAGCGGCACTCGGCACCAATCTCAACATGCCAGGGTCGAAGCGCCTGCCGGCAGGCGGCGGGCCGGATGAGGGGTTTGAGTCGAAACCGGGCGTGAGTCTGAGGCAACTCGCGAGCGGCGAACCGTTGTAGGGAGGAAGCGATGGCAGCGTTTAATAAGTTTCAAGATTTCGTCGAACAACTTGGCAAGGGCGTGCATCAACTCCACGCCGCTGGCCACATGCTCAAGGTTTTTCTGACCAACGAGCAGCCCCTGGCCACCGACACCGTGAAGGCTGACATGGCGGAAATCAGTGCTGGCAACGGCTACACCGCTGGTGGTGAGGACTCACAGAACGATTACACAGAGACCGGGGGCACTGGAACCTGCACTGGCGTGGACATCACCTGGACGGCGGCTGGCGGCACCACTGGCCCCTTCCGTTATGCCGTGCTCTACAACGACACGCCCACAAGCCCTGCTGATCCTCTCATCGGCTGGTGGGATTACGGTTCCAATCTGACATTGCAAATCGGCGAATCGTTCAAGGTCGATTTCGGCGCCAGCATGTTCACGATTGGGTAGAGCGGGATTACGGCCCCTGATGTCATCGGGGCCAATCGCCGATGAGGGCAGTTATGGAACTAGACAAAGCCGTAAAACGTGTTGAGTTTCTTCTGGACGTGCGGCTCAACTCACCGTATTGGACACCGCAATTGGGTAAGACACACAAAGAACACGATGCCGCCCTGGAAGCATTGCGGACTTTAGTTACTTACGTGAAGGTAAGGGCTCTGCCCCATCCAGCGTAGGAGCAGTACGTGGCTTTACCAACCTTCAAAGCTGCGGGAACATTCACGGCAGGCACCGGGGCGATTACTCCGCCTTATCCGGCGGCTCCGAACGATCCGGTAGCCGGCGACATTGCGCTGCTGGTTTGCGAATCTGAGAACCAGGCCATCTCGCTCACCACGGCCAATGGATTTGTTGAACTTGGCGCACAGGCAAACAAGGCGGCGGGCACAGCGGCAACTGATCCAGCTTCCCGCCTTGCTGTTTATTGGAAGCGGTGCGTGGGTGGAGATGCCGCTCCCGTAGTGGCCGATTCCGGCAATCACACCACCGGGCAAATCTATCTGTTCTCAGGTTGCATTCCCACCGGGGATCCCTGGAATGTCTATGCCGAAGGGAACGATGGCGGCGCGAACGACCTCACGGGTGTCGTCCCTGGGGCCACGACTACGGTTGCCGACTGCCTCATCGTTCTGATTTCAACTTCTAGTTACAACGGCACGAGCACTACGGAATTCTCTGGTTGGACGAATGGCGACTTAGCCAATATCCTAGAACGCGGAGACAACACCAACACGGCAGGCCTCGGCGGCGGCCATGGATTAGCCACCGGGGAAAAAGCAACTGCCGGAGCCTACGGGAACACGACCGTCACGCTGGCGCATACCAGCTACAAGGGCGCGATGTCGATTGCGCTCAAGTCTGCTCCGGCCGTGTTCACTCTAACCGCCGAATCCGGCGCTTTCAGTTTGGTTGGCATGGCCGCGAACTTGGTAGTGAGTTTCCTACTCGGCGCTGCCACGGTCTTGTTTGTTCTCACGGGAGGTGACGCCGGACTCGCTCGTGGCTATATCGCCAATGCCGACTCTGGAGTTTACGCCGAGACTGGAACGTCAGTCGGCCTGGTCAAAGGCAGTGTCATTTCAGCAGACTCGGCAACCCTCGCGGTCTCGGGGACTCCCGCCGATCTACTCGCTTCTCGCACGCTTAATGTTGAGCCGGGCGGTTATGGTTTCACTGGCGGCGACGCCGGGTTGCTGAAATCGAGCGTGCTGCCTGCTGCGGCAGGCGGATACGATTGGACGGGGACTGACGGCTTGCTTCTCAAAGCGAGCACGCTATCCGGCGAGGCCGGCGTTTATGCCTGGACCGGAACGGACGCCACACTTTCCAAGTTTGGGGGTGGACAATTCACCCTGGATGCCGTCTCCGGGAATTACTCTTGGACTGGGACTGCGGCGGGGCTCAATCGCGGTTTCACGCTGCTGGTGGACCCCGGCGCCTACGGTTGGACTGGCAGCGAGGGGGATCTCCTCGCCCACCGGATCCTGGGCGCGGAAGCTGCCGATTATTCTTGGACAGGGACCTCTGTTGCCTTGGTCAAAGCCAGCGTGCTCGCGGCTGAATCCGGCGGCTTCAACTTTCCCGGAACCTCTGCGGATTTGCTCTGGGGACGGGTCCTCACCGCAGATTCCGCGAACTACCCTTGGACCGGAAGTAGCGCGGATTTAATCTACGGTCCGATCGAAGGTGCGACGCTCTTCGCAGACCCCGGCAATTACGGCTGGGAGGCCACACCGGCGGAATTGCTCGAGAGCAGGGTGCTTGAGGCGGGGGCAGGCAACTATAGTTTCGTTGGCGGTTCCGCCAATCTCTGGCGACCACAGGTGCCGGAAAAGGGTTTCAGCCTCCCTGGTCGGGCGAAAGGCACGGGACTGGGGAAAAGACCCAAAGGTTGGGAAACGCCTCCACGCAAAAAGGGATTTTGATGACCCTGGGAACAATTACGAAGCAACCTTATGAGGTTCTCGACCGCTATGTGGATTTTGCCGCAGAAATCCATGAGGGGGTCACGATTGAGCTCGATTCACTGAAAGCGGTTCTCTTGGCGGACAATAGCGACTCGACCGAGAAAATGATTGGCAGCAATCCGGCTCCTTCGGTCAGCGGGACGAAGGTGGTCTTCTGGATCCAGAACGGTACCGATGGCGAGCACCACAAAATCACCGTAAGGGTCATCGCATCCGATGGCCAGCATTTGGAAGGTGATATCGATTTGTTCGTGGTGGAGAGGTAGCGAGGATGCCGTTTGCGGGGTACGAAAACTTCGAGGCTTGCGTGCTCGACCAGACCAAGAAAGGGCACAGCGAAGAAAGCGCGCGGCGCATTTGCGGGAAGTTGCAGGCGGAAGCGGAGGGAGAAAACAGAGGTCAGGAGTCAGAAGTCAGGAGTCTGAAGATGGCGGAAAAAGACAAAGACGATAGCGCGCGGATGTATTTGATTGTTGATGAGAATGGTGAAGGCCACCTCAAAGTGCGGAATTCGCCCGACGGGCCACTCGACCACGGCCTGATGGGGGCGGCGCATGCGGCGTTGATGAGTCCCCAGGGATTTCGCGGGAAACGCTATGAGGGGCCCGACAAGCAGAAGGCTATCGCCAAACTCAAGAGCCTTTACGCCGAAGCCAAACTCGAGTGGCCGGAGAAAGCGATGGGCGAACTCGACGGCAAATGGATCGAGGTTTTCCGCGGCGGCGATTACGGTGATAAGGGCAACTATTCCCGCGCCGACCTTGAGGCTGTGGCGCGCAATTACGATGCCGATGTACACGAGGCCCCCATCTGTGTCGGACACCCCGAGACCAACGCACCAGCCTACGGCTGGGTCCAGGAGCTCGCCGTCTTTGCGGAGCGCGCCCCGGTCCTCATGGCGAAGTTACGCCAAGTCGACCCGGCCTTTGAGGCCCTAGTCAAGGCGGGAAGATTTAAGAAGCGCAGTGTTGCGTTCTACAACGACCTTGGGGGCCGAGGACTTTATCTCCGGCACCTGGGATTTCTGGGGGCACAGCCGCCGGAAGTGAAAGGGCTGAAGTCAGTGTTCCACGATGCCGATTCGAAGGGCGCCGTGGAAGTCGAATTCAATGCGGCGCAAGCCGCCGAGGAGGAAGCAATGGAAATTGGCGACATCAAGAAGGCCTTCGGCGAGGTTTTGGAATCGCTGGGACTGAAAAAGCGCGACCCCGATCCGACCGGGGCCACAACGGTCAGGACATTCTCGGAAGCGGAAGTGAAAGCGGCAACGGAGAAGGCTGCGGCGGATGCCAAGGCCGCGGCCGAGAAGGAATTCGCGGAGAAGCAGAGGGCGGAGGTGGCCAAGGCGGACCGCAAGACGAAGATCCGCGAGTTCATCGAGCGCCTGAAGCCCCTGGGAAAATGGATCCCGGCGTTCGAGAAGTTGGGCCTGGTTGAATTCATGGAAGCACTGCCAGGAGAGCAAACCATCGAGTTCGGCGAGGCGGGAAAGAAGGAGAAGAAGTCGGCGGTCGAGATCTTCCAGAAGTTCGTGGAAGGCTTGCCGAAGATCGTGGAATTCGGCGAGCTGGCCGCAGACCGCAAACCGGTCAACTCCCCCGCCGAAATCAAGGTGGTCGGCGGGATCCGGGTCGACCCGCACTCCGTGCGCCTCGCGGAGCGCGTCGAAGTGCTGCGCAAAGCCAACAGCAAGCTGACCTTCGAGGAAGCGGCAGCGGAGGCGCGCAAAGAACTCGGCGATGGGGCGAGTACAATCTAGGCGGGCCTGCCTAGGCAGGCGGGGCGCAGGCCTGCCGTGGCACATTATTGCTCGGTGAATCAATCTCAGCAGTGGGAGGAAAGACAACATGGCAAATGCGAAAGCAACCACTCGCCCGCAAGGCGAGCGCAACATTCGGACCTATCGGGCGGAAGGCGGAGCACTGGCGCACCGCCTGGCCGTGATGCAAGGCACCGCAGACGACCAGGCCAAGGCGGTGACCGGGGCAGGCGTGGCCTGCGTCGGCGTCATCGCGGAGAATTCCGGCGCGGCGGCTGCGGACGATCTGATCGCCGTGGTGCAACACGGCGAGACGATCGCCATTGCCGGGGACGTGATCACTCCTAACGTTCCAGTCGGCGTGGATGCCAACGGAAAGCTGGTGGCAGTCACGGGGACGGATGCCAATATTGTCGGCATCAGCCGCAGCTCGGCGGCCGCGGACACCGACGAGTTTGTGGTGTTCGTCAATCTGAGCCCGAAGCGGTCGTAGGAAGCAAACCGCATCCCGATCTGATCGGGATCGCGTTTGGGATAAGAATAAATTGATTTGCTCGCCTCCGTCAGTTGATGGACGGGCAGAAGGAGAACAGACATGGCAGTTGATGTTGTAACAGGGCATCTGGACGCCCTACTCACGAGTTACGCCACAGGCTATCGCCTGCCGGGGTTTTTGAGCGATATCCTGTTTCCCCGTGTCCCGGTGCCCGACCAGACCGGGCGCTATTACAAGTTCGGTCGGGAAGCCCAGGAAAAACTCGGTCAATCGCTGCGTAAGAAAGGTTCGGGGGCGCAGCAGATTACCGAAGTGGTCTCCGACGATACGTACACCGCCGAAGACCACGCCTATGCTTCTGTGCTCGCGGCGGAAGATGAGGCGGCATCCGAGATCGGAAAGCTACTCGAGCGGCGCACCCGGCTCTGCACGCGCCGAACGTTGCTCGATAAGGAAGCGGAAGCCTTCGCCAAGATCGTCGATACCTCCATCATCACCCAGTTCCACAGCCTGGACGATCCAGCAGAGCAATGGATCGACGCCTCGAACTCCCATCCCCTCGTGGACGTTGATGCTGGGCGTGAGGTGATCCTCGATGGCTGCGGGGAGGACCCGAACGTCCTGGTGATCGGCAAGACAGTCTTTGCCGCCTTGCGAGTGCACGACGAGATCAGAGATGCCTTCAAGTTCACCAGTCCTGGATCGATCGGTCTGGCGCAGATTGCCAGCTACTTCGGCATCGCCAACGCCTACTACGCGCGTGGCTCCTACCTCACCAAAGGCGGCGTGGTGACGCGGTTCATGGATAAGGACGTCTTCCTGGCCTATGTGAGCCCGGCCGAGGGCATGGAAGACCCTTCGTTCGGCAAGAGTTTCTTCTGGGAAGGCGCGCCCAATGCCGTCCGAGGCGTCGGAACCTTAGTCGGCCCGCTCGGCGTGCCCAGCGCGGAATCCCGCGAGGTCAGCGTCCACATGTGGTTCGGACAGAAAGTGACCATGGCGGGCGCCGCCTATGTGATCAAGAAGGCCGGCGGATAGTGGCCGGCCCGATCGTCTGAAATAAGGCTCCGGATACATCGGGGCCGCTACGCGGTGACCGGCAAGGGCGGTGGAATGAAGACGCCCGAATTTCGGGCCGACTTGTCGGCCCACGAAAAGGAGAAAACATGAAACGCAAAGTGTTTCTAGGCGCATTGATGACGATGCTGATGCTGGCCGCGGTGGCTTTGCCGGGGGCGGCGCAGAGCGTCACCGTGAAGATCAACAAATACCCGATGGCCGGGGTGGCCATGACGGCCGACGGGAACCTGTGGACGGCGGCGCAGCCCACGCTCAACTACTCGAGTGCCCTCGTTGCGGTGCGCAAGTCAGGCACGGTGACTGGATGTACATTGACACTCTACGGCGGGCCCACGGCGGCTACGGCTACCAGTGCTCTGAACGATGCTAACACCACATTTTCCTGCGCAACCGCAGTCAACAAGATCGTTACCAACCTCGACCGCTTCTTGCAGGCCACTGTCAGTTCCTGGAGCGGCACGGGAACGATCACGATTTACGTTACGCTCACCAACGGCGCAGGGTGGAACATGAATGCGACGCTGAGCGCTGTGACCCAATCGACGGGTTCGGGTGTTCCGGGGAGTTACTGGTACGCAAGACTCACTAACGGCACCACTGGTTTCCTGGATGTCTCGAATGGCGTGGGGGCACAGGGCGCCGGAGTACTGCAAGTGGGCACGGTCGGCAGTCTATCCGCTGCCGTGGCTTCGGCCACTATGACGCAAGTGGTGGCAGCACCCGGCTCTGGCTCGATTGTCTTGCTGGGCATCTTCGTCGAAAAGGCTACGGCCACCACCGGCCTGGTCACGGTGAGTTCCGGCACGGGAACTAACTGCGGCACCGGCACTGCGACTCTACTTTCCATTGGGGCAGGATCGCCGCCAATTGGATTTTATCCAGTCGGGGCTCTGGTGGGCGCAACGAAGGCGCTGTGTCTGACGACTGATGCGGCGACGACGTCGGCGAGAGCGCTCACGCAGTAGCATGCTGTCCCGATTCATCGAGACATGGAATCTGGCCCCGATCTCATCGGGGCCGCTACTGCGAAGAAATCTGGCCCCGATCTCATCGGGGCCGCTACTGCGAAGGAATCTGGCGGTCTAAAGACCGCGGCTACGTTGAGGGTTGAAGGCTCCTATGGCCTATATCACTATCACGGAACTCAAGGACCTCATCACCGAGGAGGAGCTGATCCAGCTCACGGATGATGAACGCGCAGGGACATTAACGGTGGCGGCGCAAGCGCGGCTGACGGCGGCAATCGAAGCCGCTTCCGCCGATATCGATGCCTACGCCCGGGGACGCTATGCTACGCCGCTCGCCACCTCGGTCAAAGTCAAGCAACTCGCTCGGGCTTTGACCGTGTGGTATCTCGACCAACGCCGCCGGCAAATCCGCGCGGATACCCAGACGGCTTACGATGCGGCGTTGGTATTTTTGAAAGACCTGGCCGCGGGCCGCGCCCAACTCGATCAACCCGTAGGCGCGCCAGCGCAGTCCGATGCCCAGCAAGTGAGGACGACGGAGAAGGAGGAAGCTTTCTCGGACGATAACTTGGACAAGTTCTGAAGGGAATTGATGATTGGTGATTGCTGATTGGTGAACGAAGATTAAGAACCAATCGAAAATCACAAATCACAAATCACAAATGGCTCAGCCGGTTTTCAAGATCAACGCGACGGAAGCTCTGGGAAAGTTCGCCAACCTCGCTGGGGCCCTCCAGAATAAAGCCCCGCTGTTGCGCATCCTGGGGAACCTTATGGTGGGTTCGGTGATGCAGACGTTTCGTGAAGGTGGCTCCCCGACGGGTTCGTGGCGCGCTCCGCTCGCTGGGTCGATCCGAAGCCAGTACAAAGCGCGGAAATGGAAGAAAGTCGGGTCATTGACGAAGCGGCAGCAGCAGGCATCATACGGCAAGACGCTCGCGGGAGCCGATACGGCCGCCTTCTCGCGTTTTGCCGGGGCTAAGAAAACCTTGATCGCTTCCGGGCATCTAATGCGCAGCATAAGCTTGGCTATCGATGCCGAAGCAGGCGCCGTCCGTATCGGCACGAACCTCTTGTACGCGCGCATCCATCAACTCGGTGGCGTGATTGTGCCCAAGACGCGGAAATTCTTGCGGTTCCCGATTGGCGGCGGGCAATTCATGTTTGCCAAAAAAGTGACCATGCCGGCGCGGCCATACTTGGTGCTCCGTCCAGAGGACCCAGCACGTCTGGCCGAAAGCGTCCGTGATTATCTGGTGGCGAGGTTCGGGAATCCCGCCGGGGCCGGAGAGCAGAAAGCATGAGCAAAGCGCGCATTGACGATATCGAGGCAGCCATCATTGCCGCCATCCAGGCTGACCCTACGCTTTCGGCCTACGTCCCCGCCAATCAGGTGCAGACCCTCAGCGAGCGCAACGTAGATTTCCGCAACGAACAGGTGATCATCCTGCCCCCGGCTGTGTTGGTCTACTACCTGGGTGGAAGTTACCAACCCAAGACCAACACCTGGAAACTGAATCTAGCCGACGAACCGTTTGCTTTGTTGGCTGTGGCGCGCAACCTACGCGGGGCCAAAGATGCCAAAGAAGGTGGAGTGGGCGGGGAAAAAGGCGCCTACGAAATCCTCGAAGATTTGAAAACGCTCTTTGCCGGGAAGCAATTGACCGTGGCTGTCGGGGTAAATGTTTCCTGCCGTCTGGTAGGCGCGGCCTTCGAGGGTATCGGCGCGAATGGCAGCTTGGTGTACAGTCTCCAGATTGTTTGTCAAGGCATCTGGGACAATGCATAGGGAGCAACCGATGGCGAAGCACGCTCAGGAAGATTTCGTTTGGGTGCGGCCGAAGGCTGACTACGGCAGCGTCTCAATTACTGTCGGACGCTTGCATTGTTCGGCCACCCGGCAAGCCCCCGCGCGCCTGACGCGCGCGGAATGGGAGGCGGTATTCCAGCAGTACGAAACGCTGGAGATTACCGAAGCCCCGGACCTGCCCGCCCAGGCGGGCCAGGCGAAGCTTGTCAACCCCAAATCCTCGGGGCATTGAGCGGGGACAGGGGGGAGAAAGAAAAGGAGTGAATCATGGAAGTCATTCGTGGCGGAGATCTCAGAATCGCTTTATCGCACAAAGCGCGGACAACCTACGGGACGGCGTTGCTGGTAGCCGATTTAACGGGCGGGAAATCCTACCGCCCGGCGGCGGCGCTGCTGCCGGAAATCACTCGGCGGTTGGCGCGGGAAGGCAATCTGCCGTTCAGCGGACACGAATTCCCCCTGGCGGCCAATGAATACGAAGTGCAACGCGACCTCAGTTTCAGTCTCAATTTTGAGGGAGCGGATTCGTTTCTAGTCGCTTGGGCGGTAGCGTTTGCCTTGCAAGATATCGCGAGCTCCCAGGAAGGCACCACGGGCCACTATACCCATACCATCAAGCCCTCCGACCCCCTGGGAGCCGCGGGAATGCAGGCGAAAGTGACAGACGTCTTCTTTGATTCCGGCGGCCCAGACGCTACACGACGCAAGAGCATCCTCACCGCCCTGGCCACAACGCGCTTTGCGCTCTCCGGGCGCCTCGGCCAGCTCGTCTCTCTAGCCATCGATTTCCTCGGCGATGGTGGGGAAGACACCAGCACGGCCGTATCGCCCTTACCAGCGCTGGCCGCGGAATATTTGATGACGGGCCAACGGGTCAAACTCGAACTCGGAGATAAAGGCGGCGCGCTCACTGACTATACCGACCGCCTGCGTGAGTGGGCTTTCACTTGCGACCAGCAAGTGGACGCCGAAAATGGCTATATCCCGGATGTCACGGCGGGCAAAGGTAAGCTCCGGCAGCAATTGCGCTTCGTGCGCCGCGCATTCTCCTTCGACTTCTCGCTCTTCGCCGATCGCGCCAATACGGATATCCGCGATCGTGTCCTGGCCGAGACGCAAAGCGCAATTAAATTAACCGTGGACAGCGGGATTGTGGCGGGCACCGGGACGAAGAACCACGGGTTCGAGATTTCCATCCCCGCCTGCCGATTGCGCGAAGCGCCTTACGATTTCGACGATGCCGGGGCCTTTTACAAGGTTTCCGTTCCGAGCAATCAGATTTACAAAGACGCCGCCATCACCGATTCGCCGGTGAAGGTTACGGTCGAGAACGCTCAGGCTAGTTATTTGGCGTAGATGGTCCTGCCCCCGATTTCATCGGGGGCAGGCTGCGGGCCTGCCTTGCCAACCAGGGCCGCATTCCTTCGGGCCTTGCTTCCCGGAGATTTGAAGACGGCAGCCCTTGCTTGCTGCTGAGTTTCGAATTTCCATTTCCGTCCATTGACGGATGAGGAGGAAGGCCATGCAGGAAGAAGTCAACAGTCAGCAGCCGGAAGAAGTCAACAGTCAACAGTCGGCAGTCGACGGTGCCGAATCCCGAGCCCCAAGTCCCGAGCCCCGAGTCCCGAACTTTCTGGATCTCTCGGTCGCGGAGCGCGTTGTTGCGTTGCGTTTGGGCGAGAAGAAAATCGTGCACATTTTCGCTCCGCCTGCGGCGGATGATTGGATCGAATACGAACGGACCCTACGCCCCACGGTCATCTTTTCTGCCGAGAGTATCGAGACGCGCCTGGCAATCGAGAAGGCCAGCGACGCCCTCTGGCGCCGGCGCATCCTGCGGGTAGAGGGATATCCATTTGACGCAACAGTAAATTGGAAGGAACAGATACCGCTCCAGCATCGCCGCATGGCGGTCGCCGGGCTCGATCAGGTTCAGGCCGCGGACGATCAAGACATCCTGGGGGACAGTGAAACCGTGGCCGTGCGGCTCGTGGCGCGTTGGAATGGCGCGGTCTACGAGCATTTGGTGCATCGGTTTCGCCGGCCGGGGATCGAGCATGAATTGCGCTTTCGCGAGGCTGCCAGCCGGCGCGCCCTGACGGGACGGCGCCTCGGGGGAGTCAAGCGGCCGCAAGACGAACCAATCGAGCAAATCACCTTGCCCTCCCTGCCGACGCTGGTTGCTTTGTACGATGAGTTGATTGTGGCCGTCGAAGGCTACCGAGTTCCGAGCCCCGAGTCCCGGGTCCCGAATCTGATGGACGTGCCACACAAGGCGGCCGCAGTGCGCGCGTTACTGGCGCGGGAGGAAGTCGAATTACTACCGCTCGAGGAGAAAGAGGCTGGGGAGAAACACGATGCGTGAAGTTTCCCACGACTTTGAAGGGCTGCGGGAATATGCCTACGCGCAACTTGCTTCGGGGTCGGCCCGTCCGTCAGGCCAGGGACCAGGCGGGCCAGGCATCCCGGCGGCTTATGCCGCTTGGCTCGCCTTTCTGTTTGAGTTGGAAGCTGCTGTGAGGGCGAATCCTGAACTGCGCGGGCGTCTGCGGGCGGATACGGCCCGCGGTCTGGCGGCGGTCGAACAAGCGCGGATGCGGTTCCTCGCGGAACGCAAACCCTGCCCGCGTTGTGGCGCTCTGACGATCTCGAGCTTTATCTGCGAGCACTGTGGGGCCCGCCTGGGCGGGCAGGCGCGCCTCGGATCGTCATCCAAGGGGCAGACCCGCTGAAAGCTGAATGCTGAAGCCTGAGCGCTGAATAGGGAACGTAATTATGGGCGGAAGTCAGTTCGAGATTTTCGGTGAAGTCAGACTAGACACGGCCCCAGCCGCGGCGGGCGTGAAGCAGGTATCTTCGCAGATTCAGGGACTGGCCCAGAGCGGCATTGCGGGGTTCGAACGCGTCCAGCAACGCGTGATCGATTTGACAAAGCAGATCGCACAACTGCGGAACGAAGCCCTCAAAACTTCCGACCCGGCTCAACAGCAACGGTTGAATGCCGCGCTGGGGCAAGCGCAAGTACAACTGAAGGCGGCACGCACCGAAATGCACGGGATGAACATGGCAACGGGCCAAGCCTATCAGACTGCGAGTCTGCTGGCCGGGACGTTTGGCGTGCAGATCCCAATGGGGCTGGATCGAATTATCGCCCGGTCAGGACTGGTGCAAAAAGCTCTCGGTGCCGCGTTTACCGGCGCCGTGGTGGGTTCATTGGTCGTGCAGATCGGCCAAGCGATCGCCCAGACAGAGACGTTCGAGAGAGTTCTGCATTACTTCGGCCTCCTGACAGAGAAAGACAAGGAGAACCGAGCCATAGCCACCGCACAGGAACAGAAGGCGACGGACGATATTATCAAAAAGCAACAGGACCTCAAGGTAGCGAAGGCCCAAGGAATCGACAAGACCAAAGCCGAGGGCGAGGCTGCGGTGTGGATGCTCCGCGCCGAGTTGCAACACCTCGGGTATCTCGATCAGAGCTACAAAACCCGGCTTATAGCGCTCCAGCAAGCCATCAACCTAGCGAAGGAAAACACTGAGGTTCAGAAGCGGGCGCGCGAACAGGTGACCCTCCTCGCTGGTTCTGAATTGAAACGTGCCGAGCTGAGCGCCACGGCCGAACAGAAGATCCAACTCCAACTCGCGGAAGAAATCCGCAAGATCAAGGAACTTGAAACCTTCCGGGAGATTTCCCATCGTGATGCCGAGGCACGCCGCATCGCGGCAACTCGGCTGGCCACCGCGCAGATTATGGCCGCGCACGACCAGGAAATGCGTGCCTTGGGCGAACTGGGGGTCGCCGCGAATAGGGCCTATGTTGGCCTGGGGGATACAGCCCGGCAGGCTGAGAATGCGGCGGCTCTCGCAACGGCAGAGGGTGTGGCCAAGCAACACGAGGCACACCGCAGCTTCTTTGATTTTACTACGGGCCTCAGTGTTCAGACGTTGCGGATTCAGATCGACCAAAGCGAGCAATTGATGGCCCTCGATCGCCAGGTTGCGGAGGCCAAGAAAACGCTACAAGGGAAGGAATTCGCGAACCTGCAGGAACAACTCGCGGCAGAAGGGGCACTCGACAAACAGGCGGCCGACGCGCGGGTCGCCATTGCCACACGCGCCGGGGCCGAGATGGCGGTGGCACAACAGGATGCCCTCCAGAAAACTGCGGGACAGATCGAATCGTTTATCGACCGGGTATTTCTCACGGCGCGATCGCTGAGTGATGTGTTCCATCAATTCCTCATGCAGACCCTCGGCTCGTTTGTGAAGTGGATCTCGCAGATGCTGGCGTCGTGGCTGACGGGCATCCGGCAGGCGACGGCCGGCGCCGCGGGTGGCGGGATAGCTGGCGGGGGCGGCGGTCTGCTGGGATCGTTGTTGGGCGGATTATTCGGTCTCGGGACTGGAACGCCGGCGCTGGCTGCGGCCACAGGGACGGCAGGGACTGCGGGTCAATCCGATTGGAACGCCCTACTGACTTTGCCTGGAGGCGGAATAATTCAGGGTGTTACCGGGCCGTTGGAGGCGGGGACGATCGGCGAAATCCCCCAGGCCGTAGGCGGCGCGGCACAGGGCACGTTGGGCACGTTGGCATTTCATCCAGGGCAAGTTCTTGCCGGTCTGCCGACTATGTTGGCCGGGATGGGGATCCTCGGTGGGATTGGCCTGGCGG
>Ga0315282_10010567_pt1 | contig 14440 bp, 10 predicted proteins | sample YL17G07_20_MG_FD_203693 | JGI IMG/M metagenome (GOLD analysis project Ga0315282, IMG submission 203693) | Sediment microbial communities from Yellowstone Lake, YNP, Wyoming, USA - YL17G07_20 | ecosystem: Environmental > Aquatic > Freshwater > Lake > Sediment | place: USA: Wyoming | collected...
GCGGCTGGTGGTTTCTGCCATTCTTACTCCACCGTTCAGCCCAATACTCAACTGGTTCTTGTGGCTCATCGAAGCGATTGCGGTCGAACTCGCCCGGCGGATCCTCTGAATGACGGGCTTCGCCGCTGGTGTCATCCAGCATGTGCTCAAACGGATCATACCAGAGGCCAAGCAGATGCCCGACGAAAGCCTTTGCTTCCCAATCGAGATCCTTCATCAGTTCTCGGAAAAAAGCGTGAAGCGAATCTGATCCTCTTCGTCCAGTTCAGCGATTTGTACGCATTCTTCTTTTCGGCCAACTGTCATGCCCGTTGTCTCATACATGTGGGTCTTAGCATCCGTTCTCCAGTTGAGCCTATCATGGGTTGATGCCGCCTAATGCGTCGCGGCTGAGCTGCGGCCCCAAGACCTACCGGAAGTATTTGATTGCCTGGTAATCATTACCCATTTCGGCTTTAAGCCGAAATGGGTAATGCACGTCATGTCACCGGTTTCAATAGGTTGTAAACAGTCTTCCTGGATACGCCCAATTTTTCAGCTATCTCCTCCCTTCGGTAACCCCTGGAGATCATCTGCTCGATAAGATGCCGCACCGCCTGGCGCGCCTCAGGCCTACGCCGAAAGCCCTCCTTCTGCACCGCCTCAAGTCCTTCTTCCCATGAGGCCCCGTGTTCCAGGAATTTCCCTGATCGCTCCTCATGACCCGCCGCCCTTTCCAGCCAATGCCACACGGCGGGCATCCTTTGACCCAGGGCCGTCAAAAAAGACTCGATGGCCTTCCTGTCCTCGGAGGCCGCCCGAGCGTCGATTTCTCGTGCTCGCTCGGCAAGCTCTCGATACCTTCGTTTGGCCACCGACGAATCATCCGAAAGGAGCCCCAGTACCAGATCCGGTTTCACAAACGACTCCTTCCCTTCCGCCACATCGTAGAGGCGGTAAGAAGACCAACGGTAGATGGCAGGATCCTCGACCATGGCCGCCCGAACAGGGTTTAGGTGAATGTAAAGCGATGCGGCCAGTAGGTATGCGTCATCCAGACAGATGGCCTGCCGATACGGCCCCCCGAAGAGATGCCCCTTGCGCTCGTACTTCTGATTGAACCTCGCCGCGTACCAGGCGAATAGATCCCTCATGGCATCGAAGAGGTTAGCCTCGCTGGCACTGGCCAGAAGGTGAACGTGGTTGGGCATGAGGCAGAAACAGTAGATCTCGAGGAGGCGCTTGGCCGCCACTTCCTTTACGCGCCAGATCATGCTCAGGTAGTCCTCGTCCTCTATGAACAAGGGCTCCTTGCCCGCCCCCCTCTGGGTGATGTGGAAAACCAGGCCGGGAACGTTGAGCTTGCATTTGGCCCGGAAGTACCTCCTGATCTTGCCATCTCTGATGAGATCAAGCGGATCCAATTTCCCCCCTTTTTCCCTGCACCCCTCTTCTTTTACCCAAAATGGCTTTGAGCCCAAATGAGATGCCCCATCAGCACGGCGTGTCCGCTCCAGGGGTATCGATCCAGTTGTTCCAAAGTTTTCACCTAAGCTGCGCTTCCGCAACCTCTCAAGCCCACGTCGCTACTCGAAATCTGTGTAGATTGCTCCGAAATCGATCCCTCCTATCCTCTTGCCTTGATAGCGAGTTCTGATGGTATTTCTCGCGTTAGCAAGCTCCTGAGAAGTGATGCCGTTCTTAAGGGCGAGGTATCCCTCGATGAAGGCTGCGAGGTGATCGGTTGCTGCGATCATCTCTCCATCTCTGGGATTGTATCTGTTTCGATTGAAATGCGCGGTGATCTCATCCGATTTTTTTCTTTCCATTCTGCCATGGATCGTCACAACGCTTTTAAACTCATTTTCCGTAAACATCCTCATTTCCGGATGCCACCCTCTGGGGATCAGCTTGTAGACTTCCTCTTCCATCCGCTCCTTTTCATACTTCTTGATCAGATGGGTCAGCCCTTTTATGGAGCGCTTCACAGGGGAAATGATGTCCCGGGTAAGGACTTCAGGCAGGTCATGAAATAGGCCCGTAAAAAAGTTGTTATAGCACCTTTTCGGGCACGCCCTTATCTCGAGCGAGAACAGGTAGGACAACAGGGCGACGACCAGCATATGGCCGAGGACCGATGTCTTCGGGACCCGATGGATGTGACTCCATCTCGTCTGAAAGCGCAGCTGTCCGCAGAGATCGATAAAATTCCTCAAATGGGAGTAGAGGGCCAGTTGCTGGATGCCCTTCAGGTCATAATACTTCTCCTGCTGGGTCTGGAGATTCTTCTTTATCTGGCTGATCTCGTAACCCTCCGGATTGGCCCGCTCGATGATGTCAAATTCCCATTTTGTCGAATAGAAGTGAGCTGCGCTCAGAATTCTCCTGTTGATATTCTCTTGCCTCTCCGTGAAATAGTTCCTGAACTCCCGCGTGAAATCACTCCCGAGAGGTGAAATCGCAGGCTCCAGTTGTTGATAAACCCATCTGTTCAACTGCTCGAACTTCGCCCTATCCTCTTTGATCCTGTAAAAGATTTGGGGCTTGAGATCGGTAAGGACAAGGCGATGCAGGAATTCAAAGATCCCTCCCTCAATCAGTTCAGTCCAGCTGAAATCCCTGCTCTTCTCGAATTTTCCCAGCACATAGGCAATGATCATCTTGTGGGCCTGCTTGTCGAGCTCCCTCAACTCAACAGGGCAGATCTTATCATTCCACCTCTGCATATTGGCCGCATCGAAAAGTCTTAGTGCCAGTGCTTTTCTGATCATAGAAATCCTTCTTTCCTTTCACCGCACCAGGCGCAGAGGGCATTGGAATAATGGAATATTGGAATGATGGAACAATGGGAAAAGGGAGTCTTTTATCTTCTTCGGGTTCTTCTTTTTCTCCAATATTCCATTATTCCAGTTTTCCAATTTTCCAGCCTCTGTATTACTGAGGTTCAATTTCTTGAGATTTTATTAAGCAAAATCTGTCCATGGTTCATTGTCCATTGTTCATCCTTCGACAGGCTCAGGACGAACGGTGAGTCGACAGGCTCAGGACGAACGGTCAGTCGACAGGCTCAGGACGAACGGTGAGTCGACAGGCTCAGGACGAACGGTGAGTCGACAGGCTCAGGACGAACGGGTTTTGTTTATGGTTCATCGTCCATCGTCCATCGTTCATCGTTTTGGGTTGCGGCTACGCCGTGCTGTGTTCTCTTCGTCTCGGCGGTGAAAACGGCATCATCTCTTCCCCCTGAGTACTTCGGCAAAGGGATTGTTCGTAAACCTCTCCGGTTTTCTCACCTGCTTCTCTTCCTTCTTTCTTTCCGGCTTCCTTTCCGGTGGCCCGGGTTTCTTATTCACCGTACCTCCGCTTCCTTTCATCGAAAGGGAGATCCGTTTTCTTTCCAGGTCCACATCCCGGACCGTTACCATGACCTTCTGGTGAACCTTGACCACGTCCGCGGGGTTTCTGACGTACCGATCTGAAAGCTCGCTGATGTGAATCAGCCCATCCTGGTGAACTCCTATATCAACGAATACGCCAAATGCCGTGATATTGGTCACCACGCCCGGAAGTCTCATTCCGGGTCTGACATCCTCGATCTTTTCAACGCCTTCGGCAAAATGGAAGGCCTCGAACTGCTCCCGGGGGTCTCGGCCCGGTTTGGAGAGCTCCGACATGATGTCATTCAATGTCGGGAGACCGATATGACCGGTCATGTAATGCTTCACGTCTATCTTCTTTCTCAGAGCCTCGCTTCGCATCAAATCGATCACCGAACAACCCAGATCGTTTGCCATCGCGTCCACAATGGAATAACTTTCAGGATGGACGGCACTGGCATCAAGAGGGTTCTCACCGCCCCGGATCCTCAGGAAGCCCGCAGCCTGCTCAAAGGCCTTTGGACCCAGACGGGGCACCTTCTTGAATTCCTCCCTGGACCGAAAGGGACCCCGTTCGTTCCGGTGGGCCACAATGCCTTTAGCAAGCTGGGGGCCCAATCCTGAAACATAGGTGAGAAGCTGCCTGCTTGCCGTATTCACCTCCACGCCCACAGCGTTCACGCAGCTTACGACGACATCATCCAGGCCCCGTTTCAACTCTCCCTGGTCCACATCGTGCTGGTACTGCCCGACGCCAATCGATTTGGGATCCATCTTTACCAATTCTGCCAGAGGGTCCATGAGCCGTCTTCCAATGGATACAGATCCCCGGACCGTGACATCCTGATCTGGAAACTCCTCGCGGGCCACCCCGGACGCCGAATAAACCGACGCGCCGCTTTCGTTTACCATGATCACCTGGGTCTCCGGCGGCAGGCTGAGACTTCGTATGAACGTCTCGGTTTCCCTACCTGCGGTACCGTTCCCGATGGCAATCGCCTCCACTTTGAACCGCTCACAAAGGTCCGTAATCTTCGTTCCCGCCTCGAAAGCCTCTCTTTCCGACTGGTGAGGATAAATCGTATCGGTATGAAGGAGCTTTCCTTGTCGATCGAGACAGACTACCTTGCATCCTGTCCGAAACCCCGGGTCAATGGCCAGAACATTCTTCTCACCCAGCGGAGGGGCAAGTAAAAGCTGCCGAAGGTTTTCAGCAAAAACTCGAATCGCCTCTTCATCGGCCCTTTTCTTTGTGGCCACGCGGGTCTCGGTTTCCATAGATGGCGTAAGGAGCCTTTTGTAGCTGTCATAAACAGCCAACCTGACCTGCTGGGAAGCCAAGTTCTCCCCTTTCACAAAAAGTGACTCAAGGATGGGCAACGCTTCCTCTTCCGGAGGAGAAATCCGAAGTGTCAAAAACTCTTCATTTTCGCCCCTTCTCATGGCCAGAATTCTGTGGGAGGGAGCAGTGGCTACGGGTTCTTCCCAGTCGAAATAATCCCTGTACTTGATCCCTTCGCCGGCTTTCTCCGGAATGACCTTCGACCTGAAGACGCCCTTCAGCGTAAAGAGATCCCGCATCTTCGCCCGGGCTTGCTGATCCTCGTTAATCCACTCGGCTATAATATCCCGGGCTCCGGCGAGGGCGTCCTCTGCCGACTCAACCCCCTTCTCCGGGTCAATGAAGGCCATTGCCTCGGCAACCGGATCCATCTCCTCCTGGGAAAAGAGCCGCTCTGCAAGGGGCTCAAGTCCCTTCTCCTTTGCAACCGTTGCCCTTGTTCGTCGTTTGGGCCGATAAGGAAGATAAATATCTTCCAGAACCGCCATGGAGGGAGCGGCCACAATTTTCCCTTTCAATTCATCTGTCAACTGTCCTCTCTCTTCGAGCGATTTGAGGATGGCCTCGCGGCGTTTGTCAAGCTCCATGAGCTGATTGAGGCGATCACGAATCGCCGTGATGGCCACCTCATCGAGGCTTCCGGTCGCTTCCTTTCGATATCGGGCAATAAAGGGCACGGTGCCTCCGTCAGCGAGAAGCCCTGCAGTGGTTTCGACCTGCTTCGTGGTAAGCTTAAGCTCTTCAGCAATCGTTGAAACGTATCCTTCATTCATAACCTCTGTTGATCCACCCTTTCGAATCATTAACCAATGCCCCATGTCCGGAGGGCACCTTCGAACCCCAAAAATGTGTCCCTCTCAAACAAGGTGAGGAGGTTAGGATTCTAACCCATAAAGTCTGAGAATTTGTCTCTAACATTTTCAGGACATTAAAAAAGAGTGTCATGCGGAATCCGATTCAGCATCTCACCCATTGGTCCAATTTGGTGAGATCCTGAAAGGGTTCAGGATGACAGGTCCGGGAAATTTCAAATATGTTTGGTTAGGGTTATGAAACCAGTTTGGTGTAAGGTCAAAGGGTTATGGCTACTAATCCAGAACCACTGCCCTTACCCATAGACGAAACCGGCATCCTTACCCTGACCTTGACCCATGACTTCTTATTTTCTAACTAACTACAGAAATATCCATTCCCGTTCAGAGGGTGAGACCTCCTCTTCTTCCCGGAATGATCTGACCGTCTCTTGAGAACTTTTCCGAATAATGAAGGGCCAGGCCAAAATACTTCCGGGCCCGTCTCTTCGCCCCTTCCTTCTCCCTTCCCGATATATTCGGATCGTCCAACCGGAAACTCTCCACCTTGCCACGAACATAGGCCCGGTAACATTTGTAAAAATCGAGCACCTTCAACAGATCCTGATCCCCTGACTTCTCAATGTATTGGTGGACGAGGTGTTCGCTCAAGTCCTCTCTTTCTCTAGAGTCCAGATCCATTGCCAGAAACCCGATATCTGCAGCCACATCCGTATAGCGGAATCTCTCATTGAATTCGATGCAATCAAAAATCGCTATCTCCTCTCCCCAGAAGATATGCTCCAACCTGAGGTCTCCATGACAATCCCGAATTTTCTCAGAGGAAATTCGCTGCTCGAAGATCTTCTTCTGTTTTTCCAAGAAATCGTTCGTCCTCTCCCGAATCCCCCCGTAGGCTTCCCCGGAGATCGTCAGGCCAATATACTTCTCGGTTTGCTCGAAGTTCTCTCCCGTGTCCTGTTTCACTCGCTCAGGCCTGGCGAAGCTCCGGATGGCCTCGCTCGTCTCTGCCGCCTCATAAAAATGGACCAGTTTCTCTGCGACACCCTCGATCATCTCTTTTGTGACTCTGTTCTTTTCGAGAAGTTTATCCATCAGGAGTTCTTCGGGGATCTGTCTCATCTTGACGGCGTACTCTACTGTCTCTCCTCCGCCCTCCAGGGCAATTTCACCACGATCGCTTGTAATACGGATTACCCCGAGATAGAGTTTCGGAGCAAGTCGTCTGTTCAACAGGACTTCCCGCTCACAGAAGTATCTCCTTTTTTCGAGGGAGGTAAAGTCGAGAAAACCGAAATTGACGGGCTTCTTCACCTTGTAAACATAGTTTCCTGTAAAGAAGAGAAGGGAGATGTGGGTTTCAGAAAATCCGACCTCTCGTGGATGATCGGGGTAGATCGCTGAATTGAGGAGGGCTTTTTTGAGAGACCGAATATCCATATTCCATCTCAATGCAAAATGAAAAATGCAAAGTGCAAAGTGAACATCCCTGATCAGACGGCGAGTACTAAAACCTAGCCAAAACTATTTGAAATTTCTTGGACGTGTCATCCTGAACTTGTTTCAGGATCTCACCCACAGGACAAATCGAGATGCTGAACCAAGTTCAGCATGACAACAATGGGTTTCGACATGTTAGAGATAAATTCTCAGACTTTCCGCGTAAGAATCTAAGACCCAAAGCCGAAATCCCGAAACAAGTTCGGGAGAACAAAAAAGAGCGCCAGTTCACTGCTTCGCCCCTATAATTTTCTTTGTCAATGTTGATGAATTCGTAAAAAGTCAAAAACCAGAACAAATGTCATGCTGGTCAACCATGCCCTGTCGAAAAACAGGGTTGGTTCAGCATCTGACAAAATCAAAGACTTACCAGACCCTGAAATAATCCTGATTTCATCAGGACATGGTTCGGGGTGACAAATCAGGACTCTTTACGAGACCATCCATGTTGAATTTTGCATTTTGCACTTTTCAATTTTCATTTTCCATTGTCACTTTTTGATGATCTTCAGGATCTTCCAGTCGGGAAGGGTATCATGCTCCGTGTCGATCATGAGGTGAATGACCGGAAGGCCCTCAAACTTCTTTTTCAGGTCTTCGATGTCGACGGGCTGAAACAGGGCCTTATTATTCAGGTAGGCCTCCCGGGTCAGGGCATTGGACTCATAATTCTCCTTCGTCCGCTTCAATATCCGCTCAATCGACTTCTCCTCCGCACACACACATTCTGCGATGACCAATGTCCGGCGAGCCCTCTCGGCCAGCTCCGCCGCCCTTGCCCTCAGGTCCTGAGTGAAGAAGGTCGCATCCAGGATCAATCCGCCTTGGAAACGTTTCAGCGCTGCCTCTGCCTGTCGAAACATCTCTTCGTAAACCCTTTTCCTGTTCTGCGGGCTGGAGGCCACCTTATTGTCAAAGATATCCTGCCCCTTCAGGACTTCCAGGCGAATCATATCCGAACGGAGAATCTGGAACCCTTTCATCCTTGCGATCTGTTCCGTCACAGGGCTTTTCCAGCTTCCCGGAAGGCCTACCGAGATGAGGACCGCGTCTTTCGGGATTTCGGATTCGATAACCTCAGAAAATGCTTTTTCCATGAAAGTCTCCTTAACCTCAGCCCAGATCCTATTTTCTTTGCAACCTGCGTTGAGGTTCAAACAGCTCCTTTGCACCCTACGTGGCGCAGGGCTTCCAAAACCACGTCATGCAGAATACCACTCGTCACCAGGACACCATGATTCTTGATCATTTTCACGCCCGATGAAAAATCCAGCGGTCGACCCAGAGTGTCCGTCACCTTTCCTCCAGCCTCCTCCGCGATGATCGATCCCGCGGCATGGTCCCAGATCTTTTCCTTGTAACCCGGCTCCGATGGGGACGGGACACGCAAATAGAGCGCCACCTCTCCTCTCGCCACAATCCCGTACTTGGCCTGACTGTCCATCTTGATCGATGGGCCCGAAATGCCCAAATGTCGCGCAAGGCGTTCGTGGCACAGATGATCAGAATGGTCTGACTCGACGCTTTCTGTCAAAATCGCCTCGGAGGGGTTTCCCACTTTTGAAACCGTAAGCGTCCGCCTCGTCCCCTTTTGCAGATCTATCTGGACCGAACCCCTTCCCTCCAATCCAATGAAAAAGCACCCCCTCTTCCCGGAGGGGTCACTCCTCTCTATATACAGGTTTGGACAAGCCATGACACCCAGCCTCACCCGGCCGTTCTCGACGAGGGCCAAGGCGATCGCGTACTGGTCTCCCCTGAGAAAGCCTTTTGTCCCATCGATGGGGTCCAGGGTCCAGAACCTATCTTTCAGCGCATGGGAGCTCATATCAATCCATGTACAGACCTCTTCAGGAGATGTCCCTGGAATAAATTGATTCACGTAGTGGGTCACCTTTTCAAGGATTCCTGAGCGCTCCGGCTTACGGAGCTCCTGGGAATCCTCCTCGGCGACAACGGGGTCATCCGGGAATTTCTCCCTGATCAGTTTGCAGATGATCGCCTGTGAACCGAAATCGGCAATGGTGACCGGACTCCTGTCGCTTTTTAAGAGGGAATCTCCTCCGACAAGCTCTTCCCTTATCTTCTGGCAGAGTGCGGATGCCACCTTGATTGCCCGGATCGCCGTCACCACCTCGAGAGAATTTTCATCCATTAGAAACCGTCCTTGGGGGTGGAATCAAGTGTCTGTGTCGGTATCAGTAACCGCATCGCAACAAAGTGCAAGGGGCAGGGCTTGCCCTGCCCGAATGGAGGCCTCCGGCCACGGGCAGGCAACACAGCCCGAATGGATGGAGCCGAGTCCAAACAAAGAAGAGGAGGGGCGTTATCACCTCTCCTCTTTCTATGATTCCATGGTGCCGAAGGGGGGATTTGAACCCCCACGGGGATCGCCCACCACCCCCTCAAGATGGCGTGTCTACCAATTCCACCACTTCGGCATCATCTCAATCCCTCTTCGTTGCCCCATACCCCCCTAGAGGCGAAGCATGCTACGTCTCTACCCAGCCCTCCGAACTCTTTCTACTTCTTCGGCTCAGGCGCAGGGGCCTTCGGCTGAGCAGGCGCCTCTGGCTGCGCAGGGGCCTTTTCAGGCGCCGCCGGGGCCGTCGCGGCGGGTCTCTCCTTTATTATCGAGCTCGTCCGTCTTGTTGAGGAGAGGGCCAGGACAAGGCAGGTGCACATGAAGATGGTTGCCGCAATGATCGTCAATTTGCTCAGAAACCCCATGGCTCCGGCGCTTCCGAAGAGCGTCTGACTCGCCCCCCCAAAAGCTGCTCCCATCTCTGCTCCCTTCCCTGCCTGGAAGAGGACGATCATGACAAGAGCGATAGAAGCCAGAATATGCAGGATCGTAATCAACGTCATCATCTATTTAGAATCCCCTTTCATCGGAAACAATATAACACATATCCTCTCTAAACCAAGATATCAATATATCATATTTCTTGAAATCTGACAATCCCTGCAAAGGTCTCCGCTTGGAGGCTTGCCCCTCCTACCAGGGCCCCATCAATATCTTTCTGATTCATCAGCCCCTTGATGTTCTCGCGCGTAACGCTTCCTCCATATTGGATCCGGACGCCCCCGGCAACCGCAGCCGAATAGAGCTTTCTCAGCTTCTCCCGGATAAAATGATGGACTTCCTGGGCCTGTTCCGGGGTCGCCGTCTTCCCAGTCCCGATGGCCCAAACCGGTTCATAGGCGATAACGGATCTGGCGAGGTCATCCTCACTCAGACCTTTCAAACCACCTTCGAGCTGAGTTTCGATGACGGAAAAAGTTCTTCTTTCTTCCCTTTCCTTCAAGGTCTCGCCAACGCAGAAGATCGGTTGCAAACTCTGCCGAAGGGCTGCCTTCAGCCGCCGGTTCACCGTCTCGTCCGTCTCTCCGAAATACTGACGCCTTTCAGAGTGACCGATGATCACATACTCACAACCCGCATCTTTGAGCATGAGAGGAGAGATCTCGCCTGTGTACGCCCCCTTCTCCTCCCAGAAGAGGTTTTGGGCAGCGAGGCGAATAAAAGACCCCTCAAGCTCCTTATGGACGGCATGAAGAGCGGGATAAGGAGGAGCAACGGCGACCTCAACCCCCCTGACATCAGAGATCAAGGCCTTCAACTGTCTTACAAGATCGATGGCCTCTGCCACCGTCTTATTCATCTTCCAGTTCCCTGCAACAAAAGGCAGCCTTCCCATCAGCCCTCCCTCCTTAGCGCTTCTATGCCAGGAAGCTTCTTTCCTTCAAGGAATTCGAGAGACGCTCCTCCGCCGGTGGAAATATGGCTGATCCTTTCTGAGACCCCTGCCTGGTTCACCGCCGAAACGGAATCGCCTCCTCCCACGATACTGAAAGCCGAGGAGCCCGCGACAGCCTGAGCCATTGCAAAGGTCCCCCGGCTGAAGGGCTTCATCTCGAAGACACCCATCGGACCATTCCAGACGATCGTCTTTGCGGTCTTGATCTCTTCCGAGAATCGCTCGACCGTCTCAGGGCCAATGTCCAGACAGAGCCATTCGGAGGGGATCTCCCCATTACGAACGATCTTCGTCTTTGCCTGGGCATCCATCCGCTCGGCGGCAACGTGATCGTCGGGAAGGAGGAATTTCACCCTTCCTTCCGCCCTCGCAAGAAGATCGTGGGAGAATCCGATCTGGTCCGGCTCCACAAGGGACCTCCCCACTTCAAACCCTTTGGCCCTGAGAAAGGTATAGGCCATTGCGCCCCCGATCAGCAGGGTTGTGACACGGCTCAGAAGATTCTCAATCACTCCGATCTTGTCAGAGACCTTCGCACCTCCGAGAATGGCCACATAAGGCTTCTCCGGCCTTACAAGCGCCCGTTCCAGGCTCTCAATCTCTTTCATCATCAGGAAACCTGCGGCCACGGTCTTCACATAACGGGTTATCCCTTCGGTCGAGGCATGGGCCCGGTGGGCGGCGCCAAAGGCATCATCCACATAGACGTCACAGAGTGAAGCAAGGGCTTTCGAAAAACCCTCGTCATTTTTCTCTTCCTCCACATGGAAGCGGAGGTTTTCAAGGAGGAGGAGATCTCCCTCTTTCATCTTTCCAATCTGTTTCTGGACTTCCTCTCCAAGGCAATCGCTCGAAAGAGCCACATTCTTTTCCAGGAGCTGGGACAATCTTTCCCGGGCAGGGGCAAGACTGTACTTCGGATCCCTCTTGCCTTTGGGCCTTCCGAGATGGGATGCGAGTATCGCTTTTCCCCCTGCCTCGATCACATAGCGGATGGTTGGTAAGGAAAGAACGATCCGGGTATCATCCAAAACCTGATTCTTCTCGTTCAGGGGGACATTAAAATCGACCCGGACGAAGACTCTCTTGTCTCTTAATTCAATCTGATCGACTGTTTTAATGGGCATACGTTACTCCGCAGGGTCTTCCAGCCAACCTTGAAGCAATAAACAAACATTGCCGGAACGGGTAGCCCGTGCGTGTCTCGCTCGTGGCTATCGTCCTGTAGGGTGGGCTCTCGGCAAGAGATGCCTTCCCCCATTATTTCTTCCCGAAAAGGTACAGGAGCAGGTCCACCATCCGGTTTGAAAAACCCCACTCATTATCGTACCAGGAGATGATCTTTGCCAGTTTTCCTCCGATCACTTTTGTGGAGGGGCCGTCCACGATGGAGGAATGGGGATTTCCGTTAAAATCGATGGAGACCAATTCCTCCTCGCAGAAGCTCAGAATCCCCTTCAGTTTTCCCTCGGCATACGATTTGAGAACCCGGTTCAGCTCTTTCGCCGTCGTTGTCTTTTTCAGTTCCACCACCAGATCGACTACGGAGACATTGGGCGTGGGAACCCGGATGGCCATCCCGTCCATCTTACCCTTGAGGGCCGGAATAACCAGGGAGAGGGCTGTCGCAGCTCCCGTGGTGGTGGGGATCATCGACATCCCGGCTGCCCTCGCCCGGCGAAGGTCCCTGTGCGGAAAATCGAGAATAACCTGATCATTCGTGTAAGAATGGATCGTAGTCATCAGGCCGTACTCGATCCCAAACTCATCTACGAGTATTTTTGCAATGGGAGCAAGGCAGTTCGTCGTGCACGACCCCATGGATAGAATGTGATGCTTCGAGGGATCGTAATCCTTCTCGTTCACGCCGAGGACCAGGGAGACGTCCGGATCTTTTGCCGGAGCAGAAACAACAACCTTCTTTGCACCGGCCTCCATATGTTTGGAGCCGCCCGCACGGTCCGTAAACTTTCCGGTGCTCTCCAGGACAACGTCTACCTTCCAATCCTTCCAGGGAAGCTGCGAAGGGTCCTTCAAGGCGAAAACCTTCACTTCTTTCCCATTCAACCAGATCGCATCCCCTTTGGCCTCCACCTGCGCATCGAACTTCCCGTGAACCGAGTCGTACTTCAGGAGATGAGCCAAGGTTTTTGCGTCCGTCAGGTCGTTGACCGCGACAAATTCAAGGCCTTCTCGCTTCAGGCCTGCACGAAGAACGTTTCGGCCGATCCGGCCAAACCCGTTGATTCCCACTCTGATTGCCATAAGATATCCTCCTTTCAAAAGTTCAAAGAATAAATATACCCTCTATATCCCCCTCTGGTCAACAATTTTTGTGCTTTTTTTTGACGTGCGACCCGCCATCCCCGTTTGATCCTCCCTTCGGCCCGATTTCCTTCTAATTCCCCCAATGGAGAGATGGGTTTGAGGGCTGTGGGTTCAGGGCTGGGGGTTGAAGTTGGAGGTTTGGGGTTACCCGGTTTTCGCTTTAAACCTTTTCCTGACCCTACGACTCAAAGACGCAAAGATTTATAATGACGAATGAAGATGTGACCCCAGGGGCTTTTCCTGCGTTCCCAAATAATAAAGGCCCGGTCGCTTGACCGGGCCTCTGCAGTCTGGCTCCCCGGGCAGGACTCGAACCTGCAACCTAGTGGTTAACAGCCACCCGCTACTACCGGTTGAGCTACCGGGGATTAATGTCAGTATTTTAAACAAAAACATCAGAAATAACAAGTGATGGTCTCGCAAAAAGTGCTGATTTGTCACCCTGAACTTGTTTCAGGGTCCGTAAGTCCCTGATTTTGTTAGATTCGGAATTTCAGGACTCATCAGAATAGAGACGGCATTTGCAGCCCTACAACCTCACCAGGTTGGCACCATAAGTCAGTCCGGCTCCGAAACCGACAAGAATCACAAGGTCCCCGCTCCGGAGCTTTCCTTCCCGAAAGGACTCATCAAGAGCGAGAGGAATGGAGGCAGTGGAGTTGTTCCCATATTTCTCAATGGTAACGATCATCTTGTTCTTGACGGTCCCCTCGGGAAGTTCGAGCCTGGATTCGAGTTCCGCTGCAGCGCTATGGATGATCCTTACATTGGCCTGATGAGGGATGATTCTGTCAACCTGATCGAGCAGTGAACAAAGCTCTTTCTTGCTGGCTGTTCCGTCAGGGTCAAGGACCCGGAGGCAGCTTTCCGCCATAGCGCCTTTGGCGAAGGCGTAAACCTTCTTCCCCTCCATCCACATGAATCGATGGCTATTGTCCCCATTCTTGCGAAGCACAAGGGTATCACGCGATCTGTAGGACCCACCGAGATAGGATCGGATGATGCCTTCCTTGGTCCTCCGCTGTAATACCACGGCTCCTGCTCCATCTCCAAAGAGGACGCACGTGTTTCGGTCCTTATAATCGGTGATGGCCGAAAGCTTGTCCGACCCGATTACAGCGACTGTTTTGTATTGCCCTGACTTGACAAATTGCTCTGCCGTGGCCAGAGCGTAATTGAAACCGGTACACCCCGCCTGCAGATCAAAGAAAGGTAGGTTTCTACGAAGACTGACGAGATGGGCGATGTGGCCCGCAGCAGAGGGCCAAACCGGCTCAGTGGTGTTGGTGCCAGCTATGAGCATGTCGATATCGACGGGCTCGATGCATGCATTTTCTATGG
>Ga0315282_10010568_pt1 | contig 14440 bp, 16 predicted proteins | sample YL17G07_20_MG_FD_203693 | JGI IMG/M metagenome (GOLD analysis project Ga0315282, IMG submission 203693) | Sediment microbial communities from Yellowstone Lake, YNP, Wyoming, USA - YL17G07_20 | ecosystem: Environmental > Aquatic > Freshwater > Lake > Sediment | place: USA: Wyoming | collected...
GGGTTATATTGGTTTAATATTTTCCTAGGTGAAACCAAACTTACTTCTATCCCATTGAGAATTCGATACAACAGAATGGTTACTAGTACGTAATAACCGCACCCTCCAACTCGTTATCAACAAATTCTAATTGCAGAGATGAATAATTAGAACCGCTAGTAGTGACCTGAGATGAATTCTCGGGATAAACGAATTGTATAAAGTGGTTTTCTTGTAATATTTCCTCTAGATATTTACGAAATTCTATAGTGGTTCGAATTCCGGCATTAAGTTCTGCTAAATCGAGTTCAATTGCTGCTGCTGTGTTAGCATCAGAAGAGGTAGGAATTCGTACTAGAGAAGGAAGCCTAGGTACAAGCCATTCTTCAAGCTGTTGAACTGTCATTTTGGCTTCTAAAAATTGGTGAATTATTTCATTAAATTCGGAGGTAATCATATTAATGCCTCAAGAGCAAAGTGAACCACTAGTTGAATGGGTGACACCTGACATTATACGATATCATTTCAACAAATGTCAAATTTTCGAGAAAATGAAATCAGGGGAGTATCATACAAATCTCAGGCGCGATTCACATCCCGAAAATATTGGGGGTCGTGAACCATATTGCACGAGAAGCCAAATAGTTTTTTATTATGACATGGAAAATAATCTTGTAGCAGTTGTTCACCAGTATTTGCGACTTGATGGAGCTTTAGGAGCAAGCGGCCTACCGGATCCAAAATGGCTGTATATAAACAATCGGATATTGGCTGTAAGAAGCGAAAAATAACACAGGTAGTAACAATCATATACGCTTCTCCAACTTCGCTGAGTCAAGACTCTGAAGAAGTTCTGTAAGATAAATTGTCGCTAATCTCAAAGATGACCACCATTCCTCACGATTGATTTTTATATTCTTGGAACCTGTCAATTTATCCACAAGACCATCTTTTCTCTGACCCCAACGATTTGCCAAGGATTTAATTTCATCCATTGAAATTTTATCATGTTTAAGAAACATGCTGAGCCATTAATTTTGATGACATCCATTGCTCCTGTGTTTTGTAATACTTTTAGCTGGATTTAGCGGGATAACGACTAAGCTCAGCCGCGCTTGGGCCGGAACTATGTTCACTCATATTAGCGGTGAGCCCAAGCGTCGGCTGCAGCAACTGGTTATGTTTTCTTACTTTCTGACACATTTGACCCACTGCAAATGGCTGTTCTAATTTTTTCAAGACTGGCCTTGCGAAATTGCCTATATTGCTTATGATATCGCCAACCCGTTGGGAAAGTCAAGAAAATGGGAACGTACGTATCAATGCCTTTACCCTTGCTCTGAATCAGTTCCCCTTCCTCAAGACGATCTCTGCAACGTTCAATTTTGTCTATCGACACGAGATTGAATATTTCTTTGTTGAATGTGACCACTGCCTCCACACATGTCTCTTGAATTGTCTTAATGGATTCATCCATTGCTTCTCGTTCAATAACCCGTCTGAAATATTCCTTTCCAAATATTTTGCTGATATCTTTTGGATCCTTGGTTGGAAAAGCATAGTAGCAGTAGAAGATCAGTTCGAAGGGTCCTCGGTATTCTGCTTTAAGATAAATATTCGCAAGTTGCTTTGGATTAAGATTTCCTTCTGCGATAGGTACCCAACCCGCATCTCTCATTACAGTCCAGAAAAGGTTCTCCAGCCCTATGGTACTCGGTGAAAGGAACATGCCTTGATGAACCGAGTATGGATGAGGGTTTGAGAACAGAAGCATGACACGAGGTCTATTTGTGGAGGCGGTAGGAATCAGTCTCTCCGTGGAAAAAGTGACACTTCTATCTAAATAATTGAATGTTATTAGACCTGGATATAGATTTTGATTCAGATATTTGTCCAGTTTTTGAACTGCACGTTCCTTGATGCCTTCATATTCTCCACCCAAAAAATATGTTCTCTGGAAATTTATGCTAGACAATTGAGCCTTCTTTGTTTATGACAAGCTGATTTCGAGATGACCACATTACAGGTAAATATACGGCCTCTTGATACGCTTCGCGTGCAAGTATGCCGTATTACTGCGCTCTCATGACTGGACCTACCGCAGATAAGTCATGAAATTTCCTGATGACAAGAACCGCACTTCTCATCACCCAATTTATTATAGCCAACATTTCTTAATATGCTGTATTTCAACCCCAAATACCATTTTGACGTTTCCGAAACCCTTGATTTTCAAAAAGTTAAATTTATCCAAAAAGTAATAGGCTATCCATGCCAAAGCTAAGACCGGAAGAGCTCCTGCATAAGTCCTATCTAAACAGGCTCTTAATGGAAATTATCGACCGGCCTGTTATGGCGCAATCCCTGGCTTTCAAGGGCGGCACCTGCGCCTCAATGCCTGGATACTCCTAGCGCCTGGACAAAAAGGGCGTGGCCTGCTATATTCGGATACCGGGGACATGGTTTCGAACTGTTCCCCTCTTCCGGCGGCTATGAGCTTATCAGGATTTTGGAAGGTGAGTTTGCCTGGCCTTATCTCAGGATGAAAAGGATACCGGTATGGATTCACGCCAACGCTTCTTCGCTCCATTTAAAAAGGTGGTCTTTATCTTCCGCGTCGTCATGGGGGTGCTGCTGGCGGTTGCCATTCTGACCGGGCTGGTTTACCTGGCTCTGCCCAATGGACCACGCGACCCAATGACCTTCGACGATCCCTGGAATAAACCCCGCCCCGCCGTCCAGGCGCACAATTACATGGTGGTGACCGGCACGACCTTCGCCACCCAGACCGCCGAAGACGTGCTCGACCGGGGCGGGAACGCCTTCGATGCGGCTGTGGCAGCCCTGCTGATGCTGAACGTCACCCACGGCGAAGCGGCCAGCTTCCCGGGCATCGCCCCGCTGGTGCTGTACGACGCCGAAACGCACAGCGTGCACAGCTATGTGGGCGCCGGCACGGCCCCGGCCGCCGCTACGATCGAACGTTTTACCGCCAAAGGCTACACCAACGTCCCCGACCTCAATATCTGGGCGCAGCTTATTCCGGCCTCGCTGGACGTGATCGTGGCGCTGCTCAAGCAGTACGGCACGATGAGCTTCAGCGAGCTGGCTGCCCCGGCCATCCAGATGGCGCGCCAGGGCTTTCCGGTGTCAAAGATCATGTCGCTCAACATGAACCTTTCGATGCTCCAGCGCATGGGTTTTGCCTACTTATTACCCTACAACACCCAGGTCTACCTGTACGGGCAGTGGTGGCGCCCGCTTTACTACAAAGACCGCCTGAAGCTGCCCGACCTGGCCAATACGCTGCAGGCGCTGTCAGACGCCGAGCAGGCCGCTTTGAAATCCGGCGGTAGCGGCGCGGACGGGCTGCAAGCGGTGCGCGACTATTTCTACAAAGGCCCGATTGCCGAGGATATCCTGGCCATGCACCAGGCGCAGGGCGGCCTGTTTACCGCCGCCGACCTGGCCAATTATTCCGGTTACTGGGAAGAGCCGCTGCACGGCAGCTACGGCGACTACACCTTCTACACCAACGGCCCATGGAACCAGGGCATCGTCGTGCCCATGACGCTGCAGATCCTGGAAGGCATCGATCTGAAATCCATGGGGCAGAATTCCGCCCAGTATATCCATACCGTCAACCAGGCCATCGAGCTGGCCATGGCCGACCGTGAGGCCTACGTGGCTGACCCAAAATTTGTCAAAGTGCCAGTGGATGTACTGCTCAGCAAGTCTTACGCCGCCGAACGGCGTAAGCTGATGAAGGACAAAGCCTTTGGACCTTTACCGCCGCCCGGAAATATCCCCACCGCTTTTTCCGTCCCCCTTGAAGGGGGAGGGCAGGGAAGCCCCCGTTCTCCAGGGGGTGAGGGAGAGGGCCAACCTGTTTCACAGTTAAGCAGCAATTTCCTCTCCAGCGCCCCTTTCGGCAAAGACACCACCCACCTGGCGATCATCGACCGTTGGGGCAACTCGATCTCGATGACTCCCAGCGATTTCCCCAAGTCGCCCATGGTGCCCGGCACCGGACTGACCCTGGGTGACCGCATGACCCAGTTTTACCTGAACCCCAACAATGTGGATGCCCTGCAGCCGGGTAAGCGGCCGCGCGTCACTCCACTGGCAATCATTGTCTTCAAGGGCGGCAAATTCTTCATGAGCTTCGGCACCCCCGGCGACGACATGCAGACCCAGGCCCTGGTGCAGGTCTTTCTTAACATGGATGTGTTTGGTATGGATATCCAGCAGGCCATCGATGCGCCCCGCTTCCGCAGCATGAGCATGCCGGCTACTTTTGCCCCGCACGCGGTTTATCCGGGCACGCTCTGGCTGGAATCCAGCCTGTACAACCGCACCGTCCTGGATTTACAAAAGCGCGGCTACCACGTGGTCGAATACCCGGATTGGGACAACCTGTTCGGCGCGGTTGGCGCGGCGATCCAATCCAATGGGACGCTGATCGGCGGTTCGGACCCGCGCGAGGAGACCTGGGCGGCGGGAAAATAATGTCTGGGTGGAAAAGAGCTATAATTCATCCATCTCATTTTTTTGAAAGGAGGCATCTGCCGGTTGGTGGAACACGTTTACCGGCAGGTGATCAACTATGGAATACCGCAGGTTAGGAAATTCAGGTTTGAAGGTGGCCCGCCTCTGCCTGGGCAGCATGCAGTTCGGGTGGAGCGCTGACGAGGCCACCTCGCTGCGTGTCATGGATGCTTATGCGGAAGCCGGTGGAAATTTTATCGACACGGCTGACGCCTATTCGCGCTGGTACAAGAATAACAAAGGCGGTGAAGCCGAGACGATCATCGGGCACTGGCTCAAGCAGCGCCGCAACCGCTATCTGATGGTCATCGCCACCAAGTTCAACGCCCAGCTGTGGGAAGGCCCCAACGGGGATGGCTTGAGCCGCGGGCACGTCATGAAAGCCGTCGAAGACAGCCTGCGCCGCTTGGGCGCTGATTATATCGACCTCTACCAGACCCACTGGCCGCATTACGACACGCCCCAGGAGGAAACCCTGCGCGCCCTGGACGACCTGGTGAAGGCCGGCAAGGTGCGCTATATCGGCTGCTCGAATGAGCCCGCCTGGCGGCTGACCAAAGCCCTGTGGATCAGCGAGCGCTGCAACCTCAACCGTTTCATCAGCTCACAGCCGCCCTACAGCCTGGTGCGCCGGGCCGATTTCGAGCGCGAAAGCGAGCCGCTGTGCCTGGACCAGGGCATCGGCGTGATCCCTTACAGCCCGCTGCAAGGCGGCTTCCTGACCGGTAAGTACCGCCGCGATGCCGTGCCCAACAGCGTGCGCGCCGGCGAGCTGCAAAAGTATGCTACCGAGAAAAACTTCAAGCTGATCGATTTGCTGGAGGAGCTTGGGAAGGCCTACCAGGCCACGGTCGCCCAGATGGCCCTGGCCTGGATGCTCAACCGGCCGGTGATCACTGCCCCGATCATTGGGGCCAACAGCGTCGAACAGCTCCAGGATATCCTTGGCTGTCTGGAGGTCAATTTATCGGCTGAGGACGTAAAAGCCATTGACCTGGCCAGCGATTGGAACGAAAAAGAATAGAAAGCCAAAGGAGCCCTTATGCCTTCTGCTGCCCTGACCCACCGCAAGCGCGTCCTGACCGCCCTCAACCACCAGCAGCCCGACCGGGTGCCTATCGATTTCGGTGGGCACCGCTCGTCCGGTATCGCCGCCACGCTCTACCCCCGGCTGCGCCGAGCCCTAGGCCTGGAGGCGCGCCCTGTGCGCGTCTATGATCCCACCCAACAACTGGCCATCATCGATGAGGACGTGCTTGACCGCCTGGGGGTGGACACCATCGAGCTTGGGCGGGGTTTTGCTTTACAGGAGCAGAATTGGGCGGATTGGGTCCTGCCGGATGGCACACCCTGCCTGCTGCCGGCCTGGGTGCGCCCGGAAAGGCAGTCCGGGCAGTGGGTGATCCGTTCCAAGACCGGGCGAGTAGTTGCGCGCATGCCGGATGGCGCCCTGTATTTCGAGCAGTGCCACTGGCCTTTCCTGGAAGAGGACGACCTGGACCACCTGGAAGAGGCCCTGGACGACCAGATGTGGGGCGCCGTTCAAGCCCCGCCTGGTCCGCTCGTCTCCGGGCCGGACGGTTACCAGAAGCTGGCCGAAGGCGCCAGTCGCCTGCGCAGCCGCACCGACCGCGCTATTATCGGATTGTTTGGCGGTAACCTGCTGGAAACCGGGCAGTTCCTCTACCGCATCGACCGCTTTTTGATGCTGCTGGCCGAAAACCCGGCCCGCGCCCACGCTTTCCTCGACCGCCTGGTGGAGATCCACCTGGCTAACCTGGAACAATACCTGGCGGCGGTGGGGGACAGCATCGATATCATCCTGTTTGGCGACGACCTGGGCACGCAAGGCGGCCCGCAGATTTCGCCGCGCATGTACCGGGAGTTTTTCAAACCGCGGCATGCCCGGCTGTGGCGGCGCGCCAAGGAGCTGGCCAACGTCAAGGTGATGCTGCACTGCTGCGGCGGCATCCGCCCGTTGATCCCCGACTTGATCGAAGCCGGGCTGGACGCCACCAACCCGGTGCAGATCAGTTGCGCCGGCATGGACGCTGCCGGACTGAAGCGCGATTTTGGCGACCGGCTGGCCCTGTGGGGGGGTGGATGCGATACGCAGTGGGTGCTGCCGCATGCTTCGCCAGAGGAAGTCCGCCGGCATGTGCGCCAGCAGGTAGCCATCCTCAGCCCAGGGGGTGGTTTCATCTTCCAGCAGGTGCACAACATCCTGGCGGATGTCCCGGTCGAGAACGTGATCGCCATGTTCCAGGCAGTCGGCGAAGCGCAATAAAAAAAATAAGGAAAAACACAATGGAATTTCCCAGATCGTTTGTGTGGGGCGCGGCCGCCGCGTCCTATCAGGTAGAAGGGGCGGCATTCTTGGATGGCAAGGCCGCCTCGGTGTGGGATATGTTCTGCCGCAAGCCCGGGGCGATCCGCAACGGCGAGAACGGCGACGTGGCTTGCGACCATTATCACCGTTTTAAAGAAGATGTGGCCCTGATGAAGCAGATTGGGCTGAAGGCTTACCGCCTGTCGATTGCCTGGCCGCGCCTGATCCCTGCCGGAACCGGCAAGGTCAACCCGAAGGGCCTGGCCTTCTACGAAGCCCTGGTGGATGAGCTTTTATCGGCTGGCATCCAGCCCTACGTGACCCTTTTCCATTGGGATTTTCCTTACGAGTTGTACCTGCGCGGCGGGTGGCTCAATCCGGGCAGCCCGGATTGGTTCGCCGAATATACGCAGGTAGTGGTCGACCGCCTGTCCGACCGGGTACAGCATTGGATGACGCTCAACGAGCCGCAGTGTTTCATCGGCTCGGGCCATAAAGATGGGGAGGATGCCCCCGGCGACCGGTTGGGGCTGAGCGAATGCCTGCTGGCTGCCCAGCATGCCCTGCTTGCCCACGGAAAAGCGGTGCAGGTGATCCGCTCTTCCGCCCGGCGGGCACCGGCGGTGGGCATTGCGCCGGTGGGCGTTACTTACCTCCCGGCCACTGACAGCCCAGCGGACATCGCCGCCGCCCGCCAGGTGATGTTCGCCGTTAGCCGCAAAGATTTCTGGAATAATACCTGGTGGACCGACCCTATTTTCTTCAAACGCTACCCAGAGGACGGCCTGGCGCTGTTTGGAGATGCGGCCCCCGCTTACACCGACCGGGATATGGAAACCATCGGGCAGCCGCTGGATTTCTATGCGGCCAATATTTATAACGGATATTACGTGCGGGCAGGAGTGGATGGCAAACCCGAGCCGACGCCCTATCCCACCGGGATGGCCCACACAGCTTATCCGTGGCCGGTTACCCCGCAGGCGTTATACTGGGGACCCCGTTTTTTCTGGGAGCGTCACCACCTGCCGGTCCTGATCACCGAAAACGGCCTGGCCAACGCCGATTGGGTCGCCCTGGATGGCCTGGTGCACGATCCGCAGCGCATCGACTTTACCGCCCGCTACTTGGCGGCCCTCGGCCAGGCTATCCGGGATGGTGTGGAGGTAGCCGGCTATTTCCATTGGGCGGTCATGGATAATTTCGAGTGGACGTATGGCTACCTGCTGCGCTTTGGCATGATCTACGTAGATTTCAACACGCAGCAGCGCCTGCTCAAGGACTCGGCGCATTGGTATGCCACGGTCATCGCGTCCAACGGTAGCAATCTGCCGGGATAGGGTTCTTTTCAGCGTATGAAAACAAAATTGGACCGGCAGGCGGACAGCCGTAGTTTCAACCGGGTGGCTGATCTTTATGACGCCTGCCGCCCGGGTTATCCGGAAGAGCTGGTCGAAGCCGTTCTGCACAAATCAGGCATACCGGCCGGCGGAAAAATCCTGGAAATTGGCAGCGGCACGGGCAAAGCTACCCTGCCTTTTGCACGCCGGCGATATGCGATCCTGTGCATCGAGCCCGGAGAAAACCTAGCAAAAGTGGCCCAGGACAACCTGCGCCAATGGCCTGGCGTGCGATGGGAGATAGCTACTTTCCAGGACTGGCAGGAAGGCCCGGCGCAGTTCGACCTGATCATTTCAGGCCAGGCTTTTCATTGGGTACCCAGTCCAGCCAGTTTTATCAAAGCGGCCAAGGTGCTCAAAAAATCAGGATATCTGGCCATTTTTTGGAACATGCAAGCAGAAAATCAGGGGCCGGTGTTCGAGGAGTTGGCCGAGGTCTACCGGGAACGTGCGCCTGAGCTGGAGGATGGCAAAAGCTCCGAAGATGTTATCCTGGAGCGAGAGCACGAACTGCGCGCGTGTGAGAATTTTGACAAAGTGGAAGTCTTTCGTTTCCCCTGGACCAGGCGCTACGATACACGCCAGTACCTGGGACTGCTGAATACGTACTCAGACCACCTGCGCATGAGCGAAGCGCAGCGCGCCTACCTGTTCGAGGGGGTCGCCAAGATGGTGGACCGCTATGGCGGCGTGGTCGAGAAGTCTTACAATGCGGTGCTGTATATGGCCGAGGCAAAGAAATAGTCGCCTGGAAGCGGTTCACCACGATGATGACGGAAGTATTGAGACGCTCCTTCGCCCTCCTGGCTGTATCCTGGCTGGGTATTCTGCTCACCGCCTGTGGGGGTGGGTTAGCGCCGCTGCCCAGTCCCACCCTGACCAATACGGTTACGCCCACAGCCACGCTGACCTGCTCGCCTACTTTAACCCCATCGCCGACCAGAACGCCAACCCCGACGTCTACACCCACCAAAACACGCATTCCTCCTTCTCCGACCCCTGATCTGGGTTTCCTGTTTAATTTTCCAGGGAAACCGCTGCCTTCCTGGAACGGCTTACCGGTAATGCCTCAGGCGATCGCCGGCGAGGATAAAGGTAGTGTGTATTATTATTATCTCAGGACCTCCCGGGAAGGGGTACGCCAGTATTACTTGCAAGAGATGCCGCACTGGGGCTGGCAGTTGTTTTCTTCTGGCATTGGGGTTGGCGGCGACCTGCTGATCTTTCTGAAGGGGCATTATTCGGTCACGGTAGGAATTGTCGCCCAGGGCGAGCTGGTCAGCGTCATGCTGGTTAATTCGTGAGGCAGGCTTGAAAAATCCGAAGTGGCTCACCATTATATTTATCCTGCTCCTCCTGGCCATCGTGTTTGCCGCCGACAGCCACAGGATGCCGCTTTTTGTGGCAGCGTTGTATGATTTCCCAAGCGGCGATAAGGTGGGGCATTTTGTCTTGATGGGCCTGTTCAGCCTGCTGGTGAACCTGACGGTGCTTTCCGGGCCGGGCCGGCGCACCCTCCGCCGGGCGATCAAAGCCAGCCTGGTGGTAGCCGGGGTGGTGGCGCTGGAAGAGTTCTCCCAGAGATTCTTTCCCAGTCGCAATTCTTCGTGGACCGACCTGGCCAGCTCGCTGGCAGGTATTGCTGTATTTGGCGCTTTAGCCTGGTTTTTGGTCGAACGAAAAAAGGGTTTCTCCCCACCGGAGGATCCCAAAGAATGAAAGGGAAGGAACAAACCGTGAACCCTTCTGCGATTTCTTACACAACCGATATGGCCCAGGTAGATTGGGCGGCGATGAAAGGTGAATTTGGGGTTATAATGGCGCCTTATGCGCCTGAAAGCTGACCTGACATTATTTTTTGCGGCCGTCGTATTTGGCTCAGGGTTTGTCGCCCAACGCCTGGCTGCCAGCTACCATCTGGGCGCTTTTTTATTCAACGGCGGGCGCTTCGTGCTGGGCGCGTTGATCTTGCTCCCATTGGCCCTGCCGCGCTGGAGACTCAAGCTGGCAGACCTGCCCTGGGTGGGTTTGGCCGGTGCCCTGCTGTTTGGCGGCGGCTGGTTGCAGCAGGCCGGCATGCAGTACACTTCGGCCGCCAACGCCGGCTTCATCACCGGTCTGTACGTGGTGCTGGTGCCGATGCTGCTGGCGCTGTTCTGGCGGCAGAAAGTCAGGCTGTTTTCCTGGATCGCCGCCGGGCTGGCAGCAGTTGGCATCTGGCTGCTCAGCGCCCAGGGGACGCTTCGCCTGGCCCCAGGAGATGGTCTCGAGTTGATCGGCTCACTGTTCTGGGCGCTGCATGTCATCCTGGTTGGCCGGCTGTCGCGCCGCATGGATGTACTGCCGTTCTCGGTCGGCCAGTTCCTGGTCGGCGGCGCGTTAAACCTGCTCGCCGGGGCCTTGTTCGAGCTACCCAGCCTGGGCGCCCTGCCGTATACCTGGGCGGCCATCCTTTACAGCGCCTGTTTTCCGATCGCCATGGGTTTTACCCTGCAGGTCGCCGGGCAAAAGCACACCCCCACCACAGACGCGGCTATCCTGCTGAGCATGGAGGCGGTCTTCGCCGCCTTATTCGGCTTCGTCTGGTTGGGCGAAGGGCTTCGTACCGGCCAGGTGGCCGGCTGCGCCCTGATGCTGGCGGCCATGCTGCTGGCGCAGCTCAATCGCCAGGCTGATCCTGGTGGGTTGAAAGTAGAAACCTCACCATCTTCGCCTACTGCGATCGAATAAGGGTTCTCTGGGAAGAGCGGTGGTGAACTCCCAGATTTTGGGATGTCATGACATCCCAAAATCTGGGGACCTTCCACGGTAAATCCCAATGAGCCCAAATAAGCGCGATAATCATCCATAGAAGGCATGAAAAGCGTGTCCCATTCTCACCCTCTTCTTTCCACCTGGCTGGCAGCCGAACGGCAGCCTTTCTCAGGTTGGGATTTTTCTTACCTGGATGACAAAGTCATCAACGAACTCCCACCCTGGTCTTACGAGACGATGGTGCGCCAGCACATGTCGCTGGCGCAGTCGGCCCTCGACCTGGGCACGGCCGGGGGTGAAAAGCTGCTCGAATTCAAGGACGTTTTCCCACCCCGCCTGGTGGCAACTGAAGGTTATATACCCAACCTGGAACTGGCGCGCCAGCGTCTGGCGCCCTATGGGGTAAAGGTGCGCCGTTCAGAGGCGGCGTTGGCCGAAATCCTGCCCTTTGGCGATTCGGAATTTGACCTGGTGATCGACCGCCACACCGGCTACAATACCCGCGACGTGGAGCGGGTGTTGAGACCCGGTGGCGTCTTTTTAACCCAACAGGTGGACGGTAAAAGCCTGCTCGACCTGTTCGAAGCCTTCGGCGACCAGCCGCATTGGCCTTATTTCAACCTGGCTTTCGCCCTGGAGCGGGTTGCAGAGACCCATCTTGTCGTAGAATTGGCGCAAGAGTGGACCGGTAAGAAAATCTTCAATGATGTGGCTGGCCTGGTCTACTACCTGAAGGCGATTCCGTGGATCGTGGATGATTTCTCGGTTGAAACGCACCTGCCCTATCTGCTGCGCCAGCAGGAGCGCCTGGAGCGCGAAGGCCAACTGGTCTTCCATGAGCATCTTTTGGTCTTACAAACAAGAAAACCTGCCTGAGCGCCCAAAAAAATCTTCTTCTTCTCGAATTCTTTGCGCCCCCTCAATCATGGCCAGGTAACCATCCACCGGCACATAATCCGGGATCGAATTGCCCGACCCAAGGGCGTAGCCGCGGGCCGTCTTCCTGAAATGCCGCCCATTTTCAAACACAGTTTCCACAATTTCGCCCGGTTTCTTCTGGCAGAGCAGGTCGACGTCGATCCCGCCCAGCAAGCCGATGCGTTGGCCATAAAGCTCGATCCATTCGTCGAATGGGGCGATGATATCTTCGTTGGAATGCTTGGCGTCGATGCCCAGGTCGATCATATCGTCCATGATGGCGAAAATTTTTCCGCAAGAGTGCCACAGAAAAGGCATCCCGGCCTGCTTAATTTGGGCGATTACCCGCCGGTACTGCGGAATAACCTGCTGGCGGATGGTCCTGGGCGAAACCAGGGTGCCAGTCTTGAACCCCAGGTCGTCGCCGACTCTGCAAATGGCAAAGGCTTCGGTCTGGTGCTCCAGGAAATCACCCCAGATCGTTACCATCAGGTCGCCGATCTTGCGGTAAAGGTCGGCGAACAACTCGGGGTCGTCAGCCTGCATGTAAGCCAGATACTGGAACCCCACCAGGTCTTCGCTGATCTCAAAAACACCATTTCCCACTCCGCCGAGGACTTTCATCCCGGCCGGCAGACATTCACTTAAAACCTGGAACTTTGTCTCAGCATTGTTCCAGAATAACTCCGGCAGCTCATCCCAGGGGTAACGTTCAAAATCGTCCCGGTTTTGGATTGGTCCGAGCCGACTGCCCATCAACGCCCCATGGTCGGGCAAGATTTCCGTAATGCACACTTCGAATGAAACCGTATCGTAGGTCATTTGCTGGAAAAAGCGGCAGTACTGGGTAAAGAACTGCTTAAGATCAGCCTTCCTGCCGTCCAAAAGGCTGGCGAATTCCAATCCCAAAATTTTTTCCATGATCTTGGGGCTGATAATGTGTTCGTAGACAGGCAGTCGCGCTGGTCGGTCATTTGCCAAAACTGCCAGCATATTGCGGAAATCGTTGGTAAATGGTTTCATAAAAATTCAATCAACGATAATGCATTTCAGGTCAGCCTCAACTGGTAGCGAAATCCTGTTCATAAACGGTTCTCACTTCAAACTGCTGTTTCGTTTTGGCAGCCTGGACCACATCGAAATTCTCGTCAACAAGGCGGATGATATTCTTATCCAGATAATTCTTACCGCCCATGTCCTTCAAAGTGGCGAGAATTTCCTGGCTTTTCATAGCTGAACGATAGGGACGTGGTTCGGTCAAAGCGGTGATCGTGTCGGCCACCGCCATGATGCGCGAGCCCACACTGAGCTGCCGGGCATCGACGTGGAAAGGATAACCGGAGCCGTCCAGCCGTTCGTGGTGGTAGGCGGCCCATTCGGCGATGTGCTGGATGCCGTTGATGGTGCTCAAAATATAATAAGTGTAATAAGTGTGCGAGCGCATGATCGCTAGCTCTTCGCGATTAAGCTGGCTAGATTTGTTCAGCACTGTATTGGGCACAGTGATTTTTCCCAGGTCATGGAAATTACCGGCGATCTCCATCAAAGTGATTTCGGTTTCGGTCAGGCCGACCAGGCGAGCGATGGCAGAGGCGCAGCCTGCCACGCCGGATGAATGGACAACTGTAAACCTGGAACGGAAATCGACCAGGTTGCGAAAAAGCTCTGAAATGGGTATTAAATAGCTCAGGTCAATCACCACACTTTTAAAAGGCCCGTTGTTGAGCAGGTTTGAATAGACTTTCGGGGAGACCAGGTCGAGCCAGAAGCTTTCCCGGCTTGCTACAGATTTGAGCAGCTCGACGATGGATGGATGCAGCACCGTCCCGGACATGGAATTGAGATAGGAGATCAATCCTTGATCCTGGTGGAGAATGTATTTGTTGTAGTCGGTGGCTTTCTCTAGCGTGTCGGCCAGCAGGAGGATCTGTGACTGAATAACTTTGGGGGTATCGATGCCCTCGTTCCACTCTCTCCAAAAAATATGATGGTTTTTTACGATTTGGGCGGAGGGAGCAAACATAGGCACTCTTTTGATGTGCGTCTCGCCGATCAAGCCGTGGCGCTCGGGATACATAACCTCTTCTTTTTGGAATTCGCTTTCGTTTTCAGCGGTCAGTGCGCCGATATCGTGCAGCAGGGCAGCGATAAATAGCTGTTCGAGCAGGTGCTGCGGCATTTTGGCGGCATTGGCGATTTCCCAGGCGATATAGGCCGTGCGTAAATGATGGCGGGAATGCTGCAGGTTGGCCAGGTCGAGGGCTTCGGAAAGTGAGAGCAACAGACTCATTAAATTGACAGAAATACCACGTTCCATATCCACCTTTGCAATAATCAGCGGTTTATTGATTATACGGCACATCCGCCGTTACAAAGGTGTGAATTTAAGGTGTTGCGGGCGCGCACCGCCTGCAACACCTTAAATTCACTTTTCTTTACTTTGGTACGTTCAAAGTATAATAGGGATATCCCAAACAGGAGTATTGTGATGACCTCAGACCCAAAACCTGTCACT